>JACXTT010009754.1_pt1 | contig 13067 bp, 13 predicted proteins | sample 9270951 | NCBI WGS metagenome assembly JACXTT01 (sample SAMN15532306, study PRJNA645909) | rock metagenome | isolation source: weathered quartz diorite | place: Puerto Rico | collected 2017-06-21
CCGACGCCCGCGCCGAGCCGCGCCGAGTGGGACGCCGCGCCCGAGACGCGCCTCGATCGCACGAGCGACGGCTGCCGCGTCTGGCGCGTGCGCGAGTGGTTGCGCGTCCAATGCGCTCCCGGCACTCTCGAGTCGTGGCGCCTGTTCAGCGCCGAGATCAACCTCGAGCCGGTGTTCCGCGTCGCGCTGGTGGCCGGCAGCGACGACGGCGTCGGCATGATGATCGAGCATCGCACCGGCTGGAAGAGCGAAGGCGCGCTGGTGTTCCCGCTCCGCCGCGGCGACCGCCGCCTGTTCACCATCGATCGGCGCGTCACGACCGGCCTTTGCCTCAGGTGGAGCCAGTGGTTCGAGGAGACGACCTTCGTGATCTCGGAGAGCTGGCTGCCGGGCGACGCCGCGCCGCAGATCGCCGTCACCCGCACCGGCCGCCACCCGTCGACCGGCGTGCAGCTCATCCGCGATACCTGCTCCTCCTGAGCGCCTTGCGCCGCGGCGCCGCGCGCTTCTTCTTCGGCTTGGCGGCGCGAGCGCGCAGATCGTCGAGGCGGCTCACCACTTCGGGATCGTCGGCCAGCTCGGCGAGATGTAGATCAGCAGATCCTCGGGACGCGCGGCGGGCGCGCGGACTCCGGCGAAATCGATCGACACGTGGTTCGCGAGTGCTTCGTGCTCGAACGACAGCCACGCGAGCGACACGTCGAGCTCCACCCCGGTCGGCGCGTGCACGAGCAAGAGAACCTGCGAGCGCCGTGCGAACGCCACCGCATCGCCGATCCGCGGCCGAATGCCTTGGCGCGAAAAGCGGCGCACGAGCCTCGCCAGGTCGAGACCGGCGCCGCGCACCGTCGCATCGATGTCGGTCGTGGTGCGGCGGACGCCCTGGGCGATGGCGGCGATTCCGCCGATGCACATCCACGAGGCGCCGGTGGCGCTCAAGGCCTCGCTCAGCGCCGCGAGCGCCGATCGGAGCTTGCCGTCAGCGCGTCGTGCCACCGCGATACGCCCGCTTTGCACGCGCCCAGCGCCGGCGAACTTCTGCGGCGCGACGCTCCGACGCGGGATCGCGCGGCCCCGGCCACAGGCCGAGTGCCTCGAGCGCCGCGAGCGCGTCGAGGCACTCGGCGACGGCCTGCTCAGGCGACGGGCCGCGCCGTTCGAGCAGCCGCTTCTGCCGCTCCTCCGCGGCGCGATGGCCCGCCAGAAAACGCTTCACCGCCGCCCGAGAGTCGCGTATCGCGAGGAGGGTACACCATCAAGCGAGCGGCAGCAGCCGGACGCGCTCGTCGTAGAGGGCGCCGCCTTCGCCGATGTCGGTGGTGCGCGCGGCGATGATCGCGTTGGCGGCGCTGCCGTCGCGGTAGTGGCCGCCCTTCGGCACCAGCGCGACGTCGCGGCGCTGCGCGGGGTCGTACGCCACCTTCACCGTGAGGCTGCCGACGCGCGACTCGAGGCGCGCGAGCTCGCCTTCGGCGATGCCGCCCGCGGCGTCGGGGTGCACGGTCACCTCGATCGGCTTCGGCGCGGCCTTGGCCCATTGCGACGACTGCGACTTCGGCGTCGACAGCGACATGAGCACGAGCGGGTACGCGTCGTCGCGCCCGGGCAGCGCGCCGGGGGCGAGCGCCGTCATCAGCTGCGCGCGGCCGTTCGGCGTATTGAACTTCTTGCCGGCGAAGAGGATCGGCGCGGCGAGCGGGTTCTTCACCACGCCCGCCTCCAGCCGCGCGAGATCGACGCCGTGCGCGCTGAGCTCGGGGCTGAGCAGGCGCTCCTTCCACGCGCGCGGCCCGTCCTGCGGAAAATCGCGCAGCTCGAGCCGGCGCGCCAGCTCCTGGAAGATCGCCAGATCGCTCTTCACGCCCGGCGGCGGCGCGACGACCGGACGCGACGCGCCGATGTGGTGGTGGCCGTACGCGCCGACGAGGTCGTCGGCTTCGAGCAGGGTGTTGACCGGCAGCACCACGGTCGCGAGCGCGGCGGTGTCGGACAGCCAGCAGTCGGCCACCACCACGAGCTCGCGCGTGCGCAGGGCCTCGGCCACCACCGCCGAGTCGGGCAGCATCGCCACCGGATTGCCCGCGGTGATCCACACCGCGCGGATCGGCGGATCGTGCGCGGCGAGCACCTCGCGGCCGAACAGCGGCTCGCAGATGGTGCGCGGCGGCGTGGCGCGGCCGAGCGTGCGGAAGGCGCGGCGCCGGCGGAAGTAGTACGACGCGCCGCCGCCGGGGATGCCGAGGTTGCCGCTCACCGCCGCGAGCGCGTCGATCGCCCGGACGATCGCCCCGCCGTTGGAGCGGCGCGCCATGCCCCAGCCGACGACGATGGTGGTCGGCCCCTCGTGGAGCCGGCGCGCGATGTCCGCCGCCGCCTCGACGCTCACGTCGGCGAGCTCGCACCAGTTAGCGACCGATCGGTCGCTAACTAGCCGGCGCAGATCGTCGAGGCCGTCGCAGTAGCGCGGCGCGTCGGGATCGATCCAGCCGCGCTCGAACAGGATCCCGAGCACGCCGAGGGCAAGCGCGAGATCGCCGGCCGGCCGCGGCTGCACGAACGCGTCGCACAGGAGCGCGGTGCGCTGGTGCACCGGATCGACGAGCAGGAGGCTCGCGCCCTTGTCCTTGGCGCGCTTCAGCACCGGCAGGGTGTGGGGGCTCGCGGTGGCGACGTTCTTGCCCCAGACGATGATGTGGCGCGCGTTCTCGAGATCCTCGAGCGCGCCCGAGTCGCACACGCCGAAGTCGGCGGTCTGCGCCGCCTCGCCGCCGCCCGAGCAGATGTCGCCGCGCTTGACGGTGGCGCCGCCGAGCTGTTCGAAGAACAGGTTGCTCGCCTGCGCCACGATCATCCCGAGCGCGCCGCCCGAGCGGTAGTGGAAGATCGCGCTCGGCCCCGACTCGGCGACGATCGCGCGGAAGCGCCCGGCAACGAGCGCGAGCGCCTCGTCCCAGCTCGCCGGCTCGAGCCGCCCGCCGCGCCGCACGAGCGGCCGGGTCAGCCGATCGGGCGCGTACTGCGTGCGCAGGTACTGGCTCGTGCGGTGGCACAAGAACCCCTCGGTCACCGGATGTTCGGGATCGCCCTGCAGCCGCACGACCCGCCCCGCCTCCACCGTCGCGACGATCCCGCACGCGTCCGGGCAGTCCCGGTTGCAAAGCGTCTTCCGCTGCTCCTGCACGCCGAAAGCCTGCAGCATCCCCGCCCCCGCGTCGACCTTGGTCCAGCGGATACCTCCAGTTTGTCAGGTCATCCGCCCCGAGCAGCGCCGTCGCCCATCGTCCGGCACGTGGAAAGGCGTGACATCCAACACCGAAATCATCTCGCCGATCACGACTTCGACGAGGGAACTCTTGGACGTCGTCGTCCTCGTCCTCGAGCCATTCGCGTCCGTCGCAGACGTGGTCGGTACAAGCACCGCTGCAGTTCGTCGGCAGCGTCGGCTCGCCGTGCGAGCGCGCGCGACGGGGCTCGAGGCTAACCGCTTAGGATATCGTCATTCCAGTTCCCATAGTTGGGGTGGCCGACGGCCGCGAGCTGCGGATGGTCGCGGATGATCTTCGGTGCGCACAAAGTACCACCTGCTCAAATGGGCAAACCCCTGCTTCACACGCCACCGGCGGGCAACATGAGGAAGCCTCATGTTGTTTTCGATGGACGACGGCGCCTTGCCAGGCTCAGGTGAGACGGGTGAGGGCGGCTGGTGCACGACGAACTCGTAGTGGCGAAGGCCGACCAACGCGTCGGCGCGGAGACACCACGCATCCGTGTCCTACACGTCGAGGATGAGGAAAACGTGGCGCGCGCCGTGGCCCGGGCGCTCGAGCCTCACGGCATCGAGCTCGTTTGGGCTGCGTCGCTCCGCCAGGCGGACCATCTCCTCCAATCGACCGAGCGAGAGCCGTTCGACGCGGCGCTGCTCGACCTTGTGCTCGGCGATGGTGTGGGTACGACGCTTCTGCCGCTCCTGCGCGAGTACGGAGTGCCTGCCCTCGTCATGAGCGGCCACTGCGACTACTGGGCGCCGCTGCTGGTATCCTGGGGGACTGCTGCCCTTCCCAAGCCCGACCTGACGGAGGTGGCGGGTGAATCCAACGTAGAGGTCCATTGTGTCGGCAAGGGCGTGAGTTTCGCGCAGCTCGCGCGCTCCCTTCGAGCGCTTGTCGACCGTCGCCGCTATCTCGATCAGCGGTTTGGGGAAGCGAAGGGGCTCACCGCTCGCCAGGTCGACGTGATTGCCTGCGCGGCCGACGGCTTGAGCTCGGCGGACACGGCACGAAGGCTGCGATGCAAGACCAGCAGTGTCGTGGAGTGGTGGAGGCGCGTGTTCACGAAACTGCCGTTGGCGGGTCGGTGCCGATGTCGAAGTCGGTGTTGGGTGCGAGCGAAGAGCTTCCGTCACCGCAACCTGGCGGAGGCCTCAAGGTAGGGGGTGGGCAGGCGCCCAGTGCGCCGTCCAAGTTCGCCGCGAACGGGGGAATCGTCGACCTTTTTGGAGGAGCCAAGCTGACCGCCACGCCGACCGACTGGTTCAAGTGGTCCTACAAGTGGGTCGAGATTCCTGGTTTCGTTGGGGCGCCATGTGCGCCGATTTGTGCCATCTCGATGGCTCCGGGGAGAGTGGACTTGTTCGCCGTGGGCATCGACGGACACGTGTACCAAGCCACGCGGGACACGCCGGACTCGTCGTGGTTCGTCTGGGCACCGCAGAAGAGCGCCACGAAGCCGAACGCGTGGTCGTCGCTGGTGCCGGATTTCCTTCGGACCGTCACGCACGCGCCGGTGGCCGCGGTGTCGCGGTGGCCTGGCCAGCTCGAGATATTCGTGACCGACGTCGCCGGGCGGGTCTGCTGCGCCAGATGGAGACCACTGTTAAACAAGTGGGACGGCTGGTTCCAGATTGCGCCGTTGAGCCAGCCGGACCTTCCGCCGGGGGCGCCGGTGGCCGCGGTGTCTCGGTCGCCGATCCATCTCGAGATTTTCGTGGTTGGTTTCGACGGGGCAATCTACACCGCCGAGACCGACCCCAACGTGGAGGGCGAGGCGTTTTGGGTAGAGTGGGTGCAGATTGCGGGGTCCATTTCGGCGAGGCCCGGCTCGCCCGTTACCGCGTTATCCTACGCGCCGGGCGAGGTGCAGTTGTTCGTCGCAGGAGAGGATAAGCAAGTCCAAACGATCCGCCGCGTTTCCGAGAGCGGCAAGAAGATCGGTAATATCAGCAACGATTGGGACGGATGGCAAACGCTCGGAGGGCCGTTGGTCGGTCCGCGCAGTAGAATCACAGCCGTTTCGCGGTCCGAGTACCATATGGACGTCTTTGCCGTCCACGACGATGGTGTGCTGTACTCCGCGTCATGGCAGCTTCATCTGGGCTGGGGCGGATGGTTTCCGGTTGGCCTGGGAAGGTTCTTTGGGGCGACCTGAACGAGGTCGAACGAGCGCGCGTGGCCGTCGGCGCTGTAGCGCGCACACCAGGGAACCTGGATGTGTTCGTGGTCGCGCAGGACGGTCGCGTCAAGACGAGCGGAAAGTGGGAGTCGATCCTGGACTGGGGCACCTGGCAGGATTGGTGGCAGATCGGACAGCCGTCGTTCCTTTGCATCGTCACCGATCCGGCGATTGGCGCTTGGGAAAAAATAGGAACGGCCTACAGCATAGAAAACTATTCGATTGGGCACGAGTATATTTTCACCAACGACAATCAAGGTGCCGCCATCGATGAGGACTGGACGCTCTACGTGGCATCGAACGATGCCGTGCACAAGACGCTAACCAAGTTTTCGGTATGGGCAGACATCGGCGAGGACCCGGGGGCGAAGAAGACGATCTCCGTGAAGTCGGCCTCGATTTACGGCTATGACCTTTCGAAGAAGGCTCATGTCGGCGCGCCGTCTTACTGGCGTGGGTGGATTTACGTTCCAATACAGGACACAGGAACTCAGACGTTTGGTGTGTACAAAGTCCGCAAGGACTTCGGCGAAGGGAAATTTCTGGCGGGGGAACCTGGAGAAGTGGACTTCACATGGGGCAGCGTCAACCCATTGAACGGCCGTTATTATGCCTCCGCACAGATTGACGCGGTGCCGATATTGAAGGCATACGACTTGGATACGTTGGAACGGCGACCCGAAGATGACATCGCGTTGACGCGAATGGGCGTCACCGCGATCTCCAACTCCCAGATTCAGGCCGGGTGCTTCACCGAGCGAGGGCACTTCATCACCGTTCACGGGTACCCAGCGGGGACAGGCGAATTCGTTGCGAATACGGTCTTCTGCTTCTCGTCGCTGACTGGGCACTGTTATGGCGCGACTTTCACCGGACAATTCGACCATGTCTGGTCGGAGCTCGAGGATGTTGCGATCGCGCCGATGTGGTACGGTGGTGTGCGGACGTGGGTTCAAATCTCTGAAAATAATAACGAGGAGGGCAGAGATGATAATCCGGATGACTTCTATCTTTACAGCTACTCGGTACCATTTGAGGACTTGTTGTAGCGAAGATTGCGGAGCGGGAGCATGGAGGAGACTATGAGAACAACTTGGCAAGCGCAGGTGATTGGGCTTCTCACTGCATTGGTCGCCGCTCTGACGCCGAGCACCGGTCGCGCCGGATCATGTGAGGCGGGCATAGACTTCGGGATTGCAACCATGGAGGCCGCGGTAACGCTTGGTGTGGCCGGCAGCGCGGCCGTCGGGTTCGACATCGCCAGCGCAGTTTACCTGGCCCGTGGTCGTAATCGGCGCGCGGGGCGCATCGTCGTCGGAATCGGATCGATGATGAGCGGGACAGGGCTCGTGGTAGGAAGCACCTTCTCCCTTCTCAATATCCAGAGGGAGGATACCGACTTTTGCAAGGAAGGGGCCTTCGTCGCACGCGATCAGGCCCGCGCGCTTGCGGTCACCGACCTCGTGCTGGCGGGGGCGAGCATCGGCATCGGGGTGGCCGCCGTGGCGACGTATGGCGCGCCGAAGGGGGCGGCGCTGAGCGTGAACCTCCTCCGCGTCGAGCCGTTTGCGGTCGGCAGCGGCGGGGCGGGGCTTCGGTTCGTCGGCGAATTTTGAGCCTCGCGCGCGGCGATGACGTCGAGCGCCTCGTCCCAGCTCGCCGGCTCGAGCCGCCGGAGTCGACGTTGGTACGCAATGGCACACCGTCGTGCTCGCTCCGGCGCGCGACTTGTTGTTGGATGAGGGTCCATGAGGCGATGCTGGCGGGCGCGGGTGGCGGGAGGGCTGGTGGCTCTGGCGGCGTGGCTCACGGCGAGCACGAGCCACGGGGGCGAATGTGACGCAGCGATCGATTTTAACGCCTCGAGGGTAGTGGCGGGGTTGACGCTTGGCATTGCGGGGAGCGCGGCCGTCGGGTTCGACATCGGCAGCTCGGTTTATCTGGCCGGTGGCCGTAATCGGCGCGCGGGGCGCATCGTCGTCGGGATCGGGTCGATGCTGAGCGGAACGGGGCTCGTGGTTGGAAGCGCGCTCGCCTTTGTCATCAGTCAGGGGACGTCCACGGTCTACTGCCCGGACTCCATCTTTGTGGCGCGGACGGGGGTTCGCGCGCTCGAGGTCACCGACCTCGTGCTGGCGGGGGCGAGCATCGGCATCGGGGTGGCCGCCGTGGCGACGTATGGCGCGCCGAAGGGGGCGGCGCCGAGCGTGAACCTCCTCCGCGTCGAGCCGTTTGCGGTCGGGAGCGGCGAGGCGGGGCTTCGGTTCGTCGGCGAATTTTGAGGCTCACGCGCGGCGGGCGTCCGCCCGGTTGTGGTAGGCTCGTGCCGCAGAAATGAGCGAGCAGAAGATCCGCGTGCTCATCGCCAAGCCCGGGCTCGACGGGCACGATCGCGGCGCGAAGGTCGTGGCGCGCGCGCTGCGCGACGCCGGCTTCGAGGTCATCTACACCGGGCTGCACCAGACGCCGGAGATGATCGCCTCCGCGGCGATCCAGGAGGACGTCGACTGCGTCGGGCTGTCGATCATGTCGGGCGCGCACAACACGCTCTTCCCCGCGGTCATCGACGAGCTCAGGCGCCGTGGCGCCGGCGACGTGCCGGTGTTCGGCGGCGGCATCATCCCCGAGGACGACATCCCGCGCCTGCGCGAGGCCGGCGTCGTCGGCGTCTTCACCCCCGGCACGCCGCTGCACGAGATCATCGACTGGGTGAAGGCGAACGTCCATCCGCCGACCGCGTAGGGCTCCCCCACCCCAACCCTCCCCCGCGCGCGGGGGAGGGGGCTGCTCGTCAGCGCGCGCTCTCCATGCCCTTGCGTTGCGCTCTCACTTCTTCGACGAGCAGAGGGCGGCTTGGTTCGCGCATTTTTGCGCGTGGCAGGCGTTGCAGGCGACGCCGTTGAAGGTTTGCGGCAGGCACGAGGGGCACTCGGCGAGCGCGCATTGGTCGTTGACGAGGAGCGCGAGGGCGGCCGCGGGGGACATGGCCGCGATGCAGGCGCAGGCGCACTGCGCGGTCGGGTTCGAGACGTTGCAGGTTCCCTGACAAGTCGCGGTCTGCGCGCACGTCGCGCTCCCGGCGGGGCCCGGGCCGCCGCCGCACTGGTCCTTGGCGAATTGCGCCCAGGCGCACAGCGCGAGCGCGTTGCAGTCGTTGCTCGTCTGCTTGAGGCAGGCGAGGAACACCGGGCGGGCGACGCAGCCGACCCCGCACTCGGCCTTCTGGTACTCGACGCCGCAGGCGATGAGCGCGTCGCAGGCCGCGTTACAGCGATCGAGGTCGGTCGGTCCGCCGCCGGCTCCGCTCGTGCCGCCGCCGGCGCCGCTCGTCGTCGCGGTCGTCTGGCCGGAGGTCTCGTCGCTCTTCGAGGCGCTGCCGCTGCAGGCGGCGACGATCGCGAGCGCGGCGAACAAGGCGTAGTGCAGCTTCATGGGTGGGCCTCCGTCGGTTGGTTCCTTCGGAACTTATCCGTCGCGGCGCAAAAGCTTTACCCCACTCCATCCCACTCGATCGAGAGAGCGGCGATAATAGGGGTGGGATAATGTGGGTGTCTCGAAGTATTGACAGAAATAGTGGCCATACGTAGCGTGGGGTCGTTCGTGGGACGAAGTGGCACGAAGTTCCATGGACTAGGCGCCAAGACGTGTTTCGCGGTCATTACGAGCACACCATCGACGGAAAAGGGCGCACGAGCTTGCCCGCGCGCTTCCGTCACGCGCTGCCGCCGGAAGGCGATCTGCGGCTGGTGATCGCCAAATCGCTGCGCGATCCGTGCCTCGACGTGTGGCCGATGGCGGCGTGGGAGGCGCTCGAGGCGAAGGTCGCCGGCTTCAACCGCTGGGACCGCGACATCGTGCTGTTCCGCCGCCGTTATCTCTCCGCCGCGGTCGAGGCCGAGCTCGACACCCACGGGCGCGTGCTGGTGCCGCAGTCGATGCGCGAGATCGCCGGCCTCGCCAAGGAAGTGCTGTGGGCCGGCGTGGGCGAGACGATGGAGCTGTGGTCGCGCCCGCGCTGGGAGGCCGCGCTCGAGCTCCGCGAGCAGGACCTCGACCGCTGGACCCAGGCCATCGCGGAGAAGCTCGACGCATGAACGTCGTCAACGTCATTCCCATGAGCCAGCCGCCGCATCGCAAACCGGACGAGCCGCACACCTCCGTGCTCGGGCGCGAGGTCGTCGCCGCGCTCGCGCCCGCGGGCCGCACCTTCGCCGACGTCACGCTCGGCGCCGGGGGCCACACCCGCCTGCTCCTCGAGGCCGGCGCCCGCCGGGTCATCGGCCTCGACCGCGATCCGAGCGCGATCGAGCTCGCCGGCGCGCGGCTGGCGCGCTTCGGCGATCGCGCCGTCCTCCGCCAAGCGGCCTTCTCCGAGCTCGGCGCAGCGCTCGCGGCACTCGGCGTGGCGGAGGTCGACGGCATCGTCGCCGACCTCGGGGTGAGCTCGATGCAGCTCGATCGCCCCGGCCGCGGCATGAGCTTCCGCGCCGAGGGCCCGCTCGACATGCGCATGGACCCGACGCGCGGCGAGACCGCCAAGGAGCTCGTCGCCCGGCTCGACGACGACGAGCTCGCCGAGGTGATCGGCCGGCTCGGCGAGGAGCGGCGCGCGCGGCGGGTGGCGCGCTGCATCAAGCAGGAGCTCGCCGCCGGCAAGCTCGACACGACGCTCGATCTGCGGCGCGCGGTGGTGCGCGCGGTCGGCCCGGCGCGGGTCGGCGGGGTCGATCCGGCGACGCGGACGTTCCAGGCCCTGCGCATGGCGGTCAACCGCGAGCTGTTCGAGCTCGAGGCGCTGCTCACGGCCGCCGCCGCCGCGATTCGCCCCGGCGGCGTGTTCGCGGTGATCACCTTCCACTCGCTCGAGGACCGCATGGTCAAGCGCGTCTTCGCCGTCCATCCGTGGAGCCCGCTCGGCAAGAAGCCGATCCTGCCGAGCGAGGACGAGATCGCCGACAACCCGCGCGCGCGCAGCGCCAAGCTCCGCGCCGCCCGCCGCGCCGAGGATCCGTCATGAAGCAGCGCAGGTTCCTGATGCTGTGGTTCCTCGCCGTGACGGCGGCGTCGGCGGCGTTCATCGTGCACCTCGCGCTCCGCGGCAAGGTCGTCGACGTCGGCTACCGCCTCGGCAAGGCGCGCGCCGAGCAGGCCCGCCTGCGCGAGGTGAAGCGCGTGCTCGAGCTCGAGGCCACCAGCTACGAGACGCCGAAGCGCGTCGAGATGGTGGCGCGCACGCTGCTCGGGATGACCCCGCCGCCGCCGGAGAAGATCATCGCGGTGAAGCTCGACAGCAAGGAAAAGAAACCCGCCCCGATCGCCAACCAGGACATGGCGCCATGAAAAACATCGATCCGGCACGGGCCCGCGGCGTGCGCTTGCGCATGGGCGCGCTCTGCGCGCTGATGGCGATCGGCCTCGGCGTGGTGCTCAACGGCGCCTGGGACATCGAGGTCACCGACGGCGACGGCTGGCGCGCGCTCGCGGAGAAGCAGCGCATGCGCCGCCTGCACGTCTCGCCCAAGCGCGGCACCGTCTACGACCGCACCGGCACGGCGCTCGCCATCAGCGTCGAGGTGCCGAGCGTGTCGGTCGACGCGGTCGAGATGCTGCGCGGCATCCAGGAGAAATACGTGCCGATGCGCATCGACCACTACGCCGGGCGCATCGCCGAGGCGCTGCACCTGCCGGTGGAGGAGGTCCAGGGCAAGCTGCGCCGCGGCCGCCGCTTCGCCTGGCTGAAGCGCCGCGTCACGCCCGACGAGGTCGAGGCGCTGCGCCAGCTGTCCGATCCGACGCAGCGCTACCCGATCCGCGGGCTCAACCTCGAGGGCGAGGGCCGCCGCTTCTACCCGCACCGCGAGCTCGCCGCGCCGCTCCTCGGCTTCGTCTCGCCCGACGGCCAGGGCCGCGAGGGCATCGAGATGTCGCTCGACGATCAGCTGCGCGGGCGAGCCGAAGAAATCCGCGGTTTGCGCGATCGCGCCGGACGGCTCATCTTCTCCGAAGGAATCCAGGACGAGGCCGCGCTCGCGGGCCACGACGTCCACCTCACCATCGACCAGTCGATCCAGTTCATCGCCGAGCGCGAGCTCGCCGCGGCGCTCAAGACCCACGAGGCCAAAGGCGGCTCCATCGTCGTCATCGATCCGCAGACGGGCGAGATCCTCGCCATGGCCAGCGCCCCGGGCTTCAACCCCAACGACTACAACCTCGCCGATCCGCTGGCGCGGCGGAACCACGCCGTCGGCGACGTGTTCGAGCCCGGCTCGACCATGAAGATGTTCACGATGGCGGCGGCCTTGTCGGCCCACACCATCAAGCCCGACGAGCAGATCTACTGCGAGGAAGGCCACATGCCGATCGACAACGTCGTCATCCACGACACTCACGTGTCGCAATGGCTGACGCCGACGCGGATCCTGCAGATCTCGTCGAACATCGGCATCGCCAAGATCGCCCTCGGCCTGGGCGAGCACAAGCTCTACCAGGCATTTCGCCGCTTCGGCTTCGGCGAGGATCCGGGGCTGCCGGTGACCGGCGTGTCGGCCGGCATCTTGCGGCCGCGCGCGCGCCCGTGGGTGCCGGTCGAGACCGCCGCGGCGGCGTTCGGTCAGGGCGTCAGCGTGAGCAACCTGCAGCTCGCCATGGCGATCGCGGCGATCGCCAACAAGGGCCGGCTGCTCGAGCCGATCCTGGTGGCGAAGGTGACCGACTCGACCGGCGTGGTGCTCACCGAGGCGACGCCGAAGGTGCGGCGGCGGGTGGTGTCGCCGCGGGTCGCGCGGCTCATGGCCGAGATGCTCGCCGCCGTCACCGAGGGCGATGGCACCGGCATCGAGGCGAAGATCCCCGGCTTCCGCGTCGCCGGCAAGACCGCGACCGCGCAGAAGATCGATCCGACGACCGGCCGCTACAACGACACCACCTACGTGACCTCGTTCGTCGGCTTCGTGCCGGCCGAGCGCCCGCGCCTGGTGGTGAGCGTGGTCATCGACGAGCCGAGCGCCGGGGCGAACTCGGGCGGTTCCGTGGCGGCGCCGGTTTTTCGCCGCGTGGCGGAAATGACCCTGCAGTACTTGGGCGTTCGTCCTGACGGGACCCACCCGATGAAGCTCGACGACGTCGCCGATTACGCGAAGGGCGCCGATCCGGCGAAGACCGCCTACGCCGTGCTCGAGCCGAAGGACGAGGAGGAGGACAAGCCGGAGCCGAGCGAGGCGCCGGCCGGCGGCGAGTCGGTGCGCGTTCCGGCGCTCGACGGCCTGCCGATCCGCGCGGCGGTGAAATCGGCGATCGACAAGGGCTTCGTGCCGGTGGTCGAGGGATCGGGGCGGCTGGCGCGCACCGAGCCCCCGGGGGGCACGCGCGTGCCGAAAGGGTCGAAGCTCGTCCTGGTGTTCGAGCCGCCGACATGATCCGGGTCATGCCCTCCGAAGCGCGATCGCCCGATAATTCCCGCGTGAACGGTGTTTCACCGGGCATGAGTCTGGGCGAGCTCGGCAGCGCGCTCGGAGCGACGCTGCACGGCGACGGCGGCGTGCGGGTCACGGGCGTGGCGCAGGACTCGCGCAAGGTCGGCCGCGGCGATCTGTTCGCGGCGCTCGCCGGCGCGCGCTCCG
>JACXTT010009755.1_pt1 | contig 13067 bp, 7 predicted proteins | sample 9270951 | NCBI WGS metagenome assembly JACXTT01 (sample SAMN15532306, study PRJNA645909) | rock metagenome | isolation source: weathered quartz diorite | place: Puerto Rico | collected 2017-06-21
TGTTTGCCGCCGCGGAGCCCGTTCGCGCCGATAAACTGATCCTGAAAAACGATGGGAAGTCCGCCACCAACGAAGTAATAAGCGAGACCGGAAGACTGACCGAGATTCAATCGAATCACTCGTCCATCAACCGTATTGAAGCGTTGCGCGACGGCGCTCGAAGGCGTCCGCGCGTAGAGCGCAGTTTTTGCCTTGAGCATGGCGGTCTCGACGCCGATCGGCAATTGCCCGTCCATCACGTGGGCATCGATGACGTCACCGTTCGGAGCGAGCACAAAAATGGAATACGATGCGTTGCTCGCCTTTCCAAATGCTACGCATGCATCGACAATCGCTCTTGCCGTTTCGGAATTGAGCTGCATCTTCGTCAAGGTTCTCTTCGCGGCATCGGCGGAGACTGTCACCTTATCCAGCGTAGCCGCCGATGTACCTTGAGCTCGCGCTTCGATTGTCTTGAACAGAAATATCAACGCGAAAAGTACGATTGCGATCTTCTTCATTTACATCTCTCCTTTTGGTAAGCGGCAACGCGGGCTAAAGCCCGCGACGACATCAAAAGATGGCTTTGACACCCAACTGGACTCGGCGCGCACCTCCGGACCCGAGGACAGGGTTCGTCGCGGCGACATCCGGCGTGTTACTCGTCAAGCCCAGGTTACAGGTTGTCGCGCTGCAGGTCACACTCGTTGCCGGCTGGGCAAAAACAGGATGGTTGAAGATATTAAAGAACTCCCCGCGAAACTCTGCGGCGAATCTCTCGTTGATCTTCTGTCGTTTGCTCACAGACATATCGAGGTTCCAAAAACTTGGACCATCAAAGAGACCTCGCGTCATCGTCCCGAACGTCCCGACAGGCGCAGGTGTGATTGCGGAACTGCCCTGTGTCCAGCAGCCGTTTGCCGTGAGAGTGGGCAGGGATCGCGCGTGCATCGCGCAAAGCGGCGTGTTGATGGCCAAGTCTGCCGACGTATAAGGTGTTTGTGTCTGAGGGTTGATTCCCGTAGCAACCGTTCCCCCGGGATGAAACACACCAAAGTTCTGGCTGGTGTAATCAACGGCGAAATCACTGCGATCCCCAAAGAAATCCGGCCGGCTGTTTCGGCCAACGCCGCCGGAATCACCCCACTGCGTGCCGGCTTGCCATGGCCGTCCAGTTTGGTATTTGAAAATCCCATTGAGCCGCCAGCCCTCGAGTAGCCCCGCGTGTCCTGGAATGGAGGGGAAACTGTAGGTCGGCGAGAATGTGACGCGATGGCGCAGGTCGCTCGCTGCTCGCCCATAGTCGAGCGCAAGATTGTAGGAATCTGTTCCGACGTTGCCGCCGTTCGAGCTATTCACGTCGAGCGCTTTGGAGTACGTGTAACCGAAGTTCGTATTGAGCCCGTGGAAATTGCGCGCGGTCAGGGAAACCTGAAGACCGTTGTAGTTGGACGTCATTCCGTTCGCCAGGCGAAGAATCGTATTGATATACGGAAATTGGTTGATGTACCGCTTCGCATTCAGTACTGCGGTCCCAAAAGCCGTGGACTGGCCGTTGCATGCATTGCTGGCTGTCGGAGTGTTATTGCAAATCTGCGCGAACGTCAGACCTCCGGTCGTCACTGTATCCCAAACCTGACCGGCAAACGGCTGGTTGTCCTCATGCCGGCCGAGGAGTTTCACACCGTGATTCCCGACGTAGGCAAGATCCAAGACCAGGTTGCTTCTAAGTGCGTGCTCGATCGAGAGCGTCCACGTTTCGACATAGGGCGTAGTCAGATTGGGATCCACAGAGACGATCGGACAACGACTGCCTGCCCTGCCTGCGGAAGCGGGGGTGTCTCTGACCAGGACAACCGGGCTGCAATTGTGAATCGCCGAAGCCGGATAAACTGTTCGGTTCGACGAGCCATCCCATTGAATAGCTCCGAGTGTTCCGTCCGATCTCGTCCAACTCACCTGTCCGACATCACGCGTGCCGCCCGACGTCAGTAAGGAGCCCGGACAATTTGTTGTTGCGTCGGGTGCCAGCGGAACCAGCGCCGACGAACATCCGATAACCCAAGCAGTTTGGTTTCCCGCCAAGCCGGGATTGTTGCCGACTTCAGCAAACGTACGCAGGATGACCAACTCGTGAATGATGCTGCCGCCCGCCCGCACCACGGTCTTGCCGTTGCCGCGCACGTCCCACGCGAATCCGGCCCGCGGCGCAAGATTGTTGCGATCCGGATTGTAGAGCCTCGGGATCTGAATCCCTTCCTGGACCAGCCCGCGGTTCGGATCGAAACTTCCGAGAATGTGATTCTCATCATGGATGACGGTGCTGAGTTCGTAGCGCACTCCGAGGTTCAGCGTGAGTCTCGGACGAATGCGCCAATCATCCTGGAGGAAGAGGGAGTACACCATTCGCCGAATGTGCGACTCAGGATTGCCGTAGAAAAGAGACGCCGATTCCAGTCCGCTGGTTGTGGTGCGAATCGCGACTGCGCCCACGCAATTGGACCCGACGACAACGCCCGGTGTCGGGCAGTATCCCAGCGCCCCGGGCACATTGTCCGGAATTGCATTCTGACCGGCCAGGAAAGCCAATAACCCATTGCCGGCTCCTTCAGAGTTAGCGCCTTGCCCAAAGCCGAAATTACCTTTCGTGTTGGCCCATGTGCCGCCGTTCTGATGGTTGGTCATGATCGTACCGCCGAACCTCACATTGTGGTTGCCGAGCAGGTAATTGACCTGATCGTTGATCTCGACAGAATTGTTCGGGCCTTCGATCTCGGTATTGCGCGATCCAAAAGCACTGAAGCCGTTGATTGCAAGCGACTGAGGATAGCCTCCGCTCCGATCCAGGAACTTTGTGACACCCGTGGGCAGGCCTAATGAAGCGGCAGTAACTCCGCTCGACGAATCGACTCCGACGTAGCGGTGCCTTAAGCTTGCATAACCGACTCTGAATGAATTCGCCCAAATAGCATTCGGAAACCAGCTCCACGTGCCCGCGCCCATGAAGGACCAGGCTCCGACGCGCGTCCTCCAATCCGGATTCGTAGCGTTCGTTGCTGAATAGATGTCGTCACCCAAGCCTCTGAACAAGAAGCCGCTGATCGTGTTTTTATTATTGAGTTGGTAATCCACTTTGCCCACTCCGCCCTGCGTTCGGACTTCACTCTGCGAATTGGTAAAGTAAGCATTGATACCGAACGCGGGATTTGCAGTAGCTCCGTGGTCATTACCACCATGTGGAACAAACCACTGAGCACCGCTCGTTGCCTTCGGATAACTTGGAGTGGGCGTGCAGTTGGGATTCAGACCAGCCAGAGCGAGGGACTGCGGACTCCGGCTCGCAGCGGACAGACCCAGGCAGGCGAGGATGAGATGGTTGCTCGCGTCGGGAGTCCTGGCGCCGGCCACTGAATTCGTGATCGGGTTGCAACCTTCGGGGGCGTTGATGCATGCCGGAAAATTCGCGATCATCGCCGGATCTGTGAAGGCGACAGTGGCAGCCGAGGAATCGCCGACATCCAAACGTTGCTGCTCGTAGCCGAGAAAAACGAAGAACTTGTCCTTCCTGATCGGCCCGCCCAGCGTGGCGCCGAACTGGTTGAGGTTTGTGTTGACCTTTGGCTGCGTATCCTTGTTGAAGTAATTGCGTGCGTCCCAAGCGTCACGACGGAAGAAGCCATACGCCGTGCCGTGAACAGTATTCGTTCCCGACTTCAGCCCGATGTTCGTCGTTCCTCCGGCCCTCCAACCATATTCCGCTTTGCCGTTGAACTGCTGATTGAACTCTTGGATCGCGTCAACGGGCAGAACTGTGGCCGCATCGCCGCGGAGCGCCAGGCTGTTCATCACGGGTTGGCCGTTGAACGGAGACATGCCGTGTAGACCCTCGACCAAATATTCGTTGCTGTTCTCCGGACGCAGTCCATTCGTTGCGGCGGCACCCGCGCCCCCGCTGTCATTTCCGAGAGTCAGAACCACTCCCGGTCGCATTTCGAGCAGTAGCGTAAAGTTGCGGCCATTGAGCGGAAGATCGTTGATGGTCTCGTTGCTGAGCGTTCCGCCCAGGACAGAACTGGTGACGTTCACGAGTGGAACGTCTTCAGTGATGGAGACGGTCTCCGACTGCGCACCAGGCAGAAGAACAACGTCAATCGTCAGGTCCTGTCCGACTTCCAGACGGATGTTCTCACGCTGCCATGTTTGAAATCCGGCAAACGTAGCACGGACTGTATATGTACTGGGGAGCAAGTTGGGAGCGAGGTACACCCCCGTCTCGCCTGTAATGAGATTTCGCACCACGCCTCTGGCCGTATCGGTGACAGCCACCGAAACGCCGGGGATCAAGGCCCCCGTCTGATCTTTCGCGGTTCCCGAGATGCGGCCGTTAGCGGTTTGCCCGAACACGGAAGAATAGAACAGCAACAGAGCCAGCGTTCCACTTCCTACGTTTCGCATGCAACAGCTCCTTTTTTAAATCACTGTTTGGATTTTTGCTTTTCCTCCTGAACAGCCTTTGCGGCATTTTCTTGAGCCTGCTTGACGAATTTTGTGAAGTTGTCGGGATCGACGAAAGGATGCGGGGCACCGCCTTTACGAGACTTCAACATGACGCCGCGCTCCAGCACTCCACCGCCGGGATAGCCGTCGTCACCGGCCCAACTGTGGATCTGGAGATTCACCTGGACACCTTGTATCTGCGCGATCTTGTCGGCGCTCTTCACGGACTGTTCTGCTTCGGCGAGGCCTCCGCGATATCCTCCTCCGCCCCAGAGGATCGCCTTATAGGGCTTGCCGTTGTCATAGACAGTGATCCCTTCAGTCGTCAGCACGCCCGGCGTGTGGCCGGGAGTCTGATGAAACTTGAATGTCTGACCGCCGAGGCTGAGCGTGTCGCCTTCCTTGACTACCATGTCTCGTTTCGGAACACGCGAGCGGCTTCCCGCTTCCTCAATCATCTTCCAGTCTTCAGCCACTGCTACGACACGTGCGCCCGATGCTTCCTGAATCTTTGCCGCACCGCCGAAATGATCGACGTGGCCGTGACTCAAGATGATGTATTTGATGCTCTTCGGATCAACGCCGACTTTTTTGATGTTACCGATAACCCAGTCGACATAGGGTTCCTGGGCGGAATCGAAGAGGATGTTGCCTTCCGGCGTTGTCAGCAGCCAGACAGAGACGTAACCGGGGCCGACATAAAAAAGGTTATCGAACACCTTGAACGGTTCGATCTTCTGGAACTCCACGTCGTTGGCACGCGTGACCCGATAGGTTTTGCTCAAGGGCTCGGGTGCCGTTTGGGCAATGGCTGCCGCCGGCAAACAGGCAACAACGAACGCGAACACTTGTATCAAACTTCTCATGTTTTTCCTTGTCTTTGGCTGTAGCGCGGCGTTCTATGAGCGCCGGTTTTTCCTCGCATCAAGGAAAGACCGGCGGTCATAGACCGCCGCTACAATGGCTCAGAACTCGAGGCGGAGAGCGAACTGGATCTGGCGCTCGTTGCCTCTCGTCGTTTCGGTGATGGCTCCGGCTGAGCCGGAGTACTTCGACACATCCGAGCTGTCAAACACTACAGCGCCGCCGATCGGAGTGTTGAAGTTCGGGTGATTCAGGACATTGAAGGCCTCGGCTCGAAACTGGAGATTGACTCTCTCGCTGACGGGAATTCGCTTGAAAAACGAGGTGTCCAGATTGACGTAACCCGGCCCCCTGAACATACCGCGTGAGATGTTACCGAAGGTCCCAGCGAGCGGCGCCACAAACGCATTGGCATCGAAGTAGCGGCCGGTTTTCTTGAACCCATCCACTCCCAGAATGATCGGACCTTTGAAGTTGGGATTTAGATTGGGGATGTCGGGAATGCGGGCATCGCCGTTTCCGGACTGATTGATGCCAACGGTTGGCGTGAATGGGAAGCCACCTTGCGCATTGAAGATGCCATTCCATTGCCAGCTGCCGATCAGCTTGTCCAAGAATCCAGTGGCATTCCTGCCGAACGTCTTGCCGTTGCCGAACGGTAACGCGTAACTGAAATTGGCGTTGAACTGGTGCTTGAGGCTGTACGAAGCAACTCCGCGATTGAGCTTTGGATTGTACCGGTTCAGGAGCGTCGCCGGTTCATTGTCGGCGGACGGGGCGAGCAGCGCGGAATTGATATCCATGATCTTGCCCCACGTGTAATTGGTTTTGAAACTCAATCCGGAGCGGGAACGTTTCGTCAGTGAGATATTCGCGGCATGGTAACTGGCCGTTCCAAAGTAATACCAACTGTTGGTGGACCCGATGTAGGGATTCGGTCGCGCGCCAACCGGCACGTATTCGATTCCTTGCGGGACTCGAACCTGAAGTCGAGCGGCCATGGTTCCGCCGCTGAGGCATCCCGCGGAGTTGTCGCATATCAACGGCCGGATCGTATTCATATCCAACGCGGTCGCAAGATGATACGACTCGTGGCCCACATATCCGAGTTGAACGGCGAGGTCGGACGTGATCGAGTGTTCAAGCTCGAGAGTCCATTGTTGCGTCGTCGGCGTGTGCATGTTCGGGTCGAGACCTCCCGCCGTGTAGATGGCGCAGTCCGGTTGCCTTAGCGTCGATTCCGCGCTGCACGTGGGTGGAGGAGTCCTCGACCCGGCGATCGGAATAACGGAAAGCATCGGCGTGTTCTGGACTAACAGCCGCGCGTTGAAAGGCTGGTTGGCGTTGAGCCGGTGTGCGAGATTATCCTGAAGATCATGGTGTATGCCGAACGCGGCGCGGACCGACCAGGTGCCCTTCCCGCTCGGATCCCAAGCAATGCCCACGCGCGGCTGCAAGAGCAGCTTGGCATTGTTTTCTACGAACGGCGAGCGGCCGATTCGAGGATTCGTCAGCATGATGCCATTCGCGTCCAAGAGATAATTGGAGGCGCGGTTGGTGATCTCATTCCAACCCGTGGTCATCTCGTCCCGCAACCCGAGACGCACCGTGAAATTCGGTTTCAGCTTCATTTCATCCTGGAAATAGTACGCGGTCTCCCAAGACGTGAAGGTCAATGGCTGCGGATTCAAGCCGGCCTGGATCGACGTCGGACGGTCCTGCAGAAACTCCAGGAGGCCGAGATAGCTGGCCGTGCCCGCGTTATTCTGCGCCGAGGAAAACGCAGTTTGACGCACGCGCTGCAGCCACACACCCATGCTCAAGCTGTGGAGACCGCGTGTGAGGCGCAGGTCATCCGAGCCGCTGAAGTTCCGGCGTTCGTTGAAATGGGGATTCGAGCCGTTGGGCGCAACGATGGAAGTCGCCACGACAGTGACCGCTGCGCCCCCAAAGGTAAACGCGCCAGGATTTTTTTGCGTGGCTCCCTTCATGAGAAGCAAGTCCTCGGGAAAGTCTTCGAGCGGCCGGACCTGATTCTGGCCTCGCGCATGGGTGAATCCAAAATTCGCTACATTCAAAACCGTAGGTGAGAAGATGTGCGTTTGTTGCACGCCTAGTGTGTACAGAGTTCGCTCATCATTGCCGCGAAAGATCGGGTCCGGCTGCGCCTGACCGCCGCCCGGATCGAGACGCAGACCCTGTGAGGCAGTGAAATTCGTCGAAAGGGAATCCTTGCCGGAGATGTTGTAGTCGTAGCGGGCAAGGCCGAAATTCTCTCCCACTCGGCGTGAGGGATTGCTGTTGTTGTAGGCCATTCCGGTCGGCAAGCCTCTCGCGTCCAGGATCTCGGCGCCATTCGGCTCCGGCCAGTACTTGAAGAACGGCAGCATGCCTCGCTGGAGATTCGCAACTTCCACATATTCCCCGGCGGCGTTCGGCAGACGACCCTGCCGCGCCTGCAAGCTCGGCACGACGACACGGTTGGTCTTCGCGAACCTCTCCTGATACCCCTCGTAGTTTCCAAAGATGAACATCTTATCTTTGACGATGGGGCCTCCGAGCGATCCGCCAAACTGGTTGCGTTTGAACGGAGGCGCATGCTGGCCGGTGTCAAAGAAGTTCCGCGCATCCAATGCGCTGTTGCGCAAGTACTCGAAGACGGATCCACGCCACTGGTTCGTTCCGGATGTGGTCACCACCGTGATCTGCCCGCCCGAACGTTTGCCGTACTCGGCGCCGTAGGTGTATCCGAGAACGTTGTATTCACGCACGGCATCGACTCCCAGCAACTGCTGGCTCGCGCCTTGCGGCGCGATGTACTGGCCGGTTGCATTGTCTCCGACGTAATCAACGCCGTTGATTGTGAACCGATTCGATTCGGTCCGCTTGCCTCCGACCGAGAATGAAGACCCAGTGGAATGCGTGTTGTTATTGACCGTGCCGGTGTTGAGCGTCAGAAGCTGCTCGAAGCTCCGTCCGTTTAGCGGCAAATCTTTGATCTGCCCTTCATTGATCAAGCCGGACGTGGAACTCAGCGTCGTGTTCACGAGCGGAGCCTCTTCCGTCACTGTGACTCTTTCAGCGACGACTCCTACTTCGAGAGTCAGATTCACTACCGCTTCCTGACCCACAACCAGATTGATCCCTCGCCTAACTTGCGGCTTGAAGCCGGGTAGGTCGGTGCTGAGTTCATACGGACCGACCGGTAGGAGCGGCAGATTGTAGCCACCGTTCTCACTGGTCACAGCGGTACGTGTAAGTCCGCTTTCGATATGCTTGACGCTGACACTCACTCCCGGGATCACGGCTCCCGTTGTATCGCGCACGATGCCCGAGATGGCTCCCGTGACACCTTGTCCAAACACAAAACCACTTGCCAATGCCATCACGACCACCAGCGTGATGGAACACTTTGCTCTCCTCTCGACCATAGCTCCACCTTTCTTCGAATGAAAAATCACGGCATATTTCCAGCGTTTGAAAAAAATGCCGTCCTGTCGCCTTTTAAAAAGCCGTCTCGCGAAATCTAAGAGAAGGTTGTCTTATTATTTATGATGGTCCGAAGGCTACGCCGGTTTTCAGGACTCGTCAAGCGTAGGTAGTAGGCTTACCAAATTTTTGGTGCATACCGCTTCGTTCAGGAAATAGATGTGTAGAGGCGTTCGTCGTATGGAGCACCTAACAAAGGCGCCAGTGCCTCGCGGAATTGCCGTGTGTGCGTCCTGATTTCATAAGAGTCGAATGCCTTCCGATTCTTCCACACCGCAACGATCGTGAAATGATTACCGGACGCGCTTTGCTGGAATACTTCATAGCGCAAATTGTCTTCGTCCTTTCGACTCTCTTCGGCCAGACGCCTTAGTAAGACTTCAGTTTCGTCCTTGCGTTGAGGAGGAACGTCGACATGCGTCACGACGGATATGACGTCGCGTCCGGCCGACGGCGGCCTCGAATCAATCGCGAAACCGTGATGCACGCGTTGATCGAGTGGACTATTCACAATCGCCTTGAGCTTTGTTCGGAACTGGTTGGCCTGCGCCGATCGTTCATGCGCGTCGAAAGATGACTGATCCTTCCAAACCTCAACGATTACGAATCGGTTCGCTCGGGCGATCTCCTGAACGACATTGATGCTCGAATTCCCCCGCTCGGCGCGGCTGGCGTCACGGTATTGGTTGATCAGCGAAACCCCTTGATCTTTGGAACTCAACTGAATGTCGATGTATGTCGCGACATAGACTGAAGTGTCGGTTGTCTGGGCACGCGCGCTTAGCGCTAATAGGATCGCTAAAGCCCTGAACATGGATCTCATCAGAACGTCGCGATCGGGTTCATCGGCGACCCAGTTCCGCCTTTGATCGGCAGCGGCGCGGCCGTCAGCAAGAATTCCCATCGCTTGCGCGCGGCAGCGGCTTCACTCAAAGCCTCGAGATCGCAGTTGTCGATCAGGTGGATGCCCAACGATACCAAGGCAAAGTCATGAATGGCACCGGGGATGTCCGACGGAGAAACATATTGAGGATGATCAGAGGCCAAGATTGCAATGTCTTGCTTCTTCAACCACGGAATCACAGAGGGATCGAGTCCTGCATCTTTGCCGCCCGGTGCTCTGCCGCGGAGGTAGGGACCAACCTCCTTGCGGCGCGCCCACACGCCGGCGCGAACGAACAGAGCATCACCGGGCAGTAGCTTCAATCCAGCCTTTTTTAACCATGCCTCGATATCCTCAACGTAGATAGGAGTGCCCGGTTCGAGATACTTCACACCCTTGAGCTGCGGAATATCGATGAGGATGCCCCGGGTGAAGATTCCATTCTTGAGATTGTGGATCGAGTTTTTCTTGTGACCGTTGTCCTTCTTCACTTGTTCGGGATCCGGCTTGTAACCGTTGTAAAAAACACCGTCGTAGTTGATATGCGCAAGCGAGTCGAGATGAGTGTGCGTGATTCCGTGGAAAGCAACTCCGATCCGATCGTTCCCAAGTGCCAGCATCTCGTGCTCGTATGGCTGCTGATTGTCGATAGCCTTCTCAGTGTCCGCATCACTGGCCAACGAAACCGAAAAACCGTCCTTCACCAGCGCGGCAGCCTGTCTCCGCTTGGCTGCAGTGACGAGGTTCATCGTGCCGATCTCATCGTCTTTACCCCAGCGGCCCCAGTTATTCAGATCCTTCTTCCATTGCTCGAACTGCTCTTTGGTAACTTTTCGGCTCCCCGCGCCGGCATTTTGCGGCGCACGCGCAGTCGCCGTGATTGCCAAAATCAGCGCGATCGAAACAATTATTGAGGCAAGCGTTTTGGACATTGGTCCTCCTGTACGTAGGCGCGGGCTTTACGGGCGCGTTGCCCAACCAAGCTCGCGAAGCGAGCGCCACAATTCCAGTCCCGTTAAGGACGACACAAATCGACTGTGCCGCCCCTTGGGGGCTTGCCGCTTCTCGCAAGAAAATCCACGCGCTCACGCGTGGCTAAGATTGTTTCGCCGCTCCGCGGCTTCGTTGTGCAACAGTCTCTTTACGCCCGCGTTCAATTTCGCTACACCAGCAGCCGGGTTAGCTCCGACACTTTCTTTAGTCGATCAAAACCGTGGATCATGTTCTGGATCTCTTCGATGCGCTTTGCCGGTAGCTTGGAATCCGGCAATAGGGCGCGATACTTGCCATCGACGTCGCTCCATTCAATGCCTCTCGGGCCCGAGCCTCGCGGCGCATCAACGGTGCTTGTGTACCTGGCTCCCGATTTTGTGACGATTGTGACGCTACCGCCCCAACTCCAGTCGTAATGAAATGCAGGCGGCGACGGGTCCGATTCGATCAGTCCGATGAGGCGCGCGGCTTCGGGGTTATGAATTTTCTCTGCTGTGGCGTGTACCCAGGAGAAATCCTTGTCGGCAACTGCAGAGGCGATGAAGTAATGAAGACTGTGGATCGCCTCGATCAGATCCTTCGGCGGCCGGCCGCGGCCTATCGCGCGGATCTGAGGCCCGCTGACAAGAATCTTGGCCACCTCTCCCGACGATACACCCGACTGCCGAGCTGCGTTGACCGCCGCTTCCACCGCAGGATGAAACGCGTGCGCGCCGGGCACAAGCTTGATCGCCATGTGAGTGTCGATGTCCCACTCCTTACCGAAGTCACGAGTGAGTTTCTCCGCGTCGACCTTGCCGCCGCTGAAGACCGCGAGGAAACCGCGCGGCGCTTCGAGCATATCTTCATTGACGGTGTAGCCGCGACCGGCGGCGAGCGCGGCATTGACGGCACACAGCGCCGCATTACCGGCTTGATACTCGCGGGCCCAACTATTGGTGCCGATCGCGAGGCCGCCCATCGTTGTGGCGGCGATGCCAATCGCATGCGCCATTTGCTCATCGGTGAGTTTGAGAAGCCTTGCAGCGGCGACAACGCCGCCAAAGGCGACGATCACGGAGGCGTGAAATCCCTGCCTATCGCCGCCAAGCGCCTCGCCGATCCGGCCCGCAGCTTCGTAGCCGGTGACGATCGCGCAAAGCAGATCTTCGCCGGTCGCGCCGATGTGCTCACCAACCGCCAGACCAGTCGAGACGAGGGTCGTACCTGTGTGAGCGACGTTACGCAAGTCACTGTCGTCCGAAGCGGCTGCGTCGCTGAGCATCGCGTTCACCCGCGCGACTGCATCCACAGGCAGCTTGGCACCATCGAACCACACCGTCGCTTCCGGTTTACCGCCGCGCTCCTTTGCCAGCTCCCGAACAATGCGCGCCGAATCAATTCGGGAGCCGGAAGCTGCGCTTGCCAGCGTACTAGATATGATCATCTTGGCGTGTTCAATGGCGTTCGGAGGCAAATCACCGTAGCGCGTCCGGTTGAGAAACTGCGCGAGCTTCAGCGCAAGGCTGGGCGAGCCCGCGGGCGCGAAGGCAAAGGCACCTCCTGCAGCGAAAGCAATGCGCAACAAGTCGCGACGCGTCATGCTACAACCTATCCGGAAACCGGATGATAAAGCCATCGCGGTTCGGCATCCGCACTTTGGGCAATGTCTGTGCGTTCATCGTGTCGTTCTCGCCAATGAGTTTGTTCAGCGAAAAAATGTAAGCGGTCAGTGCGTACACTTCGTCATCTGTAAGTGATCGCGGTTGCCGCCATGGCATTGCGCGGCGGATGTAATCGAAGAGCGTTGTCGCGTACGGCCAGAAGTTGGCGATCGTCTTCACGGAGTCCATGTTCTTGACAGATTCGCCACCGATGAGCGCAGCGTTGACGCCACCCTTACCGTTTTCGCCGTGACACGTAGCGCACTTCGTCGCATAGATGCGGGCTCCTTGGGCCGGCGTTCCGCTGCCTGCCGGAAGTCCCGTACCATCGGGCAGGATATTGATGTCCCAAACAGCGAGGTCCGCCGGTGTGAGCGGTTTTCCGAGATTCGGCGTTTGTGCGAAAGCGACGCTCGATCCGAGAACAAGCACGACAACGAATCCGCAGAGCTTACGCGTAAACATTCTTCACCTCTCCTTCGCGATTGATCGCCCAACTCGTTATGGCGTTGTAGTGTTGGCTTGGAAACGCGGTTACGGCGGGAATCTGCGTCGTCTCGCCACGGACTGCCACGAGTTCTGCACGCGTCGGCCGCGCATAGCCGGCCCCGTCCCCCGCCCGGCCCTGCAACCCCACCAGGGCGCCAACCCCACCCCCCGGGGATCCGGAACCCGTGAAAGCCTTTCTGGGCACCGGTTCTTGTACGCCGGGTGTCCGC
>JACXTT010009756.1_pt1 | contig 13065 bp, 10 predicted proteins | sample 9270951 | NCBI WGS metagenome assembly JACXTT01 (sample SAMN15532306, study PRJNA645909) | rock metagenome | isolation source: weathered quartz diorite | place: Puerto Rico | collected 2017-06-21
CCCCGGCCCCAAGACCAAAACCCCCCGGTGGTTGCCCGCGATCAAGGGCCACCAGGACGTGGTTGCGCAACTGCTCAAGCGGGACGCCGCCGTCAACAAGACGGGCTGGACGCCGCTGCACTACGCCGCTACCAGTGGCCAGATCGCCATCATGAAAGTGCTGCTCGAGAACTTCGCGTTCATCGACGCGCAGTCGCCCAACGGCACCACGCCGCTGATGATGGCGGCCATGTACGGCTCCAACGACGCGGTGAAGCTGCTGCTGGACGAGGGCGCGGACACGACCATGAAGAATCAGCTGGGCATGACGGCCGTCGATTTCGCGAACAAGGCGAACCGCGCGGAAGCCGCTTCGATGATCACCGCGGCTGCCGGCGCGCGAGCCAATGCGGCCAAGGCCGTGCCCAAGGACGGCAAGTGGTAAGCCGTCGCTGAGGCGGCTACCTCAGCGCGGCTGCTGCTGCGTCGTGCAGTGGATGCCGCCGCCGCCCGCGGCAATCGCGTCGATGTCGAGCTGAACCACTTCGCGCTTCGGGAACAGCTCCCGCAGCAATGAGCGCGCATTGGCATCGGCCCGCGCATCGCCGAACTGCGGTGCGATCACCGCGCCATTGCACACGTAGAAGTTGATGTAGCCCGCCGCGAACTCGGGCGTCTCCAGCTTCTTTCGCACCGACTCCGGCCCCTTGAGCACCTCCACGCGCAGCTTCTGGCCGCGTGCGTCGGTGGCCTGCTTCAGGATCTCCAGGTGCCGGCGGGTCACGGCGCGGTCGTAGGAGTCGGGGTCTTCGTCGAGGCCTGCCACCACCACGCCGGGCGAGGTGAAGCGGGCGTAGAAATCGGTGTGGCCGTCGGTGATGTCGCGCCCGGCAATGCCCGGCAGCCAGATGATCTTGCGCAAGCCCAGCAGTCGCTTGAGTTCGGCTTCGCAGGCTTCCTTGTTCAGGCCGGGGTTGCGGTTGGCATTGAGCACGCAGCTCTCGGTGATGATGGCCGTGCCCGCGCCGTCGACCTCGATGCCGCCGCCTTCCAGCACGAGCCGGGTGCGCAGCCGCTGCACCTCGGCGGCGTCCGTCACGTACTCGGCCACCTCGGCGTCACGCTCGTGGGCCTGCTTGCGGCCCCAGCCGTTGAAGTTGAAGTCCACGCCGGCCCATTGGCCCCCGGCATTGCGCACGAACACCGGGCCGGTGTCGCGCATCCAGAGGTCGTCTACAGGTTGCACTTCGAGTTCGACCTTGTTGCCGCACAGTCGGGCCGCCAGGTCGTGGTCTTCCTCGTTGACCAGCATGCGCACCGGCTCGAAGGCCGCGATGGTGCGCGCGATGCCGGCCAGATGCTCGCGTGCCGGTTTCAGCAGGCGCCGGCCCCAGACTTCTTCATTGGGGCCGAAGGACATCCAGGTGGCGCGATGCGGGTCGCCTTCGTCGGGCATGTGCCACGACTCGGTGGCGGCCATCGACGGCGCAGCCAAAGCCAGGGGCGCGAGGCCCATGCCGGTCAGTAGGCGGCGCCGGGCGAGGGAAGGGCGCATGTCGGTTTCCTCAAAGAAGGGCACTTTGGCGGTCATGCCGGCTCCTGCTGCGTCGTGCAATGGATGCCGCCGCCGCCCGCGGCGATGGCGTCGATGTTCAGCTGCACGATCTGATGGCTGGGCAATTGCGCCGCCAGCGCATTGCGGGCCGCCGCGTCGGCGACAGCATCGCCGAATTCGGGCAGGAACAGGGCCTTGTCGGTGATCAGGAAGTTCACGTAGCCCGCGGCGAAGTCCTTGCGCGCGAACTCGGGGCGCACCTGGCTCGGCGTTTCGAGCGTGACGATCCGCAGCGGGCGGCCGCGCGCATCGGTCGCGGTGCGCAGCAGTTCCAGGTGACGCCGTGTCACCGCGTGGTCGAACGACTTTTCGTCGTTCTCCAGTGCCGCGACGACCACGCCGGGCTTGAGGAAGCGGGCGTAGAAGTCGGTGTGGCCGTCGGTGATGTCGCGGTTGGCGATGCCGGGTAGCCAGATGATCTTTTCCAGGCCCAGCAGGCGCTTGAGCTCCGCCTCGGCGTCGGCCTTGCTGACGCCGGGGTTGCGGTTGCCGTTGAGCACGCAGCTCTCGGTGATGATGGCCGTGCCTTGCCCGTCGACCTCGATGCCGCCGCCCTCCATCACGAGGCGACTGCGCAGCAGCGGCACGCCGCTCAGTTCCGCCATGCGCGCGGCCACGATGGCATCGCGTGCATGCGGCTGCTTGTTGCCCCAGCCGTTGAAATTGAAGCTCACCGCGGCCCGGTCGCCACGGGTGTTGCGCACGAAGACGCAGCCGGTGTCGCGCATCCAGAGGTCGTCGAGCTCATGGACGATCAACTGCACGTTGGAGCCGCAGAGCTGCCGGGCCGTGGCGAAGTCGTCGGTGCCCACCAGCATCTTCACCGGCTCGTAGACGCTGATGGCGTTGGCGATGCGCGCCAGGGCCTGTTGCACCGGCTGGCGCATGGGCGCGGTCCATACGGACTCGCGTGCGGCAAAGGCCATCCAGACGGCGCGGTGCGAAGCGCTTTCGTCGGGCATCTGCCAGGGGTCCGCTGCTTGGGAAGGCGGAGGGGCAGGCGTGTTGGAAGGTGTCGGGGCCGGCATGGGGAAGGGGGCCTGCGAGCCGCCGCCACCACCACCGCCGCATGCACTGAGCATTCCGCTCATCAGGCCGAGGCCGCCAAGGCCCATCAGGGCGCGTCGAGTTGTCATCAGAATCTAAGGGTTAGTACCAAGGCGCTGGATTCTGTCGACCTTCACTCATTTGCATAACTGATCTTTTCTGGACTGAATGACCGATTCAGTTCATGAATCGATCATTCCGCCTTGGCATAGCGCAGCAGGCTGTCGAAAACATCCCTCACCAGCGGCAGGCGCGGCTCGCCTTCGGTGCGCGAGATCCAGAGCGTGCCCAACGGCAGGCTCGGGTAGTCGGACAGGTGCCGCAATTGGCGCTTGTGCAGCGCCTCGTCGGCCAGCAGCCGCGACACCAGTGCCATGCCGCGGCCGCGCAAGGCGGCGTCGAGCAACAGGCGCGGATCGTCGTAGATCGCGAGCTTGCGTAGATGGCCGAAATGCTCTCGGATGAAGGGGCCGATGCGGTCGCTCGTGAGATCGGTCTCGAGGCACAGCATGCCGGCGGTTTCGCCTGTGGCGTCGGTGTGCTCGACCGCCACGAGTTCGTCTTCGAGCAACGGGACTTCGAACACGCCGCGCTGCCTGAGCGGCTCGCGCGTGATTGCGATGTCCACGTCCATTTCATCGATGTAGCGCGCGCTTTCGTCGATCGAGATGATCGGGCAGAGCGCCGGATGCTCCTGCAGCAGCCGGTCCACGCGCGGCTGCAGCCAGCCCTTGACCACCGGCGCCGGACAGACCAGCGTGACGAGGCTGTCGTCCATGTAGGTTTCGATGCGGCTCAGGCCGCTGCGGATCTGATCCAGCGACTTGCCCACGCTGTCGAGCAGCAAGCGCCCGGACACCGTCAGCTCGACGCCGCGGCCCTTGCGCCGGAAGAGCGGCTGCCCGACCTGCTGCTCGAGCTGCGCGATCTGGTGGCTGACTGCCGATTGGGAGATGCAGAGTTCGTCCGCGGCCCGCGAGTAACTGCCCAGGCGGGCGGCCGCTTCGAAGCCGATCAGGAACCTGAAGGACGGCAGTTTGGCATTCGACGACATGAGCGGCAGGAGAGCTTGGCAGAGGTGAATTCGATGCTACTCCCGACGCATGCGGCAATGGCCGCCCGGTGGCGCCCTACCGGATTGGGCGCGGGGGCAGGGGAGGCGGCGTCGGCCTCGGGGGCCTCGGCGGCACTGGCGGGCGGTATCCGGCGTTGGAAATCACCGCATTGCTGCGCGGGCGGCCGACCTGCACGGCGGGGTTCGACGAACTCATCAGCGTGGGGTGCGAGATTTCGAGCGCGTCGTGTTGCCCGAGCGCCAGCGCATAAGCGACCAGGTTGGCGAGCTGGGTCATCCCGCCTTCGGACGGAGACAAGGGCTTGAGCATGGGCCTGGCGACGTATTCGTAGGGCTTGCCCTTGGCGGCCATGCCCGATAGTGCCTGTCTGCCATCGGCGCGGGCCGAATGGTAGGCGTTGAGCACCACGTCCCTGGCGACGTCGACCATGCGCGCCGCGATCTGGTCGGAGTCTTTGTGCATCAACTCCGCGACGCGCTCTGCACGCATCTGCATGCCTTCCACGAAGGTGGTGATCTTGATCAGCTGCTGGCGCAGGTCCGACGCGGAAATGCGCACCTTGGCCGCAACGCCCGGGTACAGCACCGCGTCGTTCAGGTCGGTGATCTGGTCCGGCATGGAGTTGATCAGGTTGGCGATGTGCTTGTACTGCTTCATCGCCGCTTCGGCGGCCTCCATGGCCTCGCGGTCGTCGCGAAAGAGCGCGGCGGTTTCCTGGTTGCCGCGATTGGTGAGCACGGTGTCGGCTTCGCTGATGCTCTTGCCGTGCAGGTAGCCGTCGGCGCCGCCCTCGACGCCGCTGACCGCGGAAACGCCGAGGCCGACGCTCTTGGTCACGATGGTCTTGAGCACCGAGGCACCCGGAATCGGGATCTTGCCGAGCCCGGCCCGGGCCAGTGCCGCGACGCCCTTGACCACCAGCCGCTGCACGTCGGCGGTGTTGCCGCAGTACTCGCCGAGAAGCACGGTCAGCTTCTTCTTGAACGGCACGCTGAAGCTGTCGTTGGACTTGGCGCGAAAGGAATCCCAGGTCCGCTCGACCATGTCGGATTTCTGGGCGAAAGCCGCGCTGATCACGCCCCAGTCCTTGGTGCGCATGCGGTCCAGCAAGACGCGGGCACCGGCCGCCATTTCCTTGTCGTAGTACTGGGACAGGTTCTTGCCCACTTCATCGAACGTGGTCTGTGGAATATCGAGCATCAGAAAGTTCCAAGGTCTGGGATAGCGTTCGATGCTAGGTGGGATGCGTGGATGGCGCATGAGACCTTGGTCCCATGTTCATGTGGGTTGTTGTGCGGGAGCGTCGCGGATCGTTTTAATCAGCACAATGTGCATTATGTTAAATAAAAGAGGCGAGCAATTTCCCCTTTGCCTTCGATTTCAGCCTGCCCTGATCCGGGTGCCTGGATCCTGAGCCCAGTGCCGATCCTGTTCCAGCTCTCCGGCACCGTCTCCCTGCCGACGTAACGCCGCCTCCAGCGAGGCTGCAACAGAACTCCAGTCATAGAAAACATGCACCTTGCGTGCATGGTTCCACTGTCCGCCGAAGGCCTTGAAGACGGTGGCGAACTGGAAGCATCCACCTTTGATGGCCGGCATCGGCGGCCCGTTGGCGAACGACACCTCGAGGACTCTGCAGTCCTCCAGGCTCGACGCGAGTTCTTCCGCGCGCGCCTGGGCGGGGAAAGAAAGTACGGTGGGCATCGAACCACTCTACCGAAAATCGGTTGCGCACGAAACCTTTTTTCTACGCTGGGCGGGTCTGCGCTCCGCTCAGCCGTGGACGCCTTCGATCGAGCGTGCATACAGCACGATCTCGGCGGGCGTCATCGCATCCTCCAGCGCCGCCAGTTCGAGCCGCTCGAAGTCGTGCGATATCCACTCGAACATGTGCGACAGCGGCATTCCGGTGATGTCTTCCCCGTCGCTCCATGGTTGCAGCCGCGTGGCCGCGCTGCTCAGCAGCATGCGCAGGTAGAGCGCCCGCGCCAGGCGCACAGCGGCCACTTTGTCCGGGTTGTCCAGCGTCCGCTGAAAAACCTCCAGCTGCTGCTCGCAAAGCACCAGGCGTTCCTGTGCCGTCACGAAGCCGTGGCTGCAGATATCGGAAGCCCTGCAACGCAGATCCTGAAGGCGATGGAACTCGCTCAGCACACGGGCATACGCCAGTTGCTGGAGCAGTTGCAGCGCGCGATCCAAGAAGCCTTGCATGAGTGCCATCTGAAATTCCGCAGCGTCTCTCGGACGTAGGACGGCGCGCAAAAAAAGCGCACGGCGGCACCGCCATCTAGCCGCGTCACTCGATGAGTAGTTTTGTAAGCGTTGTCAAAGAGATGTCACCTTGCATCCGCAAGATCAGTGGCATTGCTTGTGTTTGTGGCAATTTTTGCAAACAACCTTTCCATACCTAAACACAAGTAAACGCAATTTGCGTTGCAGGCGAATTTCAACTTCTTGAGGGAACGACATGATCAGAGGAACAACCGCATACAGCGGGCTTGCGGCATTGGGGGCCGCCACCGTCTTCTTGCTTTCCGGCTGCGGCGGGGGCGGCGGAGACAATGGCGGCGCATTCTTTCCGCCAGTCACCGGCGGCACACCAGGCACCACGACCAACCAGGGCAAGAGCGGCCCGAAGGCGCTGGTGGTCGAGATCGACGGACTCACGCATGCGGCGCTGCGCGATGCGGTCGCGCAAGGCAAGGCACCCGCGCTGCAGTCGCTTCGCATCGCCCCCGCATGGACCGGCGGCATCGCCGGCACGCTCAGCGAGCAACCGACTTCCGACAGCCAGGGATGGGCCACGCTGCTCACCGGCACCTGGGCCAACCGCCACGGCGTGCGCGGCACCGGCGGCACCCAGCGCATCGACGCCAAGCTCGCACCCTCGATCTTCGCCATCGCCAAGCAGAACGCTTCGGCCGGCTACAAGACCGGCGCCGTCACCGCGAATGCGCTCTACCCTGCTCTGCTGGGCAACGAGCCCGGCGCAATCGACGCCGCGGTCGACTGCGCGGGAGCCGATGCCTGCGTGACCGACCGCACGGCCCAACTCATCGATGCCGGCTACGACCTGCTGGTAGCCCAATACGGCGCGCCCGCCGCCGTGGTGGCCAACAGCGGCCTGAAGGGCGCCGACTACCAGCGCGCCATCTCCGACACCTCCGCCGCCGTCGGCAAGCTGCTTGCGCGTATCGCACAGCGCACCGCCAATGACTCGAAGGAAGACTGGCTGGTGATTCTCACCACGGGCCATGGCCTCGATGTCTTCGGTACCAGCGGCGGACAGCAGGCCATTGCGGACAAGACCGTCTTCATCGCCAGCAACAAGACCTTGCCGGCATTGCCCGGCGTCGACACGGCCGCCCCGACCGACAGCACGTTGCTGCGCCTGGCCGCCGCCACCGACATCGCGCCGACCGTGCTGCGCCACCTGGGCACCGCGCCAGCGCCATCGAGCTACACGTTGAACGGCGTCGCGCTCCAAGGCGCCACCAGCATTCGCGAACTCGCAGCCGGCATCGGCGCCGACAAGGACAGCGTCGAACTCTCCTGGAAGCTCGCAGGCAGCACCAATGTGCCGGTGCAGGTCCTGCGCGACGGCAAGCAGGTCGCTACCTTGGCCGCGGGCAGCACTGCGTACACCGACACCCTCGAAGGCGTGAAGGACAGCAACTTCAGCTACCTCTATACCGTGGTGGCAGGCGACACCTCGCTCACCATCACTGCCGTCAAGCCGGTTCCGCTGCCGCTCACGCTGCTCAACGGCCTCGTCAACTACTACCCGCTCGATGCGCTTCCCACGCTCGACGTCAGGACCGGTGCCTCGACGCTCGCCCCCTGGGCCGTGGACGCCGCCGCCGGCTCGCTGGTAGATGACGATGGCTTCAAGCCGCGCTTTCAGGCCAAGGCACTGCGCGTGGACAACCGCATCGTGAACGCGGCTGGCATGTCGGGCTACCGCCTGATGCAGACCAACGACGTGACGACGGACCCCGCGGTCACCGCCTTCACCATCGGCTTCTGGATGCGCACCGACGCCACCTGCACCCAAGGCGTGGGCTACGGCGCGTCGGTCATCGCCAACAAGAACTACGACAACGGCAACAACGAAGGCATCGCCATCGGCATGTTCGGTAACTGCGAACTGCGGTTCAACACGGGCCTGGGCGGTACGCCACGCGGTGAAATCAAGGGCCTGCACTACCTGAGCGCCGGACAGTGGGCCTACGTGGCGATGGTCATCGACAAGACCGGCATGTCCATGAATGGCTATGCCATCGATCCAGTCAAAGGCGTTCAGACCGGCGGCGTGACCCTCTCGGCCGCACTGGTCGCCAAGCTCGGCGGCCTCAAGAACGGCATCGGCCTGAACGAAGACGGCACCGGCCTTTACTACAAGCGCGCGGGCAACAGCGCCCCGCGCGGCGCCATGGACTTCAACGACTTCGCGATCTGGAACCGCGCGCTCACCGCGGACGAGATCAAGAGCATCTACCAGGCCGCCCGTCCGCTGTCGACGCTCGCGCCCTGACCCATCCCACCTCACTCACTTCACACACGACACAAGAGAGGATCCCCATGCAACTTCTTTCACTGACCCCACGGTTGATCCCGGCGCTGGCCCTGGCCTGCGTGCTTTCCGCCTGCGGCGGCGGTAGCGGCAACAACGGCGGCGTGCCCATCGTCGGAACGCCCACACCACCACCACCCACCCAGCCCGACACGAGCGTCAAACCCGAGATGCGCTGCGCGCCCTGATCGCCACGAACCCACACAACAACACCATGACGAATTCACGCCGCAATTTCCTCAAGGGCACTGCCTCCTCCGGCCTTGCCGCGGTCGCGCTGACAGCGTTCCCGCCCAGCATCACCCGCGCACTGTCCATCCCGGCCAACAACAAGACCGGCACCATCCAGGACGTCGAGCACATCGTGATCCTGATGCAGGAGAACCGCTCGTTCGACCACTACTTCGGCACGATGATGGGCGTTCGGGGCTTTGGTGACCGGTTCACCATTCCGCTGCCCAAGGGCATGAATGTCTGGCAACAGCTCGACGCTACCGGCAAGACGCTGCTGCCATACCACCTCGACAGCCGCAAGGGCAACGCACAGCGCGTGAAGGGGACCAATCACGATTGGGGCGATGGCCAGAACGCTTGGGACGGTGGCCGCATGTACCAGTGGCCCTGTTTCAAGCAGAACCAGTCGATGGGCCATTACAAGGAGGCCGAGGTGGCGTTCCAGTTCGCGCTGGCCAATGCCTTCACGCTGTGCGACGGCTATCACTGCAGCATGCACACGGGCACCAACTCGAACCGCATGTTCCATTGGACCGGCACCAACGGTCCGACCGGTGCCGGTGTGGCCTCGGTCACGAATGAATGGGACGCCATCGGTGCCTCCACGCTGGGCTATGAGTGGAAAACCTACCCGGAGCGCCTGCAGGAGGCCGGCGTCAAGTGGTTTGTCTACCAGAACATGCCGGAGAACTACACCGACAACCCGCTTGCCGGCTTCAAGCAGTACCGCCAGGCCAATGAAGCTTCGGGCAAGCCCGTGAGCAACAGCGCCAGCGTCGTCTCCCCGGCCTACGATCCCTCCCTCGACGCAAGCTACCCGCTCTACAAAGGCATTGCCAACACCATGCCCGATGGCGGATTTCTCGAGCAATTCCGCCAGGATGTGAAGAGCGGCAGTCTGCGAGACGTATCCTGGATCGTTGCTCCTTCCACTTATTCCGAGCACCCCGGTCCGTCGAGCCCGGTGCAGGGCGGCTGGTATATCCAGCAGGTGCTGGACGCCCTCACCGCCGCGCCCGAGGTGTGGAGCAAGACCGTGCTGCTCGTGAACTTCGACGAGAACGACGGCTTCTTCGACCACTACCCCTCGCCCGCGGCGCCTTCGCTCAACCCCGACGGCTCGGCTGCCGGCAAGACCACGCTGCCGGAATCGGACATCGCATTCGAACGGTTCACGCACCCCAAGCCGCCGGGCACCACGGGCCAGCCCGCACCCGACGGCCGCGTCTACGGCCCCGGCATCCGCGTTCCGATGTACGTCATCTCGCCCTGGAGCCGTGGCGGCTGGGTCAACTCGCAGGCCTTCGACCACACCTCGGTGCTGCGCTTCATCGAGGCGCGCTTCGGAGTGAAGGAGACCAACATCTCGCCGTTCCGCCGCGCGGTGTGCGGCGACCTGACCAGCGCCTTTAATTTCGCCACGCCCAACACGGAGGCGCTGCCCACGCTGGCCGGCCGCATGACCCTGGCCGAGGCCAACCAGATCCGCGCCGACCAGCAGGCGCTGCCGGCGGTCCCTGTGCCGCTCGACCCACTGCTGCCCCGCCAGGCCACCGGCACGCGCCCCTCGCGCGCCTTGCCCTATGAACTGCATACCAGCGCGCGCAGCGACGCCATCGGCGGCAAGGTCCAGTTGCTGTTCGCCAACACCGGCAAGGCCGCGGCCGTGTTCCACGTGTACGACAAGCTCAATCTCGGGCTGCTGCCGCGCCGCTACATGGTCGAGGCCGGCAAGACGCTCGACGACACCTGGAGCCCGATGGCCGACAACAGCGGCTTCTACGACCTGTGGGTGCTCGGCCCCAACGGCTATCACCGCCACTTCAAGGGCAACCTCAACACCCTGCGCGCAGGCGACGTTGCAGTGCCTGAAGTTCGCGTGTGCTACGACATCGCCAACGGCAACGTCTACCTGAAGATGCTCAACGGCGGCAAGAACCCCTGCAAGTTCACCATCCGTGCCAAGGCCTACCGCGACGACGGCCCGTGGACCGCGACGGTCAGCGGCGGCACTGTCGCCGAGCAGCACTGGGACCTGTCGGCCAGCGGCTGCTGGTATGACTTCGCCGTGACATGCGACAGCGACCCCAGCTACTACCGCCGCTTCGCGGGCCGCGTGGAAACCGGCAGGCACTCGGTGAGCGATCCCGCCATGGGCATGGCCGACCTCTGACGCCGGCGGCGGCTTCGCCCTGCGGGGCCGCCTGTTTTCCCACCGGCATCGCGCCGGTGGTAGGCACAATGGCGCCGCTCTTTCTTTTCACCACGGCGTTTCAATGCTTCAAGAAGAACGATTCCTGCGCATCCGCAGCCTGCTGGCCACTTTCTCCCGACTCAGCGTCGACCGCATCGTGCAGGACCTTGCGGTGTCTCGCGAGACCGTCCGCCGCGACCTGCTGGAGCTCGAAGGCCTCGGCGAACTTCGGCGCGTGCACGGTGGCGCCATCGCCACCGGCGTGGAACCCGAGCCGCCTCTGGCCGTGCGGCTGGTGGCCCGGCAGCGCGAGAAGCGCGCCATCGCCAAGGCGGCGGTCACGCTGCTGGAGCCGGGGCAAACGGTGTTCCTCGACGCGGGCAGCACCATGTCGATCCTAGCGGAAGAGCTTGCCGCGCTGAGCGGCATGACGGTCATCACCAATTCGCTGAGCATCGCGCTCAAGCTCGAAGGATCCAGCGAAGGCCGGCTGACCGGCAACAAAACCATCCTGCTGGGCGGAGAGATCGACGTGAAGACGCAGGCCACCTGCGGCGACATCACGGTCGAGGCCATCCGCCGCTATCGCGCCGACGTGGCGATGCTGTCGCCCGTGGCCCTGCACGCCAAGCACGGCGCCATGAGCTTCGAGCACCACGAGGCGGCGGTGGCGCGGGCCATGGCCGAGCAGGCGCAGCAGCTGGTGCTGCTGGCCGACCACGCCAAGATCGGCCAGGCCAGCCGCGTGACTTATGCGCGCACGGAAGACATCGACGCGATCGTCACCGACGCCAAGGCGCGCACGCTGCCCGCGCTGGTGCCGTTGCGAAAAGCCTGCGAGCGGCTGCTGATCGCCTGAAAAAGAAGACGGCGCGGCGCGCCGCTACGGAATGCTTCGTGCCACCACGCCCAGGTCGCGCCAGGCCTCCGGGTGGCAGCTGAACACCAGGATCTGGTGCCGTGTCGCCGCGTCGTACAGCACCCGTTTCATCTGCTTCAGGCGTTCTTCGTCGGTGTTGACCAACGCGTCGTCGAGGATCAGCAGGGTCGGCTTGCGCGCTTCTTTCAGCAGGTCGGCATAGGCCAGCCGCGCGACCACGCCCATCTGCTCGCGCGCACCCACGCTCAGTTCCTCGAATTCGCCGCTCTGGGCGCCGCGCAAACCCTGGCGGGTGATGCGGCCCGGCGACAGGTCTTCGCCGACTTCAACCTGCGCGCCCGGAAACAGGATCTGCAGGTAGTGGTCGAGGTGCTTCTGCAGCGGAGCTCGCAAGCGGCGTGCAAGGGCCGAGCGCTTTTCGCGCAGCAGCTTGAGCAGGTGGTCGAGCGCTTTCGAGCGACGCTCGAACTCGGCGCATCGGCGCGTGGCGTGGTCGAGCTCGCGTTGTTTTTCGGACGCGGATTCCTCCAGTCCCGCCGCGCCCTTCACCTGAAGCTCGACCTCAAGCCGCGTGATGTCGTTCGCGCGCTGGCTGTGCGCCGCCTCGGCCTGCTTCACGCTGCGCTCCAGCCGTTCGACGTCCTGCGAGAGCACCGGCAGGTTGACAGTCTGCAGCTGCTGCGCGAGTTCGCCGACCTTGTCCTGGATGGCCGAATGCTGCGCCAGCGCATCGGTCAGGGCCGCACCTGCATCGGCCTTGCGGCCGGCGCGCTGTGGGTCGCTCAGGGTGGCTTTCACGGCGGCCAGCTCGGCTTCGGCGGCCTTGACCTGCTCGCGGGCATTGCCGGCCGCGACCTTGGCGTCGTTCAGCGCGGCGGACGCGTCCGCCAATGCGGCGCGGGCGGCGCCCTCCTCCGACTCGGCCTGTGCGATCGGCGTTACCGGGGCGTCGTCAGTCGACGCCGGCATGGATTGCAGCACCTGCCGGGCTTCGACGAGGCGCGCCTCGCGCAAGGCGATATCGGCGGCCAGTGCGTTCAGGCCCTTGGGGGCCAATGCAGCCAGCACGGCGACGGCCGCCGCAGCTTCACCCTTGCGGGATGCCTGCAGCCGTTCACGCTCCTCGACCGCCGCGACAGTCTCCGCACGCAGGGCCTGCAGCCGCGCTGCCAGCTCGTCGCGCGCACGGTCTCGCTCGATGGCCAGCGCTTCCAGGTCGATGCCACCGGGCAACACCGTGATGCGGCCGACGCCTGCGATCTCGATGCCGGTGCGGGCGATGACGGTCTGGCGCGTCAGCCCGGACACCGCCGCGCCCGCCACGCGGACATCGGCATCGGGCAACAGATCGAACTCCAGCGCGGTAGCCACCGCATCCAGCTTCGCCTGCGCGGTGCGCAGCGTGTCCGCGCAGCGCTGCAGGCGCTTGAGTTCGCCTTCAGGCACGGCAAGCGCCTGCGCTTCAGC
>JACXTT010009757.1_pt1 | contig 13065 bp, 11 predicted proteins | sample 9270951 | NCBI WGS metagenome assembly JACXTT01 (sample SAMN15532306, study PRJNA645909) | rock metagenome | isolation source: weathered quartz diorite | place: Puerto Rico | collected 2017-06-21
GGGATGCCGTCAATAACAATTACGTTTGGCCTTCTACCCCGCCCAATAACAACCATGCGGATCGGCAAGTCCAAAAATCTCGGCCGGATAAATCGTGACTGCCTTGAGCGCTTCTTCCTTCGGCAAACCGAATGCGGCTGCCATTCCCGCATGATAAGGAAGGTTCCTCGAATAGGCTGAATCGTTGGTCTGGAAAGCGATCTTCACTCCAGCTTTTGACAGTAATCCGGCATTGGTGAAGGCTGCGTCATACGGATCATCTTCCCTGACAGGAACCCTCAGCACCGGGCCTACGATTACCGGAATGTTCTTCGCCTTGAGCTGGTCGGCCACTCTATACGCCTCGGCGCCTCCCGAGATGATTGCTTTTAGCTTCATCTCGCCGACAAACCCGATGGCGCTTTTGATGTCGCGCTCGAGGTTGACGTTTATCACTACCGGCATCTGGCCGCGCACCACCGGGATCAACGCCTCGAGCTTCAAGTCTACGTTCTGCTTTGGCAGGCCTGGGTCCTTTGCTCGCGCGTCTTTCGCGTCGCCGTACGACGCTGCATCGCGCAGGATTTTTTTCAGGCTTTCAATCTGCTTCTCCTGTTCCCGCCGCAACTCAGTGGCCGAGCGCTGCTGTCCTCCGAACTCCCCTCCGAATCCGCGACCACCGCCGCCGCCCGGCCAGTTGATATGCATCGCGACTGGGGATTTCAACACCATCTCACGCGGAGTCCAGCCGTCGAGGTTCAGGATCGCGCTTTGCCCCGCAATCAGCCCACCGCGCGGCGCGCTGAGCGCAGTGGTGACTCCGTTCACGCGAGTCACCGCGATGTGCGAACTGTCCGGATGAATAGCCACGTCCACATGGATATTTGCGTTGTTATCACCGATCTCGCTGGTGTCAACCGATCCGGCAACTGAGCCGATCTCAGTCAAGCCAATCTCGGTGTCTGCGTCCATCATTCCCGGGTAGACCGACAAACCTTTTCCGTCGATGACTTTTGCGCCCGGCGGTACTGACGCAGTCGCGCCGACTGCGGCGATCTTGCCGTTAGCGATGACCAGTGTTCCGCTCTCGATCACCGGACCGGTGACGGTCACTATCCGAACGTTGCGGATCGCATAGCTCTCTGACGGACCCTGAGCTGAGGCAACGCGAACGCCCGATACGTTCCAACCAAATCCGAGCGCGGCGCAAATCAACGCAGTGAATACCAGAACTGTTCTTTTGCTGCACATCATTCGTCTCCCGGAAGTCCGACAAACGCCAGTTTGTCGTCCTTTGTCGTTCTGTAGTTCGTCGCTCGCAATCGAGGCCAGATTGGACCGACGACAAACTTCAGGTTGTCGGACCTGTAAGTCTGTCCGCAAACGTCGCGGTTATGGCTCATTCGGGCGCGGCGATTCATTCGGGCGAGGCTGAGGTTCGTCCGGTCTTTCGACACGTGGCGGTTTTGGTCCGGCGCGCTGATCTCGCTCACGCTTGATCAAGTCAGCCTTCTCGCGTTTGAGCACCTCGCGTTGTTTGAGATCCTCATTGCGATCAAAGTAGACCTCGCCTTCAATCATCGTCATCTCGGCCATGGTGTAGACCGAAAACGGATGCTGGTTGAAGATCACCAGATCTGCGTCTTTGCCGACATCGATCGAGCCTACGCGTTTGTCGATGCCAAGTTGAACGGCCGGATTGAGCGTCACCATCCGCAAAGCTTCTTCTTCGGCAACGCCGCCGTATTTCATGGCCTTTGCCGCCTCCAGATAGAGCCGTCGGGCCAACTCATCGGAGTCGGAGTTCATCGAGACGATCACGCCCTGCGAAGCCATCAGCGCAGCGTTGTACGGAATCGCGTCATAGGCTTCGAGCTTGTATGCCCACCAATCTGAGAAAGTCGAACCGCCGGTCTTGTGCGCGGCCATTTCCTTTGCGACCTTGTACCCCTCGAGCACGTGTTGAAGCGTCTGCACATGAAAGCCCAGTTCGTCGCTGAGATTGAGCAGCATGAGGATCTCGTCATCGCGATAGCTGTGCGAGTGGACCATCCGCTTGCCCTGGAGAATCTCCACCAGCGCATCGAGCATCAGATCGCGCCGTGGGGGGATCGCGTTCTTGTCGGTAGCCTTCCTTGCGTCGTACTCCTGCCACTCGCGCATGTAATCCTTGGCTTTGACAAACGCCTCGCGGATGGTTTCTTCGACTCCCATCCGAGTCGCAGGATAGCGCCGCGGCGCTGTACCCTGTCTTCCCTGACTATTTGACTGCTTTGGGTTCTCGCCAAGAGCGAACTTGATCCCTTGCGGTGCATCGGCCACCACCCATTGATCAACCGGCTTCCCAATCTTCCACTTGACGACCGCGTTCTGCCCGCCTATCGAGTTCGCAGATCCGTGCAACACGTTAGCAGTAGTCGTTCCGCCGGCAAGCTCGCGATAGATAGCCGGGCTGTAAGGATCGATCACATCGCGAATGCGCACCATCGCGGTGACCGAAAGCGAGCCTTCATTGACGCTCCCCTCGACTCCGGTATGTGAATGGCAGTCGATGATACCAGGTGTCACATACTTCCCGGTTGCATCGATGATGCGAGCATTCGGATCGCGTGCTTTTACGTTCGGCCCAACCTCGGCGATCTTCCCGTCACGGATAAGGATCGAACCGTTGTTGATCGTCCCGTGCGAGGCGGTCAGTATCGTTGCATTCTTGATCAGCGTCTCTCCGGGCGCGGCCGAGGCAATGCCAGGACTGGCTCCAGCAGCCAGTTTCGCGTTGCCTCCGGTCTGCGCGAACGTTGACGCAACCATAGCCAACGCAAGCAGTGATGACAGAATCGCGTTAACCTTTTTCATCATTCCCCCATTTCGATTGCCGATTGCCATTTTCTCATTGCTGATCGCCTAATAGAATGGCTCCGATCGCAAATCGGCAATCGGAAATCGGAAATCCTTCACCTCGGTCTGGTGCCGCTGAACTCAAACGAGCCCATCGCGCCCATCACGATCGTGCCGCGCATGGAATCGCCCTCGATTGTCCCGCTGATGATCGCCTCGACGGACTCACCACCCATATCGACCGTTGCGGTCAAACGGATTTGATTCCCAGTCATCCGCCCGCTCTTTACCGCGACGTTGCCCATCGGCGTACCCAGGGTACCTCCTATCTGCTCTCCGTCCTTGGTCAGAGTCAATTGGGCACCAATTTCCCCCTGGGGCGATTGAACCGTGAGAGACCACGTGCCAGATGGATCAACCGCTGGTTCGCCCGCTGCGCCACCGGGTCGTCCCCCGCCCATTCCCCCGCGAGCCGGCGCGACGTCAGGCTTCTTCAATTCGATCTGATCGCCATCAATGAAGACGTGTCTGACCTTGGTGTCCTTCGCCAGAAGGTCACCGCTCACAATCACGAGGTTAGCGATCTTCCCGACCTCGATCGTGCCAACTTGTTCCGACGCCCCAAAAATCTCGGCCGCGTTGATAGTCAGCGCGCGCAGTGCTTCATCCTTCGACAAGCCGTTCTCTACCGCCTTCTGCACGTTTGCGATGAAATCCTGCGGCCGAAGCGAGCCGGAGGTGAACGCGAACTTCACGCCTGCCTGCGCAAGCCTGGCAGCGCCTTTTGGCGCCTCGGCCCGTTGGCGGAGCACTCGCAATGTTTCATCTTCATCGTCGGTCAGATCAGCAGGGCGCCGCGGAAAGTCAACAGAAAGGATCACCGGCACGTTCCTGGCCTTGAGCATGTCCGCGACTCGGTAACCGTACATCGCACCCGCGATCATCGGCTTGAGCTTGAATTCGTCTGCTATCATCAGCGCGCGCCGAATGTCGCCGTCTGAGTTTGCGACGACCAGCACCGGCAACTCACCCTTAAGCGCAGGCAGCAGCGCCGCGAGTCGCTTGTCGTGTTGGGGCCTTGGCACTCCGCGTTTGATCCGGTTGTAGCGATCTACTTCATCACGGTAGCGAATCGCATCATAGAAAGACTGGCGAATGTAAGCGACCGTACCCATTAGCGAGCCCGGATATCCTCCTCCGAAGCCTCCGCCTCCGCTGAACTGTACCGTCAGCGCGACTGGCGCGCGGAGCACCAGCTTTGAAGCTTCCTCGCCGGACAGATTGATGAGCGCGCTCTGTCCTGCAAAGATGCCTTGTCGTGGGCTGCTGAGCGCCGTCGTCACACCAATGGATCGCGGGTCCTCGAACGACGCTCCCGGTTTGACTTGATCTGCGGCTGCTAACGACGGATCGCCGAGCCGCGCTTCAGGCGAAGGCGGCCCGCTCGCCGCAGTCGCCGCAACTGCCGCCTGCCTGCCACCTCCTGCCGGAGCCTGAGGTTGCGCAGCGGCTGCAAGCCCGAGGCTCGTATAGCCATCGATCAAGCCTGGATAAACGGTCATTCCAGCGCCGTCGATCACGCGAGCGTCGGCTGGTATCTTGGCGCTTTCACCAACTTCGGTGATCAGACCGCTGCGAAAGACGATCGTACCTTTCGCAATGGTCTTACCCGCGCCTGTAACAATCTGGGCGTCTTTGATCGCGAACGCGCCGGGCGCATCAAGCCGAGCAACCGGCGCATGCGTGAACACAACCAGCGCTGCGCCGACTGCACAGGCGCGCTTGAGCACCCTGCCCGGCGCGACGAAAGAACCCGCGCGGCGCGAACCGAACGGGCACTCGCGGCGAGCACGGAATTGTTCTGCCATTGCGATGGCCTCCTGCAATATGTTTGGCATTAAACTTAGGATGACTGATTGACGCCCTGCCGTGAAGCCAGTAGCCTGTGCGGCGTCCACTGCGGCGGGCATAATCTATAGCAACCCCGCGCGATGCGCAAGGACTGCTTCGGGCAATACCAGCCGGCACGTTGGTCGGATTCTCGACGCTTTCGGGAGTCTCTGCGGCCGGTGGAATTCGCGGAGCCCTATCTAAACGTTAATCAAGTCGAGGAGGCAGGATGAGGAATGCATCAATTGTCGCCATAGTCGGGTTGGTGTTTCTGGGTGCCCTCGGGACGGCAAGACCGGCAACAACCAAGGCCGAAGACGACTTTCAATTGGTCAAGGTGGCAGATGGTATCTTTGCCGCTATCGCAAAACCCGGAGGTCTCGCGTCTGGGAATGCGGGATTTGTCGTCGGCGACGGCGGCGTGCTCGTCGTCGACACGTTCTTTACGCCAGTCGCTATCGAGGAACTCTTAGGGGAGATTGGAAAGCAAACTCCGCAACCGATAAAGTATGCGGTAAATACTCACTACCATCTTGATCACAGCGGCGGTAATCAAGTCGTGGCTGCGCGTGGGGTACCCATCATCGCTCACGATAACGTTGCAAGCTGGCAGACGACAAAGAACCGGAAGTTTCTTCCCTCGCCCGAGGAACTGCAAAAGCGACGAGCCGACGCCGCAAAACAACTCGCCGATACACCCGAGGCTCAAAAGGAAAAGCGCGCTCAGTTGGAGCGACAACTACGGCGGTTCGACGCCATGCTGCAGATCAAGCTCACGAATCCATCCGTAACATTCAACACAGGCATGATCCATCTTTATTTGGGCACTCGGGAAGTCGTGCTGTTTTCGCTGCCAGGTCACACCGGCGGCGATGTGCTGGTCTTCGTGCCCGACGCCAACGTGATGTTCACCGGCGATATGGGTTGGGCGAAGACGCTTCCCAATCTGGTAGATGCCACGGTGAATGAATGGGTTCCGTCGCTCGACAAGATTTTAACCAACCACACCAACACGAAGTTCATTCCCGGCCACGGCGACGTCGCGACCGTGGCAGAAATGCGCGACTTCAGAGACTATCTTGATGACCTGCGGAGTCGAGTCAAGAAGGCAATCGCGAATGGCTTGACGATCGAACAGTCGAAGGATCAGCTAAAGCTCCCGGACAAATACAAGGGCTTCGCGTTTCAGAATTTCGCGCAACCTAACGTCGAGGATATGTACAAGGAGTTGCAGGGCACCAAACAGACCAAATAGCTTCAAAACCGCCTCATCGCGGTCGGTGAGTTCGTGAGAATTGCCTTCTGCATAGACCGGTGAAGAAACCGTTCAACGGGTTTGCACCGGTATTACTTCTATAGGAAAGAATCCCTTCCTTTCTGAACGAGATTTCATCTTCCCTTCAGGATGCTTTAATCTATTGCGCCTATACTGATAGGCTGAAAGTGATGCGGATTTTATTTGTCGAGGATGAAGAGAAAGTCTCGCGTTTCGTTGTTCGAGGACTGACCGCTGAAAGCTTTGCGGTCGACGCCGCCGCCGATGGTCTGACCGGATTGGAGCTGGCGACCAGTTATGACTACGACCTGATCGTTTTGGATTTGATGTTACCCGGTTTGAACGGGACCGAGCTGCTCCGCCGGATCCGCCACACAGATCAGCGGGTGCCGATATTGATGCTGACCGCCAGGGACGCCGTCGCCGATAAGGTCCAACACCTCGAAGCAGGGGCGGATGACTATCTTACCAAGCCGTTCGCCTTCGCCGAACTCCTGGCGCGGATTAAGGCTTTATTGAGGCGAGGGTCGGTCGACCGCCCCAGCGTGCTGCGCGTTGCCGATCTCGAGGTTGACCGGCTTTCTCAACAGGTCAGGCGCGCAAACCGGCGCATTGAGCTTACGGCGAAAGAGTACGCTCTGCTTGAATACCTGACGGCCAGCGCCGGTCGTGTACTATCGCGGACGATGATCATCGATCATGTGTGGGACCAGAGTTTCGATGGCGCAACGAACATCGTTGACGTGTATGTGAGGCATCTTCGCGGCAAAGTTGATGACGGCCACGACAAGAAGCTCATCCGCACGGTTCGCGGAGTGGGTTATAAGATCAGCGACGAGGCCGATGCATGAACGCGCGCTCGATTCGCTTTCGTTTGACCGTATGGCACGCCGGTCTGCTTGCAGCCGCGCTGGTCCTGTTCGGAGTGTCCGTCTACGCCGGATTGGGTCATTATCTAAAACGGACGCTGACGGATTCGTTAAGCAAGGAAGCCCGGCAAATCGGTGAGACCCTGCTGGTCAACATTAACCTGAGCGGTGAGACCTACGTCGTCGACGAGATCAAGGAGCACCTGGCGCCCGAGGTAAACGGCATCTTCGTTCGCGTCACCCGAGCCGATGGAAGCACGCTCTACGAATCAGGTTTGCCCAGAGACGGCAGCTTTGATCCGGGAAACGTGAGCGCCGTGCGCATCGACCTGACCCAAGCCTCCTCACGCATCGAACACTTACCCGGCGGCAGCGAGATGATCGTATCCGCAGTTCCCTTCACCTCTCGCGATGAAACTCGGTTTTTTGTTGAAGCAGGCGCGCCGCTGAGGCAGAGCGAGAGCGTGCTGCACGGCTTGCTCCTCACGTTCGCCGTTGGATTGCCGCTCGTAGTTGCGGTAGCCATCGCGGGAGGCTACATGCTGATGAGACGCGCGCTGGCGCCGGTTGGCGAGATCACCCGCACCGCGGAACAAATAACATCACGCAATCTTAGCGAGCGACTCCCTGAGCTCAGGACCGGCGACGAGCTCGAAGCGCTATCAACAGCACTCAATCGAATGATCGCGCGAATCGAGCACTCGTTCCGACACATCAATCGCTTCAGCGCTGATGCGTCTCACGAGTTGCGAACTCCCCTCACCGTTTTGCGCGGAGAACTTGAAGCGATTGCTCAGCGACCCAATCTCCAGCCTGATGTACGCGATACGATCGGCAGCGCCCTAGAAGAGGCCGAGCGTCTTTCAAAGATCGTTGAAAGCTTGCTGTCGATCTCGCGCCTCGACGCCGGCGAAGCTTTGATGACCCGGGAGCGATTCGACCTCTCCGAGCTTGTCGCCGGAACAGCGGATCAGTTGCGCCTTCTCGCGGAGGACAAGCAAATCGCATTGAAGTGCTCCGCCACCACTCTCGTCGAGATCGAAGGTGACCCCCATCGTCTCAAGCAAATAGTCGTGAATCTGGTGGATAACGCTATCAAGTATACCGGCGAAGGCGGAGTGGTCGAGATAAACGTCGGAGCGGTCGGGGGCAGCGCAGTGTTGGAAGTTACCGATAGTGGTGCCGGTATTCCACCTGACGCCATCGCTCACGTTTTTGAGCGCTTTTATCGCGTTGATAAGGCTCGTTCCAGACGCATGGGTGGCGCGGGTCTCGGACTGTCAATCGTCAAATCGATCTGCGCCGCGCATCAGGGTCGAGTGAGCGTCCAAAGCACTGAGGGCGTCGGTAGCCGCTTCAGCGTGGAACTACCGTTGGCAAACGCCCGAGCCGGAGGCGGCAACCGGGGTGTAGATCCGGCGAGGTGAATCATGAACAGACTCAAGATCGGCTTGGGAGCATCGACATTGTTGCTGCTTCTGGTCGCATGCGGCAAGAGTGGAGCAGACAACGACGTTGGCCAATCGCCTCAAGCTCAAAACCGAATCGCAGCCGAGGTTCCGGCACCACTTCAGACCGCGGGCAAGAGCTTTGTGTATGGGTTCGACAATGATCCTGCCGGACAGATCCCTGCAAGGTTTCACGACGGGTTAACCGGCCAGGGCGCCAGGCCACAATGGGTCGTGAAAGCCGATCCATCGGCGCCTTCTCAACCCAACGTGCTCGCGCAACTCTCGAACGACAAGACCGACTATCGCTTTCCACTTGCGATTCTAGACGAAGGCTCTTTCCAGGATCTCGAAGTGAGCGTCAGGTTCAAGGCAGTGTCGGGTTCGGTGGATCGGGCCGCGGGGATGGTATTCCGCTTAAAGGACGCAAACAACTACTACATTGTTCGAGCAAATGCGCTTGAAAACAACTATCGGCTCTACCATGTCGTCAACGGGAAGCGAGTTCAGTTTGCGGGAGCAAACTGTAAAGTCGCTTCGGGCGAATGGCACGAGCTGCGAGTGGAGTGCGCCGGAAACAAGATCACCTGTTACTACGACGGCGATAAGAAGATTGATGCTGTCGATGACACGTTCAAAGAGGCTGGTAAGGTCGGCTTATGGACGAAGGCCGATTCGGTGACCTACTTCGACGAATTTCGTGTAGTCGCAAGGTAAACCAAAAGGAGGAAGAAATGTCGGTTTTTACAAGACGAGAGGCAATCAAAGGAATGATGGTCGGAAGCACCGGGCTCGCGGTGGTGGGTTTGGCCGGCGCCGGGGCAACAACAGCGGCACTTACCGAGCAACAAAGTTCTAATGCCACTCAAACCGCACGCGCATTTCGCGGGGAACATCAGCCCAAGCAGCTGGCGTTTGACCCGGCAAAGCTAAAAGGCCTCTCCGAGAAACTGATCCGCTCGCATCACGAGAATAACTACGGCGGGGCGGTCAAAGCACTCAACGCCGTCGAACAGCGGCTCGATGCAATGATGAAAGACAAGGATCTGCCCGCCTACGTCTACGGCGACCTCAAGCGGGAGGAGCTGGCTAGAACGGGCTCGGTGATCCTTCACGAGAACTACTTCGCGAATCTCGGAGGCGACGGCAAGGCCGCAGGGGCAGTGCTCGATCTGATCAAGCAGTGGTTCGGCGGCTACGAGCAATGGGAGGCCGAATTCAAGCGAACCGCGAACGCGCTCGGCGGAGGGTCCGGTTGGGCGATACTCGCATACAGCGCGCACACCGCTGAAGTTCACAACTACTGGGCGTGGGATCACATGCACAACGCGCCGATGAGCCGTCCGCTGCTGGTTCTGGATATGTACGAGCACTCTTATCACATGGACTATGGCGCAGCCGCCGCGAAGTACGTCGATGCTTTCATGCAGAATGTCAAATGGGAAGAGGTCAATCGGCGGGCTGAAGAAGCTTTGGCCCACAAGTTCTAAAGGTGGACAACCAATGAAGTGGATAACTCGAGAACGCGTAAAAGTGGATCGGGTCGCTTGTCCATGGCTGATCACAAAGTTTGTGGACCCCGAGGCCGAGTTCTTGTTCGTTGCTGCCGACGACGTCCTGGAAAGGGCCAAACAGGAAGCAGCGATTCCATTTGACGTGCCGGGAGTTGAGCTCGGGCATCACGGCGGCAAATCGAGCTTCGAAGCGATCGTGATGAAGTATCAAATCAAGGAGCCTGCAATTCAGCTGCTCGCGGAGATCGTACATGGCGCCGATGTTCAGAATGATCTGTTCGGGCGAGCGGAGGCGCCCGGGCTGAGAGCGATCGCCGAAGGCTTTGGGTATCTAGGCTTGCGAGACGATCACGAGGTTCTTGAGAAAGAGTTCGTGGTCTACGATGCTCTCTATGCCTATTGCCGGCGAGCTGTCTCGCAAGGGCGGGAGTGAGACCAATCAAGCCGAGAGTACAACGCAGTTCATCGGTCACCACGATTCAACTGAAGTCGGGACAAAAACGAATCGCATGGATGCTGAAACGAAGGACGAACATGCAGCCTCTGCCGACGCGGATCCGGTACCCTCCTGGCGAGAAGTGCTTCTCTATTTTCTGATACTGGGATTCATAAACATTGGTGGGCCAGTCGCTCAGATTTCCATGATGTTCAACGATATGGTCGAGCGGCGTCACTGGCTATCCAAGGACCGATTCGTAAAGATCATGGGCTTCTGTCACATGTTGCCTGGGCCTGAAGCGTTGCAGTTAGCCATCTACGTCGGCTATCTGAAGCGGGGGCTCTTCGCCGGAATACTTGCCGGGCTCACGTTTATCATCCCCGGTGCCGTGGTAATGATCGTTCTGAGCTGGCTGTACGTTAGCTACGGCGACCTGCCTCAGGTTAATGATGCGTTGTACGTGCTAAAGCCCGCGGTGCTGGGCATCATAGCCGCCGGCATCATCAAGCTCGGTCGCGCGGCCATCAAGAATGTCGCGCTGGCGGCGCTGCTGATCGGCGCGTTCGCGGGGATGCGATTTGCGGGCGTAAATTTTCTTCTCATCCTCCTTGTAGCTGGTGTTGCGAATCTTCTGATTGATGGCAGCTTGCCTCGCTTTCGCGGCGCGTCAACGACACCGATGTTGATCGCTGGACTGGGCGCCTTCGATCTGGGCAGTGCGCGCTGGTTGCAGATCGCATGGCTGTTGCTGAAGACCGGCCTGTTCAGCTTCGGTGGCGCGTATGCTTCGCTAGCATTCTTGCAGCGAGGCGCAGCGGATCAATACCACTGGCTGACGCCAGGCCAGTTACTGGATGGCGTAGCGCTCAGCGTAGCGACCCCGGGACCGTTCATGCTGTTCGCTGCTTTCGTAGGATATCTCGCGGACGGCGTTAGGGGAGCAGCAATCGCTACGTTCTTTGTCTTTCTTCCATCGTTCGTGTTCGTTCTGGCCGGTGCCCACTACGTCGAGCGCCTTCGCAACAACAGCGCAGTCCAAGCTTTTCTGGCAGGCGTGAGCGCCGCAGTGGTGGGGGTCATCCTGGTTGTCTCCCTTGATCTCGCTCCGGAAGCGCTCGTTGGCCTGCCGAGCATTTTCATCGCTGTCATCGCCTTTGTGACCATCACCTTGCTGAAAGCCGATGTTGCCTTCGTCGCGGTTGGAGCGATGGTCAGCGGAATCGCATACGCGGCGATTCGAGTGCTGCTTTAGTTTGCGAACGATCGATTGCGATGAATCAAGAGAGTTCGGAAGAAACTGGAGGACCGCATGTCAATGAACAAAAGCTGGCTCGTAGTTTTAAGCGCTGCGCTCATCGCTGCTCTCAGCTCATGTGGCACTCAGGCCGGTGACAACAATGCCGCGCCTTCGCCACCAAATGATAATTCCACCAGCTCAAGGCAGCACGATTCAAAGACCACTCGGTTGATCGGGACGATTCACATGCCGGGAAACAGCGGGTTCACCGACTACATGGTCGTCTCGCCGGAGACTCACAGGCTCTACGCAGGCTATCGAACTGAGAACAAGCTATTCGTCCTGGATACTCAGACAAACAGCGTCATCGCATCAATTGGCCATCTCGCTAAGGTCTGCAGCGTGGCGCTTGTGCCCGAACGGAACCTGGGCTTCACCAGCAACCGGGGCGAAGATACGGTTGGTGTGATCGACCTGACGACCAACAAATTGCTACGCAAGCTATCGGGCGGTCACGGACCGGACGCAATCGTCTATAACGCTGCCGCCAATCTAGTCTGCGTTTCAAATCACGAAGGCCGGAGCATTACTTTGATCGATCCGGCTACGGAAAAAAGCAGGACGATTCGGTTGGGTGGACTCGCCGAATACGTTCAAGCCGAGCCGAAGACCGGGATCATTTACCAGAACCTCGAAGACACCGGCGAAGTCGCAGTGATCGATCCAACAAGGAACGCCGTCGTCGCGCGCTACAAGACGGCCCCGGGCGAGGAGCCGACCGGATTGGCGCTCGACGCCGAACATCGCCGATTGTTTGTGGCCTGCGGTAACGAGAAGCTGGTCATATTAGATGCCGACAACGGGAGACTGGTCGCCACTCTCCCCATCGGCGCCGGCGTAGACTTCGCCGCGTATGACTCAACATTGCGACGCATCTACACCGCAAACGGCCGCTCGGGAACTATGACAATAATTCATCAAGACTCGGCCGATCAGTACGCGCTTTTGGAGAATGTCCCTACGCGTCGCGGCGGCCACGCTCTTGCGATAGATCCTGTGACCCATCGCGTTTATGTCACCTACGGAGGGAGCGAGATCGACGTCTTCGAGGCGGTGATCCCTTAGTCGCTATGTGAGTACTTCATGTCGGACGAGGTCAGGTCTTCAGTCAGTTCCCGGCAAGCTCTCAGGCGCTTAGGCGATTCACTCGGGCTCGAGCGCAATGTTGTGGCCGCATCGGCCGCAGTTTTTCTGCTCAGTATGGGCGAGGAACTTTGGAAGAAGTTCTTGCCCAAATACCTGGAATCGCTTGGAGCCGGTACTTTCGTGATCGGTCTGTTTGGGACCGTCAAAGACTTCTTCGATGCGATCTATCAATACCCGGGGGGTTGGCTCGCGGATCGCGTTGGCCGTCGCCGCGCCTTTCTTGTGTTCATAGGGCTCGCTTCCACAGGATATTCGATCTACTTGGTGAGTCCGTCATGGCCCTTTGTGTTCTTGGGGCTGGCGTTTGCGATGGGATGGACAAGCATGGCCTCCCCGGCGATCTTCGCAGTAATCGGCGATGCGCTGCCG
>JACXTT010009758.1_pt1 | contig 13065 bp, 17 predicted proteins | sample 9270951 | NCBI WGS metagenome assembly JACXTT01 (sample SAMN15532306, study PRJNA645909) | rock metagenome | isolation source: weathered quartz diorite | place: Puerto Rico | collected 2017-06-21
TGCGCCCCTAACGTGTGGTTGAGCACTTGTCGAGCGAAGAGCATGTCACCGCAATCAATGCAACTCGCGTCTTACATCGTCACTGCGGCCGCGACTCTCGGCCTGTTCTTCGTCGGCGGCACGCAGATCATTCTCTCTGTGCTGGACGGGCGACGTCGCAGAGGCAGGCTTGACGCTGTCGCTCGGTACTATGCGATGCTCGTCCGTCGATCGGTCAATCAGACGCTCGCGGAGATGACAGATCTCATGCCCATGGACAATCGAGAGGTCTGGCGCCTCCGCACCGGCCGGTTCTCCGAGGGCCTCGCGAGAGTGGCTGTGGATCTAAGGGAAATGGTCCTTGCGTCCCTCGAACGTCGGGGTGGAACGACTGCCGGTCTCCAGACGATCCTCTATTCTTTCTACGCAGGCGCTCACGAGGTGAACGAGCTTGCGCGGGAGGAATGGGGTGAGGACCTGACGGATCGCCAAGCGCGTCTTCAGAGGGCGTCTAATGAACTCGGGGAGTGTTCAAAATGGATAGGCGGGGAGTTCGAGCTGCCGTCACCGACGACGGGGGCGATTGGAAGCTCAGCTGCCTCCGGAGCCTCACTGCCCGCCAGGTAGCGTTCGGAACGTGTCGTGTTTCCGCCCGTCGATGCCGCAAAAACGCCCTATCGCTCACTCCAGCACGCAGCCACCTTTCGTCTTCGGGCGAACGCACTGAACCTGTCCCTGGGAGAGCTTCATGACACCAGCGGAACGCAGGGCGCTGATTGGGGAGCTGCAGACGGCCAGGGGGGGCAGGCTTTGCATTGCGTACATCACCTCGACACGCCCGAACTTCGAGATCCAGATGGCTGACGATGTCCTGCGGCTCTTGTACGACCATCTTGAAGCTGGTAAAGAGATTGCGGCAAACGGTATCGACCTCCTCCTTCATAGCAACGGCGGTCAGAGCACTGTGCCCTGGCGGATTGTGAGCCTGATTCGTGAGTACACCGAAAATTTTGCAGTGCTCGTCCCGCACCACGCTTTCAGCGCCGCGACTCTGGTTGCGCTTGGGGCGGACGACATTGTGATGCACAAGATGGGATGTCTGGGACCCATCGACCCGTCAGTGGCGAACATCTTCAATCCGCCTGACCCTCGAAACCCGGCCCTCATGGCTGCGATTAGCGTTGAAGACGTCAGCGCCTACTTCAAGCTTATCGAGGAGGAGCTAGGTATCAGTCACGAAGATGAACTGATACAGGCCGTATTGGCCTTAACCGAAAAAATTCATCCCCTTGCGTTGGGAAACGTCCAACGTTCGCACAACCAGGCCCGGATGATGGCCCGCAAACTCTTGAAGCGACACATGCGTGAAGAATCTGACGAGCAGGAGATCACGAGAATCATCGACATCCTAAAGTCCGATCTCTTTTACCATGGTCATCCGATTAACCGTGTGGAAGCGTCAGACGATCTTGAGCTCAAGGTTTCGAAGCCCCCCCCAACCGTAGAGCAACTCATGTGGCGCCTCTACACCGAGTACGAGATGGCGCTCCAGATGAAGGAGCCCTTGCAGCAGGTTCACGAGATTGAGGCCCATACCCCGGCCGCAGCTACTCCTGCCCCCCCGACGACGGCGCAGATTGTGGGTCAAATGCAACAACTTGCGCAACAGGGGATCGGCATCGGGCCGGGAGTGACCGAGGAGCAGTTCGTAAAACTAGCAGCTGCAATGGTTCCGTTTGTTACTGGCGTCACAGCCCCCTTGGGCAATAAGATTAAGCTTGATGGACTCCGGGGGGCCTACGTGGAGTCGCCCGCTCGGACCGACGTTTTCAAGACGGACCTAAGTCTTGAGCGGGCCAAGATAGTCACGCAACAAGGCCCGCAGGACGTCGTCAAGCAGGAGGTTCTATGGCAGCGATGGGAGCAAGAAAACTAGCGAAAGGAAGGGCCGCGCGGTCGCGAGCGACACCCGTTTCACGGGAGGCGCGCAGCCCGTTGATGATTCCGCTTGCTGGCGGTCTGAACCTGGTATTGCAAACGGTGGGATTCGCGCGCGTGATGGAACGTCCAGTGACGCTTCCTGTCGTCGGACTCCCCATCATGCGGGACGGGTTCGTTACCGAGACAGGCTTCTTGGTTTCCAGTCTATAGCGCGATAGCGGTTGGCAAGCATAGAACCGTCAGGCCCCGGAGGTCCGGGGCCTTTTCGTTAGGCGCCGTGCACACTCATCGTCGTTGCTGAAGGACCGACCTAGCGGCTCCCAGTTCATTCTTGATTTGAACGAGGGTCGTGCGAATACCTGCTTCACCAAAAAGCAGATCAGCGACCGTGAAACACAGTGCGCACGGTTGACTCGAAGGATTCCCCTTTGGGTGCAAGAGGCCTCCGATACACAGCTCATTGGCAATCCCCTTTAGACGCTCTTCGCCGCTGCTCGCCATGCCGTTCTCCTTAAGGGGAGGGTCACACGCCAAGCTGCGCGTCAACCGGGGTAATGCTAGGGCGAAAATGCGGCACCGAGGGGCGGGAACGCGACAAGCGGAGACGGGCACGTCGCAGGGTGAACCGACATCCGAAGGATGCACGAACTGCACGCGACGCTCGGTTGCTAGGTAGCGCACTCCGCTGAGACTAGATTGGATCGTCCGTTAACGGTGGGGTGCACGCGATGCCCAACCCAGCGGTCCGCGTTGGCCGCCTCGTGGTGTCCTTCGCGGTTGGGGCTTTGGCCGTGATCCAGCTAGTCAACTGGGTTGTCGCCGCGCTCTCAAGCGACCTCACTGCTACGGTCCAATTCTATCCATACCACCAGTACCCCGATGCGCATCCCGTACTCGACGAGCGAGGTCGTGTGGTCGCGTCCGTATGGGTTGCGGACGTTCGAAACGAGGGAAAGAGGGCAGTCAACGCAGTTCGGTTATCTCTACCATGGACGAACAAGGCGGCCGTCTTCCGTCCTGGGGCACCTCCTCGGGACACCACCATTGACGACGCGGCGGGGGTTATCCTGCTCGGGCCGTTACAGCCTAAGGAGCACATGACGGTGGTTGCTTGGTCGCCGGTTGACCTAGGCACTTTTGAAACCGAGGGCTTAAGCCTGACCCACGACAACGGGGTGGGCTCAGTCACGGTCAGACGACCCGTCGGGCGCATAGGGCAGTTCGTCGATACCTGGGGAATCGCCGTCGTGGTCCTCTTCGCGATCCCCCTCTTGTCCTTTGGGCTTTTCACTGCCGCTTGGCGCCTCGGGCAAGAGCAAGGGAAACGGGAAGTCGAGAAGGCGCGGCAAGAGCGCGGCGCCTCTTCCGCTTCTTCTCCTTCGTCGCAGCGAGCAACCGACTAACGATCTTCGGAAGGCATGTCGCAGCGAGGTCTTGCGCGGCGCTACGCGGCGGCATAATCTTTCAAATAGACGTTGGTGGTTAGGCCCTGCACGCCCCAAATGGGACGGCGGGCCTTTTTTCTTGTGGGGCCGCGATGACTGTAGTTCGGGAAAACTGGCTGATGCTCCGAGTGCTCCCGGCCGAGCGGGAAATCATCGAGCAGGTGGCGGCGGAGGCGAAGCAGGCGTCGTCGACGTGGATCCGCGAGCAGGCCCTCGTGGCGGCGCGGCGCGCGGCCCGGCGTTCGGGGCGGGAGGTAACCGTACCGCGTGGGGCGCTGAGCGTAGCCGTCGACGTCACGGCCCGGGCGCTCGAGGCGGCCCCGTGAAGGGCTGGCGCAAGCGGCTCGAGCGCCAACTGCAGAAGTTCGACGGCACTCGGTCGGCAGTGATCGAAGCCGAACCGGGGTTGTACGAGCCGAGTCTCGATGAACTCGATGGCGATTCGATAGCCCGAAGCGTGAAGCTCCCTAGCTTACGGAAGGGGGGAACGATGGCAGTCGGGGTAGAGTCGAAGAAGCGCAGGCCGAGGTGGGAGCGGCGCGCAAAGAAGGCGGCGAAGGCTGAAGCCCTGCGTCGCGGCATGCCGTGGCCGAGGTTGACCAAGGATCAAAAAAAACTTTCGGTGCTCATCGAGGGCTGCGCGGCCGGTAGCCTGAAGGCTTTTCGGCGCCTCTGTCGGAAACTCAACATTCCCGTGCCCACGCAGATCGCGGGTGGTCCGGCACCGGCACCTGCACCGGCTCCGGCCAGCGTGGACGGGGTGCTCGCGAAGAGCGTGCTCGGTTCGGCCAACGATCCGAAGGATGTCGCCGAAGCCGTCGCTGTGTTGAAGGCGTGTCTCGCGCGGCCGACGCCGGGCTGCTCGGGCTTCCGGCGATGATCGATCCGTTCGCCGGACCCGAGCGCGAGCGCGTCGGGCTCAACCCGGGCGGCCAGGCGCTGGCGCAGCCCGTTGCCACGCATTGCGGTGGCACGCCGTGGGGCCCCGGACAAAAACGTTGTAATACCTGCGGCTTATCGGCTCCGCCGGTCGCGAGCGAGGCGGCACTTTGCCCGAAGTGCGGGACGAATGTGGTCATGCCCAACGCCTTGCGGTGCTCGAGTTGCGCCGCGACGGCGCCCCAGGGTGGGTTCGGGCCATACACGGCGCCGCAGCCACCGATCGAGTACGGCGGGCTGACGCGCCGCCGATTGCAGAAGGAAGGCGCCGCGCTCCGTAAGCAGTTCGATCGCGCGGCGGCCGAGCTGCCCAGTCTCCTCGCGCGCGTCACGGCGACGGTCGAGTCCCTCCGCGCCATCGCCACGACCATTGCGAATGTCGAGGGGCCGCTCAGCGGTCGCGCGATGGAGAGCGTGCGGGACGAGTTGCTGCACTCGATTCGGGCGCGGGTCGCCGACGCCGCGCGGGCGTTGCAGGGCCTCCGCATCTAAACCTGAAGGAGTACCACCATGGACGAACTGCAGAAGAGCTATGTCGGAACGCTCGGCGGTGTGCTCAACGCGGTCGATGAGGCGGCGCTCGTGGCGCGGACGCAGCCGCCTGCCGCACCGAATCACGAGCGTGGTTCGGCGCCACCGGGCGGACAGCCCGGCGAGGGCGTGGGCGATGGCAGCATGGTCAGGACCACCCCGAGCGCGAGCGGCACGGGCGACATGGTCGTTGCCCCGGTCGCGGGAACGCCGAACTGACTGTCCGAGCCGGGGTCGTGCCGGGCCTTAAATCTCCTTTCGGTGCGGTGCGGCGTCGCATTGTGTGAGGCGGCGTGGGGTGACGCCCGCCCCGGCCATCGCGCCTAACAGAGCAGTAGATTAGAAGCGGCCCGGCGCTGGTCGCACCGAGCCGCTCAGACCACCAACGCGTGTGGAGGCACGCGCTATGAAACCATACCGCCGCCGCCGGATTCCAACAACCCTGGCAGCATACCGTCGGCTCCCGAAGGCAGAGCGCGTCGCGGTCCTCCGCGACTTGTGCGACAAGCACCATCGCTTGGCGTGGCACGCCCCCTTCACGCCCTTCATGCGCAAGCTTCGCCTGCCGGTGCTCGTGTGGTTCTACGTCACCGGGGTCGCGAATCACTGGTGGAACGTCCACGACCGTGCGTACCGTTGGCTGCTGCGTCACCGGGCGCGGGAGTGGGGATGCTCAATCCACGAGGCTAAGGTCGGCACGCTGGTGGTTGTGTACACGACCCTTCCCGATCTCCTGCCGGACCTGCCGCGAATCCCGTGTTCGTTCAAGGACGCGGTCGCCGTGATCCCTAAAATGCTCGTGATTCTGGCCGAGGCCGATCTGGCGTGGGCGGCGTGCACCGAGACCTCGGAGGAGTTCGAGAGCACGGCAGACGTGCCGCCTGGACTCGGGGCGTACACGGCGGATGCCTGTGATTTTGAGCACCTCGTACAGCCGCCGCCGACCCCCGAGCCGCACACCTTCCTCGCCGATCTGCCGCACAGTCTCGCGGCAGCCCTCAAGCGATGGCCCGGCCTCAAAGAGCGGCTCGATCGCTTCACCCCGGGCCAGCGCCGGTTCATCGACCACCTGCTGGCGCATCGGGGTCTGAGCGATCGCGTGCGCGACGCTCGGCTCCGGAAATGCGACGGCTACACCAAAACGACCCGCGACCGCATCTGGCAGCGCCTCGGGGTCGGGTAAACACCGCTCGACTGTTACCTCCCCCGGTATATGGGTGAAAGGGCCTGACAAGATCCGTCAGGCCTTTCGTCATTCGGGAGGACGTGACGGTGCTCATTGTCCAACTCTTGCGCGGCCGTTCGCCCGCTGAAGCGGTGCCGATTTTGGCCTCGTCGAGTCCGGCGGTAATTGCGGCAGTCGCCGTCGCGCTCGCCCAGGAACTCGGCGGCGATGCCGCCGGGCCCGAGCTCGTGCGCGACGACCCTGCCCCCGCCAAAGGGGGCCGGTGAGCGCGCCCGCGACGGCGGAGCCCGGCGATCTCCTCCGCCAGGCGCGCGAGGAGGAAGCGGCCGCCGCCCGGGCCGTCGAGCCGCCGCCGTATCCGGGGGACGCCGGGCAGCGATCGGCGCTGGCGCTCGTGCAGGACAACGGGCGCGACCCGGTGCAGGAGACCCTCGAGGCCTGCGGGTTCGATCTCTACCTCAGCGGCGAGCAGCCCGACATCCTGCGCCGGATGCTGCACGACCTCGCCACGGCCGCTCGTCAGCTCGACCCGCTCGATCGCGCGCTGCTCCGGGCCGAAGCCACCGAGCGGCTCGCCCACCTCCGGAATGCCGAGGCGCTCGTGGCAGCAGCCTTCGGGGACGGCACGGACGTCGAGACACCAGCGAACGCGCTGCACCTGCTGGATGACGTCGAGATCGAGCAAGTCCCGGAGCCCGCGTGGGCCATTGAGGGATTGTTCCCGACCGACGCGCTGGTGGTGCCCTACGGGGCCAGCGAAGCCGCGAAGACGTTCCTCGAGCTCGACTGGGCGCTCTGCATCGCCAGCGGTTTGCCCTGGCGCGGACGACCCGTCGGGCGCGGACCGGTCGCCTACGTGGCGAGCGAAGGGTGGGCGGGCATTAAGCGCCGCGTGCTGGCGTGGAAGCGCGCCCACGGGATGAGCGGCCGCGTCGGCGTACAGTTCCTGGCCGGTGGGTTCAACCTCTTGGACGCCCGCGAGGCGGAGCGCCTCCTCACCGCTGTGCGGACCAAGATCGGCCGCGATCCCGTGCTGATCGTCGTCGATACCCTGAACCAATCAATGCCGGGTGGCGACGAGAATCACCCGAAGGACATGGGACTCGCCGTCGCCAGCCTACAGCTCCTCCGCCGGTCCACAGGCGCGAGCGTCCACGCCGTCCACCATTGCCCCCGCGAGGGCGAACGTGAGCGCGGCCACCTCAGCCTGCGCAACGCCGCCGACACCATGATGCTCCTCGCGGTGGCCGACGACGGGGCGACACGGGTCTTGACCTGCACCAAGATGCGGAACGGGCCGTATTTCGAGCCGATCCGCTTCAGCCTCGCACCCGACGGCGACTCCTTAGTCCTCGCCGATCCACCCGTCGAGCACGCCGGGCCGGATCGTGCGCCGACCCCAAGCGAGGAACGCGCCCTCACCGTCCTTCGCGATATCGCCACCAACGATGGTGTCTCGTACTCACGGTGGGAGCAGGCCGCCGAACTGAAGCCCCGCACGTTCGCCCTCGCCGTGAAGGGCCTCCTCGAGGCCGGTCGGATCTCGAAGGGATCCAGACGCAACGGGCGCTACACCCCCACACCGGACGGCGAACGTGTCCCGTTCTAACCCGTTACTGCAATGGTGCAGGGCTGGTGCAACGCTCCTGCAACTGCACGAGCCGGTTGGTTCATGCAACTGCAGGGGGGTCTTCTTAGACCCCCTGCATTGCACCAACGGGACTGCAGTACGCCGCCGCGCCCCCGCGCCCGGTTGCCGCCACCGGTTGAGCACCGCGTCTGGTAGGCCACCATCTGCACGGCGGTCTAAGCCTCAGCATCTCAACGCGGTGTGCAAGAACGCTGTGCAACCCGGAGGGCGTGTCTGATGGCGCGTCGGGCTACCCAGAAGATGCCCAACGCTACCGGTCCCACCGGGTTAGCCCTGAAATGGCGTTCTGACGCCCAAGTCCTGCGTCAGCGGGGCGGGGAATCGCTCGCTGTCAGCCTGGAAAGCTGCGCCGCTGAGCTCGAGGTCTGGGCCAAGGAATGGGCGCTGGAGCGGCTGACGCTTTCACAAGCCGCCGAGGAAAGCGGGTTCGGCTACTCGACGCTGCAGCACCTGGTCGCTGAGAAACGGCTCCGGAATGTGGGGAGCAAGCATGCGCCGCGGATCCGGCGCGGCGATCTGCCCCGGAAGGCGGCCACGGCTGCGGGGGGGCCTGACCTCGCCGATCGCGTGCTCGCAGCTCACCAGCGCCGGAGGGATTCGTGAGTCCCGGTCCCGGCCAGCCGTTCAGCTCCGATGAGCGCACGAGCGCGCTCGGCAAGAAGGGCGCTTTGGCCCGGTGGGCGAAGCCGCGGTCGGGCGAGCCGTATACGGGCAGCTTCCTCGACTTCCTCGACGCGATCGGACGCAGTGGCCCCTCCCGAGCGACCTGGCGGGCGTTCTGGCGCGCGGCCGATGGTCTCCCGCTCTCCGATCCCGAACTCGAGCTCTACCGTCGCCACACCGGCCGTCAGCAGGCGCCGACCGTGCCTGCCCGGGAGTGCTGGGTCCCGGCCGGTCGTCGCGGTGGGAAGTCCGAGAACATGATCGCCCGGGCAACGTGGCGGGCCATCAGCCGCCAATGGAAGGACCAGCTTGCGACGGGCGAAGTCGGGACGATCCCCTTGATCGCGTCCGATCGCTCCCAAGCCCGGAACAGCCTCCGCTACCTCCACGGCCTCGCCCAGCATCCGATCGTCAAGCCGCTCGTCGCGCGGGTGCTCACGTGGTCGGTCGAGTTCACGACGGGGGCGATCGTCCAGGTGGCCACGGCGTCGTTCCGCTCGACGCGGGGCTACACGATGATCGACGTGATCTTGGAAGAGGTCGCGTTCTACGCCGTAGAAGGGAGCGCGAATCCCGATCAGGAGCTGGTGCTGGCGCTGCGCCCGGCCCTGCTCACGGTGCCCGATGCCCGGCTCTACGGGATCAGCTCGCCGTATGCGCGCCGGGGGATCCTGTGGGCGACGTACGAGACGCACTGGGGCCACGACGAGTCGGATGTGTTGGTCTTCAACGCCGACACGCTGAGTCTCAACCCGACGGTGGATGCGCGGAAGATTGCGCGGGCGTTCGCCGAGGATCCGCTGGCGGCCGCGAGTGAGTACGGCAGCGAGGGGCTGGTCAGCTTCCGCCAGGACGTCGAGTCGTTCCTCAGCCGGGACGCGATTGCGGCGGTGACCGTCCCGGGGCGACGGGAATTGCCGCCGACCGGACAGTCCTACGTCGCGTTCACGGATCCGTCGGGCGGCAGCGTCGACGCGTGGGCACTGGCGATCGCGCATGCGGAAGGCGACGTCGCGGTCCTCGACCTGCTGCGGGCGCGCCGCCCGCCGTTCAGCCCCTCGGACGTGGTGGCGGAGTATGCCCAGCTCTTGCGCCGCTATGGGGTGAGCAGTGTGACCGGCGACCATTACGGCGGCGCGTTTCCGATCGAGTTGTTCGCGAAGTTCGGCATCACGTACATCCCGAGCGAGCGGACCAAGTCGGACATCTACCAGGAGGCGTTGCCCGTGGTGAACGCGGGGCGCTGCGCCTTGCTCGATGATCCGACGCTGCGGACGCAGCTCGTGGGCCTTGAGCGACGGACGGCGCGGGGCGGCAAGAGTTCGATCGACCATGCGCCAGGCGGTCGGGACGATGTGGCGAATGCGGCGCTCGGCGCGCTGATCCTCGTAGGCTCGGGCGCGTTCCCAGGCTGGGGGATCTTCGAATGGGTGCGGCGCCGCGCCGCCGCGCAGGGCGTGGCCTCGGCCCTCGCGGCGGGACCCGCACCGGCCGATCAGCCCACGCGCACCATGCGCCACATCCTCCGGCACGGGTGCGCCGAGGAGACCACATGAGCGCTGACCTACGCCGGTTCCCCACGTGGAGGGGCTTTACGGGCGTCGTGGTCAGCGTCGGCCCGGAGGATTTGCCACGGGTGACTCGAGCGGTGGAGGATGAGGTGTGCAGGCAGTGCGGAGCCGTCGGCGAGTGGGACGAGGTAGTCCCGGCTGCGGAGAAGACGATGTATCGGACCTTCGTCTGCCGCGGCTGCGGGCGCGAGCGGCACGAGTGGACGGGGAGTAGGGAGCGATCCCCTTGAGCCCGGTCCCCGTCCTCCCGATCACGGACGTCCCGGGTCTCGGCGCAGGCCACGTTCGCGTGATCGTGCTCGACGCGGCGGGATGGTTGCTGCTGCTCGAGCGCGCGGATCGCCCGACCCAGTGGGAGCCCGTCCAGGGCACGATCGGCGACACTGTGCCGCGCGAGAGCCCGTTGGAGGCCGCCCATCGTGAACTCGAGGAAGAGACCGGCTACGCGGGCCCGTCGCTCGCGTGGGAGAAACTGGCCCCGCGTGTCTGGCTCGTACGTCTGCCGCCGGGCGCGGGCGATCCGCAGATCTCGGACGAGCACCTCGCCTTCCGCTGGGCGCCGCCCGAGGACGCCGAGGCGTGGCTCGCCCGGGAACACCTGTACGCGCTCGTCCACTCATCACTCAAACAACCAGGCGTCGCTTACCACGAAGCGGGGCATGCCGTGGCGGCGATGCACTTTGGCGCCCGGATCGAGGAGGTGACGATTGACCCCGGTCTGGCGGCGCGGCTCACGAAGGACGCCAGCACGCTCGGGGTGACGGTGCATGGCCCGGTCGCCCCAAGGGTGTTCTGGACGCGAGGGTACACGCGCGTGTACGGCGTCGATCCGCTCGACGACGCCGTGGTCGCGGCCGCCGGGATCGCCGCGCACGCCTATTTCTTCTTCTTGGGCGACGCGGCGGCGGCGTGGGACCCGGGCGCCGAGCACCCCGACGTCCGTGAGGTGGCCGCCTGCTGCGCCGAGGCTGGCCGACCCACCGCGCTTGTCGCGATGAAGGCCAGTCAGTTCGTAACCGCACATTGGGCCGCGATCCGTCGCGTGGCCCAGGCCCTCCTCACCCGGACCACCCTGGTCGGGCCGGAGGTCGCGGCCTTGCTGGAGGACGAGTCCGGTGCCTGACAATGTCGACCTGATCGTGCGCTGGAGCGCGGAGACGTAAGCTCGGACGTGAGGGAGCAGGTGTCACGGTGCGGTGGGGGCACCTGCGTGGGAGCTGCCGTACGGCCGCCTTCTAGCGCCCATAGGCTACGCGCCGGACCTTTCCCGGCGTCCCTGACAGAGACACCCCTTGCGGGAGGCGTAGCCTGTGCCCAAATTGATTACGACCAATGGACGAGTGCGCTCCATGCTCCGAAAGGCTCTGAAGGCCGCCACGCCGTCCCTCCGTGAGGTGGCGCAGTCGGCGGGGTTGACCTACCACGCGATCCGGCTCTACCAGGCGGGGACGCGGACTCCTGCGCCTGACGTCGTGCGGCGGCTGGCGAAGGCACTTCGGGGCCAGTCGCGGGAGCTGGCGAAGCTGGCCGACGAGCTCGAGTACGCGGCGGAGCGCAGACCAACACGGAGGAGACCATGAGAGCAAAACGACCTAGGCCGTGGAGCTATACGGCTGGCGAGAAAGGGTACACCGTCGCGGTGTACGAGCGCTGGCCCGGTGGCCCGCTGCAAGCCCGGACGTTCGACGCGACGCTCCGCGGCGGGAAGGGTGGCTATCGCTGTCTAAGTCTCGGGCACCGCGACCGGGACAAGGCCGAAGCCTACTCACATGAGCAAGTGGCGAAGCTGAAGGAGGGCCGCGCCGATCTGGTAGAGGGGACGATCGCTCGCCTGTTCGCGGCCTACGAGACCCACCGCACCGGGCAGAAAAGTGCGGGCGAGCAGAGTGAGGATCGGCGCCGGATCGCCATGTGGACGCGCATGCTCGGTGCTCGGAAGGATCCCCACCTCATCAGCCGCGGCGAGTGGGAGCGCTTCATCGAGCTGCGCCGAACGGGCGCGATCGACCGGCTCGGCCAGGAGGTACCAGAGTCCCAGAAGCCGGAGGACCCGAAGCGTAAGGCGGTGCGTGACGGCACGGTGCGCTCGGATTGTCTGTGGCTCCGCCAGGTGTTGGGATGGGGCACGACGTGGCGGGAGCGGGACGGCAACGGTCCCTACTTGATGCGCGAGAATCCGGTGCGTGGCTTCAAGATGCCGAAAGAGCAGAACGTACGCCGTCCGGTGGCGTCCACCGACCGCTATGAGGCGATCATGGCCAGGGCAGGGGAGGCCCACCCATTCTTGCCCGCGCTCCTCACCATCGTGCACGGCACCGGACGGCGCGTCTCGGCGGTGCTTAAACTGCGCTACGAGAACGTCGAGCTCACTAAGACCAGGAAGCACCCACACGGGGCGATTCAGTGGCCAGGCGAGACCGACAAGATGGGGAAGGCGTGGGCAGCCCCGATCACTGCGGACGTGCGCACGGCCCTCGAGCGCGTCCTGCGTGAGCGGCCCGGCATCGGCGCGGCGGATCTGTTCCCGTCGCCCGTGCATCCTGAGCAGGCCGTGCCGTACGACATGGCGCGGCGGTGGTTGCTCGAGGCCGAACGCCTGGCCGAGCTGCCGAAGCAAAGCGGGTCGCTGTGGCATGCGTACCGCCGGGCGTGGGCGACGAGCCGCAAGCACCTGCCCGTGGCGGACGTGGCGCAGGCGGGTGGCTGGGAGAGCACCGAGACGCTGGCGCGCTGCTACCAGCAACCGGATGACGTTACTATCTTGGCCGTGGTGGAAGGTGCGGCAGCGTTGCGGGAGGTGGAAGCGTGAGTGGCCTACTGGTGGTCCAGTGGGGGCGTGAGTGCACAGCGTATAGCGCGTTGGATGCGGTCTGGTTAGGTGCGGTGTGGTCAGGTTCGGTCGGGTTGATCCCCCGAAATGCCCATGCGACTACTGCCTTCGGGCAGTTACCTCACCGCCTGCAAGTAGACAAACACCGCGCTGCTGGTAGGCCACTGGTTCTTACACACCGTTCTTGCACAGTATCGCGTAAGTCGTTGACGGGGCGTAGCGCAGTCCGGTAGCGCGTCTGGTTTGGGACCAGAAGGTCCCGGGTTCAAATCCCGGCGCCCCGACTTCCCAACTCGTTAGAACGCGGTCCCGCGTAGGAAGCAAAGCTG
>JACXTT010009759.1_pt1 | contig 13065 bp, 10 predicted proteins | sample 9270951 | NCBI WGS metagenome assembly JACXTT01 (sample SAMN15532306, study PRJNA645909) | rock metagenome | isolation source: weathered quartz diorite | place: Puerto Rico | collected 2017-06-21
TTCTTCCAGAGACAGGTGACAAAGCAGGGGAAGCAGGTCGCTTTTGTGGGGGTCGACGGCGAGGACTCGAGGAGCGCAGCACGCGCCTTTCTCGCCAAATACCCGGTTCCGTACCCGAGCTTCTCCGACCCCCACAGCGCCGTCGCGCGCGTCTTCCACGGCGACCGCGCATTCCCCACGACCGCCTATTACGATCGCAAAGGTGGCCTCGTGTACGTGAAGCAGGGCGGTTATGCGTCCGAGAGTGCGCTCGCCCGTGACATCGCTCGGTACGCACGCTGATCAGGGCTAACGTGCGGTTCGATGTCGGCCGCCAACGTCGAGCTGATCAAAAGGGTCTTTCCGGGCAACATCGACGTCGCGGAGGTGCTCGCGAGTGATGATCCGGCATCGGCGTTCATCGGCGACCTGAGCGTGATCGCCCCGGACCTCGTGGTCGAATTCTCGGGCGGCATCTCGGGCGGGCCGCCAGTGCGCTACCAGGGTCTCGTGGGGCTCATAGAGGGGTGGCGCGACTGGCTTACGCCCTGGGAGACCTACCGCCTCGAGCCTGAGGACTACATCGACGCCGGGGACCGCGTGATCACGCTCGCGCGAGTCCGTGGCCGGACGAGCAGGCACGGCGTCGAGCTCGAGCACAATCCGGCGGCGGTCTGGACGCTGGAAGACGGCTGGGTGACGGAAGCCCGCTTCTTCCTGGAGCGTCCCAGTGCGTTCGAGTTTGCCGGGCTGACACCTCCATAATTAAGGGCGAGATGCGCATTCGCGCGGTAGCGATCGTGGTTCTGGTGATCGGGCTGGCGCTTGCCATCGTCCCGGCGTCCGCCCGGCAGTCGCCACCGCCGCGCGACACCAAGCTGATCCAGTCGATCGACTTAGGCATGACGATCAATCCGGCTTCCGCCGAGTGGGTGAAGCAGGCACTCGACGGCGCCAAGAGCGACCGCGCCTACATGGTGATCTTCCGGCTCGACACCCCGGGAGGGCTCGACGACTCGATGCGCAAGATCATCAAGGACATCATCGCCGCGCCGATGCCCGTGGTCGTCTACGTCTATCCGAACGGGGCGCGGGCCGCGTCGGCCGGCCTCTACATCACCGAGGCCGCGGACGTGGCAGCGATGGCGCCAGAGACCAACATCGGCTCCGCCACTCCTATCTCGCTCGGGGGCGGGAATCAGGACCAGGTCCTGGGCCGCAAGATCCGCAACGACGCCGTCGCATACGTCCGCGCCCTGGCCGAGGGCCACGGCCGCAACCCGAATCTCGCGGCCGCGATGGTGCAGAAGGCCACAAACGTGCCAGCGGTCATCGCGAAGCGCCGGAACCTCGTCGACCTGATCGCGCCGGACGTTCCCTCGCTTGTTCGCCGGCTGGACGGCTTCCACGTCAACGGCCCAAAGGCGCAGACTCTCCACACGGCCGGTGCCCGCATCGAGTCACGCGGCATTCCGTTCAAGTTCCGCCTCCTCGAGCTGCTCGTGAACCCGAACACGGTCTTCCTGCTGTTCACGCTCGGCCTGATCGGACTGGGCTTCGAGCTCTTTCACCCGGGGGCGATCCTGCCAGGAGCGATCGGGGCTGTCTCGCTGATCATCGCCCTCTTCGGGCTCGCTCAGCTGCCGATCAACATCGCTGGGCTGCTCCTGATCCTGCTCGCGTTCGGCCTTTTCGTCGCGGAGGCGTTCCTCACAAGTCATGGCGCGCTCGCGATTGGCGGAGTGGTCTCGCTGATCTTCGGCGGGCTCCTGCTCTTCAACACCAACGACGCCTACGAGGTCTCCGTGCCGGTCGTGGTCTTCACCGCCGCTCTGCTGGGGAGCTCCTTCGCATGGGTGATCAGCAAGGCGGTGCAGGCTCGGCACCGGAAGGTCCGCACGGGCTCGGAGGAAATGATCGGAGCGCATGGCGTCGTGCGTTCCAGGCTCGATCCGGTCGGCCACGTCTTCGTCAGTGGCGCCCTCTGGCGGGCCCACACCCCGGACGAGAGCCCGCTCGAGGTGGGCACGGAGGTCGCGGTCGAGGGGATCGAAGGTCTCACGCTGACGGTCGCGCCGGCGATCAGGGAACCCGAACCCCAGCAAGTAGAGTAGGCGTCGATGGCGGTCGTGCTCACGATCATCGGCGTCGTCGTCTTCTTCGGGGTGATCGCGCTCGCGACCTCGATCAGGGTCCTCCGCGAGTACGAACGGGGCGTCGTCTTCCGCCTGGGCCGGCTGATCGGCCAAAAGGGTCCCGGCCTGATCTTCCTGATCCCGATCATCGACAAGATGGTCAGGGTCGACCTCCGCACGGTGACCCTGAACATCCCGCCGCAGGAGGTGATCACGCGCGACAACGTGCCGGCCTCGGTCAACGCGGTCTGTTACTTCCGGGTCGTGAACCCGAACGACGCGATCGTGCAGGTCGAGAACTTCCTGGTCGCCACATCGCAGATCGCTCAGACGACCTTGAGAGCCGTCCTGGGCCGGGCGGAGCTCGACACGCTGCTGGCGGAGCGAGAGCGCCTCAACGACGAGCTTCAGAAGATCATCGACGAGCAAACCGAGCCGTGGGGGATCAAGGTCACCACGGTCGAGATCAAGGACGTCGAGATCCCGCAGACGATGCAGCGTGCGATGGCCCGTCAGGCGGAGGCCGAGCGCGAGCGGCGCGCGAAGATCATCGCCGCGGAGGGTGAGTTCCAGGCGGCGGACAAGCTCGCCCAGGCGGCCGCCACGATCGGCCGGGAGCCCGTGGCGATCCAGCTCCGGTTCCTCCAAACACTGGTCGAGGTGGCCGCGGGCCAGAACTCGACCACGATCTTCCCCCTGCCGATCGACCTCTTCCGCCCGTTCCTCCAAGGCAGCGCCCCGCGCGGCGGAGGCGGACAGCCGTCCCGAGAGGCAAATCGAGAGGCGGGCGGCCCGCTCCCGCCGCCCGACTGAGTGCAGGCCACACTCACCGCCGCACCCGAGCTTCGGATCGACCCGCTCACGGGCCTGCGGGTGGTGCTGGCGCCACGGCGCTCCGAGCGCCCGCTCAGCTTCCAGCCTTCCGAGGTCCACGCCCAGGCACGCGAGCAGTGCCCGTTGTGCGAGGGGCACGAGAGCTGGACGCCCCCCGAGACCTGGGCGCTCCGCCCCGGCGACGGCGCTCCCGACACGCCCGGCTGGCTCGTGCGCGCCGTGCCCAACAAATACCCCCTTTTGACCCCTGACGGCGCCGAAGTGGAGCCGCCCGATCCGCTGGCGGACGGACGTGGCGACCCGCAGCTGTTCTCCGCCGCGCCGGCCGCCGGCGCACACGAGGTGATCGTGCACACGCCGGAGCACCTCAGTTCGATGAGCGACCTGACCGCCGAGCAGACGGCGCTCGCGCTGGATGGCTGGCGCGAGCGGGCGGCAGCGCTCTCGGACCACGCCTACGTGCACATCATGGTGAACGAGGGTCAGGCAGCGGGCGCGTCGCTCGAGCACACGCACGCCCAGGCCTACGGGCTCGGCTTCGTGCCGACCGTTGTGGCACGGGAACGCGAGCGATTCAGGGCACACAACGCGCGCACCATGGGTGGATGCCTGCTGTGCGACCTCCTTCAGGAGGAGGTCCGTCGCCGGGATCGCATGATCGCGATCGACGACGATGCGGTGTTGCTCGCGCCCTTCGCGACACGCATGCCGTACGAGATGCAACTGGTGCCGCGCAACCACGAGCCGAGCTTTGCCCAGGTGATCCGCACGGGCGCCGCCCTGCTGCACGACGGCCTCGGCCGCCTGCGGCGCCACCTGGGCGGACCGCCACCGCTCAACCTGTGGGTGCGCACGGCGCCCCGCGGCGCGGAGAACTTCCACTGGCACATCGACGTCGTTCCCCGCCTGACGCAGCTCGCCGGATTCGAGCTCGGCACCGGCGTCAACGTCAACATCGTCGCGCCGGAGCGCGCCGCCGCGGAACTGCGGGAAGCCAGCGATCCCGAGGGGCTTTAGAACTCGGTTCGGAATGAGCCAGTGCGTGTCCTCGCGGGCGCCGGGGTCACGCGAGGGCGAAGAAATCGCCGCGCGGCGGGCTTTTGTGGTGGGCCCGAAGACGCAAAGCGGTTTTGATGTGGCCAGAGGCCCCCCAATCCCGCATTGCTCGATCTGCCGCTCTGGAGTGCGCGTGAGACCGCGACGAATGTGATCGCGCCCGCGCCGAAGGCGCACGAGTGGCTCGGGGAGCGCGAGGGGACCACCACCAGCGGTCCCGAATCCCCTCTCCTCGGTGCTGGTTTTCACGCCGCCCGCCATGGCGCCCCCAGACCCCCCTCGGTGCTGGCTTTCGGGGCGACGACGGCCGCCAACACCTGATCCCCCGCCCACTCAGTGTTGATGTTGAAAGGGCCGGGGCGCCCGCGCGCCAGGCCCGACGCACCGTCAGGCGACGCGAGGATTCTTCGAGCTAAAGCCCTAGAGCCCCGGCTGTTCGGCGATCTCGGCCGCCTCGACCGAGGGCTCGCCGTTCACGTGCGGAACCGGCATGGAGTAGTCGTGCACGCGCTTCTCGATGCCGAGCTCGCGGTCGAAGTCGGCGTCCTCGCCGTGGCGGAACTTCACGTCCTTGCCGGCCAGCACCTCGATGAAGATCTCTACGAACCGCCCGTCGAGCTGGGTGCCGGACACCCGGCGCAGCTCCTGGATCGCCTCGAACGACGAGACAGGCTTGCGGTACGAGTCGCGGGCGGTCATCACGTCGTACGTGTCCGCAACCGAGATGATCCGCGACAGCGCGGGGATCTGGTCGCCCTTCAAGCCCCGCGGGTAACCCTTGCCGTCCCAACGCTCGTGGTGGGCGAGGATGATGTCCCCGACCGGGCCGTACCCCTCCATCTCGCGGACCACCTTCGCGCCCTGAAACGGGTGCATCTTGATGATCTGCCAGTCCTCCTCGGTGAGCTTGGTGTCCGTCTTGAGAATCCGATCCGGGAAGATGAACTTGCCGATGTCGTGCATCAGGCCGGCGGTGTGGACGAGCTCCTGCTCCTCCTGGGAGAACCCGCCGGCGAGCGCGATCTCGCGGGCGTAGCGGGCCACGGCGGCGCAGTGCCGCGCGGTCATCCGGTCACGCAGGTCGAGCGTGTGCATGATCGCGCTCAGAACCCCAACCTGAAGCGTTGCCAGCTGCTTGGTCCGGCTCCGGAGCTGCTCGCCGCTGCGCTCGAGCTCCTCCGCGCGCCGCTCCGAGAGCAACAGCTGTCCGAGCAGGTACTGGAAGGTGAACAGGACGATTCCGAAGAGCGCGATCGCAGCAAGCCCGACGCTCCGGTAGAGATAGGCGATGCCCACCGCCAGCAGGGCTGCCGCCAGCTCCGACGGCAAGACGGGTATCACCAGCTTGCGCACCAGGTCCAGGATCGAGACGCCCTTCTCGATGTGGACCTTGTGCAGAGCGATGATGAGGAAGTTCAGAGCCAGGGCGAACATGAAGGTGAAGAAGACGAGCAGGTAGAACCAGCCCGCTCGCTCGCCGCCGAGTGAATGCCGTACCGCGTCGAACGCGAGGCCCCCGGCGAGCGGGAACCAGACATAGGCGACCAGGTTGTTGAGGAGGAAGTGCGGCTCGTCGCGCCACCGCAGCCAGCCAACTCCCATCGTGATGACTCCGATCAAAGCCGCCGGCGGGCCTCCGAGAAATACCATCGCGAGGACGAGCGAGAGGAAGCTGCCCGAGATCTTTACGCTCGACGCGGTGTCGGAGGCCGTGACGTCGCTCACGACGGAGAACAGCAGGAGGGCCGCGAAGAGGGCGAGATTCCAGTGAGCCTCGCCGATCACGCATACGGCGGCCGCCCCGGCGAGCGCGAGGAGCTCCAGGGCGACAACGATGCGACTTGGCTTGGTGGACAGCGGGGAACCTCCAGTGGATAACCGGTTCCAGAGCGATATCGGCTCCGGGCCACCGCTGCTTGGGAAAAGCGAGGGGCGCCGTCGCACTTCGCGACGGCGCCCCTTGAGTCTGCCGAAGCCAATACCCCCGGCTCCGGCTGGTTACTCGCCTAGTTGCGGTAGCCCACGGCACCTCCCAGAAGTCGGCCGGACCGTCCGGGATTGACCCCTCGCACGCTCCGGTCGTTGCCGGCTCCCGGAATTTCAGCGCGCGGGTGCAGGTAACTTCAAGCAGCGGGTAGGGTGGTGCAACCAGTGATGCACACCCGGCGTTTCGCGGAGGATGTCGGAGGCGTCGTGCGACGCTGATCAGCGACGATGAGGCAGGCACTAGCACCGCTGCGACTTCCCGGGTTCGCCCAGCTGGCGAGCGCCTACACGGTCAACGAGCTGGGCAACTGGGTCGGAGAGATCGCGCTGGCCGTCCTGGTCTTCGATCAGACCGGCAGCCCGCTTGCCACGGCCGCGCTGTTCATCGGAATGCACTTCCTGCCGGCCTTCCTGAGCCAGGCCGTCGTGGCCCGCACCGAGCCGACGGGCACCAAGATCGTGCTGCCCGCGCTGTATCTCGGTGAGGCACTCACGTTCAGCGCGCTGGCGCTGACGGCGGGCAGCTTCTCGCTGGTGCTCGTCGTCGCGCTCGCAATCGTGGACGGCACCCTGGCGATCGCCGCACGGGCATTCACGCGCGCTTCGGCCGCCGCGGTCTTGACTCCAGCCGGGCAGCTCCGCCAGGGAAATGCCGTCATCAACGTCGGCTTCACCGCCGCGGGCGCGGCCGGTCCGGCGTTGGGCGGCCTCGTGGTCGCGGCTCTCGGCGTCGAGACCGCGCTCTTCTGCGACGCCGCGTCATTCGTCGTGGTCGCGGCGATGCTGGTGATGGCCCGCTCCCTGCCCCAGGTGCAGTCGCGTCAGGAGCGCGCCAGAACCAGATTCCTGGCGGGCCTCGGCTACGTCCGGCGCAACCGCTCGGTGGGGGCGCTGTTGCTGGCACAGGCGGCCGCGTTCGTGTTCTTCACTGCGGTGATCCCGATCGAGATCGTGTACGCGAAGGACACGCTCGGCGCCGGGGACTCTGGCTATGGGGCGCTGCTCTCGTCATGGGGGGTGGGAATGGTGATCGGAAGCATCCTCTTCACCGCCTCGGGTCACCGCGTCTCGCTCAAGCCTCTGCTGTTCTTCAGCACCCTCGCGATCGGCTGCTCGTACCTCGGTCTCGCGGCGGCGGGCACGCTGCCGCTGGCCTGCATCGCGGCCTCGGTCGGGGGGGTCGGGAACGGCGTGCAGTGGGTGTCGGTGCTGAGCGCGGTGCAGGAGCTCACCGTCGAGCAGTTCCAAGCGCGGGTCGTTGGCCTGCTCGAAGCCTCAGGCAAGGCGATGCCCGGCGTCGGCTTCCTCCTCGGCGGCGCGATCGCCGCGATCCTGTCTCCCCGTGCGAGCTTCCTGACCGCCGGGATCGGAGTCATAGCGGTGCTCGCGCTCGCAACGCCGACGCTCTCGCGCGCCCGCTGGGGCACGGAGAGAGCGCGAGCGAGCGCGCCCGACAATCCCGCTGCCGAGGCCGCCGGGATCGGGCCCGCCCCATAGAGTTCGCTCGTAGATGCCCCCGACCAATCGGCCGCTCCCGCGCTTCATCGCGGAGCCTCCGCACGAGCTCGAGCCCTACGGTCGCTGGGGAGAGCGGCTCGCAGAGGCGTTCCTCGCCGCCTGCGGGGCGGTCGAAGACATGCCCGAAGGCGCTCAGCCTGGAGAGATCTTTTGGTATCCGGAGCGCACGCACTGCGGGCGCACATACGTCCCCGCGACGGCCCCGGCTGGTGACGGGCTCGAGTTCTTCGGCTACGTCTCGTTCGCGCGGCCGGGACAGGGCGAAAGCGGCGAAGACCCCTCGGACTTCCGTGCGGTCGCCGACTTCACCGACGAGACGGCGGAGCAGAACCCCGACTGGAAGATGGACCTGAACGACGAGGTGATCGGGAGCTGGCGCGGGCCCGGAGAGGCTCGCGGAGACGTCACGCTGGTGTGGGGCGTGCCGCTCGGCGCCGGGATGGCCGGAGCCGAGGCGGCCACTGCCGAGCTCGCAGGCGAAACGGTGGATCAATGTGGACTGGGTCAAGCCCGCCGGTTCACGCTCCTCGCGCTCGACGCCGTGAGCGGGCAAGGGCCTGAAGAGCTCTACCTGGAGATCAAGCTCTGGGGAAGACGGAGTCAGGAGCTCGCCGTCGAATCCCTCTACGAATCGGAATAGTTGCCCGCGGACGCGGGCTACACTGGCAACCCCGGGAGCACTCCGCCGACGAAGCGGAACGCAGCTCGGAAGTTAGAAGTTAGAGGAGACGAGCCCGCTTGACGACCGCGTTCGACCCTACGCGCGAGCAAGAGGACTTTGCGATCTCCGAGGTCGAGACCGGCGCCGTCGCGGCGCGTTCTCCTCTGGAGCTCTTCTGGCGACGGCTGAGGCATGACCGGGTCGCGCTCGCGGCGGCCGTGTTCATCCTGTTTCTGATCCTGTGCGCGGTGTTCGCACCGCTGATCGTGAAGCTCGTCGGCACCACCGGCCCGACCCAGCAGAATCCGCACGCGCTCGACTCGTTCGGCACGCCCACCGGGCCCTCCGCAGGTCACCCCTTCGGCGTGGACCAGCTCGGACGCGACGTGTTCGCGCGAGTCCTCTACGGCGCGAGGGTGTCGCTCGAGGTAGCAATCGTCGCGACCGCGATCTCGGTTTTCATCGGGGTGACGCTCGGCATGGTCGCGGGCTTCTTCCGGGGCTGGGTCGACACGGGGATCTCGCGGCTGATCGACGTGCTGCTCGCCTTCCCGATCCTCCTGTTCGGGATCGGGCTGGCGTCCGCGTGCTCGCTCGGCAAGGGCTGCCTGGGCGGCCTCATCACACCCGGCCTCACAGTCGTGATCTTCGTGATCGCGTTCGTCAACTGGACCTACATCGCGCGCATCATCCGGGGGCAGGTGCTGTCGCTGCGCGAAAAGGAGTTCGTTGAATCGTCGCGGTCGCTGGGCGCATCGAACGCGCGCATCATCTTCCGGGAGATCCTCCCGAACCTCGTCGCTCCGATCATCGTGTACTCGACTCTGGTGATCCCGCAGAACATCCTGTTCGAGGCGGCGCTCTCGTTCTTGGGTGTCGGGATCCAGCCACCGGACGCAAGCTGGGGACAGATGCTCGCGGACGCCACTTCGATTTTCGACACGGCCTGGTGGTACATGCTCTTCCCCGGCGCCGCGCTGCTTCTGACCGTGCTCGCGTTCAACCTCCTCGGCGACGGTCTCCATGACGCCCTCAATCCACGGGTAGGAAAATGACCCCGGCGGGGAAATAGGGAGCAGAACCCATGTTTCAAGAAAGGAAACCCATGCCTATCCCGGCCCTGAAAGCTTCGATCGCGGTGTTCGCGGCACTCGCAGCCGCGCTAGTCGTCGCCGCATGCGGTGGCGGAGGTGGCGGCGAGGCCAAAAAGGGCGGCACGCTGAAGGTCCTCGACACCGCCGGCAGCATCGACAACCTCGACCCCGGCTACTGGTACTACCAGACCGACTACACCGAGGTCGTGCCCACCCAGCGCCAGCTGTATGGCTGGAAGCCGAGCGACACCAAGCCCACGCCCGACCTGGCGACCGCGCTGCCGGTGATCTCGAACGGCGGCAAGACGATCACCGTCACGATCAAGCCGGGGGTCAAGTACAGCGCGCCCCTGCAGAACAGGACGGTGAAGGCCGCGGACATCAAGTACGCGATCGAGCGCTGCTTCCTGCCGCAGATCGGGAACGGCTACGTGAACATCTACTACGCGGACATCGTCGGGTCCGACGCGTACAAGTCTGGCAAGGCGAGCACGATCTCGGGGATCGAGACCCCGAACAACACGACCCTCGTGCTCAAGACGACCAAGCCCGCCGGGGTGCTCACGAGCGGGAGGGCGCTCGGCATGCCCTGCACGACTCCGGTCCCGAAGGACTACGCGCAGAAGTACGACAAGGGCAAGACGTCCACCTACGGGCAGCACCAGGTGTTCACCGGGCCCTACATGATCCAGAACGACGGCCATGGCAACCTCACGGGGTACAAGCCGAGCCAGAAGTTGACGATCGTGCGGAACCCGAGCTGGGACAAGGCGTCCGACTTCCGGCCCGCGTACTTCGATGGGTTCGACATCACGTGCTGCAGCGACCCGACCGTGGCGTCGAAGGAGACCCTGAGCGGACAGAGTTACTTGAGCGGCGACTACGCGGCTCCTCCGACAACGGTCCTCAAGTCGGCGCTGTCGTCCAACAAGAGCCAGCTCGCAATCAAGCCGAGCGGTGGGATGCGCTACATCTCGCTGAACACGAAGGTGAAGCCGCTCGACAACGTCAACGTGCGGCGGGCGATCGCGGCCGTGATCGACCGGACCGCGCTGCGGCAGACCCGCGGCGGGCCGACGCTCGGCACGATCGCGACGCATCTGCTGCCGCCCGGCATCGAGGGCCACAGCGAAGCCGGCGGCACCAGCGGCGCAGGCTACGACTTCATGTCCAGCCCGGCCGCGAACGTCGCCCTCGCGAAGAGCTACATGAAGAAGGCCGGCTACGCCAGCGGCATGTACACCGGACCGCCGCTGCTGACTATCGCCGACAACAAGTCCCCTGCGAAGGAGACCGGCGAGGCGTTCCAGCAGCAGGTCAAAGCGATCGGCCTGAAGCTCCAGTACCGGGAGTTCCCGCACGCGACGGTGCTTTCGAAGTTCTGCAACGTCCCGAAGCAGAACGTGGCGATCTGCCCGACACTCGGGTGGGGCGCGGACTTCTTCTCGCCCCAGAGCTTCATCGGAACGCTGTTCTACGGGCCGAACATCACGTCGACCGGCAACGTCAACACCGCCCAGGTGAACGACCCCACGCTGAACGCCGAGATCGACAAGGCCAAGCAGATCACCGACCCCGCTCAGTCCGCTGCGGCCTGGGCCAAGCTCGACAAGAGCATCACGGGCCAGGCCTATTTCATCCCGTGGCTCTGGGACAACCAAGTCAACCTCCGATCCACGAACGTGAAGGGCGTCGCAAACCTGTTCAACTCGGGCGCCTGGGACTTCGCGTACAGCTCGCAGAAGTAAGAAGAGCAGAGACGAAGCGGCACAGGAAACACAAGAGGCCCCGACGTTCACGCGTCGGGGCCTCTGTGCTTTCGGGGAGCGACAAGGGGTAAAGGGCTTTGGTCCGCTACATCATCCGCAGGCTGCTCTGGATGGTGGTGCTGCTGTTTCTGGTCAGCTTCATCACGTTCGTGATCTTCTACCTGCTGCCGACGGCGGACCCCGCGCAGCTGCGCGCCGGCCGGCAGCCGAATCCGCAACTGGTGGAGCAGATCCGCCACAACCTGGGGCTCGACCAGCCCTGGTACACGCAGTACTTCGACTACATGAAGCGGCTGGTGCTGCACTTCGACTTCGGCTACAGCTACCAGAACAGCATCTCGGTCAAGCAGCAGATCTTCGACCGGCTGCCCGCGTCGATCTCGGTGGCCGTGGGAGCGGCGGTCGTGTTCCTGATCACGGGGGTGGCGGTCGGGATCATCTCGGCGATCAAGCGGCGGACGCTGCTGGACCGCACCGCGATGGGCATTTCGCTGGTGGCGATCTCGGCTCCGGTGTACTGGCTCGGCCTTGTCGCTCTGTACCTCTTTGCCGCGGACATCGGCAAGTTCCCGGTGCCGTTCTTGAAGGGTTCCGGCAGCTACGTGCCGTTCTCGCAGGACCCTTCGCAGTGGTTCCAATCGCTGCTGCTGCCGTGGTTCGTGCTCGCGGCCTCGTTCTCCGCCCTATACGCGCGGCTCTTGAGGGCAAACCTGATCGAGACGATGTCGGAGGACTACATCCGCACCGCCCGCGCCAAGGGCCTGTCCGAGCGCCGCGTGGTGCTCCGTCACGGCGTGCGGAGCGCGATCACGCCGATCGTGACCGCGGCCGGTCTGGACCTCGGCATCCTGCTCGGCGGCACGATCCTGGTCGAGACCGTATTCAACATCCCGGGGATCGGCCGGCTCTCTTACGACTCGATCCAGAACTCGGATCTGCCGATGATCCAGGGGACGGTGCTGATCGGCGCGTTCTTCATCATCATGGCCAACCTGGTCGTCGACATCCTGTACGCGTTCCTCGATCCGCGCGTCCGCTACAGCTAGCCGGGGGCTGGGAGCCGGAATGGCCGAACCACTACTGCGCATCGAGGACCTGGAGGTCGACTTCGCCACCGAGGACGGCGTCGTGCACGCAGTGGGCGGCGTTTCGCTCGCGGTCGAACCTGGGCGGATGCTCGGCATCGTCGGTGAGTCCGGCTCCGGAAAGAGCGTCTCGATGCTCACCGTGATGGGCCTGACTCGCGCGGAGAACGCGCGGATCTCGGGGGCCGCCTGGTTCGACGGAAAGAACCTGCTCGAGCTGCCGAACGAGGCTCTACGCAGGATCCGGGGGGACGAGATCGCGATGATCTTCCAGGACCCGCTGTCCTCGCTGCACCCTTTCTACAAGGTCGGCACCCAGCTCGTCGAAGCGATCCGCGTCCATCGGGAAATGCCGAAGTCGGAGGCCCGCGCGCTCGCGGTCGACCTTCTGTGGCAGGTCGGGATCCCCGACCCGCAGGGACGCATCGACAGCTACCCGCACGAGTTCTCAGGTGGAATGCGCCAGCGCGCGATGATCGCGATGGCGCTCGCCAACAACCCCCGGGTGCTCATCGCCGACGAGCCCACCACGGCTTTGGACGTAACGGTCCAGGCGCAGATCCTCGAGCTGATCGCGCGGCTCCAGCGGGAGCGAGACATGGCCGTCGTCCTCATCACGCACGACCTCGGGGTGGTTGCGGAGCACGCCGACGAGATCGCCGTCATGTACGCCGGCAAGGTGGTCGAGCAGGCTCCGACGGAGGTGATCTTCGATGCTCCCGAGCATCCCTATACGTGGGGGCTTCTACAGTCGATTCCGCGTCTCGACCGCACCCGCGGCGAGCCGCTCGTGCCGATCCCGGGGCGGCCGCCCAGCCTGATCGCGCTGCCGAGCGGTTGCGCGTTTCATCCTCGCTGCTCGTACGTCCGCGAGCGTCCCCGACGTGCCGAGCCCCCGCTCGATCCCGTGCCGACCCAAGAAGGCCCCCCCCGTTCCTCCCTGCCGGG
>JACXTT010009760.1_pt1 | contig 13063 bp, 13 predicted proteins | sample 9270951 | NCBI WGS metagenome assembly JACXTT01 (sample SAMN15532306, study PRJNA645909) | rock metagenome | isolation source: weathered quartz diorite | place: Puerto Rico | collected 2017-06-21
TGATGGCGCGCGGGCTCACCCAGCGCAGGAGATTCACGATGCTTCCGGCCTTGTCGTTCGTGCCCGAGGCGCGGGCGCCCCCGAAAGGCTGCTGACCGACCACGGCACCCGTCGGCTTGTCGTTGATGTAGAAGTTACCCGCCGCGTGGGTCAGGGCACCGGTGATCTCGACGATCGCCGCCCGGTCGCGCGCGAACACCGAGCCGGTGAGCGCGTACGGTGAGCCGCTGTCGCAGATCTCGAGCGCGCTCGCCAGGTCGCGGTCCTCGTAGACCCAGACGGTCAGCACGGGGCCGAAGATCTCGTCGCGCATGAGCTTGAGACCGGGCCGCTTGGCGAGCACGACGGTGGGCTCGATGAAGTAGCCCTTGCCGTCGTCCACGATGCCGCCGGCGAGGATCTCGGCATCCGGCGACTGCCGCGCAAAGTCGATGTAGCCCTTGATCGTCGCGACGGCGTTCGCGTCGATCACCGCGCCCATGAAGTTGGTGAAGTCGGCGGGATCGCCGACGCGGACCTGCGCCACCTGGCCGAGCAGCCGGTCGCGTACGGCGGGCCAGAGCGACGACGGGATGAATGCGCGCGACGCTGCCGAGCACTTCTGGCCCTGATACTCGAACGCGCCGCGCGTCAACGCCGTCACGAGCGACGTCACGTCGGCCGATGCGTGGGCGAACACGAAATCCTTGCCGCCGGTCTCGCCGACGATTCGCGGATAGGAACGATAGCGGCGGATGTTGCGGCCGACCGTCTCCCACATGCCCTGGAACGTCGCGGTCGATCCGGTGAAGTGAATGCCGGCCAGCGCCGGCGAGGCGAGCACGGGATCGCCCACCTCGGCGCCCGCGCCCGGCACCATGTTGACGACACCGGGCGGGAGGCCCGCGGCCTCGAGCACGTCCATGATGAAGTGCGCCGAGTAGAGTGCGGACGACGCGGGCTTCCATACGACCGTGTTGCCGAGGATGGCGGGCGCCGTCGGCAGGTTGCCGGCGATCGAGGTGAAGTTGAACGGGGTGACCGCGAACACGAACCCCTCGAGCGCGCGCTGCTCGAGCCGATTCCACGCGCCCGGCGACGACTGCGGCTGCTGGCGATAGATCTCCTCGGCCCACGCGACGTTGAAGCGCCAGAAGTCGATCAGCTCGCACGCCGCGTCGATCTCCGCCTGGTGCGCCGTCTTGGACTGTCCGAGCATCGTCGCGGCGTTGAGCGTCAACCGGTGCGGACCGGCCAGCAGATCGGCCGCCCGCAGGAAGATCGCGGCGCGCTCCTGCCACGGCAGGCGCGACCACTCCCGGGACGCCGCGCCCGCCGCGTCGATCGCGCGCTGCACCTCGGAGGCCCCCGCCTTGTGCCAGGTGGCGAGGACATGACGGTGGTCGTGCGGCATGACGGCTTCCGCGGTGCGGCCGGTGGCGACCCGGCGCCCGCCGATGCGCGGCGTGATCTCGATGACCTCGCCGGCCATCCGATCGAGCTCGGCGCGCAGCGCCTTGCGTTCCGGACTGCCGGGGGTATAGGCGAGCACGGGCTCGTTACGGGGAACCGGCGCGGTGAAGATCCCGTTGCTCATCGCGGACCTCCTGGAGCGGTGCTACCGGCGGCTCGCGCCCGCCTTCGCTTCGTCGATCTCGTCCCGACCGCGGCCGCGCGCCACGTACTCGGCGACAGCCGAGACCGCTTCCTCGTCCAGCCTCGTGAACTGCACACCGGCCTTCGCGTCGCGCCGCGAGGCGATCGTCCCCTCGGCGACGACCCGGCGGCCCAGTTCGCCCCCGTCGAGGCGGATCTCGATCGCGCTGCCGACCACCCAGTCGTCGGGCACACCGACGAGGCCGAGCCCGCCCACGCTGATGTCGACGATGCGCGCGCGACACGCGCGTCCGTCGCCGGCGAGGGTGAGCTGTGCGGCCGCGTCCAGCGCCGCGCGCGGGTGACGGCGCTTGCTCGAGGGCATCACGCCGTAGATCTTCACGGGCTGGGACTTTCCCTTCACGGTCACCGTGTCGAGCTCGCTGGTCGGGAAGCGGCCCTTCACGTACTCGTAAGTGTACTCGCTGATGATGATGGGCACGCCGTGGTCCTTCGTGACCGACTCGAGCCGCGCGGCCAGGTTGACGGTGTCGCCGATGGCCGTGTACTCGTTGCGCTGGCGCGAGCCGAGACTGCCGACGACGGCGTCGCCCGAGTTGATACCGACGCCGCAACGGATCGAGCTACCCAGCTTGGCCTCCCAGCGCGCCGAAAACGGAATGGCCCGCTCCTGGAATTCGAGCGCGGTGCGGATCGCGTTCAGCGCGTGGTCGGGATCCTCGTAGGGCGCGTTGTAGAGCGCCATGATCCCGTCGCCGATGTACTTGTCGACGGTCCCGCCGTGGCGAAAGACGACCTCGGTCATCACGGTGAGATACTCGCGGAGCATCTCGTCGACCTGCTCAGGCTGCAGGCGCTCCGAGATCGTCGTGAATCCACGGATGTCGGAGAACAGCACCGTCACCAGGCGGCGGCGCGGCTGCAGGCTCCGCCCGTCGCGATCGCGCACGACCGCGCGCAGCACGTCGGGCGAGAAGAACCGCGACAACCGCTGCTTCTCGCGCTGCTCGCGCACGAAGTTCTCGACGACCGTCGCGCCGTAGCCAAGCACCAGGCCGAAGGTGACCCCGACGCCGCGCATCCACGTATCGCCCAGGGCAAAGGCGACATTCGCGAGGATGACGCCAACCGCCAGGACGATGACCGTCACGGCCAGCGCCCGGACCGCGCGGAGCCGCACGACGAGCACCGATCCGACGAGCGCCGCGACGACGGCGAGCACGGTCGAGGCGCGCCGAGGCACTTCGCGGATCGGGTCGCCGTGGATGAAGGTCTCGAGCGCGTTCGCGTGAATGACAACGCCAGGCATGTCGCCGCCCCGGGCAAACGCCGTCGCGAACACGTCGTGCAGCAGCTCGCTCGTGGGTCCGATCAGGACGATCTTGTCGCGGAAGAGGTTCTCGGGAAGCTCGTTCGCGACCACGCGGTAGTAGGGCACCCGGTCGAACTGCTCGAGACGGCCGCGGAAGTTGATCAGCGCCTGCCGGGTCTCGGGAAGCGGCCGCGTGGCCAGACCACGCTTGCTCACCTGCTGATGCAGCTGTGCGTCGAACGCCAGCCACCACTCGTAGCCCTTCATCGGATCGGGCACACGCATACGGACGGGAACCCGGCGAACGTGGCTGTCCGCATCCGGACTCACGTTGAAGGGTGCCACGGCCAGGGCGCCCTCGCGGATGACCGGCAGCGGCATGTTCACCACCTCGCGCGCTGTTCCTCGGAGCTTGTCGCCATCCGAGTACAGCGTCTGATCGTCCTGCGCGAGGGCCAGACCAAGCACGACGTTGCGGGCATGCGCCACGGCCGCGCCGAGAGCGAGATCGTCGCTGGGGCCGAACATCGAATCGCTGTCGAAGATGATGTCGAGACCGATGACCAGCGGCCGATCGGCGTTGATGCGGTCGATGACCTTCGCGTGCAGCGCGCGTGGGAACGGCCACTGAAGATTCAGCTCTTGAAACGACGACTCGTCAATGGTGACGATGACGACCGGCGCCGTCGGTTGCCGCATTCCCCGAAACTCGAAGAGCTGATCGAACCAGAGCAGCTCCCATCTCTCGACGGGACCGAACACGACGAGGACGAGGGTCACCGCCGCCGCCGCGATCCCCACCAGATATTTCCGGATATGGCTCGCCGGACGCGCCCAGAGTCGCCCCATCCCCGCAACTCTAAGCCAGCGCTGGCACTCTGACCACACGGTTCCGGCGAAAGGCCGCTTGGCGATTCCGGCGCTTCGCTTTCCGGAAATCCTTATTTAATCGACACTTGACAGGCCTGGATCGTCACCACATAGTCGAAGGTCAAAGTTCGCCATTGGTATAGATCGGTACAGCGGTGCTCTGATCTCGGGTGCCCACCCCGGACGTTTCTGATGTGAGGGAGGACGCGGCTATGACTGGTGTCGGCCGAATTGTCGTCGCAGCACTGATCGCCGGGATGTGGCCCGGCATTGCCACCGCGCAGGCCACGAAGGCTGGTGTCGTCACCACCCTCGAGGGCAACGTCACGGCGGCCCGGCCGACGGCCGCGCAGCCCGTTGCGCTGAAGTTCAAGGACGACGTCTTCGTCAACGACCGTGTCGTCACCGGCGATCGCTCGCTCGCCCGGCTGCTGCTGGGCGGCAAGGCGGTCGTCACCGTCCGCGAGCGCTCCGCCCTGACGATCACCGAAGTTCCCGGCCGCTCCACGATCGATCTCGACTCGGGCAAGGTGGCCGTCGCGGTCGCCAAGGAAAAGATGCGACCGGGAGAGACGATCGAGGTCAAGAGCCCGAATGCCGTTGCCGCCGTGCGTGGGACCGTGTTCATCGTCGAGGTCATCCGCGCCTCGGCCAGCGCCGATAACGCTCAGGGCGGCGCGACCGTCAATCACTATGTCCTCACCGGCTCGGTCGCCCTGACGGTCGGCTCGCAGGTCGTCAACGTCGACGCCAACAACTTCGCGTCCGTGACCGGCGGGGTCATCAACTCGGGCGTCATGAGCGCGGCGATGCGGGCCGACGCAATCGCGGGCATGACGCCGAGCGGTCTGCCGGCGGTGAGCGGCGCCGAGAGCGACGCCAAGGAGACGGTGATGAACTCGACCATCGCGACCTTCACGGCCGCGACGGTACCATTCGCGGCGTTGCCGCAGACGCCGACCACGCCGCCAATCAACCCGCGTCCGACGCCGTTCCCCGGCAGCAACAAGTCAGGACCGACGACGGAGCAACGGCAGAAGATCGAGCAGGCGATCAACTCTGGCGTCACGACGCCGTCAACACCATCTGTCACGCCGACAACGCCATCTGTCACGCCGACGCCGGGGACGCCGTGCAGGTCGGCGACTCGGTAGAGGTCGGTCAGTAGCGCCAAAGACGCCCTCGGCCGGTGGACCACCCCGCCGGCCGAGGCGCGATCGTCGCTCGCAGAGCGGGTCAGGCGAGGATCAATACGACCAGATGAGGCTAACCGAGGCGACGTTGCGGATGTAGGCGAACACCTCGACGTTCGAGAACACCCGCGTCACCTGATACTCGGCGGCGAGCGTGAAGTTCGCGGCCAGCGGCAGCTCCGCGCGAACGACGTTCGACAGCTCCCGGTCCTGGCGCCACTTGGTCCCCGGCGCGTCCGTCGGCAGCACCGTGTTCTTGTGCGTGTAGTCGCGGAAGTGCACGTCGAGGTCGTACTTCAGCCGGATCGCCCACCACGGCATGGTGTACTGGCCGCCGAGGCTCACGCGGTTGCCGTAGTACACCCAGTTACGCCCGTCGTCGTTGCCGGTGTCGTCCCAGTCGAACTGGTAGCCGAACTTGAGGTAGTGCCGGTCTTCGGCGAACCGCACGAAGTGCAGAAACCCGGCCATGTAGTTGTTGCCGGTGCGATCGTCGTTGGCGATCCGCTGCGCCTGGTCGACGTCGGCGAAGTCTTTCGCCTGGAAGCGCACGAACCCCTGCGTGAAGTTCCGCGCGCTCTCGATCACGACGCCGGACAGCGAGACGGTATGGCGCTTGAGGAACTCGTCCCCGCCGAGGAACATGTGGTCGAACGCGTACTGCAGGCTGAACTGGGCCGGGAGCTGGGCGAACGACGTCTTGTAGGTCAGCCCGCCCGTGGCCAGATTGCTGATGACGCCGAACTTCGGGATCTCGTTCTGATACGTCGTGAAGAACGAGTAGCCGATCGAGGACTCCCAGTCCTGGGTGCGCCACCACACGTAGTTCAGATTCAGCCCGGCGAGCTCGCCGAACGATTCGTGCTTGTGCCGCCGGATCTCGGCGACCAGCGGCTCGTCGAAATTCTCGACGGGGCGCACGATCACGTTGTCGTCCCAGGTGAGGCCGATGCGCGCCTCGAGCGAGAAGCGCCGTTCCTTGTCGCGCGACGCCACGATCGTGTCGCGCAGGCGCTCGGCCGGTCCCGTGAGCTGCGAACCGGGCGCCAGACGAATGGCCTGCTCCACCTCGGCCGCGGCCTGACCCGGCAGACCGAGCACGCCCAGCGCCAGACCGGTGTAGAAGCCCGTCAGCTGCCGGATCTCCGGATCGCTCGTGCGGCCCTGGCGAAACGCGGCGAGCGCGCCGCGATAATCCTTGTTGCGGTAGCGGAGGAAGCCGACGTAGTACCCGACGCCGTCGAGATCGGGATTCGCCTTGAACGCCTCCTCGAGCCGTGGCTGGGCCTTCTCGTACTGCTGCTGAGCGAAGTAGACCAGGCCCAGTTGGTAGGCGATCGAGGGATCCCGGGGCGACTTGGCGCGAGCGCGCTCGAGATACGGCGCGGCCAGGTCGGGACGCTTCTGCGCCGCGTACACGGCGCCGGTGAAGTAGAGCGCCTCGACGTGATCGGGCTCGAGCGCGAGCGCCCGGCGCAAGTTCTCCAGGGCCGCATCGTATCGTTTCTCGTCGAAGTCGAGGACCGCCTGCGCCACGTACACGTCGGCCTCGGTCGTCTGGGCGGAAACCGTTGCGAAGTTCAGGATCACGGCGAGAGAGAGGACTAGCCCCACCGCCGGAAGGGCACGGATCACCAAGATAGTTTATATCGAGGGTTTCCAGAACCGATCAAATCGCGTCAGACCCTCGTTTCATTGACCCGCGCCGCGGCGAGACGCTACGCTGGGAGAGACTCATGGGCCAGCTCGTCTTCATCGTGTCTCGCCTCCGACCGAAGCTTCACGAATACCTCCGGCAGGAGTTCGCCGGCAACGACGAGGTCGCGGTCATTATCGACCGCCGGCTCGGCGCTCGGCGCCTGCAGGAGGTGGAGCGCAGTCCCGAGCGGCGCCACACCGACCGGCGGCAAGCGCTGGCGGACGAGCGCCTGCGGGCGATGGGCTGGGCGATCGTCTGGCGTGACGACTCGGTTACCGTCTGCGTCCCCCGCGACGACGCCGTGCTGCTGCCGGGCGAGCCCGGTACGCCTCCGTCCCCGACGCCCTGAATCGTCGTCAGTGATCGCGGTAGCCCACCAGGCCCGCCGCCAGCGCACGGCGGTCGACCCGGGAGAGGTTCCGCATAATCGAGGGCTTGAGCAGGCGGGTGTGCCGGACGCCCACGAGATGCTCCGCGATCCACCACAGGTCGTCGGGCGACGTCATCCAGCCTGGGTGGCGCCGATCGAACCGGCCCAGGTTGACCGGGCTCGAGTAGGCGCGCAGGGTGCGCTCCCCGCGCAGGTTGATGTAGCTCTCGAAGTAGCTCATCACCAGCTCACGTACGCTGCGATAGACCGGCTCGCGGTAGCGCAGGCCGGAGAAGTTCGACTTCGCGATCGCGCCCCAATGGCCCCGGAGCCTGAACACACTGATGACGTGATCGGTGTCCTGAACGGCCTCCAGGTCGACGAGGAGGGGCGCGAAGCCCAGCACTCGTAGCGCCGCGGCCGCGAAGATCGCGCCCTCGAGACAATGCGCCGTCCCCTCGCGCAGCACCCGTCGCGGAGACCAGGCGCTGCTGGCGATGTGATAAGGCATCGCCTCGAGCGCCCGCTGGATGCCGACGGGCGTACGGAGCGCAGAGAACGCGCGCCACTCGCGAGGTGTCAGGCCGAAATAGCGGCTCATTTCCGGGGTTCTTTCTCTGGCGGCCGCCCATCCTAACACCAGTGACACGAATGTCTGTCGACCCGATGACGCTGTCGGCGCCGGCGCGATGCCGCGCCGACGCACCTGAAGGTGTCAGGACGCCAATCTGAAACACGACGGGATCTTACGAGACGGCATGCGTCTTGCCTACCGCATGGGAGCATGTTCGACCCGCGTCGCTTCAGCCGATTGAGTGGAGCCGCCGCGCACCTCTGTCAGGTCGAAGCCGACCTGGTCGCCGCCGGATACCCGGAGCTGGTCGCCAAGCTCGAGGAGATCCGCGCCGCGATCGATCTCGAGATCGCGTATCTCGAGCCCGGCGAAAACCAGCCCCGCTAGTCAGCCGACCGTCGTCCGCTTCACTCCACAATTGACACGCCCTCCACGCCACCATAGAGTCCGTCGCCAGGAGGCCGACGATGGGCGAGCGCGGGCACCTCGGGCACTTCGAAACCGGCCGTAGAGAGGTTGGACGGCGCACCTTCATCCGGACCGGGGGCCGGACGCTCACCGGGATAGCCGGCATTCTCGCGGCTGGCCGCGCGCCCGCCGCCTGGGCCGCGCGCGAGCTCAGTCTATTGACCGCGGTCAACTACGCGCCGGCCTCCGACGTGAAGCTGACCGAGCTCGGCAAGCGGTTCACGAAGGCCTCCGGCGTCAACGTGCGCATCGACCACATCCAGAGCGTCCAGATGCCCGCCAAGCTCTCGGCGGAAGTCATGAGCAAGTCGGGGCACGACATCATCAGCCTGGAGATGCACTACGCGTGGCTCTTCCAGCCGGGGCTGGCGGACGTGTCCGACATCTGCAATGACCTCGCGAAGAAGCACGGCGACTGGTATCCGTTCTTGAAGGAGCACGCGCTGGTCAAAGGCCAGTGGCTCGGCGTGCCGTTCATGTTCACCTCGTTCCCGGGCAGCCATCGGATCGATCTGTTCGAGAAGGTCGGCGAGCGGGAGCCCGACACCTGGGACGATCTTCTCCGGGCCGGCCGCAAGCTCAAGAAGCTCGGCAACCCGGTCGGATTCGCCATCAGCCAGACCACCGACTCGGTGTCGACGCTCTACTCGATCCTCTGGTGCTATGGCGCCAAGGACGTCGCCGAGGACGGCAAGACGATCGCGATCAATGCGAAGGCGACGGAAGCCGCGATCGACTACGTGCAGACGCTCTACAACGACGCGATGGATCCGGCGGTGCTCTCGTGGGACAACGCCGCGAACAACCAGTACCTGAACTCCGGGAAGGGCTCCTGGATCCACAACCCGATCAGCCACTACGTCGTCGCCAAGCAGGAGAAGCTCGCGGTCGCCGAGCAGACCGGCTTCCACGCCTCGCCCGCCGGGCCCGCCGGCCGTCACACCGTCGGGGTGCCGCGAAGCCTCGGAGTCTGGAAGTTCAGCAAGAACGTCGACGTCGCGCGCGATTTCTTGAAGTGGTTCTTCGAGCCCGCGCAGTACCACGAGTGGATCATGTCGGGCGACAACTACAACCATCCCACCTGGCGCGACATGGAAAACCATCCGGTGTGGGACGTGGACAAGAAGTACAAGGTGCTCAAGGCCGCCGCGAAGTACTCGCATCTCTACGGCTGGCCCGCGCCGCCCGACGAGAAGATTCAGCTGATCACGAACAGCTACATCATCCCGAACATGTTCGCGCGCGTGGTCACCAACGCGTCCAAGCCCAAGGACGCGATGCTGTGGGCCGAGACGGAGATCAAGCGGGCGTTCGACCGGGGCTAGCGCTCACTCTTTTCCGCCGACCTCGTCTTCCTTCGTGCCCGCCACGGGCACGAAGAGCGCCTGCCCGTACTTGTCCACGCCGAAGGTCTTGATCACCGCGTGGACCTCCGGCGACACCATGAAGTCGGCGAACGCCGCGCCGCCGGCGGCATTGACCCTGGGGCCGTTACCCGGGTTGACCTTCATCACCGAATAGAGGTTCAGGAGCGGCTTGTCGCCTTCGAGCAGGATCGGCAGGCGCACGCGCTTCTGGAACGCGAGGTAGGTCCCGCGATCGGTCACGGTGTAGGCCTTGCGGTCGTCGGCGATGCCGAGCGTCGCGCCCATCCCCTGACCCGCCTCGATGTACCAGGCGCCTTGCGGCTCGACCCCGGCGAGCTTCCACAGCGATTTCTCGAGCACGTGCGTACCCGAGTTATCCCCGCGCGAGACGAAGCGTGAGCCGCTGGCGGCGATCGCCTTCATCGCGTCGGCCGCGCGCTTCGTGCCCTTGACCTTCGCGGGATCGTCGGCTGGGCCGATGATCACGAAGTCGTTGTACATGACGAGCCGCCGGTCGAGCATCTTGCCCTCGTCGACGTATTTCTTCTCGAGCGCCGGCGCATGCGCGAGCACGACGTCGGCCTCGCCGCGCGCCGCGAGCGCGAGCGCCTGCCCGGTGCCGACCGCGATCGTCTTCACGGTGTAGCCGGTCCGACGCTCGAACAGCGGGACGAGCACGTCGAGCAGACCGGAGTCTTGGGTGCTGGTGGTCGTCGACAGGATCACCGGCGCGTGCTGCGCCGATGCCGGCGTTGCGAGCATCAGGAGCAACAGCGGGGTGACGAGCGCGTAGAGCATCGATGCCCTCCGATTCACAGTGTCCAAGTGGCGGCGTCGGACAACTAGCACGCGCGCGCGGGGCGGTCAAGCGACGGCGCCGTGCTTCGCGATTGCTTGAGTGGCCGCTGAGCCGGGAGTACGTTGACGTCGTGGTTGTCGCTGGACTGATCACGCTCGCGCTCGTTGGGATGCTGCAGTCGCTCGGCGCCCTGGTCGAGCCGTTACCGATCGACGAGGCGTGGTGCAGTGATCAGACCGGTGACGACGAGCGCGGCCGCACCGCCGGCAGGGGGACGACCTATCCGCCCGCTATCGTGCCGGCGGCGCCGCCGGCGCCGCCGCACCTGGATCCAGCGCGCGACGTCGTCACTGAGTGTTTCACGCCACCTGACAATCTTCGCCTCCTGTCCAGGGAGTCACGCGGCCCGCCCCCGCTCCTCACGCACTCATAGGTCAGATCCGGACAGGCGGCCCGGTGCTCGTCACGGGGCCGCAAAAGGTGCGCAAGAGGAGATCAAACCATGCGACGTCTTCAGGTTCTCATTACCGTGATCGCGCTCGGACTCGTCGTATCCGTGGGCCACGTCTGGGCCGATGGCCCCGGCGCCGGCTACGGGGGCGAAAAAATCGCGCGGATCAACTTCATCGACCGCGCGCTCAGGGTCATCCAGATCTCGGACGGCACGGAGCTCCGTGCGCCCGATCAGCGAATGCTCGACAACCTCCAGGTCGGCCAGTGGGTGAGGGTCGACTTCGTCTCCGATGGTGATCGGTTCGTCATCAATTACATCGTGCCGGCTCGAGCGGACGAGATCCCCGGGCCCGTTCCCACGGCCCTCGGCGTCATCTCGAACCACGGTTAGTCGAGGCAATCGCGTCCGCGGTGGCCCCGGGCGGCGACTCGCCGTCCGGGGCGCCCGGAGTGTCCACGACGTGCAGACGGACGTCCGTGATGCTCACGCGCGAGTCGTTGTAGACGTAGCCCTCGAGGCTGGTCCGCGTCGGCTCGGTGAGCTAGGTCACGTGCCACTGCACTCGCAGAAAGCCGTCGACGCGCGGCTCCTCGGCCGAAGCGGGCACGGCCACGACCATCAGAAGCAAGCTCACGGAAGTCAGGACCCGCGTTGTTGCGCTGCTCATCGCCGGGCCTCCTGCGCGCTCGCCGTATCGCCAGCACGGGATCGAGCGGGCGGGCGCGCGTGAGGGCCCGATGACGAATCACGTGAGATGAGCCGGCGTGCCCTCATGCCGGGCTCACCGAGTCCGATCTCGACGCGCGCGGCGCGTGGCTCGCGGCCTCGACCAGGCACATCCGGACCTTACCCTCTCGGACCAGGATCGCCAGCAGCGAGGCCGCCGACGTCTCCGAGAACCCAAGGCGCCGCCCCACCTCGGCGGGAGTGGCCAGTCCGATCTCCTCGACACAGCTCAAGAGCTCGTTTTCGAGCTGGCTCCACCAGTCATTCATACCGCCGCCTTCCTGTTTGCTCGCTCCCTGGCTCAGCGGACCAGTGCCGACAGCGAGGTGAGCTTCGCCGGCCACACCGGAGCCGGCCGCTCGCGGGGAATCGGAACGCTGTAGGCGATGAGCAGGAGCCAGCGTGCCCAGGCTTGATTCCAGGCGACGTTCGGGGTGTGCAGCGCGCGCTGCAGGTCGCCGACGACGAGACCGACCCACGCGCTCCACACGCCGCGATCGTCCGGAGGAATCATCTCGAGGAGCGACTCGCCGAGCGCGGTGATCGTCTCGCGGATCTGGGTCGCGGAGGTCCGGCCGTCGGCGGCCGGGATCAGGATGTGCTCGGCGATCCAGCGATGCGTCTTGAGCACCAGCGCGCGGCGAAGAAGCGGCTCGATGCTGAGCCAGGACGGCGCCATCGCGTCGTACCAGGATTGAAGCCCGTGCAGCTCATCGGTTGCCGCGAACGGCGGCGGCGTTCCGACGGGCCGCGGGTTCGGCCGCTGGCGCGCTTGAAGCTGCTGGGCCAGGTAGCGCTCGTCGGCGGCGTATCGCTCGGCGACCGCGGTGAGCCGCGCGCGCCGCACGGGATCGGCGTCGTAACGGCACGTCCAGTCGCGCATGATGTCCGCCGCCGCGCCGAGCGGCTGCCACTGCAGCACCAGGAGCCCTCCACGGAAGCCGGCCTGCCGGAGCCTGTCGGCTGCCGCGCGCGCGGCGCTGCGGGTCATGCGACGCATGGGCGCGAACTCCTCGGGCAGCGGTACCAGCGTGTGCCGGAGCAACAGCGCGATACGGCCGTCGGGAGCTTCGTAAACGGCCACCAGGTCGAGGCATTCCCGGCAGATGTCGGCATAGCGATCGAGCCACATGAGCATCCTCTCCACGATCGAGATTGGCTTACCGTCTGCCACGACGATGAACGGAGACCATGACGGGCGCATGAGAGGCACATGAGAAACGTCTCAGGTACGGCGAGTGCACCCGCCGGGGGGTGGGACATGAGAATCCTCGTCGTCGAGGACGACCGGAAAGTCGCGCGGTTCGTCAGGCAGGGTCTCTGCGAGGAGGGCCACGCGGTGGAGATCGCGAAAGACGGGCCGGAGGCCCTCGATTTCGTCTTCACCGAGCCCGCCTACGATCTGATCGTACTCGACGTCATGCTGCCGGGCGAGGACGGGTTTGGCGTGCTCAAGGTGCTGCGATCGCGCAAGCTCGCGGTGCCCGTGCTCATGCTGACCGCGCGCGACAGTATCACCGACAAGGTCGCCGGCCTCGATCTCGGGGCCGACGACTACCTGACCAAGCCGTTCGCCTTCGAAGAGTTTTTGGCCCGCGTGCGCGCGCTGCTCCGGCGGCGCGACACCGATCGCGC
>JACXTT010009761.1_pt1 | contig 13062 bp, 12 predicted proteins | sample 9270951 | NCBI WGS metagenome assembly JACXTT01 (sample SAMN15532306, study PRJNA645909) | rock metagenome | isolation source: weathered quartz diorite | place: Puerto Rico | collected 2017-06-21
TGACTAACGGTTTCGTGGGTGAGTTCCTCATCCTCAACGGCGCTTGGACCAGCGGCGCAGGAACGTGGGGCCAGACTTACGCGGCCTTCGCCACCCTGGGCGTGCTGCTCGGTGCCGTCTACATGCTGTGGATGGTGAAGCGCGTGTTCTGGGGCCCCGCCAACGAGGACCACGATAGCGGCACGCACCACCTCGAATCCGATCTTTCCCTTCGCGAAGTGCTCGTGATGGCGCCCATGGTCGTCTTCATTCTGTGGATGGGCCTCAGGCCCGGCCACTTCATGGGGGCCAGCGAGGCTCCGGTGGCCAAGCTCTTGGCGGATGCCAAGGCGCCCAGCCCGCACATGACGCCCATTGCGGTGCCCACCGAAGCGCCAGCCCATGAAGCTGGAGCCGAAGCTCACGACGCCGCTAGCCACGCCGAGGTGCACCGATGAATCTCCCGACCCCCGCTCAGTGGTCGGCTCTGCTGCCGGCGCTCTACCCGGCCCTGGGTGCCTGCCTCATTCTTCTGGCGAGCCTCGATAAGGATCAGGCCACGCAGAAATGGATCCGCGGCGCCATGTATCTGACGGCCCTGCTCGCCCTCGCAGGCAGTTTCCTCGGTGTGTCGGAGATCTGGTTCCGCAAAGCTTCGCTCATCTATCAGCAGCTGCAGATGGATTCCCTGGCCCAATTCGGCCAGCTCTTCGTCGTGGTGGCTGCGGCGGTGACGGTGCTCCAGTCCTGGGATCACTTCCATCAGGAAGGTTGGATCAAGGGCGAGACCCTGGCCCTGCTTCTGTTGAGCGTCAGCGGCATGATGCTCTTCGTCTCGACCACGCATCTGCTGGTACTCCTCCTCGCGCTGGAGCTCTTCAGCCTTCCGCTCTACGCGTTGGTGGCCACGATGCGCACCCGCCCGGAGACGAGCGAAGGCGCGATGAAATACTTCATCACCGGCGCCGTGGCGGCCAGCTGCTTCCTCATGGGCTCGGTGCTGCTCTACGGAATGACTGGCAGCCTGGACCTGCTGACCATCTACAGCCAGGTGCGTGTCCTGGGCCTGGGCGCCGATCCCATGGTGCTCGCCGGAGGCGCCCTGCTGTTGCTGGGGCTCCTCTTCAAGCTGAGCGCGGCTCCCTTCCATCAGTGGACACCGGATGCCTACGAGGCTTCCCCCGCGCCCATCGCCGGCTTCATGAGCGTCGCCACGAAGGGCGTCGCCCTGATCGCGCTACTGCGCGCCTTCCCCGGCGCCCTCTCCCGCACGCCCATGGGCATCAAGGTGGAGACGGCTGTGGCCGCGCTGGCGGTGCTCACCCTCGTCTTCGGCAACCTCAGCGCTCTCGTGCAGGTGCGGGTGAAGCGGATGCTCGCCTACTCCAGCATCGCCCACGCGGGCTACCTGATGCTCGGTCTCGTCGCCGGCACGCCAGCGGCCTTCACGGGCATGCTGTTCTACCTGGTGGTCTACCTCGGCATGAACCTTGGCGCCTTCGGGTTGCTGACGGCCTGGGGCGTGGTGGGCGAGAAGGACACCTTCGAGGATCTGCGTGGCCTCGGCTGGCGTTCTCCTCTGCTGGGATTCTTCGCCGCGATCTTCATGCTGAGCCTTGCCGGCATTCCTCCCCTCGGCGGCTTCTACGGCAAGTACATGATCTTCAAAGAGCTGGTGGCCACGGGACATGTGAAGCTCGCGGTCTTCGGCGTGCTGGCGAGCCTCGTGAGCGTGGGCTATTACCTGCGGTTGCTCGTCTCGCTCTACCTCCAGGCACCCACGCCACAGCAGCAGCGCGAGGCCTCCGAGCGTCCGGAGATCCATCCCCACTTGGCGCGCGCCTCGCTGTGGATCTGCGTCTTCATCGTAGTGGCCAGCGGCTTCTTCCAGCAGAACCTGGTGGAGAAGTTCGCGGATCCTGCGGCCCGAATTTTCATTCAGCCTCAATAATCCCCGCTCGCCCCGAGCGATAGGCGGGCCGTCCCCTGGGACGGCCCGTTTTGTTGGTGCGTGGGACACTGGACCGTGGATTTCTACGGCTGGTGAGGTTGTTATGCAGCGGAAATGGATGATCGGTGGCGGGGTGGCAGTGGTGCTGGTGGTAGGCGGTTATTTCGCCTTTCGCACCAAGGACACAGGCCCGCAGTGGCGCATGGCCAAACTGGATCGCGGCAACGTGACGCAGAAGGTGAATGCCACCGGCTCGGTGAGCCCCGTGGTGCAGGTGGCCGTGGGCACCCAGGTGTCCGGCGTGATCTCGGCGCTTTACGTGGACTACAACAGCATCGTGAAGAAGGGCCAGCTCATCGCCGAGATCGATCCGACCATTCTGGAAACCCAGGTGCAGGATGCGAACGCGGCGATGATCCGCGCGCGCGAGACCATGACGAATGCCAAGCGTCAGTTCGACCGGGCCAAGCGATTGTCGGAATCGAAGCTGCTCTCGGATCAGGATCTCGATGTCCAGCAGATCGCCTATCAGACGGCTGCGGCCAATTACGACAGCTCGGTGGCCGCCCTCGATCGTGCGAAGGCGAACCTCGGCTACTGCCGCATCACCGCGCCGGTGGACGGAGTCGTCATCTCCCGCTTGGCGGACGTGGGCCAGACCGTTGCCGCGAGCTTCAGTACGCCCAATCTGTTCATGATTGCCCAGGACCTTTCCAAGATGAAGGTACAGGTCTCCATCGGCGAATCGGATATTGACGCGATCGCTGTGGGCCAGCGGGCCTTCTTCAACGTGGACAGCCTTCCCGACAAGCAGTTCACGGCCAATGTGAGCTTGGTGCGGCAGGAGCCCATCACGACGCAGAACGTCGTCAACTACGTGGTGGAGATGTTGGTTCCGAACGAGCCTTTGAGCACTGAGGGAGCTTCGGCGGACGCTCCAGTTGCTGAGGGTGAACATCGCAGGCACGGCCAGGCTGGCTTCGGCGGCGGCGAAGGCATGCCTGATCCTGAAAAGGCCTGGGAGCGCATGAAGGATCGGCTACCCGAAGGCACCACCAAGGAAGCCTTCATGAAGCGCTTCAAGGAGCGGATGAAGCAGATGCAGGCCGCCAGCGCGCCCGCGACGCAGGAGAAGAAGGCCGGCAGCCTGAAGGATCTCGCCCGCATTCCCGGCGGATCAAGCCTTCTGCCCGGACCGCGCTTCAAGGGGGAGTTCGCGCTGCGCTCGGGTATGACGGCCAACGTGACCATCGTGACCAATCAGCGCCGCGACGTGCTCCGTGTTCCCAACGCCGCGCTGCGCTTCAATCCCGCGGCCTTCATCAAGGACGATTCGAAGAAGGCCGACGGACCCAAGCTGGGCCAACCCATGATGATGGGCGGCGGCCCCCGCCCCGGCGGTGGCCAGGGCGGCACCACGTCTGGCAGCAAGGGTGGCATGCTCATGAAGAAGGAAGACCGCATTTGGATCCTGGAGAACGGCAAGCCCAAGGCGGTGGTCGTGAAGGCGGGCGTGACCGATGGCCAATTCACGGAGATCACCGGTGAGAACCTTCAGGAGGGCCTTCAAATCCTCGTAGGCGTGGAGTCCGGCAAGCCGACCTCCGGCGCGCCGATGGGATCCCCCATGGGTTCGCCCACGGGCGGTGGCCGCCGCTAAGGCACGCCATGGCTGTCCTCGAATTCCTCAAACTGGCTTTGTTCGCCATCACGCGGAACAAGATGCGGGCCTTTCTCACCATGCTGGGCATCATCGTTGGCGTGGGCGCGGTCATTGCCATGATCGGCATCGGTGAAGGCACCCGCCGCGCCTCTATCGCGCTGATCCAGAACATGGGCTCCAACATGCTGACCATCTTCCCCGGGGCGGGGGGCAACCGTTTCGGCCCCATGGCCATGGGCAGCGCGGACATCCTGCTGGAATCGGATGTCTCGCTGATCAAGCAGGAGCTCTCGCAGAGCAGCGTGGTGACCGCCACCCAGCAGGTGCAGACCACCCGGCCGCTCATCTTCCAGGGCAACAACTACGTCTCTCAGGTCCAGGGCACGGGCACGGAGTTTCTGGAGATCCGCGGTTGGGATATGGCCGAGGGCCGCTTCTTCACCGATGCGGAAGTGCGCGGTATGGCCAAGGTGTGCGTCATCGGCCAGACCGTGAAGGACAACATCTTTCCCAACGGCGAAGAGCCGACGGGCCAGACCATCCGTGTCGGTGCGTTGCCCTTTCTGGTGGTGGGCGTGCTGGATAAGAAGGGCGCGGGCATGTTCGGCGACCAGGACGACATCATCGTGGCGCCCTATACCAGCGTGATGCGCAAGATCATGGGGCGCGACAAGATCCAGCGCATCATGGTGAGCGCAAAGGAAGGCAAGGCCGAATTGGCGGAATCAGAAGTCACCGCCCTTCTTCGCCAGCGCCTGAAGGTGTCGCCCAAGGACGACAATCCCTTCAGCATCCGTAAGCAGGACGACATTGTTCAGATGCAGAGCCAGCAGGCGGGCATCCTCACGGCCCTTCTCGCCGTGGCGGCCAGCATCTCGCTGCTGGTAGGCGGTATCGGCATCTCGAACATCATGCTGGTGAGCGTCACGGAACGCACCCGGGAGATCGGCGTGCGGCGCGCCATGGGCGCGACGCGGCACAGCATCATGATGCAATTCCTCGTCGAGGCGATCGTGCTGTCTCTCCTGGGGGGCATCATCGGTGTCGGGTTCGCGTGGACGGCAATCGCCATCCTTCAGGCCTTCTCCATTCCTGCGGTGTCGGAGACGTGGGCCGTGGTGCTCGGCCTAGGCTTCAGCGGTGTGGTAGGCGTCGCGGCGGGCTTCTTGCCCGCCCTCAAGGCGGCCAACCTCGACGTCATCGACGCGCTGCGCTACGAATGATTCTTTGGGTTTAAGGAAGCCTCGGCCGATAGGAGGTCGAGGTTTCCTGTGAATCCCAAGGACGCAAGCCTGGCGCTGGCCCTGGCCTTGTTGGCGGCCGTCGGGCTTTTCGGTGCGGCGCTGTGGCGTCTGCATCGTCGGCAGACCGTGTTGCTTCGCTCTGGGGAAGAATCCCGCCGATTCCAGGAGCTGATGCTCACCACGAGCGAGGCGGCCGATCTACAGGCGGCCATCGACACGATGCTGAGTGGCGTGTGCGAGGCCTCCGGGTGGCCCCTCGGGGTGATTTTCCTTCCCGAGCCCAATGATCTGACCCTCGCGTTCGCAGGCGACTTCACCCGGCTCGATGGGGAGGAGATCGAGGAATTTCGCGCGGCTTCTCGTACCTTTCGTCCTCATCGAGGCGTTGGGCTGCCGGGGCGGGTTTGGGCGGCGAGAGAAGCTCTCTGGCTGCCGGATCTCGGAGAGGAGACCAACTATCCTCGGCTTTCCGCAGCCCGAACCGCGGGATTGCGGACGGGGATGGGCGTGCCGGTCCTTGCAGATGGGCAGGTGGTGGCCGTGCTGGAGTTCTATCTCAAAGAGCGGCGCAAGCGCGACGATCGTTTCCTCCGTCTTGTGAGCGGAGCGGGCGCTCAGCTAGGCAGCATCATCCAGCGCAAGCGCGCGAAGGAGGCGCTCCGATTGGGGGAGGCCCGGCTACGGCGCGTCGTGAAAGAGAGTCTGGTGGGACTCGTCTTCACAAACCTGAACGGTCGCATCATCGATGCGAATCCGGCCTTTCTCACCCTGACCGGGCACGGGGAGGAGGATCTGAAGGCCGGGCGCCTGCGCTGGTCCAAGCTCCTGCCCCCCAGCTACGAGTTGCCGGAAGGTTGGGGGCCCACCGAGCTGGATGAGTTGGCCTTCAGCGAGGCGGTGGGCTTGGGGGTGAACCTGCCCATCGAACGAGAGCTCCAGCGGGCCGATGGCACGAGCGTTCCCTGCCTGCTCGGGTTTTCCGTACTGGAGGGAGAACCCGCGGAGGCTGTCGGCTTCGCGCTGGATCAGAGCGAGCGTCATCGCAGCGAACGGCTGAAGCGGGAATTCGTTTCGACGGTGAGCCACGAGCTGCGCACCCCGCTCACCGCGATCCTGGGATCGCTGGGGGTCGCCCTTTCCGGCGGCGTGGGAGTGCTGCCGTCGGCGATGCTTCAACTGCTTGGGCTCGCCCAGCGCAACGGGGAGCGGCTGCTCTCTCTCGTCAACGACCTACTGGATATGGAACGCATCCAAGCGGGTCAACTCGCGCTCACGTGCGTGCCCTTTGAGCTGATGGAGCAACTCCGCCACGCGCTCGCGGTCAATCAGGCCTTCGGTGATCAGTTCAAAATACGCTTCTGTTTGGAAACGCCTTCAGATCTCGTCTGGGTTCACGGAGATGCCCAGCGGCTTCAGCAGGTGATGGCGAACCTGCTCTCCAACGCCGCGAAGTTCTCTCCGTCGGGAGCTGAAGTGCGCGTCAAGGTGGCCCTCGTCCGGGATCGCGCGGAGGTGAGTGTTCAGGATCAAGGCCCGGGCATACCCATCGCCTTTCACGAAAGGGTTTTCCAACCCTTCGCTCAGGCTGATGGCTCTGACGCCCGCCAGAAGGGCGGCGCGGGATTGGGTCTGAGCATCAGTTACCGCCTGGTGAAGGCGATGGGCGGCGAACTGCGTTTTGTTACGGAGGTGGAGCGCGGCACCACCTTCAGCTTTGATCTGCTTTGCACCGAGCCACCTCAGGAGGTCACATGAGCGCCACCGCCACCTACCGTCAGCAACATCAGGACATCCTCCTCGCGGCGCGGAGCCTCCAGGCTCATTTGGATCCCGTGAGTCTCGCCGCGGACCCGCAGCCCGCCTACAAGGCGCTCCTGAGTCTGGCGAGCAAGCTCAAGCTGCACCTCACGATGGAGGATCAGCTCCTCTATCCCCGCCTACTTGGGGATGGACAAGCCGCGGTGCGGGAGCTGGCGATGCAATACCGCGATGAAATGGGCGGCATCCGCGGTGTCTTCGAGGCCTATCTTAAGGACTGGGCGGATCCTGAAGCCGTGCGGCAAAGAGCGGAAGCCTTTCGCGCGGCGACCGAAGGGATCCTCGATGCGCTCTTTCGGCGGATCGATAAGGAGGACAACATCCTCTATCCGCTTGCGGACGGATTGGGGTGATTCCCTCGTGGTTTTGAGCATGTGCCATTCCCGTCCTTCAAACGGCCATTCCAGCCCCTCGGAGCGCGATTCGCTTTGAAGGGCTGGAGCGAAGTTCGCACTCCCTGGACACTCCTGGCAACGCTCATCCCTATGAGCCCTAAAGCCTAAGGAGGCCCCATGCTCACCAAGAAACTGTCCCTCAGCAAGGAAACCCTGTGCGGCCTGGAAGCTGAAAAGCTGACGACGGTCGCGGGTGGCGGCTACATCTCCATGCCGTCCAACTGCGGCCACTGTACGGTGGACGCCACCTGCTTCTGTCCTAACTCCGGCCAGGTGCCCTGCTCCCTGCGCACGGGCTGCTGCCCCAACAAGTGAGATCCGAGCCGTAGGATCGGGCGGGAGGCCGGGCCTTCCGCCCGATCTATGTGAAGCTCGCCATTCCGGGCCTTCAAAACGCCATTCCGATCGCTGAAAACGCGATTCGCGGGCCCCGGCTGGAGCGGCGCCTTTTCGACGGGGACACTCCTGACATCGCTCATGCTCATGAGCTCCGCCCGAGGAGGCCCCATGTTCACCAAGAAGCTTTCGCTCAGCAAAGAGACCCTCTGCGCCCTGGAGGCGGAAAAGCTGACCACCGTCGCGGGAGGCGGCTACATCTCTATGCCGTCCAACTGCGGGAACTGTACGCTGAACGCCACCTGCCGCTGTCCGAATTCGGGCCACGTGCCCTGCTCGCTCCGCACGGGCTGCTGCTAGCTAGAATTTCTGGGCCAGGTGGAGCTTCCCTTACCTGGCCCTTGTTTCCGCGGGAGGAGCCATCCAGGATGAAGGCACCTTCCCCGCCACAGGAGTCGCTTATGAGTCATCGTCTTCAGCTGACCAAGGAAACCCTTCGCACCCTCGTGGAGGACCGTTTGACTACGGTGTGGGGAGGTGGCATCACGGTGGTCCAACCCACGGATGAATGCGTGGAGACGAGCACCTGCCCCTTCTCCGCGACCTGCTCCACCACCAACCCGCGTACTCAGAAGTGTGTGACCACCAATAGCAAGAACATCTCCTGAGACCCGACTTGGCCGAACCACGCGTGCGGGTGGGAGCGCTGCTCCGATCGCGGTTCCGCCGGCCCAGCACGTGGGCGGCCGCGATAGTGCTCTACGTCCTGATGGTGGGGGTGAACCCTCCTGATCTGAACGGTCGCCTGGCCTCCTGGTTGAGCGGCTATGGCATTCTGGCGCTGCTGCTCGGAGGCATGACCTGGCTCTCGCCGCTGCCCTGGTTATGGCCCCTGAAGCCTCAGGGAGGGCCGAGCTTTCTTCGAGGGCTGCTGCAATCCGTCGTGTCGGTGGAAGCAGGCATGGCTTTATTGGTGGGGCTGGATGTCCAACTGCGATGCGTGGCGGGGCAGCCCACGGATCTCAAGAGCGCCTTCTCCTACAACCTGCTGGTGATCGCGCCCCTCGGCGTCGTCGTCGGTGCCGTCCTTGCCGGAAGAGAAAGGCAGGCCATGAAGGAAGCCGAGGCCCGCGGGGAGCTGGATGAAGCGCGCATGCGCTTGCTGCATCATCAGCTCCATCCACACGTGCTCTTCAATGCACTGAACGGCTTGGCGGAACTGGTGCGCAAGGATCCTGTGGCGGCGGAAGCCTGCATCGGCTCGCTCTCCAAGGTGATGCGGCATTTGGTGGATACCTCCGATCGCCGCTACGTGACCCTCGAAGAAGAGCGGCGGCTGGTTGCCGACTATTTGGCCGTAGAGGCCATGCGCCTCGGCACCCGCCTCAAGGTGGGCTGGGAGGTGGATGAAGGCTTGCTGGATCTTCAGTTGCATCCGCTTCTGCTTCAGCCCCTGGTCGAGAACGCCATTAAGCACGGCATCTCGCCCCATCCTGCCGGAGGTGCGCTCACGGTGGCGGCGCGTCGAGAAGGCGAGGGTGTCCAATTGGAAGTCCGCAACACCGGCGTCGCGTTGGAGCAGGGGCGTGAAGGAACGGGAATCTCCAACCTGAAAGGGCGTTTGAATTTGGCCTACGGAAGCGAGGCTCATTTCGGTCTGTCCGAGGAGAGTGGCTGGACAGTCGCCCGAATCTCTTTGGGCTTTCGCGCCTTAAGATAGGGGCAATGCCCGCACTCCGAGTGGCCATCGCCGAAGATGAACCCCTAGCTAGGGAGCGCTTGGCGCGTTTGCTGGAAGCCTGCGGGTGCGACGTGGCGGCCGAGTTTGGGGAGGCGAAGAGCCTGCTGGCCTGGATGCGGGAAGGGCACAAGGTGGACGGCCTCTTCCTCGATGTGCAGATGCCGGGCATCACGGGATTGGAAGCCGCTGCCGAATTGAAGGCGGGCCCGCCCATCGTCTTTGTGACGGCCCATGCGCAGCACGCGCTGCAGGCTTTCGATGTGGCCGCGGTGGACTTCCTGCTGAAGCCCGTGTTCCAGGAGCGGCTGGAGCGCAGCCTGGAGCGGCTGAACCCTCATCTCCAAACCTCGGTGGAGCCTGCAAAGCCCGTCTCGGCGGCCACGCGAGTGGCCGTGAAGGCCGGCGATGGCCACCTCTTTCTGGATCTCAAGAAGATCTCCCACTTCGAGCTCGAAGATGGCGTGGTGTGGGCTTGGAGCGTCGGAGAGCGCTTTCGCACCAATTGGACCACCTTGGTGGAGGTGGAATCCAGTTATCCCGAGGCTGGCCTCGTGCGCATCCACCGCCATCTGCTGCTGCGCTCTCAGGCCGTGCTCGGCATGCGCCCCCTCTGGGGTGGCCGGGCCCTGGTGCGGGTGGCGGATGGGGTGGAATTGGAAGTCAGCCGATACGCGGCGCCCAAGCTTAGGGAAGTGCTGGGGCTGGGGCGCTGACACTTCGCCAAGGTCGCGAGGTTAACGAGGGAAATGGGCCGACCTTGTTCTAGGCTGGAAGCATGAGTGATGGCACCGAGACGTTGCGCCACGACCCCTACCAAGCCCTGCGCTATCCCGAATACCGATGGTTCCTGTTCGGAAATCTGGCGGGCACCTTGGCGATGCAGATCCAATCCACGGTGCTGGGCTGGCAGGTCTACGCCCTTACGAAGGATCCGCTCGCCATCGCGTTCGTAGGGCTTTCCGAGGCGCTGCCTTTTCTTATGCTGACGCTCTACGGTGGCTACATCGCCGATCACCACGAGCGCCGGCGCATCTGCTTCATCTCCCAGGTCGCGCTGGTGGGCTGTGCCCTTTGGCTCTTCTGGGCCAATTTCCGAGGGCCGGTGGGTCACGTGTGGGTGCTCTACGCGGTGCAGGTCCTGGGCGGATTGGCGCGCGCCTTCCTCCGCCCGTCCTACCAAGCCCTTGCGACGGAATTGGTGCCCCGGGAAGCCTACGCCAACGCCAGCACTTGGCGCAGTGGCATGTTCCACATCGCCATGGTGGCGGGCCCCGCGTTGGGCGGTTTGCTCATCCCCTTTGGGTATCGTGCGGCCTATGGGGTGGAACTGCTTCTCATGATCGGAGGCTTGGTCTACCTGCCTTTCCTGCAGTCACGACCCATCGCGGCGCCTCCCGGGGGCCAGGGCATGATGACCCGCCTCACGGAGGGCGTACGCTTCGTCTTCGGGCAAAAGATCGTGCTGGGCGCTTTGAGTTTGGATCTCTTCGCCGTGCTCTTCGGGGGTGCGCCCGCGCTCATCGTCATCTTCGCCAAGGACATTCTCAACGTCGGCGAGATCGGGTTCGGTTGGCTTCGAGCCGCGCCAGCTTTTGGATCCATCGCGATGTCGCTGCTGCTGGCCCATCGACCCGCCACCAAGGGCGCCGGTCGTACCTTGCTGTGGTGTGTGGCGGGCTTTGGACTCTGCTGGATCGCCTTCGCTTATTCGCGGTTCTTCTGGCTCTCCTTCGGGCTTCTCGTCCTTAGCGGCGCCTTGGACAACGTCTCCGTGGTCATGCGCGCCACGCTGATTCAAACCTTCACGCCGTCGGAATTGATGGGCCGCGTGGCCGCGGTGAACAGCTTCTTCATCGGCAGCTCCAACGAGCTCGGCGCCTTTGAAAGCGGCGTGGCCGCCCGGCTTCTGGGGGTGGTGCCTTCGGTGCTGTTCGGCGGGTGTATGACGCTCGTAACAGTGGGCTTAACAGCCTGGCGGGCACCGCAACTCCGGCGCTTAGAGCGCTTAGAGAAAACGGAATAAGACACTTTTTGTTCAGGTAGTCGCTTGATCTGCCGATGACCTGAGGACGAGGTCGTGGTGATCCAGGAGCAACTCCAGCGGTTGGTGGGGGAGCAGTACCCTTTGGTGGTACGCACCGCCCAAGGCGTGGATGTGGATGGCTACTTCTACGCACTGGACATGGACCGCGGCCGGCTGATGGTGGAGCTGAAGGATGACCCGCCTTCGCTGCAACCGGATGAGCCCCTGACCCTCTTCTTCCATCGCAACGATCAGCGTTGGGCGATGAGCACCGCCCTCCATCATTTTCCGCGCCCCACGTCGCTGGTGCTGCTCATGCCTTCGGAAGTGAAGTGCGCGGACCGCCGGCAGGATCCGCGCTGCGTGCTTCCCGAGGAGAAGCTCACGGTGGTGGCGCGCACCGCGCTCTATGACGGCCTGAGTTTTCAAGGCAGCCTGCTGAGCCTGTCGCCAGGAGGCCTGTCCTTCCGGGTGGAATCCGTGGAAGGCCCCTCAGGAAAGATGCATTGGCGCCGTGGCCTGCTTGAGCCAGGGCGAGCTTTTGAGGCTCTTCAAGTGTCGGGGCTGCCCTTCGGTGTCGATTGTGAAGGCCGACTTTTGTGGGTGGAGGAGGACCGCATCGGGATCCGGTTGCGGGGCCTCACGAACGAGGTGCGGGAAGCGCTCGCCAAGTACGTTCAGAGCCATCCTGTGGTCCCGCCCACGGTTTTGGAATTGGGAGAAGCGGTGGATCGCGAAGTGGCGCCCCCACCGATGGAGGTGCCGGATCGTTCCCAGGCATTGTTGCGTCTGAAGAAGCGCGGGCGCTCCATCGTCCTTGCGATGAAGTCGGGGCATCTGCGCGATGCCCTGCAGGGGATCCTGCGGGAGTGGGGCTACGGGCGTGTGGATGCCGTAGAGAACCTCGGGCAGTGGTTAGAGCTCTCTCAAACCCAAACGGTGGATCTCGTGTTCATTGATGGCGGATTGAAGGAGCTCCACGGCATCGAGTTGGCGAGTTTTCTTCACCAGGCCCGAGGCGAAAGGAGCTACGCCATCGTGCTGGCCGAACAGCTGACGGGCACCTCCCTTGGCATCGTCGCCAAGCGTGCGGGCGTGACCCAGCTGCTGGACAAGCCTTACACCTTGGATAAGAGCTTGGACATCTTGCTGGAGAGCGTCCTGGACCTGCGCCCCCTCATCACTGAAGAAGTGGTCGCGACGCCCTCGGCGCGCCACAAGCGCAAGGCCGTGGCGCTCGCCATGCCTCCCGGCGCGCGTAGAGATGCCCTGCAGGCCTTTCTGCTCGGCGAGGGCTTTTGCCGCGTTCTGCCTGCAGGCACGGTGGGCGAACTGATCCAGACGCTGCAGAGCCCCACCCTGGGGCTGGTCTTCGTGGAGTGGGAGGACACGCGCCTCTCCGGTCTTGAGGTGGCGGCCTTCCTGGCGGCGCAGCAGGGCGTCACTCATCCCCAGTACGTGCTGGTGGGGGATCCCGCGCGCTTCGATGAGGAGACCCGCGCCCTAGGCATCGCGCGCATCGTCCCGAGGAGCTACGCCTTGAACGGCAAGCTCACGGATCTCCTGCTTGAGGTGATGGAATCCTTTGAAGCCGTGGGCTGAGCGCCCTACAAGTGAATCAGCGACGCGGCGGGAAGTGCTCCAGGAGATCCTTCACCGCGCGGGAAATGGCCTCGTCCGCATCCTCGGGTGATCCATTGATACCCGTGAGCGCGCCTTCGGCGGTGCCTTCCCAGCTCAGCTTGTTGGATTTGAAATCCACGACCTGCAGCACGATGGTGCCTTCCTTGTAGTGATGGGTCTGCGTGGTGCCCTGGCGGGTACGCCATCGCCAGCCCCATCCACCGACGCCTACACTAACGCTAGGCTGAGTGCGCTAGGCGCGGTCCCGGTCGCAGGGGTAGTCATCTCG
>JACXTT010009762.1_pt1 | contig 13062 bp, 15 predicted proteins | sample 9270951 | NCBI WGS metagenome assembly JACXTT01 (sample SAMN15532306, study PRJNA645909) | rock metagenome | isolation source: weathered quartz diorite | place: Puerto Rico | collected 2017-06-21
ACAACATGGATCGGCCTGCAGCGCCTGCGCGACTTTGCGACCGCCTGGAGTGCGTTCGGCCCGCGCGACTGACGAAAAGATGTGTAGAACGATGAGGCCTTCGGCCTGGGCTGACAGAATCGGCCTTTCAGGCCGAAAAATCCTTCACGGCGTTGCCCTTCGGGGCTTGGCCAGGTGTGAGGCTCGCTTACCCAGGGCGGCGCTGCGCCGCGTTGCGGCTCCGCTCTGCCCTGGGCTTTATTATCTTGCCCCTTTGGGGCAAACACCATTTATCACATCTGCACGATGGGCAATTTTGGAACTACTGAAATTCAACTTGGCAGGTCAAATCTGGTAATCGCTGCGGCCGCGTTCTTGGTGTTCTTGAATCTTCTGCCCCAGGCTCGGCGGCAGATGCCGGCGGCCCAGCAGCTTCAGGCCGAAGTACGCCAGCCACGCCAGGAGCGCCGCGCAGAGCCCCGCGGCGGCGCTGTCGGCTTCCGCATCGGCGGCGAGCATGAAACGCACGGCGACGAAGATCATCACCAGGCCGAACGCCAGCCGGAACCAGTACTCGGAGATGTACTCGACGAGCCCGCGGCTCAGATAAGCGCCGAGCGTGAACGCCGCGGCGATCCACAGGGCGGCTTCCACGTTGACATGATGCGCGTGGTACGCCCGCCACGCCGCGGGGAGTCCGATCGGCGGGATGAGGATCGCCAGCGTGGTGCCGGCCGCCTCGTTCGGCTTGAGCTTGCACAGCCAGATGAGCGCCGGCACCAGCAGCACTCCGCCGCCGATCCCCATGACGCCGCTGACGCTGCCGATCACCAGGCCGATGCCCACGTAAATCAGGATGGTCATGACCGACTCGCTTTTTGTCTGGAAGAGGGAATGATTCTTGTGCATTATAACCGCGTCCGGTTATGATGACCCCATTGCCGAGACTGGAGGCTATCATGCCAACCACGCTGGAAACCGATCGCTTGCTGCTGCGCGAGTTCACGCTCGACGACGTCGACGCGTTCTTTCAGCTCTGCACCGATCCGGAGGTGACGCGCTACACGGGCGACGGCCGGTCCGCCACCTTCGAAGAAGTGCGCGGCTACCTGCTCAATGCGCCAATCGCCGACTATGCCAAGCACGGATTCGGCCGGCTGGCGTGCGTGCTCAAGTCGAGCGGCCAAGTCATTGGCTTTGCCGGCTTGAAGTATCTGGACGACCTGGGCGAGGTGGACGTCGGCTATCGTTTTCTGCCGGCCTACTGGGGCATCGGCCTGGCGACGGAAGCAAGCCGGGCGGTGCTCGAGGACGGCTTCACCCGCTTAAAGCTCGCACGCGTTCTCGGCCTGGTCGATCCCGAAAATATCGCCTCGGTGGGCGTGCTGGAAAAACTCGGACTTACGTTCGTCGAGGTGATAGAGTACCGCTCTTTACCGGTAGCGAAGTATGCCATCGATGCGCCGCAGTCTTAGCCCGAAGGGCCAGCGCGGGACGGCGCCTCCCGCGCTGGCCCTTCGGGCTAACAAGCGGAAATCTGTTTCCCGCCGGCCTCGCCTCGTTTACAATCAATTCCATACGTTCCGCGCCTCTTCGCCTGGTGAATCGCCATGAAGATACCGTTCGTTCTGCGCCCGCTGGTAGTCTGCGGCCTTCTCATGAGTTGCACGACCGCAGTACGCGCGCAGCCGGCGCGGCCGATTCAGTTCAATCGCGACGTGCGGCCCATCCTGTCGGACGCCTGCTTTCAATGCCACGGCCCGGACAAGGCGAAGCGCAAGGCGAAGCTGCACTTCGATACGGCGGCAGGGGCCGGCCCCGCGATCGTGCTGGGCAAGCCGGACGCCAGCGAACTGATCAAGCGGATCACCGCCGACGACAAGACGAAGCGGATGCCGCCGGCGTCTGCCGCGGTATCCCTGTCGGCGAAGCAGATCGAGACGCTTCGGCGCTGGATCAAGGAGGGGGCGAAGTGGGAAGAACACTGGGCGTTCATCGCGCCGGAGCGTGCGCCTCTGCCGAGCGTGAAGGACAAGGCGTGGCCGAGGAATCCGATCGATCATTTCGTGCTGGCCCGGCTGGAGCAGGCAGGCCTGACGCCGGCGCCGGAAGCGGACCCGGTGACGCTGATTCGCCGCATGGCGCTCGATTTGACAGGGCTGCCGCCGACGCCGGCGGAGGTGGATCAGTTTACCAAAGCGTGGGATGCAGCGGGCGCTGAACGACAAGCGACGGTCGAAACGCTGGCGGATCGGCTGCTGGCTTCGCCGCGCTATGGCGAACGCATGGCCCAGCGCTGGCTCGACGGGGCCCGCTATGCCGACACCAACGGCTACCAGACTGACGGCGAGCGCGTCATGTGGCGCTGGCGCGACTGGGTCATCGAAGCGTTCAACGATAACATGCCGTTCGACCGCTTTACCATCGAGCAGATCGCCGGCGACATGTTGCCGAACGCGACGCTGGAGCAAAACATCGCCACCGGCTTCAATCGCAACCATCGCGGCAATTCCGAGGGCGGCGTCATACCCGAGGAGTATGCCGTCGAGTACGTCGTCGATCGCGTCGATACGACGTCTACGGTCTGGCTGGGTTTGGCGGCGGGGTGCGCTCGCTGCCACGATCACAAGTACGATCCGCTCAGTCAGAAAGAGTTCTATCAGCTCTTCGCCTACTTCAACAACGTCCCGGAGCGCGGCAAGGCAATCAAGTACGGCAACTCGCCGCCGTACATCAAGTCGCCGACGCGCGCCCAGGCCAAGAAGTTGCTGGAACTGCAAGCGCGCGTGAAGCAGGCGCAAACGGACTTCGCGGCCTTGCGGCCGGAAATCGACGCCCGCCAACAGCGGTTTGAAACTCTCAGGGATCAGATCGGCGGGGACGACTGGTCGTTCACGCGCCATCAGGTCGCTCATTTTCCGCTGGACGACCTGGCCCGCAAGATCACGCCGCACGGCAAGCCGAGCAGTGGACCGGGGCGCATCGGCAACGCCGCGCATCTCGACGGCGCCAGCTGGCTCGACGCCGGCGACGTCGGCGGCTTCGGGTTCTTCGACAAGTTTTCGCTCGGCGCCTGGATCAACCCCGCCAGCGTCAAGGGGGGCGCCATCCTCTCACGCATGGTCGATACCGATCGCGCCGACGGCTACAGCGTCGCGCTCAGCAACGGCAAGCTCCAGGTGCAGCTCGTCAAGCGCTGGCTGGACGACGCCATCCGCCTCGAAACGGTCGATTCTCTTGATCCGAAGCGATGGCATCATGTCTTCGTCACCTACGACGGTTCGCGCGAGGCGAAGGGCATCAAGGTGTATCTCGACGGCAATCTTGTCAGAGTCAAGGTGAACCTCGACGACCTCAACCAGAACTTCTTCACCAAGGAGCCGCTGCGCATCGGCGCCGGCGGCGGCAGCCGCTTCCACGGCGCCATCGACGACGTCCGGCTCTACGACGACGTGATTGCGCCGGACGACGTCGCCGTGATCGCCAATCTCGATGCGATCGCGGCGATCATCGCCATACCGCCCGAGCGTCGGTCGGCGGCGCAACAGCACAAGCTGCGTACCTACTACCTCGAAATGCAGGCGCCGGCGGAGTGGCGTGAGGCTCATCTGAAGATGTTGCAGACGGCAAAGGCCCTGGAGAACTACAACGCGGCCATCCCGACCACGATGGTCATGGAGGAAATGCCGACGTCGCGCGATACGCACATCCTCCTGCGCGGCGAATACGACAAGAAGGGGGTCAAGGTTTTGCCAGCGGTCCCCGCGGCATTCCCTGCATTGCCGCAGGGGGCGCCGAACAATCGGCTCGGCTTCGCGAAATGGCTGGTGGCGCGCGAGAACCCGCTGACGGCGCGCGTGGCGGTGAATCGCCACTGGCAGATGCTGTTCGGCGCCGGTATCGTTCGCAGCGTCGAGGACTTCGGTGCTCAGGGCGATTGGCCGAGCCATCCGGAGTTGCTCGATTGGCTGGCGGTCGAATTTCGCGACGGCGGCTGGGATGTAAAGAAGCTACTGAAGACCATCGTCACCAGCGCGACCTATCGTCAAACGTCGCGCGTCACACCGGCGTTGCTGCAAAAGGATCCCGCCAATCGCTTGCTGGCGCGTGGCCCTCGTTTCCGTTTGCCGGCGGACATGATTCGCGATCAGGCGCTGTTCGCCGCGGGGCTGCTCGTGGAAAAGCAAGGCGGCCCGTCGGTGAAGCCGTACCAACCCGCCGGGCTCGTGATGGAGCTGACGGGCACGGAGGAATACGTGGCGGACCACGGCGACAAGCTGTACCGCCGCAGCCTGTACACGTTCTGGAAGCGCACGGTGGCGCCGCCGACGTTGATGACGTTCGACGCCGCCAACCGCGAGACGTGCGTGGTGCGCGAGACGCGCACCAATACGCCGCTGCAAGCGTTGAACCTGATGAACGACGTGACGTTCGTCGAGGCCGCCCGCGTGATGGCGGAGCGCGTCATGAAACAGCACGGCGCCCCGGGTCCTCGTCTAGCGCTCGCCTGGCGCCTGGCGGCGGCACGTGCCCCGACCCCGGCCGAGTTGAAGGTCCTGCAAGCCGCTCTCGAGCACCATCACGAGCACTACCGCGCCAAGCGCGCCGCCGCCCTCAAGCTCGTCAGCGCCGGCGAGGCGCCGCGCGACCGGAAGCTCGACGTCGCCGAGCACGCGGCCTATGCGGCGGTGTGCAATATGATTTTGAACCTGGATGAGGTCATCACCAAAGAATAGGGTGGCTAATATGGCTACAGGAGCCGTAATCGAAAAACCGGACCTCTGGGAGCGCTACATCATGGCGATGGACGCAGTAACAGATCGTCTCAATCGGGTCACCCAGGCACTGACGGAGTTGAACGTGCCGTTTGCACTCGTGGGCGGCCAAGCCGTGGCCATCTGGGTCGCCAGCAAGGATCCGGCTGCGGTTCGCACGACCAAGGACGTGGACATCCTGCTTGATCGCCGTGATTTACCGAAGGCCCGCGCCGCCGCCAACAAGGCGGGGCTTGATTACTTTGAGGTCCTTGATGTCGGCATGTTCCTCGAACGCGCCGATCCCAATCCGCGCTACGGCGTTCATTTGGTCTGGGCGGGCGAAAAGGTGAAGGCCGAATCGCTTCTGCCGTCTCCAAAGATTGACGAGCGCGAGGAGGTATCGCGCGGCAAGCCTGTGGTGACTCTGGCCGCCTTGGTCCGCATGAAATTGCTGGCGAACCGCGATCAAGACCGCGTGCACCTGCGCGACATGATCGACGTGGGGCTGATCGATCGTTCAATGCTCAGCGGTCTGCCGGCGGAATTGGCGACGCGATTGGATGGGCTGCTAACGGACGCGGGAAGATGACGGTTCAGGCCGAGATGCGATAAACTTATTTCAAGGAGTACATAATGACTCAAACGGCCAAAGCGATTTTCAACAGGGCTCGAAAGCTTCCTTTAGAAACACGAGCCGACCTCGTGGAGTTGCTGCTCAACAGCATTATCGAAGATGAGCCGTTCGACCGCACGAAGATCGACAGGGCGTGGGCGCGCGAAGCGAAGAGCCGTTTCGATGCCTTTCTACGCGGCGAAATCAAGGCCGCGCCGATGGAAAAAGTCATGAAGACGCTGCGAAAAAGGCACGCCTCATGAACGTGCACATTCTGGCCGTGGCCCAGCAGGAGGTGGAGGAGGCAAGCGACTATTACGCGGCACAGCGGACCGGCCTTGGGCATCGTTTCATCCTCGAATTTGAAAAAACGTTGGAGGCCATCCAGGCGTTTCCCGGTCTCGGCACCAACATCGGAGAGAATTGTCGGCGGTGACGATTCAAGAAATTTCCATACGGGGTAGTGTTTCGTGTTCATGAGGGCGCCATTTATGTTCTGGCGGTCATGCATTTGCGACGCATGCCGGGATACTGGAAGGATCGGTTGAACGAAATCGACTGATGCAGATGTGACATGGGCTCAAAGTACGATTCCAACTGGAACTTGGCCTTGCTCAATGATGGTGGCGAATATCATCATCTCTCCAAGGATGAATTGCTCGAACTGGTAGGCGAGGAATGGTATCGTGATTACAACGCGATGTTCATCGGTCGCGACGTTGATTGTGTTGGTCGACTCGGCGTGTTCTTTATGGCCCAGTCAGCCTTCGTTGGCTATGAAGACTTCGAGCGGCAACTGTTTTGGTCGGCTTATGTTCCGAGCGCTCGTGAAAAAGCAAATTGGAGCGAAATGATTCGGCTTTCGCCACCGGATACGAATGATTGGTCTTTTCGACGCAGCGAAATTGTTTCCAAGGAACACGCATGGGCGATCGTCGATTACTATCTCGCGTCGTCGCAGACGATAGATATGTGGTTGCTTGATGCGGATGGGAAACCAACTCTTGTCGCGCAATCATTAGGGTGAAAATGTGTCGTATTTCAATGAAGTTGCGCGTTTGCAGACGCGCCGGTGTTTTCTAAATCGCAGTGGCCTCTCGCTCGGCGCCGTCGCGCTCGCGTCGTTGCTACAGGAGGACGTTTGTGCTCAGCCCTCACCCCCGGCCCCTCTCCCGGGGGGAGAGGGGGGAATGCCCGGCCTGCCGCACTTCGCCGCCCGTGCCAAGCGCGTCATCTATCTGCTTCAATCCGGAGCGCCGTCGCAGCTCGATCTCTTCGATTACAAGCCGCGCCTGCAAAACATGCGCGGCGTCGATCTGCCCGACTCCGTGCGGCGCGGGCAACGGCTCACCGGCATGACCGCCACGCAGGAACGCTTCCCGATCGCGCCGTCCATGTATCGCTTTCGGCAGCATGGCCGCAGCGGGGCATGGATCAGCGAACTCATGCCGCATTTGTCAACGGTCGCCGACGATCTCTGCTTCGTCAAGTCGATGCACACCGAGGCGATCAATCATGACCCGGCCATCACGTTCTTCCAGAGCGGGGCGCAGCTCGCCGGTCGGCCGAGCATGGGGGCGTGGCTCGCGTATGGACTCGGCAGCGAGAATCGCGATCTCCCCGCCTTTGTCGTCATGATCTCGCAGGGCTCCGGCAACCCGGCCGATCAGCCGCTCTACGATCGCCTCTGGGGCAGCGGCTTTTTGCCGTCGCAATATCAAGGCGTCAAGTTCCGCTCCACCGGCGATCCGGTGCTGTTCCTCTCCAACCCCGACGGCGTCGATGCCGGCACGCGCCGCCGTATCCTCGACGATCTCGCCCGGCTCAACCAGATGCGGCTGGAAGAAACCGGCGATCCCGAAATTCGCACGCGCATCGCGCAGTACGAACTCGCTCACCGCATGCAGACGTCGGTCCCTGACCTGACCGACATCTCGCGCGAGCCGCGCCGCGTCCTCGACCTGTACGGCCCTGACGTCACCCGCCCCGGCAGCTATGCGTACAACTGCCTGCTCGCACGCCGGCTCACGGAGCGCGGCGTTCGCTTCGTGCAGCTCTTCCATCGCGGCTGGGATCAGCATGTCAACTTGCCCAGACAAATTACGGGGCAGGCGCGCGACACCGATCAGCCATCGGCTGCTCTCATCCGCGACCTCAAGATACGCGGCCTGCTTGACGACACGCTGGTCATCTGGGGCGGCGAGTTTGGCCGAACCGTCTACTGTCAGGGAACGCTGACGCACGACAACTATGGCCGCGACCATCACCCGCGCTGCTTCACGTTCTGGCTCGCCGGCGGCGGCGTCAAGCCGGGAATGAGCTTCGGCACCACCGACGACTTCTCCTACAACATCGAGGAAAACCCGGTCGAGGTCCACGACCTGCACGCCACGATGCTCCACTGCCTCGGCATCGACCATCGGCGGCTGACCTATCGTTACCAGGGCCGCAATCATCGGCTGACCGATGTGCATGGGAATGTGGTGGAGGAGATTCTGCGCTAGTGACATAAATCTGCCTTGAAGAACTGGCCTTGCAACCCGACGAGATATCGTCATGCCCGCAACCATGTCGCTCAAATCGTCGCTCGCGCGCGGATTCGCCGGTCTGTTGACGGCGGCGCTTGTCGCGGCGGCCGTGTCGCTGGGCAGCCTGGCGGTCCCGTCCGCGCCCGACCGGGCATGCTCCATGTTCAGCCCGAGAACCGTCTCGATGCGATAGCGCACGACAAGTAAGTTCGACACTTGAGGGGAGCCGACGCCATGTTCAAATCCCGATATGTCTGTGGCCGATTTCTCTTTGCAACGGTGCTCGCGGCCCTCGCCGTAACGGGTAACGCACACGCCCGCGACAGGCTGTTCCCGCGCTTGCGTGCGGCGCCCTTCCGTCAAGAGCTGCCCTATCTTCCAGCGCTTCAGCTTCCGGCGGCGCCATCGCGCAACATGGTCAACCTGGTGGAACGCAATCTGCCGATCGATTGGTCCGTCGAGGAAGGCAAGCTCAAGAACATCAAGTGGTCGGCCAGCCTCGGAAAAAGTTCTTTCGGTATGCCTGTCGTCGCCAGCGGTAAGGTGTTCACGGCGTCCAGCAATCGTAGGCCGGATCAAGCCGTCCTGTCCGCCTTCCGGGAAGCCGACGGCAAGCTCCTCTGGCAGAACACGCACAATCATCCGCCGGAGTTCGATGCGGGGCAGATCCGGGGATCGCCCTCCTCTCCCACCGTGGACGGCGACAGCGTTTATTACATCACGCCTGCGTCGGAAATCATCTGCGCGGCCAGCGACACCGGCAAGATCCTCTGGCGTTTCGACCTCGCCAAGGAACTCAAAGTGTACGCAAGCGACGGCGGCGTCTGCACCACACCGCCGCATGGCGCGCCGCTGGTCTTCGGCGATCTCGTCTTCGTCATCACCGGCAACGGCACTGTAGACGGCACGCTCGTTTCGCCCAAGGCGCCGAGCTTTGTCGCGCTGCACAAGAAAACCGGCAAGCTCGCCTGGCAGTCCAACCTGCCCGGCGAGAACGTCATCGAAGGCCAATGGTCGAGCCCCACTTGTGCCGTCGTCAACGGCGTGCCGCAAGTCATTTTCGCCGGCGGCGACAGCGTGATCTACAGCTTCGAGCCCGAGACGGGCAAGCTGCTCTGGAAGTGCGACTGCTTGCCGACGCGCGTGAAGAAGGAGAGTGGCCGCATCGACAATTACTTCCTGGGCGCGCCGGTCGTGGTTGGTAGCCGGCTCTACGTCGGCATGGGAGTGACCTCCTTTCATCGGCCAGCCTCTTGGTGGAGCTACTTCCTCTGCCTGGATATCACGAAATCGGGCGACGTGTCCTTCAAGAGCTACGACAACAAGGCGCCCGAGAACAAGAACTCCGCGCTCGTGTGGGCGTTCGGCGGGCCGATCGAGCCGGCGCTTGCCAAGGGACAAAAGGCTTACTTTGGCAGCACGATGAGCACGGCCGCCGTGCAGGACGGTCTCGTTTACATCAGCGAACACAATGGCTACTTGCACTGCCTCGACGCGAATACGGGACAGCGCTACTGGGAGCACGATGTCAAGGCCTCGGTGTGGGGATCGCCTTACCTCGCCGACGGCAAGGTATACCTCGCCAGCGAGGACGAAGTCCACATTCTCGCGCAGGGGAAGACGGGGAAACTGATCGCGACGATGGAAATGGATGCCGTCAGCCAAACCACGCCCATCGCCGCCAATGGCGTGCTGTTTGTGGCGACGCGCTTCAAGGTTTACGCGATCGGCGCGCGCTGACGGCATTTACCCGTGCTCTTCGTCTAGCGCACGCATGGCGCCATGCGTGCGCTAAGCGCGTTCTCGCGCTGTCGGCTTCTTTTGCGGCGGCTTCTTCGTCGGCGCCAGCAGCCGATAGCTCTCGCCGATCCAGCGCTCCAGAACATCGAGTGGCGGCGGTTCGTCCTTGCTGAACTTCACCTCAACCCAGCCATTGGCGCCGACCTTGTAACGGCCCGACTCCGCTTTGGCGAGTTTGGCCGCCTCCGCGAGGGATTCTTTGAGCTTGACCCTTAAATTGGCGCCGCCGACGAAGAGGAATGTCTTGTTCCGCGTCTTGAAGGTGGCGCATTCGAGGGCGGTTCCCTTGCACGCGACACCTTCTTCGGCCTCTGGATATTTCATGGCCAGGGTACGCAGGGCCTTCATTGGGTTCCTCGGGTTGTTGAGGGGTGTGTGCGCGGCGCCATGCGGGCGCTAAGCAACGTGCGAAAATCAACTTGCCGATTCAGGGACACCATGGCATTTGTCGTAGCGACAAGCTGCCAGCTTGTCCCTGAGCGAACCATAGCCGCGGATGCTGCAGGGACAAGCTGGCAGCTTGTCCCTACGACAAATCGGCGGGCTCATTTCATCGACAGCTGACTGGGCCGGACGCCCTTCTTGTAGCCGCCGCCCCGGAACGGCGAGGCCTTGAATTCGCCGACGATGTCGACGTTGGAGCTGGCCGCGATGCGGTCTTCCATGCCGAGGCACCAGTAGGCCGCGTTGACCAACAGGCGGCGTGAGCCGTCGGCGACGAAGTCTTCCGAGGCGCCGAGCGTGCTGGTGAAGACGCGCGTCGTCTTGTCGCCTGCCTTGAGCGAGCGCGCCCAGGCGAGCGGCATCATCGGGTCGTTTTTCGGGCCGTCGAGCGGCTTGTCCGTGGATTTCATGCCGACGAGCACCTGGCCCATCACCAGCGGTTCACAGCCATCGGGCAGAGGGAGGCGCACGCCGTAGACGTCGGTCGGGCCCCAGATGTCGCCGTCGCTGATGCCCTTGAGGATCGGATGTTTTTGGGCCCCCTTGGCGAGAATGCCGCGCGAGCTTTGCGAGCCGTGGCCGCCGTGATGGCTGATCCAGGTCTCGCCGAGAATCTGCCGGCCGAAGCCTTGCTGGTAATTCTTGTCGCCGTTGTTCCAGTTGTATTTGGCGAACTTCCCCTTCATGCCGGCGAAGGCGTGCGTGGCGGTGCGCAGGCCGATGATCGGCTTGCCGGTGTCGATATAGTCGGCGATGTGCTGCATCTGCTCGTCGGGGAGGTTGCGGAAGCGCGTGGCGATGATCATGAGGTCGGCGGTCTTGAGCAGCTCGAGGCCGGGGATGTTGTTGTTGACGTTCGGATTGATCTCGCCGGTCTTCGGGTCGATGGCGAACAGGACGGTACACTTGAAGCCATGATGCTTGGCGAGAATCTTGCCGAGCTGCGGCAACGCCTCCTCGGAGCGATATTCCTCATCACCGGAGATGAGGACGATGTGCTTGCCCTTGCCTTCGTAGACGACGTAGGGGAGGTCTTTGTCCTGGCCGGCTTCGAGCGTCAGGCAGACAAGGAGAAAAGAAGCGAGGGAGACAAGGAGAAGCGAGTGGAGATTGATCACGGGTTTGTCCTTTCCAACTTGGAATGTTGCGATGCCCGCCAATGATTGAACCACGAATCTCATGAAGATGCACGAAGAAAATCTCACGCAAAGACGCAACGTTGGATTCCTTGGCGGCTTGGCGTGAGATACTTGTGTGATTACGCCAGCGCCGGCTCCTGCACTTCCTGGTCGGCTTCGATCTCGTCGCGCACGCGCTGGGTCATCTTCAGGACAAAGGCGATGTCGCGCAGCATCGTCTCGGCGTCGGCGCGAAGCTGGGTGCGCGCTTGCCGATTGGTGAGGTTGCGTTCGCGCTGAGCTTGGTGCGGGATGTTCTTCGTCATGGCTACACTCCTGATTATGTTGATAGTCGTTTCGTTTCGTGATTTGGACGGGAGCAGACAAAGCATGCCCCGTGCCAGAGTGTGGCCCATCGCGCGGATTATTTGCAAGTCGTTTGTTTTTTAATGGTTGCGGAATAGGCAGGCTAGCCAAGTCACTAGTGTACAAAATGTAACTATTGCAACGAACCAGCCTGGTCAGGTGATATTTGTACAATGCACTCCATGTTGCGCAAATTTCTCGGCTGGTGCGTACACGCTTACACCGCCCTGGGTCTGGTGGCGGCGGCGGGGATTGCGGCGGCGATCTTTGACGGAGAGCCGGCGTCGTTTCGCCTGGCGTTCTTCTTGATGCTCGTCGCCACGCTGGTTGACGCCACCGACGGGACGCTGGCGCGGGCCGTCAAGGTCAAGGAAGTGCTGCCTCACTTCGACGGCCGACGGCTGGACGATCTGATCGATTTTCAGACGTTCACGTCATTGCCGTTGTTGTTGATCTGGCGTGCGGATTTGCTGCAAGGGGAAGCGCCGGCGTGGCTGCTGGCGCCGCTGATCGCGAGCGCCTATGGATTCTGCCAAACCACGGCGAAGACGGACGACGGCTATTTCCTCGGCTTCCCATCGTACTGGAACATCGTCGCATTCTATCTGTACGTGCTACAACCGCCGGCCTGGCTGACGCTGAGCCTGCTGCTGTTCTTCGCGCTGATGACGTTCGTGCCGGCGCGCTATCTCTATCCGACGCACCGCGGCCGGCTCAATCGCTGGACCAACTGGCTCGGCGCAGTGTGGGGGCTGCTGGTGCTCTGGATTCTCTGGCGCATGCCAAGCAGCGACCGCAACGTCGATCCGTTGACGCACGTGTTGGCGCTAATGTCGTTCATCTTTCCGGCTTATTACCTGGCGGTGTCCTGGTTCATCAGCGTGCGCATCTGGCGGCGCGCGTATCGGCAACGGCGTGCCGAGCCGATACGCCAGGCGGAAATCTGAATGGGGCAGCGCTTGCCCCACCCTCCAATCCAGCGCTTACTTTAAGCCGCCGAAGGCGGCGGCGCCACCGATCGCGAAGCGAACGATGTTGATGACGACAGCCAGGAATACCATGATGCCGCTGATGATCAGCGACAGCTTGGCGTTCGCTTTCGCCTTTTCATCGGTGCAGGTGAAGGTCCCAATGATGCTCAGGATGAGTGGGGCCAGGCAAAGCCCATTGCAACAAAGGGCGAAGAATATCAAGATGACGATATTCGTGTTCGCGTACATCGAGTCCATTCCCGAAAGCTCTTTTTTGCGTGCGGGAAGATCGTCGATGTCATCGTCGTCGTACTTGCCCATGAGTTGTCTCCGTTTGGGGGATAGGGAATGATGACACCATGCAAACAGGGAGGAATTGTAAGGCCCGTGCCCGCTCTGGGCGAACTAAATTAAACTCTTTCGGGAAAGTTTTTTTTGCATGAACAGGACGCTTGCTTTTCCTTCTTTTCGCATCCGTTACTTAAA
>JACXTT010009763.1_pt1 | contig 13060 bp, 9 predicted proteins | sample 9270951 | NCBI WGS metagenome assembly JACXTT01 (sample SAMN15532306, study PRJNA645909) | rock metagenome | isolation source: weathered quartz diorite | place: Puerto Rico | collected 2017-06-21
TTTCTCTTGCGAGAGAGCCCGACGGGCCAGGTGGTGGTCGCAATCGCCACGGGCGCCGGTGCCGGGCTCGGCGCCATCGCGTTTCGCTACCTCATCCTGTGGTTCACGCTCCTGTTCAGCGGACACGCTGACTACAGCGGCATCGGCCACGCTGCCAATCCGCTCGTGCCCTGGCTGGGAATGTGGTTCGTGGTGCTCGCCCCCGTGGTCGCCGGCTTCCTCTATGGTCCCTTGATCTATCTGTTCGCGCGCGAGGCCCGGGGACACGGCGTGCCGGAAGTTATGCTGGCTGTCGCCGAGAAGGGCGGGCGGATCCGGCCGCAGGTCGCCCTGGTGAAGTCCCTGGCCTCGGCCTTATGCATCGGCGGCGGCGGCTCGGTTGGCCGGGAGGGCCCGATCGTGCAGATCGGATCCGCGCTCGGGTCGACGCTCGGCAAGCTGCTGCGCGCGCCGGAGCCGCGTCTCAAACTGTTGCTGGCGTGTGGCGCGGCCGGCGGCGTTTCGGCGACGTTCAACGCCCCGATCGCCGGCGTGCTGTTTGCCCTCGAGCTCATCCTGCGTGACTTCGAGGCCGAGTCCTTCGGCGTCGTCGTGCTGGCTTCAGTCACCGCCAATGTCATCGGCCGCGCCGCCTTCGGTGCGGCCGCATTCCTTTCGCTCCCGCCGTTCACGCTCACATCGCTGTGGGAATACCTCCTTTACGCCGGGCTCGGATTCTTCGCGGCGCTCGTGGGCGTGGTCTTCATCCGCGTCCTGTATGGCTTCGAGGATCTGGCCGATCGAGTGTGGCGCGGACCCGAATGGCTGCGCCCCGCGGCCGGCGGCCTGCTGCTGGGCCTGCTGCTGCTCGCGCTTCCCGACATGTACGGCGTCGGCTATCCCGTCCTGGAGCGCGCGATCCGCGAGCAGTACACGATCAGCCTCCTGCTGGTCTTCCTGGTCGGAAAGATCATCGCGACGTCGCTGACGATCGCCATCGGTGGCTCGGGCGGCGTGTTCGCCCCGTCGCTCTTCATGGGCGCGATGCTCGGGAGCGCCTATGGTGGGGCGATCCACTCGATGTGGCCCGGGCTGGCCGGCTCGGCGGGCGCGTATGGCCTGGTTGGCATGGGGGCCGTCTTCGCGGCGGCCGCGCGTGCGCCGATGACCGCGGTCGTCATCATCTTCGAGCTCACCGGGGAGTACCAGATCATCCTGCCGCTGATGTTCGCGATCGCGCTGTCGGCGGGCATCGGCAACTTGTTGAGCCGCGACACCATCTACTCGCTGAAGCTGTGGCGCCGGGGCATCGACATCATGCGGCGGCGCACGCTGATGGACACCCTCACCGTCGGCGAAGCGATGCGACCGGTCCCGCGGGGCGTGGACGAGCGGAGCGTCGTCCGTGATGCCGTCGCGCGGCTCAGCGAGGCCGAGACGCAGGCCGTGCCAGTTCTCGATGACGCCGGACGATACCGCGGAGCCCTGCTGGCGCGTCAGGTCGAACGCAGCCTGCAAGAGGGCGCGGCCGATGTCGTTGTCGGCGACGTCGCCCAACAGCTCCCGACCCTGACGGCGACCCAGACGCTTCAGCACGCGCTAGCGGCCCTCGTGCAGAACGACGGCGCCGGCCTTCCCGTGCTCGATGCCGAGGGGCGCACGGTGATCGGTTGGCTCACGCATCGCGACGTGCTCAGTCTTTATCACGCGCGCGCCGAGGCCCGCGCCGCGTCTGTGCGGCGCGCGGAGTAGCCGGGGCTCTCGCGTTGGGCCGAGAGTACGTGCGCGGGGCTCGGAGGGTCAAGGCTGGCTGCAGTTAGCACCTGGGGTTTCGGAGCTGGGATCAGGCGACGTTCTGCATCTTGTTAGCGAAATCTCGTCCCGATGTCGGCGGAGGAAGAGGTCTTTCCTCCCGCCGGTACAGCTCGATTGCGTCATCGACGATTGCACACAGCTCGTCGAATACGGCTTTCTCGTCGTCGCCGTGGCAGCCCCCGTAGATGAGGCCAGGAGAACTGCCGACATAGCAGCGATCTTCATTCGACCACTCGACGATCTTCACGTATCGCGCGCTGTCTTTCATTTCTTCGACTCCTCGATTGCCAGCTGAACAGCCCGCACCTGATACTGCCTGGCATCATCACCCAACGCTCCCGATATTGTGACCGGCTTCGTGACCCTGGGGTGAACGAAATTGCGATGGCTCCCCTTGCCACCGCGATCGACAAATCCGGCAGCTACGAGCTCGGCGATCAGTTCTCGGAGTTTTGGCGGCACGTGCGGGTGTCAGCCCGATTATGAATTGACTCTATGCAGTCCGGCTCTCAGCGTCAACGCATCTGAAGGGATACGCCGCTGACTTCGCGCGGTGATGGATGAGGATGACGGCTGGCCCCGTTCGCGCGTGGAAGATAAGCTGTCGGCGGGTCCATGAGGCGGGCAAAGGTGCCGGCATCGCGGTCCATATCGACGGACGCCAGTTCTTTAAGCTCGTGCTCGGGACGAGATTGGCGAAAGTCGAGAAGAAGGACCCGCTCGCGTTTCTTCGGGCTCAGTGACGAAGGCGCAGAGCGCCGCAGCCACCGCTAGCGAGACACCCCCAAGGACGACGGCGGTAAGTCGGTTGTCGCCGCCGATCAGTCGCACCAGCGTGCTCTCGTCGGTGAGGATGGTCTCCATGACCTTGCCGAACACCAGCGCAGCCAGGATCTCCGGGATGACGATGAAGAAGTTGAAGATGCCCATGTAGATACCGGTCTTTCCTGACGGCAGAGCACCGGCGAGGATCGAATACGGCATCGAGAGGATGCTGGCCCAGGCGATGCCTACGCCGACCATGGACAGGAGCAGGCCGTACTTGCTGCCGATGAAGGCCACCGAAATCAGGCCGATGGCGCCGACGGCCAGGCACACGCCATGGGTGAGCTTGCGGCCGAGTCGCCCGGCCACGGCGGGAAGCGCAAACGAGAAGGCGAAGCAGACCGCGGAGTACATGGCGAAGCAGTTGCCCGCCCACGCGATGCCCTGCGCGTAGGCCGGCGTCCCGGGCGTGCCGCCGAAGACGTTGCGGGCTACGGCCACGCCGAAATAGAGCCACATGCAGAAGAGCCCGAGCCACGTGAAGATCTGCACCCACGCCAGCCGTCGCATCGTCTGCGGCATCGCCATGAAGTCGTGAAAGATCTCGGCGACAGCGGCGCCAAGGCCGGCCTTCTCGGTCTTCATGCGCTCGAAGGCGGCCATGTCCTCGGGCGGGTGCTCGCGAGTCGTCACGATAGTCCACAACACGGCGGCGAAGTAGACGACGGCGCCGGCGTAGAAGGCCAGCGATACCGCGCGGGGAATCGACGTCCCGCCCTCGCCGTCGACCGGGAAAAGGTGGTAGAGCAGCCAGGGCAGCATGGATGCGATCACGGCGCCCAGGCCGATGAAGAGCGCCTGCATGGCGAAGCCGCGTGTGCGCTGCCCGGACGGGAGGAGATCGGCCACGAAGGCGCGGAAGGGCTCCATGCTGATGTTGATGGACGCGTCCAGCACCCAGAGCAGCCCCGCCGCCATCCACAGCGCCGACACGTTGGGCATCGCCACGAGCGCCGCGGAGGCGAGCAGCGCGCCGACCAGAAAGTAGGGGCGCCGCCGGCCGAGCCGGTTCCACGTGCGATCGCTCATGTGGCCGATCACGGGCTGGACCAGCAGCCCCGTCAACGGCGCCGCGAGCCAAAGAATCGGAATCTGGTGCGCCTCCGCGCCGAGGTACTCGTAGATGGCGCTCATGTTGGCCATCTGCAGCGCCCAGCCGAACTGGATGCCCAGGAAGCCGAAGCATGCGTTCCAGATCTGCCAGAAGCTCATTTGATGAGGAAGGCTCGCCCTTCGTGGGCGCCTAGGGCCAGCGGCAATCGCCCGGCTCCGTCGACCTTGCCGGTGATCTTCTCCTCGACGATGTCCGCGACCTCTGCGCCCGACCGCGCGTCCTTGATGGTCACGGTCTCGCGAATAGCCGTTCGCGCGAAGTTGAGGGCAGTGACCTGGATTCCCCTGGCCTCGGGGAGCCGGTGGACCATGACCACCAGACCCCGTGCCTTCACGGTCGGGACGTCGATCTGCTCGCTCTCGTTGACGCGGTGTGCGGCGCGAGCCCGCAGCATCTTCCTGAGCTCCCAGGCGAACGAGCCCGGGCGCTCGATCTGTTCGGCGAGGGTGCCGTAGAGCGCTCGCGCGCGGGGCAGCTCGGCACCCGATTTGTCGGCGCTCGGATTCGCGCCGACCAGGTCGTAGGCGCCGCGGTTGATCCAGCGCGTATCGCCGTCGGCGAGAAGGCTCTTCACCGACTCGGCCGGCAAGGTGAGCGCACCCACGAGATCCCAGCCGGACAGAGCGAACACGCCCGGCTGCATCGCATTGAACATCGCCAGGAGCAGATGGGCGCGCTCGATGTCCTGTCGCTGCGCATCGGAGAGGCGGCCGAGGTCGCGAAGGCCAAGGGCCGCGGCGGCGACGGTGGCGGTGGTGCAGGAGACGCCGTTGGCCGCCTTGAGGTTGTAGGGCGCGGCCGGACCGAGGAGCCGCTCGTGCATTTCGGCGCGGATGATCTCGCGCAGCTCGCGGCCCTTCATCGTCCGGCCGCGGAAGGTGAATGGCGTGTCCGCGTGCCGGGTCCAGAAGTGCACGAGCTCCAGGGTGAGCTCGTCGTGGTTCTGCAGCGCATGGACGAGTCCAGCCGGATCGATCCGGTACGACTTCTGGAGACTGAGCATGAGGCGCAGGAACTCGGCATCGCCGGTGACGAGGGCGTGGTGATAGGCGGGGCGCGTCACGAAGTCGTACGAGAGATCGGCGCCCCCCCGGGACATGGCCTGGATGTCCTCGAGGGTCAAGTTGAGCTCCTGGAAGGTGAACCCGCCGAGCTTGCGCACCAGCCCGGCGATGAGCTGGTTCGCGGTGACCGCGAGCGGATGCCCCTCGGACCAGGCGCGCTCGTTGCCAGGTCTCGCCTCAATGCCGAGGAAACCGTTGGCGTCGAGGCGCAGCATGCGCTCGCCGAGCTGGCCGAGAGAGTGAAGGGCATCTCCCGCAACCAGCCGCGGCGCGGCGAAGGTGGGATCGAGCCAGTTGAAGCTCGGCTGTCCTTGCTTGAAGTAGTGCAGGTACACCCAGCGGCGTGTCGTGCCGTCGGTGCCGACGACCGCCGCGGTGGCGGACCAGTCGGTCTCCTTGACGCCCTTCTCGTAGAAGATGGTGCGCGGGAGCTGTCCGACGATATAGCCGCGGGCTTTGAGCTGGTCGACCGCCGCGGGCTCGAGGTTGACCGAGTCCTTGCCCGCCGGCACTGCCGGTAGCAGGTTCCAGTCTTTCGCCGCGATCTCCACCATGTGATAGATGCCCGGGTAGTCACCGTAGCGGCGTTCGGCCAGGCGGAAGTCGGCGCCCTTGCCGCTGTGGCCGGGGATGATGTCGCCGATGATGATGGCGCCGTTGTCGCGGGCGTGTTGGACCAGCGACTTGTACTCGTCCTCGGTTCCGAAGGCGGGGTCGATCTCGGTGCTGATGCGATCGAAGTTCCCGTCGATGGTCGGCGTGAAGTCGTAGCCGCGAACGCCGCCGGCGCGTTTCATTGGGCCGGTGTGCGCTGCGGTGATCCCGATTTCGTGGAAGAGACGCCAGAGCTCCGGATCGCCGAGGCTGCGCAGTACCGACTCTCCGGGCCGCGTGATCTGAGCCGCCGGATACGCGGTGAACCACACCGAGGCCAGGGCCGAGGCCGCGCGCGGCTGCGGCGCGGCGTATGGGTGCTGCCACAGCTGCCCCTGGCCTGTGTATCGCCGGCTCGCCACCTCGGCTTGGTGGAGCATCGATTGCTCCACCAGCCAGCGGATGTACTTGGCTTCTTCAGCGGCTGCCGACTGAGGCGCTGGAGTGGGCGCGGCACTCTGTGGCGGGGCGGGAGCGGAAACGCCTGAGGGAGGGGCTGACTGACAGCCAAGGCCTAGCACTGCCAGCAGGGTGGCCAGACCCAGAATGACGTGGCGGCGTCTAGGAACCATCGTGCTTCTAGTCATCGTAGAGCACGAGTGAAGAGGTTGACGGCCGGGGGCGGGCTTGTGCGGTCAATGCGGGTTGAGCTTAGCGCGTGGAAGTTGTGAGGGGAGATGAGCTAGTCTTTGTGCCGCTGGCGTGCGGTTCACTTGGGCTCATGGCTGGCTTCGCTGGGCTTGGCTTCGCCTTCGGGGAGGGCTACGCATGGATCTGGGACTGGCCGGAAAGGTGGCGATCGTCACGGGTGGCAGCAGAGGCATCGGCAAGGCGATCGCCCAAGAGCTGGCGGGCGAAGGCGTCGACGTGGCCATCTGCGCGCGGAATCAACGCGAGCTCGAGGAGGCGGCGAAGACCCTGGCGGCGGCCACGCGGCGCCGCATTGTGCCGATCGTCTGCGACACGACCAGCACGAAGTCGGTTCAGGATCTGGTTGAAGCGACCGTGGCCCAGCTCGGGCGCGTCGATATTCTCGTGAACAATGCGTCGACGCCGGGCGGGGTGGTGACGGGCCCGCTTGCTTCGGCGGATGACGAGCTTTTGCTGGAGGACATCAATACGAAGGTGGTGGGGTACATGCGGTGCGCGAAGGCAGCGGCGCCGCACATGCAGCGGGCGGGGTGGGGGAGGATTGTTAACATCGGTGGCTTGTCGGGGCGCCGGGCGGGGAATATTAGCGGGCTGCGGAATGCGGCTATTGTGCATTTGACCAAGACGCTGGCGGATCAGCTGGGGGCGTCGGGGATCACCGTGAACCTGGTGCATCCGGGGCTTACGCGGACTGAGAGGACTGATGCGGAGGCTGAGCGGCGGGGATCTTCGAACGCGATTCGGCGGATTGTGGATGCTCGAGAGATTGCGCAGGTCGTGACGTTCTTGGCGTCGACGAAGGCGGCGAATATTACCGGGGTGGCGATTGATGCTAGTGGGGGGTCGATTCCGGTGATGTTTCAGTAGGGGCTGGGAGCCTTGCAACCCGGACGGTGCATCCGGCTTACAGCCATAGAGCACTGGCCCAAACTGCGTGCCAAGCCACGGGCGTGCTGGCGGACGATATGAGCGAACCTGGAAGGAGGACTTGGGGTATCCCGCATTGAATGGGTCGAATGACAAGATAGTCGCGGCTCATCCTCGTCCAGGGACGGTTCTCCGTTGAAGCTGAGTCGCCGCCATGGCGCCGAGTCTCATACTCTTGGCGGTGGCACGATGCCGGTGGCGTTGCTCCACGGCACCTCTCGCTCTTGACAGGTTCTCTTCACACCGCAACTCACCGGGCGTATTACTCGGGCACTCTGCATGAGTTCTGTAGTGCCGAGTGCGACGCAATCTTTGGTCGCATGGCGCGTCAGAACGACTTCGACCTAACGACAAATCAACGGGACGCATGGCTGGAGCAGGCCACAATCCTTCAAAATGCACTGTCGCGTCACGCTGGCGCGATCTATCTGGAGTTCATTATTCCGCGCATGGGCCGTCGTATCGACGCCGTCGCGATCATTGGCGCAGTTATCTTTGTGCTTGAGTTCAAGATCGGAGAACGCGACTTTCGCATGCAGGACGTTGATCAGGTGGTTGACTACGCTCTGGATCTTCAGAATTTCCACGAAGGCAGTCACGACGCGTATATTGCGCCTGTCCTGATTTGCACCCAGGCCAGCGAGCATCAACAACGAGCCCTCGACGCACGACCTCGTGACCGGCTGTTCGATGTCGTAAGGACGAATGCGAACGGTTTAGCGCCGGCAATTGAACGAATTCTGAGCTTGGCGTCGGGGCCACCGATCCGTATCAACGAGTGGGAGTCCAGTCGCTACAAGCCCACGCCGACCATTGTCGAAGCAACGTTGGCGCTGTATCGAGGGCATTCGGTGACGGAGATCTCGCGGGGGCCACCAACCTAACCGTGACGGCGGGAACCGTGGCGGACATTATCCAGACGACTAAAACTCGCCGCGAAAAGGCGATCTGCTTCGTCACCGGGGTCCCTGGAGCTGGAAAGACGCTGGTCGGTCTCGACGTGGCGACGAAGCACATCGACCGCAAGGACGAGCTCTATAGCGTGTTCTTGTCGGGCAATGGACCGCTCGTGTCGATTCTGCAAGAAGCCTTGGCGCGTGACAAGGTTCGGCAGTCACGACTCCGCGAAAAGGTAGTCCGAAAGGGCTCCGCCCTGAGCGAAGTCCGCGCATTCATCCAGAACGTCCACCACTTCCGTGATGAGTGCCTCATCGATGCTGATCGGCCACCGATCGAGCACGTCGCGATCTTCGATGAGGCCCAGCGTGCATGGAACCTGAAGCAGACCGCGGACTTCATGAGGCGCAAGAAGCGCCGGCCAGACTTCAACGTCTCCGAGCCTGAATTCCTCATCTCATGCCTCGACCGACACCGCGACTGGGCGGTCATTGTTTGCCTCGTTGGAGGCGGCCAGGAAATCAACACCGGCGAGGCTGGAATCGGCGAGTGGTTCGATGCGCTCCGCCGCTCGTTTCCGGACTGGCAGATCTATGTGTCAGACCAACTCTCAGACAGCGAGTATGGAGCAGGCCACGTCATCGAGGGCCTCGAGACTCGGAGACGGGTAACGTTCAAATGCGATCTTCACCTTGCCACGTCCATCCGCTCATTCCGTAGCGAAAGGGTGTCGAGGCTTGTGAAGGAGCTTCTGGACCTGGAGCTCGAAGGGGCGCAGAAAACACTGCAACAGGTGCAGGAGCGTTATCCCATCGTCCTCACGCGTGACCTCGGTACGGCCCGAAAGTGGTTACGCAATCGGGCTCGGGGATCGGAACGATACGGCATCGTAGTGTCTTCCCAGGCCGAGCGCCTTAAGCCCCATGCGCTCGACGTGAGAGCCCCGGTCGATCCCGTGCACTGGTTTCTCGACGCCAGGGACGACGTGCGGTCTTCGTATTACCTGGAGGACGTTGCCACGGAATTCCATGTCCAAGGTTTGGAACTAGACTGGGTCTGCGTCGTATGGGATGCCGATTTCCGATTTACGCCCGAAGGGTGGGATCATTGGTCGTTTCGTGGCAGCCGTTGGGAGCGTATCCACTCACTCGAGCGGCGGCGCTACCTCAAGAACGCCTACCGAGTTCTGCTGACGCGGGCTCGGCAGGGCATGGTTGTGGTAGTGCCCCAGGGCGATGACGAGGACCCCACGAGGCATCCCACCTACTATGATCCAACGTTCGATTACCTCGTTCGAAGTGGAATGTCGGTAATCCCAGGCTGATGATCGTATGGGGTCGTGTGAACCCTTCGCTTCTGCCGATCAGGACGGCTCAAACTCCAGCACCGCGAGAGGCGGCAACGTAAGCACAACCGAGTGTGCCTGTCCCTGCCACGTCCTTGGCTCGGCCGCCGCGCCGCACTCGTTACCAGGGTTACTGCCGCGATACTCGCGCGAGTCGCTGTTGATCAGCTCGCGATAGTAGCCCGGCCGCGGCACGCCGACCCGATAGCCGTGTCGCGGCACCGGCGTGAAGCTGCACACAACGACCACGAAGTCCCCCGCATCGCGCGCGCGTCGCACGAACGACACGACCTTCTCCTCCAAATCGGCGCATTCGATCCACGCGAACCCGGCGGGCTCGGCGTCGAGCTCGTGGAGCGCGCGCTCGCGCCGATAACGTGATTGAGATCGTGCACAAGCCGCTGCGGCCGCCGTAGCGGCGCGACGGGGCGAAGTAGCCGATGGTCTGGTAGCCGCGCGAGCCGTAGAACGGATGCTGCATCATGGGCAGGAGCTCGACGTGGGTGAAGCGCATCTCGGCAACGTAGTCCGCGAGCTGGTCGGCCAGCTCGCGGTAGTCCAAGAAGCGGTTGCCCTGTTGGGGCACGCACCGAACACACCGACGATTGCCGACGCTGTGGGCGCTGGGCCGATAATCGCTATAATCGATCCGCAGTGATTCAAACGACGGGCAATCGCCTCGTCCTTTCCCCCTCCGACCTCAACGACCACACCGAGTGTCCGCACCTCACCACGCTGTCCCTCGAAGTCGCCCGCGGCCACCTCGAACGTCCCCACGTCGCCGAGGACCACGCCGACCTCATCCGTCGCAAGGGCGAGGAGCACGAAGCAGCCTATCTGAAAGCGCTCCACGCCCAGGGCCGCCAGGTCGTGAGCGTCCTGAGCGCCGACCCCTGGGACTTCGCCTCCTCCGCCCGTGCCACCGAGGAAGCCATGCGCGCCGGCGCCGAGATCATCTACCAGGCGACCTTTGTCCTCGGCGACTGGCGCGGCCGCGCCGACTTCCTGGAGCGCGTCGACCAACCGACCGCGCTGGGAGGCTGGGGCTACGAAGCCGTCGACGCCAAGCTCGCGCGAGCGGAGAAGCCCACCTACGTCCTGCAGCTCTGCTTCTACACGGAAGCAATCGCCTCCATGCAGGGCGTCACGCCTGAGAAAATGCACGTCCTGCTCGGCATCGGCGAGCGGCGCACCTTGCGCCACGCCGACTTCGCCGCCTACCACCGTCACGTCCGCAAAGGCTTCCTCGCCGCACTCAACAAGGGTGAGAAGACCGAGCCCTTTCCGGTGGAGCACTGCGCGCTGTGCGAGTTCCGCCAGGTGTGCGACGAGCAATGGGCGCGAGAAGACCACCCGAGCCTGGTAGCCGGGATCCGGCGCGAGCACGTCAACCGACTGAAGTCGGCGAGCATCCACACACTCGAGCAGCTCGCATGGGCGCCGGCGAAGCCGGACCAGCTCGCGCCTCGCACGTTCGACACCCTTCACAACCAGGCCGGGCTGCAGCTCCGCCGGCGCATCAGCGGAGTCCTCGACTGGCAGCCGCTGGTCGCGGAGCCCGGATGTGGCTTCGAGCGGCTGCCACGGCCCTCGCCCGGCGATGTGATCTTCGACATCGAGGGCGATCCGTTCTGGGAGCCGGCTCGCGGCCTGCACTTCCTCTTCGGCCTGCTCACGCACGACGCCGAAGCCCGCGACCACTCGAAATGGCGCTACCAGACGATCTGGGCCCACGACCGGGCAGGGGAGCGCCAGGCCCTCGAGCGCCTCGTCGACTTCTTCCACGAGCGCCTGGAGCAGCACCCCGACATGCACGTCTACCACTACGGCGCCTACGAGCCGACGGCGCTGAAGCAGCTCATGGGAGTGTACGCGACACGTGAAGACGCGATGGACGCGCTGCTGCGCCGCGAGATCTTCTGCGATCTGCATTCGGTCGTACGCCAGGGCCTGCGGGCGGGCGTGCCGAGCTACTCGCTGAAGGAGGTCGAAGCGCTGCCCGCCTTCCGCCGCCAGGCCAACCTCAAGAACGGCACGCGCGCCGTGCTGGCCTACGAAGAATGGATGCACACGAAACTCGCCGCGCGGCTCGAGGAGATCGCGGCCTACAACGAGGAAGACTGCCGCGCGACGCTCGCGCTGCGCGACTGGCTGATCGAGAACCGGCCCGAAGGTACCGCCTGGGCCGAGCCGCCCGAGGCGCGCCCAGTCGACGACGACAAACAAAAGGTCGACGCCCAGCGCGAGGCACTACGCCAGGCGTTGCTCTCGGGCGCAGCCCCGCAGTCGCCGCGCTGGCTAGCGGCCGAGCTGCTCGAATACCACCGGCGCGAGGCCCGCCCCGCGTGGTGGTGGCTCTTTACGCGCTGCCAGATGTCGTCTGACGAGCTCTTCGACGACGGCGAGTCGATCGCGCGGCTGGAGCCCCAGGGCACGCCGCGCCGGGTGAAGAACTCGCTAGAGCACACCTTCAACTTCCCGCCGCAGCAGCACAAGCTAGCGCCAGGCGATGCGCCCGTCGATCCGGCCACCGGCAAGGGCGCCGGCACGATCGTGGAGATGGACGAGGCGGTCGGCACGCTCGTCCTTCGGCGCGGCCCGAGCTTCGCTTCGGTCCTGATCCCGACGGCGCTGATCCCGCCGGGACCGATCCAGACAAACGCACAGAAGGACGCCCTCGCGCGCCTCGGCTCCGCCATGCTGGCCGGCAGCGGCCGGTATCGTGCGCTCGAGGACATCCTGGCCCGGGCGCGGCCGCGGCTCGCCGGTGGATTCAGCGGGCCGATCCACACGACCGCGCCCCAAGAGCAGCTCGAGCGAGCCGCTGCGCTCGATCAGAGCTACCTCTTTATCCAGGGCCCTCCTGGTACAGGTAAGACGTACACGGGCGCCCGAATCGTCGTCGATCTCATCCGCCGCGGCCGGCGCGTCGGCGTCGCGGCCACGAGCCACAAGGCCATCCATAACCTGCTCGACGAGATCGGCAAGGCCGCCCACGATGAAGGCGTGCCCGTCCGCGGCCTGAAGAAGAGCAGCGCCGGCAACGCCGAGACGGAGTACGGAGGCGACTGGATCGCCAACGTCGATGACACCGAGGAGCTGATCGACCGGGCTCGCCGCGTCCAGCTCCTGGCCGGCACGTCATGGCTGTTCGCTCACGAGGGCTTGGACGGTGGCGACCTCGTCGACACGCTTGTCGTCGACGAGGCCGGACAGGTGTCCCTCGCCGACGCCCTGGCGATGGGCACCGCCGCGCGCAACCTGATCCTGCTCGGCGACCCCTCGCAGCTCGCCCAGGTCTCCCATGGAACTCATCCCGAAGGCGTCGGCGCTTCCGTGCTCGAGCACCTGCTGGGCCCGCATCAGACGGTGCCGCCGGAGCAGGGGATCTTCCTCGACCGCACCCGGCGCATGCATCCGGACGTCTGCCGCTTCGTCTCGGAGATCGTGTACGACGGCCGGCTCGTCGGGCTGCCGGAGCTCGCGAACCAGTCGACCGCGTTCGGCACCGGGCTGCGCTTCCTCGCCGTGGACCACGTCGGCAACGTGGCCGCCGCGCCCGAAGAAGCCGATCGCGTCGCGCGCGAGATCAGGGCCATGCTGGGCGGCTCGTGCACCAACCGCACGGGTGAGACGCGCGCCCTGAGCCAGAGCGACTTCATGGTGGTCGCGCCGTACAACGCTCAGGTGCGCGTGCTGCGCCGCACGCTCCAGGCCGCCGGGCTCGGCGACGTCCCCGTGGGCACAGTCGACAAGTTCCAGGGGCGCGAGGCGCCCGTGGTCTTCTAC
>JACXTT010009764.1_pt1 | contig 13060 bp, 11 predicted proteins | sample 9270951 | NCBI WGS metagenome assembly JACXTT01 (sample SAMN15532306, study PRJNA645909) | rock metagenome | isolation source: weathered quartz diorite | place: Puerto Rico | collected 2017-06-21
CGCCCTCGTCGCGCCCGATGTGCGTCGCCAGCTCCCCGAGCGCCGCCTGCGCCTGCGCCAGATCGGCGCGCTGCCGCTCGCGCAGCTCGCGCGTGTGCTCGATCGACTGCTCGAGGCGCGAGATGTCGGCCCCGATCTGGTAGTAGCGCCCCTGGACCGCCGACAGCCGCTCGCCATGAGCGGTCTGCACGGTGCGCTGCTTCTCGATCGCCGCCTCCGCGGCGCGTTGTGCTGCCAGCGCTTCCTGCATGGCGAGCTCGCGCTCGCGCAGCGCGGCGTCGTGAAGGAGCGCACCACTGTCGAGATCGCGCAGGCGCAGGGCCAGCAGCTCTGCGGCGAGGCGCCGCTCCTGTTCCTTCAGCGCCTGGTAGCGCCGGGCGGTCGCCGCCTGGCGCTGCAGGTGCCGGATCTGCTTCTCGACCTCATCGCGCACGTCCTGGAGCCGCTCGAGATTCTCGCGGGTCTCGGCGATGCGCGCTTCGGTCTCCTTGCGCCGCTCCTTGTAGCGCGAGACACCCGCGGCCTCCTCGACGAAGGCGCGCATGTCCTCTGCCCGGGCCTCGATGACGCGCGAGATCATGCCCTGCTCGATGATGGCGTAGCTGCGCGAGCCGAGGCCGGTGCCGAGAAACAGGTTGGTGATGTCCTTGCGCCGGCAGCGCACGCCGTTGATGAAGTACACCGAGGTGTCATCGCGCGCCACCTGGCGCTTGAGCGAGATCTCGCTGTAGCTGGCGTAGGGGCCGCCGATCTTGCCGTCGGAATTGTCGAACCCCAGCTCCACGGAGGCCGTGCCCACGGGCTTGCGGGCCGCGGAGCCGTTGAACACCACGTCCGCCATGTTGTCGCCGCGCAGATGTTTGGCGGACAGCTCGCCCATCACCCAGCGTACGGCGTCGATGACATTCGACTTGCCGCAGCCGTTGGGACCGACGACACCGGTGAGATTGGTGGGAAGGGTGATTTGGGTGGGGTCGACGAAGGACTTGAAGCCGGCGAGCTTGATCTTGGTCAGCCGCATCGCGCCTATCCGCCTCCTGGGCGGCCCCGAGGATGGTGTAGTGTAGAGGAATATGCCCGCGACGCCCACCAAGCAGCTTGAGACCTTTGCGAATCCGTCTCCCGATCGCGACTACACCATTCGCATGCAGATCCCCGAGTTCACCTGCCTGTGTCCGCGCACCGGGCAGCCGGACTTTGCAACCCTCGATCTGGAGTACGTGCCCGACCGGCTGTGTATCGAGCTGAAGTCGCTGAAGCTTTATATCTGGTCATTCCGCGACCGTGGTGCGTATCACGAGGCGGTCACCAACGAGATCGCCGATCACCTCGACGCCACACTGCACGCGCGCTTCCTGCGACTCACCGCACGCTTCAACGTGCGCGGCGGAATCTACACCACCGTTGTCGCGGAGAGACGACAGCCGGGCTGGGAGCCGCCCACCCGCATCGTGCCGCCGTAACGCCCACATAGCGCGCACGGGCCGCGCGGCGCCGCACGCGTAACCTGAACGCCCGGCGAGGCTCCTGCGCCACGGCGCAACCCCCGGCGTGTCCCTGAACTAGCCCGAACCGGCCCCAGTCAGAGCACCTGTACAGCCCGGGGGCCGCCGGTATAATCGCGCGTTCTTCACGAGGCTGATGCCGATTTGAGGAGCCTTTGATGCCGGCCAAGAGAACCACGCCTAAGTCCGCGAAGGGCAGGAAGGCGGCAAGCCGGCCGGCGGTCAGAAAAGCGACCACCCGCAAGCCCGAGCCGGTTCGCGCCCGGGCCGTGCCCGCGCCGGCGCGCAAACCCGCGCCTGCCCCGAAGAAGCCGATGGGAGCTCCGCCCTCTGCCCTCGCCGAGCCGCCTGCCGAGGTGCGCAAGCCGACGCGCCCCGGTGCGCCCCCCGCTCCGCCGCCAACCGCCACCCCGACGCTCGGCAGCACCCGCGCGGCGACCGCGACCGGGGTGAGTACCGACGGTGACGACATCGAGCCCGTGGAGCCCGGCAGCCTCCTCGCCGGGCCGCGCAACGTTCAGCCGTACATCGTCAAGCGCGGCGAGCAGTACATGAGCAAGGAGCAGCTCCAGCACTTCCGCAACATTCTCAACAGCTGGAAGCGCGACCTCATGGTCGAGGTGGATCGTACGGTCTCGCACATGAAGGACGAGGCGGCGAACTTTCCCGATCCGAACGACCGCGCGACTCAGGAAGAGGAGTTCAGCCTCGAGCTGCGCACGCGCGACCGCGAACGCAAGCTGATCCGCAAGATCGACGACGCCCTGAAGCGCATCGAGGATGGCTCCTACGGCTATTGCCTCGAGACGGGCGAGGAGATCGGCATCAAGCGCCTCGAGGCGCGCCCCGTGGCGACCTTGAGCATCGAGGCCCAGGAGCGCCGCGAGCGGCGCGAGCGCCAGTACGGCGACCGCGACGATCGCTACCGCTAGAGCACCCGGGAAATCGAGCATCACCGCGGACCCCGCTTACGTCGGGCGCTTCGCGCCCTCCCCGACCGGATCGCTGCACCTCGGCTCGCTTGTCGCCGCCCTCGGCAGCTTTATCGATGCCCGCAGCCGCGGCGGACGCTGGCTCGTGCGGATGGAGGATCTGGACACCGCGCGCACTATTCCCGGCTGCGCCGACCGCATGCTGCGCACCCTCGGGGACTTCGGGCTGCGCTGGGACGGCGCGGTCGAACACCAGAGCCATCGCACCGAGCACTACGCGAAAGCCCTCGCGGCGCTTCGAGCGCTCGGCCTCACCTTCGAGTGCAGCTGCTCGCGGCGCGAGCGCATCGGGGACGGCGGCTATCCGGGCACGTGCCGCAACGGACCGAAGCGCCGTGGAGCCACCGCCACGCGCTTTCGCGTCGAAGACCGCTTCGTGTCCTTCGAGGACCGCGCGCAGGGGCAGTGCCGGTTCGAGCTGCGCGAGCGCGGGGATGTCGTCATCCGCCGCCGCGACGGGGCGTTCGCCTATCAGCTGGCCGTGGTGGTGGACGATGCGCTGCAGGGGGTGACCGATGTTGTGCGTGGCGCAGATCTTCTCGACAACACGCCCTGGCAGATCGCCCTGCAGGAGGCGCTGAAGCTCCCTACGCCGCGCTACCTGCACCTGCCGCTGGTGACCGAGCCAGGCGGGGCGAAGCTCGCCAAAACCAGGCGCAGCGTTGCGCTCGATCCGCGCGCGGCCGGCCGGGAGCTCTACGAGGCCCTGGTGCTGCTCGGCCAGGGTCCTCCGGACACGCTCAAGCTCGAGTCACCCGCGACCGTGCTCGAGTGGGCCTGCGCCCACTGGGATCTGGACCGGTTCCACGGGGTGCGGGAGGTGCAGGCTGCGGCGGCGGTCTGAGCTTTCCGCCCGAAGGTGCCGGCCCGCGCTTTACGAGTTGGGTTCGCGGTGCCGATGTAATATGGTATATGCGAACGCCCCTGCACTAGGGAAGGTGCACAACCCATAGTGAGGGACCTGCGATGAGCGAACCGCGGACAATTAAGAAGTATCCGAACAGGCGGTTGTACGACACGGTCGAAAGCCGGTACATCACCCTCGCCGACATCCGCCGGCTGGTGATCGAGCGCATCGACTTCGTCGTGATCGACAAGAAGACCCAGGAGGACATCACGCGCTCGATCCTGCTGCAGGTGATCGCCGAGCAGGAGCACGACGGGGAGCCGCTCATGAGCCGCGATTTCCTCTCGCAGGTGATCCGCTCCTACGGCGACGCCATGCGCAGCTCCGTCGGCAGCTACCTGGAGCAGAGCCTCAAGCTCTTCGCAATCCAGAACGGCGGGCGCGGACCCCCGGGCTGAGGCGCCCGGCGCCCGTGCTTCAGGAATCGAGGTCGCGCATCGACAGGCGGATGCGCCCCTGCCGATCAACCTCGAGAACCTTCACGCGGATCAGGTCGCCCTCTTTCAGCTTGTCGCTCACCCGCTCGACGCGCTCGTTCGAGATCTGCGAGATATGCACCAGCCCGTCGCGGCCGGGCAGGATGGTCACGAAGGCTCCGAAATCCATCAGCCGTGCGACCCTGCCCTCGTAAATCTGACCCACCTCGACGTCGGCGGTGATGAGCTCGATGCGTCGCTGGGCCTCGCGCCCGGCGGCGCCCAACACCGAGGCGATCTTGACCGTCCCGTCGCTCTCGATGTCGATGGTGGTGCCGGTCTCCTCGGTGATCTGACGGATGACCGCGCCGCCCTTGCCGATGACATCGCGGATCTTCTCCGGGTCGATCTTGAGCGTGATGATCGACGGCGCCCATTCGGACATCTTGGCGCGCGGCTCGCGGATCACCCGGTTCATCTCCTCGAGGATGTGCAGACGGCCGACACGGGCCTGCTCGAGCGCCACGCGCATGATCTCGGGCGTGACGCCCTCGACTTTGATATCCATCTGCAGCGCCGTGACTCCGTCCCGGGTGCCAGCGACCTTGAAGTCCATGTCGCCGAGGTGATCCTCGTCGCCGAGGATGTCGGTGAGCACCTGATAGCGACTGCCCTCGAGCACCAGTCCCATAGCGACCCCGGCCACAGGCGCCTTGATCGGCACTCCGGCGTCCATCAGCGAGAGCGAGGTGCCGCACACGCTCGCCATGGAGCTCGAGCCGTTGGACTCGAGGATCTCCGACACCACGCGGATGACGTACGGGAAGGTGGTCATGTCCGGCATCACCGCATTGACGCCGCGACGCGCGAGATTCCCATGGCCGATCTCGCGCCGCTTGGGCGAGCCCAGCATGCCGGTCTCGCCCACCGAGAAGGGCGGGAAGTTGTAGTGCAGCATGAACGGCTCACGCCGCTCGCCCTCGAGGGCGTCGATGATCTGCGCATCGCGCGTGGTGCCGAGCGTCGTCAGCACGAGCGCCTGTGTCTCCCCGCGGGTGAACAGCGCCGAACCGTGGGTGCGCCGGAGTACTCCGACCTTGACCGTGATCGGACGCACGGTGCGCGTGTCGCGCCCGTCGATGCGAGGCTCGCCGTTGAGGATCCGCTGCCGCACGATGCGGCTTTCCAGCCTGAAGAGCGCGCTCTCGACGGCCTCCGCGGTCCACTTCGGTTGCTCCCCACCGGCGAGTGTGGCGAGCGTCTGAGTCTTGATCTCGCTGAGCCGCGCATGGCGCTGCTGCTTCTCGGTGATGGTGTATGCCTGGGCCAGCGCCGCCTGCGCGTGCAGGCTGAGCGCGCTCTCGAGCTCGGCGTCCGCCGCGGGCGGCTTCCAGGTCCAGCGCGTCTTGCCCGCCTCCGCCGCGAGCTCCTTGATGGCGCGGATGGCGATCTGCATCTGCTCGTGCCCGAACACCACGGCGCCGAGCATGACTTCCTCCGACAGCCCCTTCGCTTCCGACTCGACCATCAGCACGGCGTGCTCGGTACCGGCCACCACCAGGTGCAGCTGCGACTGCGCGAGCTCCTTGGCGGTCGGGTTGAGAATGTAGCGGCCGTCCTTCCAGCCGACCCGCGCGGCGCCGATCGGGCCGTTAAAGGGAATGCCCGACAGCGCGAGCGCGGCCGAGGCGCCAATGAGCGCCGGAATGTCCGCATCGATGTCCGGGTCCATCGACAGCACGGTCGCCACCACCTGCACCTCGTTGTAGAAGCCATCGGGGAACAGCGGGCGGATCGGGCGATCGATGAGCCGCGAGGTGAGCGTCTCCTTCTCGCTCGGCCGGCCCTCACGCTTGAAGAACCCGCCCGGGATACGCCCGGCGGCGTAGGTCTTCTCCACGTAGTTGACGGTCAACGGGAAGAAATCGCGCCCCGGGGTCGGGGTCGTCTGCGCACAGGCGGTGACCAGCACCACGGTATCGCCCATGGCGACGCGCACCGCGGCATCGGCCTGGCGGGCGAGCTCACCCGTGTCGATGGTGACCGGGTGCTGACCAAAGGAAAATGACTTGCTGACGCTCAAGGCTGAAGTCCTCGAAAGTGAATCTGGTCTCAAAGGCAAAAACACAAGGGCCGCGCAATGGCGTCGGCCCTTGAGTCTTCAGCGCCGAAGCCCGAGTCGCTCGACGAGCTCCTGGTACTTCTGGGGTTGCGTGGCTCTGAGGTAATCGAGGAGCTTGCGGCGCTGGTTCACGAGCTTCACGAGCCCGCGCCGCGAGGCATGATCGCGCTTGTGCGTGGTGAAGTGCTCGCCGAGACCGTTGATGCGCTCGGAGAGCAGCGCGACCTGAACTTCCGGAGAGCCGGTGTCGACGGGACCACGGCGGAACTGCGCAAGGATTCCGCCCTTTTTCTCGCTGGTTAAAGCCATTACGCGATTGTCCTAACTACTTGTCTTAAGAGCCCTTTTGGCAAGCGCGGGATTCTACCCGTGCGTAGCGGCCCGCCACAAGCTTGAGGAGCGGTCACGAGCCGAGGAGCAGCCTGTCACGGCAAGTGGCGCTCCTGATGAAAACCCGGCGCAGTGACTCAGCGCGCATGCATCGAGCGCACACGAAGGATGGCGTACGGCGCATCGGGCGCTGAAGGCTTCTCGGCGCGGTGCGCCAGCGGCTCTCTCCCGGCCCACCCGCCACGGGGCTGTGTGGTCACTCGCACGGCACGCCGGCGGCCAGCGTCACCCGGATCGCCAGCGATCGATCCGCTCGAGACGTAAATATGATCTTCGACAAATCAATACCTTACGAGCGCCATCTTCCACGCCATGGCGCTCTCGCGACGCGCATCTAGGACTCCCTTGCCCGGTGCTCCGTAGGATCCCGCGCGGCTCTCAATCGACCCCGGCATGACAGGCCCCCATGAGCGCTGATGCATTGATCGAAGGGCTGCCCGACCTACTCGTCCTGATCCGACGTGACGGTGTCGTCCTCGAATGTGGCGGAGGTCACGGCGTGCCCGCGCTTCGCTGCCGCGCAGACCCGGTCGGCCGGCGCCTCGAGGATCTCTGGCCACCCCCTGTGGTCGAGTTCCTGAAGCTGCTGACACGCCGCTCGCTCGCGCTGCGGATCACCGCGGAGGCGCGATTCGAGCACGGCGGCGCGAGCTACGAGGCACGCGCCACGGCGCGCGGACCCGAGCGGACACTGTGCATCATTCGCCAGACGTCGAGGGACTCGCGCGAGGACTCACTCGAGGGGAGCGACGAGCGCCCGCGCCCTCAGCTCGACCGTCGCGGTTTCATGCGCCGTTGCAAGGAGTCGATGGCTCTCGCTGCGCTGCGCGAGCAGCCGCTCGCGATCGCCGTCATCCAGCTCGACGGCATCAGCGACATTGCGCAGATCATCGCCACCAAGGTCTCCGAACAGATCATGAGCACGGCGATCCTGCGCCTGCCGGCCCAGTCCGACGCGCCGGGCGGCAAGCCCTGGTGGTATCTCGGACAGCTGAGCGACAACCTGCTTGCGCTGGTGCTCGAGAGTGCGGATCGCGAGGCGATCGAGGCCTGCGTGGCAGGCCTCTGCGGGAGCCTGCGCGAGCCGGTCGCGATCGCCGGCGCGGAGTTTCATCTGACACCGTACGCGGGCGTGGCGATCCTCGGCCAGGATGCCTCGACTCCGAAGCTGCTGCTCGATCATGCGCGCGCGGCAGCCACTGAAGCGCGCCGCCGCGGCTCCTCCGACGTCTGCTTCTTCACCGATACGATGCGGCTGCAGTCGCTGGCGCGACTCGACATCGCGCGCGAAATGCGCGACGCCATCGCCCGCCGCGACATCCGCCTGCGCTACGTCGGCCGGCACGATCTCGAGACCGGGCGCCTCACGACCTGGGTCGGGTACCTGCGCTGGCTGCACCCGCTGCGCGGGGAGATCCGCCCCGCGGAGTTCCTGCGTGTCGCCGAGACCACAGGTCTCGCGGCGCTCCTGTCGCGGGCTGTGCTCGGTTGCCTCAGGGAGGACTTCGCGGCGCTCGCGGCCGCGGCGGACCCGGACGTGCGCCTGTCCTTCGGAGCGCTGCGCCATCACGTGCTGCACGAGGACTTCGCGGCCGACATCGCCCGCTTCCTGGCGGAAGGGGCGTTGCCCGCCGAGCGGCTGGAGCTGCGTATCGCCGAGCGCGCGCTCATCGCTCGCGAGCCGGCCGACCTCAACGACCTGACGCGCCTTGGCGTGCGGGTAGTGGTCGACGAGGTCGCCCGCGGCATGGGCTCACTCGATCTGCTGGCGCGCGCGCCGCTCTGGGGTCTGCAGCTCGATCGCGCCTGGGTCACAGGACTGCGCCGCGACGCCCTGGCGCGCAGGGTGTGCGAGGCCGGTATCGCGGTCGCACGAGCTTTCGGGCTGACCCCGCTCGCGGCCGGCGTCGACGATCCCGAGCAGCGCGACGCACTCCTGGCGCTCGGCTGCCGTTACGGCAGCGGCGACCTGTTCCACGAAGCCGCACCTGACATAACAGCGCCCCCGCGCGCCACCGCGCGCGGCTGAGGCGCTTCGCGCAGCCCACCGCACTCGGCGCAGCCTCGGCCGCGCGCTCGCGCGCACGGCAGTGCACGCCGGCTGTCCGCGTCGCAACTCTCGCGCGACAATTTGACAGGGCCGTTATGCGAAGCGCGTCACGCCCCAGCCGCCGGTACGCGTGCGGCCCGACTGTGACCGGCGTCACTTCCCGCCGAGAATCCCCGCAACCAACACCAAGACCCGGGAACTTTAATGCGAACCTTCCGTGCCGGCGTCTCGATGCTGATCGCGCTGCTCTGCATGAACGCGCCCGCCGCTGCCGCGCCGAGCACGGCGTCGGTTCCGCCTCGAGCAGCCGCCTCCGCCGCAGCCCCGCAGCGGACGCTGTGGATCGTGCAGGCCTCGAGCCTCGCCGCCGCACGCCGCGGCGTCGCCGACGTCGGCGCCGCGGTCGACCAGGAGCTCGACATCATCAATGGCGTGTCCGCGTACCTAAACCCCTGGCAGCTCGAGCGGCTGAGGGCCCGCGCCGGCGTGCGTCTCTACGAGGACCGCGTGGTCACGACGCGCGGCTCGCTCCTCGGCGGAGCGCTCGCGCCCGTCACGTCCACCACCAACTCGCTAGTCAGTGGAGTCAACGGCGCCGTGGCGAGCAGTCCGGTCGGCACGGTCGCGACCGCCGTCACCGCACCGGTCGTCTCGACCGTGACCACGGTGGCGAGTCCGGTCACCGCGCCCGTCGTCGGGGCCGTGAGCTCGGCCACCGGCACCAAGGACGGCTCGGGCGTCCTCGGGACGACGCTCACCTACCAGACCGCCTATCCGATGCTGGTCGGCGCCGACACGCTGCAGAAGGCGGGTATCACCGGCAGGGGCGTCACGATCGCCGTGCTCGACACGGGGTTGTGGGAGGACCTGCTGCAGAATTACGGCTCGCGCGTGCTCGCGACGCACGACGTCACCAACGGGGGCAACGGCAGCGTGACCGGCGACCCCTACGGCCACGGCACGCACGTCACGTCGATCGCCGCCGGTGGCGCGCAGAATCTCGGCGGGGGATATCTCAGCATCGCGCCGGGGGCGAACCTGGTCGTCGTCCGCGCCTTCGACGGCACCGGCGCCGGGCGCTACGTGGACGCCGCCGCCGCCCTCTGCCACAAGCTCGCGTCCAGCGTCGCCAATGTCGGCGCCAGCCCGTTCGCGCGCGACGTCCGCGCGCTCGAGCGGCTGTGCGGCTCCGGGGAGGCGCTCGGCGCGCGCAAACTGCACCAGCGGCTCGCCACGGCTTATCCCGCGCTCATTGCCGAGTTGTCGGCGGTGCGCCTGCGAGCGAGCGCGTGAGCGCCCCGAGCGCAATGGCGGACGTCGCGATCATCGCCGACGATGAGGATCTCGGCCGGCTGCTGCTCAGCGAGGCGGTCAGCGCGAGCCGCCTGAAGCCCCTCGCCTTCGACAACGGCGCGGCCGCACTCGAAGCCGCGCTGTCTCAGGATGTCGCGATCGCGCTTCTCGACGTCGACATGCCCGGCCTCGATGGCTACGAGGTGTGCCGCCGGCTGCGGGCCGAGCCGCGCTTCGCCACGGTGCCGATCGTGATGGTCACAGGGCACGAGGATGCGGCGGCCATCGGCCGCGCCTTCGATGCCGGCGCCACCGACTTCATCAGCAAGCCCGTCAACTGGGCGCTGCTGCCGCGGCGCCTCGATTACATCCTGCGCAACGCCGCCGCCGCCGAGCGCATCGAGCGGCTCGCGTATTACGACCCGCTGACCGGGCTGCCGAACCGACAGTGCTGCATCGAGACGGCCGAGCGGCTGATCCCCGAGGCGGCGCGGCTTCGGGACTCGCTGGCGATCGTCTATCTGGACCTCAACAGCTTCAAGCGGGTCAACGACACCTTTGGTCACTCGGTGGGCGATGCGGTGCTGCGCAACGTCGCGGCGAAGCTGAGCGGCACTTTGCAGGGCTTCAGGGCCGCCGATCAGTACCTGTCGCTCGCGCGCTTCGGCGGAGACGAGTTCGTGATCCTGCTGCGGCACGCGGCGGCGCGCACGCGCGCCCTCTCGATCGCGGAGGCGTGCGCCGCGGCGTTCAAGGAGCCGATCCTCTACGAGGGGCTCGAGTTCTACCCGGCACCCAGCATCGGGCTCGCCGTCTTCCCGGACGACGGCGACGATGTCGCCACGGTGCTCAAGCACGCCGACACCGCCATGTACCAGGCCAAGAGCGGCGCCGCCGAGTCGGTCGCCGTCTACACCCCGGCGATGAGCAGCCGCCTGAGCAACTGGCTCGAACTCGAGGCGCGGCTGCGACGCGCGGTGGCCGAGGACCGGCTGAGCCTGGTGTTCCAGCCGAAATTCCGTCTGCAGGACAATCAGCTCGTGGGCGTTGAGGCGCTGTTGCGCTGGACGGACGCGGAGCACGGTGAGATCCCACCCGCGCGCTTCATCGAGATCGCCGAGGACAGCGGGCTCATCCTCGACATCGGCAGCTGGGTGGTGCGCACGGTATGCCGCCAGGTGCGCACGTGGATGGACCGCGGCTTCACCGTGCCGGTGGCCATCAACGTCTCGGGCAAGGACCTGCTGCACGGCGATCCGGCGCGCGTCATCGCGACCGAAACCGCAGCCACCATGATTCCTCCGTCGCTGATCGAGGTCGAGATCACCGAGTCGGTCCTCATCAAGGACTCGGCCGCCGGACGCAGCGCGCTCAGGAGGCTGCGCGAGCTCGGCTGCCGGGTGGCGCTCGATGACTTCGGCACCGGCTATTCGTCGCTCGCCTACATCACGCGCTTTCCGCCGGATCGCATCAAGATCGACAAGGCTTTCGTGCTCGACGTGGACACTTCCGCGGCCAACGCCGCCATCGCCAACGCCATCCTGTCGCTCGCCGCGAGCCTCGGTGTAACCGTGACGGCCGAGGGCATCGAGCGGCCGGGACAGCTCGAGTGGCTGCGCGCGCGCGGCTGCCAGGAGGCGCAGGGCTTCCTCCTCGCCCGTCCGCTCTCGGCTGCCGCCCTCGAGCGGCAGTTCCTGGCGCCCGCATCCCCACAGTCGGAACCGAGCACGCGGCTGCGGCGGCAGGGTTAGCACGGTCGAGGCGCGGGCTGCCGGGCGGCGCCGCAACTGGGAACGGCTGTGGAATCGCGGCAGCGCTTGCGCGGCCTTCAGACCGGTTCTAGGATGGGTACTTGGTGACTGCCATGTTCAAGACTCTCGTCACCGGCGCCTCACTCCTGACGCTCACCGCGTGCGCCACGGTCTCCCCGACCCGCGAAGTCGCGCGAACGGCCTCCCTCGCTCCGGCGGCGGCGCGGGCCTGCGTTTCCGACACCGCGACCCGCATTCCGGTGAAGCCCGACCAGTGTGCCGGATTCGGCCGGAGCTACGACCAGGACGACATCCAGCGTACCGGCCGGGACCAGCTCGGCCCGGCGCTGCGGATGCTCGACCCCGCGGTCACGCTGCACGGCCGCTAGAGCGTCAGGCCTCGGGGTTCAGGAGCCTGCGCGGGCGCACCGAGCCGAGCCCGTCCGCCTCGCCGAGTCCGAGGAAAGTTCCCGTCTCATCGTAAAGGCGCACCCGCGAGGGCTCGGGTGGGACCTGCGCCGTGACAGCCTGACCCCTAAGCAGGCGCTGCGCCGCGCTCGCTCCGAGGCGAACGGCGGGGAGCTGCGCGAGCGGCCAGTCGGGCGGGAGCAGCACGGGCGATGCGCCGCGGGCTCGCGCCTCCTCGAGCGACTCGAGCGTGTGCATCGGCTCGCCGGCGAAGGGCTCGACGTACAGTCGCCTGAGCGCGGTCACGTGGCCGCGGGTGCCGAGCGCCTCCGCCAGGTCCTCCGCCAGCGCACGGATGTAGGTGCCCTTCGAGCACAGCGTCTCGAGCTCGAGGCTCGCGGGTTCGAGCGCGAGCAGCGCGAGCTCGAACAGCTCCACCTCGCGTGCCTCGCGCGCCACGGTGAGCCCCGCCCGGGCGAGTCGGTACAGCGGCTGTCCGCCGCGCTTCAGCGCCGAGTGCATCGGCGGAATCTGCCTGTGGCGGCCGCGGAAGCGCTCGAGCACCGCCTCGACCGCGGCGCGCTCGAGCGGCGGCACCGGAGCGGTCTCCGTGACCGCGCCCTCGGCATCGCCGGTCGCGGTGCGCTCGCCGAGGGCCAGCGCGAAGCGATAGCGCTTGCGGGCGGCGAGGATTTCGCCGGCGATCTTGGTGGCCTCCCCCAGGCAGACCGGCAGCATGCCGGTGGCGAGCGGGTCGAGGCTCCCCACATGACCCGCCTTCGGGTGCGAGAGCAGTGTCCGTACCCGCTGCAGCGCTGCATTCGACGACAGGCCGCGCGGCTTGTCGAGCAGCAGGATACCGCTCCTCATGCGGGTCAGGGATTCAGCGACGCCTCGGCTCCGCACCGGCCGCGGGGGCCGAGGGCCCGGGATCCGTCCCGCTGGCCACGTCCGGCGCGGCACGGTGCGCCGCGCCGCCCGTGCGGTCGTCGGCGACCGCACGGTCGATGAGGCTGGTAAGGCGCGCGGCGCCGTCGACGCTCTCGTCGAACACGAATTCGAGCCGGGGCGCATAGCGCAGTGCCAGCCGCCGGCCGAGCTCACCACGCAGAAAACCGGCGGCGTGGGCGAGTGCGCCGCGCACCTCCTGCGGCGTATGGTGCGAGGCAAAGGGAGTGAAGAACACGCGCGCGGTCCCCATGTCCGCGGCCATGCTCACCGCCGTG
>JACXTT010009765.1_pt1 | contig 13060 bp, 12 predicted proteins | sample 9270951 | NCBI WGS metagenome assembly JACXTT01 (sample SAMN15532306, study PRJNA645909) | rock metagenome | isolation source: weathered quartz diorite | place: Puerto Rico | collected 2017-06-21
GCGCGAACTCGAGCGGCGACACGTAGCGGTTCGCGCTGAGCTGCTCGAGTCGTGAGAGCACGGCACTCGCCTCCTCCGTGCGGCCGGCCCGCGCGAGCGCGATGGCTTCCCAGCCCAGGCCCACACCGCCGTCGGTCATGCGCACCACGGTGCGATACGCCTCGATCGCGTCGTCGAAGCGGCCGAGCGCGAGATAGACGGAGCCGAGCCGCCAGTACACCCAGGGGAACGCTGGGTCGAGTTCCTTCGTTCTCAGTAGCTGCGTCAGCGCTTCCTGTGGTTTGCCGGCGAGGAGCAGCGCGTAGCCGAGATGATCGTTGATGATCAGCGAAAGCGGGTCGAGCTCCTGCGCGCGCTGGAGCGAGGCCAGCGCCTCGTCGAACCGCTCCATGGCGAACAGATACCACGCGTTCCACTGCGGCGCGGTGGCGTACTTGGGATTCAACTCCATCGCGCGCGCGAAGCTCTTCGCCGCGCCCGGCCAGTCGTAGTCGTAGAAGACCTGGACGTAGCCCATCGACGCGTGCGCTTCCGACAGCGTGTCGTCGAGCGCGAGCGCACGAGCCGCGGCCGCCTTGCCGCGCGGATAGGCGTCGTGCGGCCGCTGCGTGTTGTAGTAGCCCAGGATGTTGAACGTGTCGGCGAGACCGCTGTAGGCGAGCGCGTAGTTGGGATCGAAGTCGATCGCCTCCTGGAAATGGACGAGCGACTGCCGCAGCCCTTCCACCGTGCGCTTGTTCCAGTGATGGCGCCCGCGGAGATAGGCCTGATACGCCTTCGTGCTTTCGGTGAAGCGCTTCGCGAGCCCCGCTTCCTCCTCGCCGCTCAGCTTGAGCCGGAGCGAGCGCGTGATCTCGGCCGCCATCTCCTCCTGCACCGCGAAGATGTCGTCCATCTTCCGGTTGTACTGATCGCCCCAGAGGTGCGACGCGGTCTGCGAGTCCACGAGCTCCGCCTTGATCACGAGCATGTCGCCGCGCTGGAGGATGCGTCCCGTCACCACGGCGCGCGCGTGTACTTCGCGCCCGACCTCGCAGGGCTCGCGATGGCCCTTGTACCGGAACACGACCGAACGCGGTACGACGCGCAGCCCGGTGACCCCCGACAGCTTGTTCATGATGCTCTCGGAGATTCCTTCGCCGAGGTACTCGCTGTCGGCGTCGCCCGACACGTTGGTGAAGGGGAGCACGGCGAGCGAATCGAGGGGCAGTCGGCCGGAGGGGGTCGTGACCACCGGCGTGAGCACACCCATCGGCGAGAAGACGGGGTCGCGCGTCGTTGCCACCGGCGCGCTCGTGTGGGACGATGAGAGCTTCTGCGTGCGAGAGTGCTGCGCCGGCGCCGGCGCCGGTCCAGACGCAGGCTTCGGGGCCGGACGCGAGAACACGGTGCGTACGCGGTGCCACAGCGACTCCGTGCGGCGCATCGCGATCGTCGCCGAATTGCGGCTCAGCGCGCGCGAGAACTCCGCCGCCGACGCGAACCGCTCATTCGGCTCCTTGGCCATCGCGCGCACCAGCGCCCAGCTCACATGCTCCGGCACCTCGGGGCGCGCCGCGCGCGCAGCCGGCACCGGATCCATCGAGTGGCGCATCAGCATCTGGCGCATCGAGCCGCCGGTGTACGGCGGATTGCCGGTCAGCATCTCGTACACCACGCAGGCGAGGCTGTACTGATCGCTGCGTCCGTCGAGATCTTCCGAGCCCACCGCCTGCTCGGGACTCATGTACATCGGGGTGCCGAGCGCGATCCCGGTCTGCGTGATCGACGCATTTTCGGCCGCGCTTCGCACGTGCGCGATGCCGAAATCGGCGACGACGGCGATGCCCCCCTCGAGCAGGATGTTCTCCGGCTTGATGTCGCGGTGAACGATCCCTTCGAGGTGAGCACGTTCCAGTGCGCTGGCTACTTCGATGCCGATGCGGACGGCCGCGTCGACGGTGAGCTGCCCCTCGCGCCCGATCCGGTCGCGCAGCGACTCGCCGCGCATGTAGGGCATGACGTAGTACAGCAGCCCGTCCGCGTCGCCCGAGTCGTAGAGCGCGAGGATGTGCGGGTGCGTGAGCTTCGCCGCGATCGTGATCTCGCGCTGGAAGCGTTCCCCGCCGATCGCCTGCGCCACGTGTGGGAGCAGCACCTTGAGCGCGACGTTCCGGTCGTGCTTCCGGTCGCGCGCCAGGAAGACCACGGCCATCCCGCCGCGCCCGAGCTCCCGCTCGATCGTGTATCGGTCCGCCAGCGCCGTTCGCAGTCGGCTGAGTTGCTCTAGCTCCACGACTCCAGGGGCAGGGGACACCACCGCCCCAATGTGCGTTCAGGGGCTGAGGCTGGCAACACGCGCAAATGCATGCATTCAGAGGGGGGAAACGCCGCCCGCTCGCCCTGCGTACGGACGGCGAGTAGGATAGGATCTCTCCCTCCATCGGTGTTTGTCTCATGTCCAATTCGGTCAGCGATCCCCTCCGTGAGCGCGCCGCCGCCGCGCTAAGCCGCCAGTACCGGATCGAGGACGAGATCGGCCGAGGAGGGATGTCCGTCGTCTTCCGCGCCCGGGACCTCCGGCTCGAGCGCGACGTCGCCATCAAGGTCCTGCCCCCAGAGCTCGCCCACGACCAGGCGGTCGGGTCGCGCTTCACCCGCGAGGCGCAGACCTCGGCGCAGCTCTCCCATGCGCACATTGTCCCAATTCACGACGTCGGGGAGCGGGACGGCATCGCCTACTTCGTCATGGCGCTCGTCGGCGGCGGGAACCTCGCGCAGCGTCTCGAGCATCAGCCCCTCCGCTCGATCGACGAAGTGCGCCGGCTGCTCTGCGAGACCTCGGACGCCCTCGCCTACGCGCACCTGCACGGCGTCATCCACCGCGACATCAAGCCCGACAACATCCTCATCGACGCCGCGAGCGGGCGCGCCATGGTCACCGACTTCGGCATCGCGCGGGCGATGGAGGGCGGCACTCGTCTCACGCAGACCGGCGTCGCCGTGGGGACGCCGACCTACATGTCCCCCGAGCAGGCCGTCGGCGAGCGCGCGATCGACGGACGGAGCGACCTCTACTCCCTCGGCGTGGTCGGCTGCCAGATGCTCACCGGGCGCGTCCCCTTCCAGGCGAGCAACTCGATGGCGCTCCTGCTCAAGCACGTGAGCGAGCGCCCGCAGCCGATCGCCGAGCTGCGCCCGGAAGCGCCGAGGCAGCTCTGCGACGCGATCGAGCGCGCGCTGAGGAAGGCGCCGGAAGAGCGGTGGGCCACCGCAGCCGCCTTCCGCGAAGCCCTGCTCATCGACGACGCGCACGCCTCGTGGCGCAATGACCGCCGCGAGCCGGTGCGCTACGTCTCGCCCATCCCGCGCTCGCGCCGCGATGCGCGTGCGGCGTCGACGTATTCCAATGGTGACTCGGGCTCGGCCGCGCCGGCACCGGTGCGCTCGCTCTCGGGCACGCTCGTGCTCGTGCCGCCGCACCTCGCGTCGCTCACCATGGAGCAGCGCGCCGACCTCCGCCTCTGGGCCGGCCGCGTCAGCCTGCTCTGCCGCGTGCAGGGAATCAGGCGCTATGCACTCGCCACCACCGGCATGTGGATGCTCGGCATGGCCGGCTTCGCCTTCGGCATCGGCATGGCGCCGCCGTTCGTCCTCTCCCCGATCGTCCCGCTGTACATGACGCGCAAGCTCTGGCAGCGCGGCCTCTCGCTGCGTGCGGCCGGCCTGCAACTGCGACGCGTCTTCACCGCGCGGCGCTCGCGACACGTCATCGGCGACGTGCCACAGCCCACGTCGCGACAGCTTCGCAAGATCGCGTCGCGCGACGTCCTCGAGAGCCCGTACGGCGCAGCCATCCGCCGCGCCGCCGAAGACCGCTCCGCCATCCTCGCGATCGTCGGTTCATTGTCCAAGGCAGATCGCGCATTGGTGCCCGACGTCGTGCCGACGGTGAACGGACTCGTCGAGCGCGTCGCCGACCTCGCGCGGCGGCTCCATCAGCTCGACGCCGATCTCGACACGACCACGATCGCCGCACTCGACGAGCGGATCGCGCGCGCGGAGCGCGAGCCGTCGACGGACGACACGCTGCGCCAGCTCGCGTTGCTCCGGCGCACGCGCGTCTCGCTCGAGCACGTCGCGCGGCAGCGCGAGACGCTCGGCCGTCAGCTCGAGAGCGCCGGCCTCACCCTCGGCAATCTCCGGCTCGATCTCGTGAAGCTGCGCGCGTCCGGTCTCGACGCCGCGCTCGGTGGCGTGACGAGCGCGACGCAGGAAGCGCGCGTGTTGGCAAGAGAGATCGGTGTCGCACTCGAGGCACTCGCCGAGGTCAAGCAGATCTGATCCGGAACGCACCGTGGCGAGAAAGAGACTCGTCTCAGACACCTGGCATCGTGCGAGGCAGAGTCAGCGAGGAGTACGAGTAGCGGCGGAGGCGTCAATGCAGCATCGAGATCTCTCGCGGTATCCCGAAGTTCGGTTCCCTGATGGGCTGGCCGACGTGCGTGGCTTCGAAGTCCGCACGCGCGACGACGAACGAGTCGGGAAGATCGACGATCTTATCTGTTCCGGTGAAGGGAAGATACGATATCTGAACGTCGACCTGGGCGGCTTCTTCACGGACAAGCACGTGGCGGTCCCGATCGGGGCGGCGAAGGTCGATCGCGAGGGCGATGTCGTCCGGCTGACCGAGCTCACCAAGGATCAGATCAAGGATCTCCCGGAGTACTCCGGAGATGCGAGCAGCATCACCAACGAATTCGAAGGCGAGGTCCTGCGCGCATGCAGCACGAATGCCGGTGCGGGCCGACCCGCCGCGACCGCCGCGCGCACTGCCGCCGGCACCGCCGGTCTCTACGACCAGGGACGCTTCTACGCCGAGCGCGGTGGCGAGGCGGCGCGCGAAGCGCGTCTCGTCCTCTCGGAGGAGCAGCTCAAGGTCGGCAAGCGGCAGGTACAGGCTGGCGACGTCGGGATCAGGAAGACGATCGAGACCGAGCACGTGCAGGAGACGGTGCCCCTCGTGCACGACGAAGCGTTCATCGAGCGCCGCCCGATCACCAACGCGGATGCCTCGAACGCGCAGATCAAGGAGCAGGAGATCCGCGTGCCGCTGATGGCGGAGGAAGCCGTCGTCGAGAAGCGGACCGTCGGCAAGGAAGAGGTCGTGCTCAAGAAGCGGCAGGTGACGGAGAACAAGACCGTCGAGGCCGACGTGAGGCGCGAGCGTCTCGACGAGTCAGGGATGCGCGGCGCGAGCAGCAAGACGACCGACCAGGCGCCCGTGAAGGACCCCCTTCGCGACGACCGACGCGACCGACCGTAGGCGTCGGCTAGCCCGTCGGCCGATGTTCGACGACGGGGCGCACGATCTCCACGCGGTAGCCATCGCGGCCAAGGAGCTCGCTGAGCACCTTGGCCGCACTCTGATCCGCGTGCATGAGGATCCCCGACTCGCGCGCCGCCGTCGTGAGCTGCGCGCGCACCATGAGCTGGATCCGGTCGCGGTCCTCGGGGCGGAACGGGTTGAGCCAGCCTGAAGACTCGTCGTACGTCTTCACGTTCAGCACGTCGACGCTCGTGATCTCCGCCGGCGGCAGCGTAACCGTGATGACGCGCATCGCCGAGTCGATGCGTACGTCGGCGCCGTGCTCGAGATCGATCCCCGCCGCGACGCGTCCCGTGACGACGATCAGCGCGCGCTTCGTCGACGCGAAGCGCGTCTGCTCGTAGACCACCACGTCGCGCAGCGTCATCTCGGTCGCCACGAGCTTCGCCACGCTCTGCAGCTGCTCCACCACCACCTGCTGCGTGATGACCGGCGGCGCCGGCGGCCCGAAGACGCTGTGAGTCGCCTGCGTGGCACGGCCGAGCGCCGTCACCGCCAGCGCGACGCCGAACACCAGCACGATGACGACCGTTCCCCAGACGAGTACGCCGCGCGGGGTGAAGCGCGTGGTCGTGGCCATGTCCGGAAGGTAGTGCGAGCCGCGTGCCGGCTTCCGTTCAGTGCGCCTGCCCGTCCTCCACCAACGCGATCAGGAAGGGCAGCGTGTAGAGCAGCAGCCACCCGCGCCACGCCAACCCGATCACGAGCACCCGCCAGTCCACGCGCCCGCCGACGACGAAGAACACCGCGAGCAGCAGTGGGACGGCGGCGAACACGACCTGACTCGTGTTGAATGCCGCGATGCGATGCTCGTCGGTGACGTGCGTGCGCGCGCGAGCCGCCACCATGACGGCCGACACGAACAGACACGTCGCGATCGCGACGTCGGCCGTGCCCAGCCAGAGCGGCCGGCGTGACTCGCCGAGCAGCGCGGCGGCGATTGGAAAGGCGGACGACAGCGCGAACAGGGCGACGCACGTGCGAGCGAGCACACTGCGCGGCGTCGTCGCGCTCACGCCCCCGGGACCTCGCTCACCTGACCACCTGCGACTCTCCATGATTGCCCCTCCTCTCGCGTCCAAACCCGCAGATACCGGTACGTCCCACGCACGATCCGCCCGCCAAACTCCACCGCGAGCCGCGTCCGGAGCGACGTGATCGCGACGTCCGCGCCGATGCGTCGCACGCGCAGCTCCTCCGGCTCGTGCTCGCGGAACCTGATGACGCCCGATCCATGCGCCTCGAGATCCTGCGCCTTGGTGCCGAGGTTGCCGTCGGGACCGGCGAACAGGAGCTCGTCGGCGATCAATCGGTCGAGCGCGGCGACGTCCGCCTCGAGCTGCGCGGCGCGGATCTGCGCCTCGAGCGCCACCATCTCCTCGTCGGGCGGCCCGACGAGCACGGATCGGATCACGTCCAGGTCTGTCATGCGGAATGCGGGAATGCGGGAATGCAGCGGCGAACGTCTCGGGGAAGCCTCGATCGCCTGAAGTTACGCATTCCTACTATTACCACACCAAAGAGAAGCGGCCCGTTGGTTGCGCCCGGCTCGACGCCGATGCATTCTCGCTCAGCCGGCCCGCCGCCCCGACCGGGCCTCCCAGCCCCTCTCGAACCTTTCTTCGTCGTCCGATGACGCATCTTCGCTCGCTCCGCCTGTCGCTCGCCCTCCTCGGCGCGGCGGCTCTCGCGTGCCTCGCACCGGAGCGCCTTTCGGCACAGATGGCCGAGGCGGGAGTCGCGCGCGACGCCAAGCTCGGCACGCCGCTTGTGTGCCTGCACGTCGCGCTGCTCGATTCCGCCGGCAAGGCGATCCAGCACACCGTCACCGATTCGGCCGGACAGTTTCTCCTCGAGGCGCCGCGGCCCGGCAAGTACCGCGTGCAGTTCCTCATCTATCGCTGGGAGCCGCTTGTCGGACCGGTGGACATGCTGGCCGAGGGGGCGTTCAAGAGTCGCGTGTATCCGTTGACGTTCGCGAACATGCTCGTCGCGGATACCTCGTCCGTGCGCCAGCAGGGCGCGGCGAAGGTCGACAGCAAGGAGAAGGTCCAGGCGATCGACGACCTGCTGCGCGCCGACGAATCGGCCACCGGCTGGCAGAGCCGTCGCGCGATGCGCTTCTCCTACGGCCTGAAGTATCCGGAGGATCTGTTCACGAAGGGTGTCGGCGGCAGCGTACTCGCCCGGTTCATCGTCGACCGCACGGGTCTCGCGCGGCCCGACTCGTGGGTGACGCTGTTCGCGTCGAAGCCGGAGTTCGAGTATGCCGTGAAGAGCAAGCTGCCCGACGCCCGCTGGATGCCGGCGCAGAATGCGGGGCAGCCGGTCTGCGAGCTCGTGATGGATTACACGCGCTTCTACACCGAGAAGAACGTCGGCAACATCGTGATGGTGACGCGCTAGGGCGCGGCACGATCGTGCAATCCATCGCCGCCAGGAGTGTGTAGCGTTTTCGGGAGAGCTGTTCTTCAGCGATCTCGACACACACTCCGGCGGTTGACATGACCAATCCCAACGACACGCGTGGCAGCCGGCCACGCGCACGCGGCGACGGCGTCGCCGGCGTCCTCGTGGCGTACGCACTCATGCTGCTCGCGGCGCTTCCCTTTGCCGCGTCGATCGGCGCGCGCACCACGCCGCCGCCGGTGCTCGAGAGCTCGGCCATCTCCGCGCTGCGGAAATCCGCGACGAAGGACGTCCGCGTCGCGGAGGCGCAGTTCTGGGCCACCGTCCAGCGCGTCGGCACGCCGCTCGTCGAGCCGATCCCCGGCAACTCGACCGACGTCCTCATCACCTTCCTCTGGCGCGGCGACTCGGCGACGAAGAACGTCGCGCTCGTGAACACCGCCGTCGCGAGCTACGTGCCCGCGGAGGCACTGCTCACGCGCATCGGCAACACCGACGTGTGGTATCGCAGCTATCCCGCACGCAACGACGCGCGCTTCTCCTACGAGCTCTCCGTCAACGACAACCTCGTGCCCTTCGATCAGGTGACCGACTGGAGCACACGCAGCGCGACGTTCCACAAGGATCCATTCAACAAGCGCACGTACGAGTCCGGGTTCGGGCGCGAGGTGTCCATCGCCGAGGGGCCGCGCGCACCGCGCGACGAATGGAGCGACGCGCGCCCTGGCGTCGCGACGGGACGCGTCGAGCAGATGTCGGTGAAGAGCGAGCTGCTCGGCACCACGCGCGACGTGTGGGTCTACACGCCTGCAGGCTACGACACGATCGCGCGAAAGGGCGGGCTTCCGCTGCTCCTCGTGTTCGACGGCGGCGAATACGTGAAGAGCATCCACGCGCCGACCATCCTCGACAACCTCGTTGCCGCGCGGCGCATCGCACCGATGGTTGCCGTCTTCGTCGGCAGCGCGGACGAGCAGCGCGACGTGGAGCTCGATCAGAACGATCGCTACGCCCAGTTCCTCGCGACCGAGCTGCTGCCGACGATCAGGGCGCGCTATGTGATCGCATCGTCACCGGCGCACAACGTCGTCGCCGGCTCGAGCATGGGCGGCCTCGGGGCGGCGTTCGTCGCCAACCGTCACCCCGAGCTGTTCGGCAACGTGCTCTCACAATCGGGCGCGTTCATGTTCGGCGCGCCGGGAGAGCAGGGGGGCGAGCGGGTGAAGCGCGAGATCGAATCGTCGCCGAAGCGCGGCGTCGCGTACTACCTCGAGGCGGGGATCTACGAGAACGATCGGCTCGAGAACGGCGTCGATCTGCTCTCGTCCAACCAGCATCTGCGCGACGCCCTCCAGGCGAAGGGCTATCGCGTGACGTACAGCGAGTACGCCGGCGGCCACAGCGATCTCAATTGGCGGAGCGGATTCTCCAGGGGACTGCTGGCACTCGTGGGCAAGTAGGAGTCTGAAGAGCAGGTGAATCGGTGAGTCAGTGAATCGGTGAATCGGATGGTGAAACGGTGAATCGAACTGCGTAGGCCACTCAACCAGCGTGGAGCCTCGTTGAGGGATCTCCAGGCTGGTCGTAGCCGGAGCCGTTCAGTTCACCGATTCACCCGCCGATTCACCAGCTCACCGATTCACTGATTCACCGACTTGCACGGATCCGTCCTTCCTCAATGGCGTTTCGCGCCGCCGCGACGAGCGCCGAGCCGAGCGATTCCGTCCGCACGATGACCCGCCGTGCGTAGCGGCGCCAGACCGCGCGCGTCGCGCCCCACGCGGTGCCGAGCGCCACGCCGATGCCTGCCGCCGCGGCCACTGGCGCCGCAATGCTCACGAGACTGACGGCCGCCGAGCCGAGCGCGAACGAACCGAGGAAGGCGCCAATGCCGCCGACTGTCGCGGCGGTGGCGAGGGCGTCGGTGCGTGCCGAGAGGACGCTGATCGTCGATCGGCCCCCGCGGCGTGCCACCGTCACATAGTGGAAACCGAAGGCGTCCTGCCCCTTCCACTCCACGCTGCCGAGCGCCTCGGTCACTTCGCCCTGCACACCGAGCGTACGCCGCACGACGTCGAACAGCTCGCCGATTACGTCGTCCGCCACCTCGCCATCGATCGAGTCCTCGAACCGGAAGCGATGCGGCGCGCCGAGCACGCCGCCGCCGCGCGGTGCGCGCGCGTCACCAAGTGATGCCGCGACGCTCGCCACGTGATCGGGCGCGATTCCCGCACCGGCCGCAATCTCCTGGATGTCGGCCAGTGTGTAACGCGGCGCGCTCGCCTGCACCCCTTCCGGGCGCTCGGCGGCGCGATTGAGGATGAGCGCGAGCTCCTCCTCGGTGTAGCGACGCTCACCGACGGATGTGGTCGGCGTCGGCTTCGAGATCTCGTCGCGATGGGAGCGGGGCGAACCTGGGATCTGCGGCACCGAGCGAGGTGAAGGGGACGCGCTCAGTATGCAGGCAAACAGGTGGTAGGACCAAGTACGGCTGGTCCGTGCGCGACCAGTGGGTGCAGCATTCCAGTAGACCAGGCACGCACCCACATCACGTTACGGAGGCAACATGGCAACCAATCCGCCAAAGAAACCCCATCGCATCGGAGCCGTGAAGGAGCGGTCGCAGGTGCAGAATCCCGTGACCGGCCACTGGACCAAGCGCGACGCATGCAGCGGCCAGTTCATCGATCAGAAGGCCGACGGGAAGCCCTTCAAGGGCGTGCGAAAGGAAAACCCACCGCGGAAGTAGCGCCGCAGCGAGCCATGAAATTCATGGCTCGCTCTCTTAGTGGACCCCTCGTCTGGGGAGTTCCACCTCGCGAACCTCAGCGTACCGCACGCTGACGACTTCCACGTGACCCCAGACGGGACAACCGTCGACCTTCGCGGGCTCGAACCTGACCTGCGAGACCATCTTCATGGCTTCGCGTCTGTACCGCGCGTCGTCGGTCCCGGTGATGAAGACGGTCGTCGTGTCGGCCGCGCCATCGGGCCGCACGAGAAAGGCAACGCGCAGGGGCACGCCCGGCGGCACCGATTGCGGCACGCGCGGCACCGGCGGGCGCGACGTCGGCCGACCGGCATCGGGCAGCTTCTCGGGCGACACGTTGGCGAAGATGCTGTCCGAGACGGCGCGACAGCGCGCTTCGCGTTCGGGAGACATCTGAGCGACCGGCGGCAGCTGCTGTTTCGCGCACGCGAGCGAGAGCGCGGCAACGACGGGAAGTGCGGAGCGCACGGCGATCTGATGTCTGCGGTGGGAAGTCGACGCTCGCCGGCGAGCGGTCACGGCGCACGGCACGGCTCGCCAATATGGCGCGGCCACTGCCGGGCGGCCACCTTCACTCGTGGGTGTAACTACGCCGATGAAGGAGGATGCGACGTGCGACGCTACCGCGGATGGCTCGCTGTGCTCGGGCTGGGATTCGCCGCAGCGTGCGAGGCCGGGGCGCAATCCGGTGGCTCGCCGCCGCCGGTGAGATACCCTGGAACGACTGCGCGACTCGAGTCTCCGGCACGTGTACGACGGGGCGACAGCCTCTCGCTGCGATTGCTCATTTGCAACGAGACGGGCTCCCGGATCATGCTGCCGATGACGTGGCAGGGCGACGGTGGTTTCGACCCCATCGTTCGTGACTCGAAGGGTCACGTCGTCTGGCGCGCCTCGCGCGGGAAGCCACGGTTCGCTGGCGCCGAGTCGAGAGGCATCCAGCCCCACCAGACGACCACGTACCGGGCGACCTGGAACCTCCGAGATCCGAGCGGTTTCTCAGTCCCGCCTGGCACCTACCGGATCACCGGCCAGTTGTTGAATGGGCGAGATTCAGTGATCGTGTCCGTCGCCGACGTACCTGTCGTGATCGAGCCGTAAGTCGCGGGACCGTTGAGCAGTTGTCGAGCGTGTCTTCGTAAGAGGGACATCCGGATGCTGCGACGCATGTGCAGGCTGCCACGATTCGCGACACTGCATCTCGCGCTCGGATGCGCGTGCGCCGTGGCGACGATCGCCATCGCATGCAGCGACGCAACGGCTCCACTGCCCGCCGGCGCGATCGAGTGGAGCCCTCCGGCGCGATTCGCCCTCTGGTGGCAGATGACCGAGTCGTGCTCCGGGCGGCAGGGCGATCTCAGCGCGATCAGGTGGTACGTCGTGCCGAACGCGACGAGCATCACCGTGAACGGGAAGCAGGTGCAGGGAGAGACGATCGGCACGGATCGCATCATTCTCGTGGAGCCGCATCGCCTCGACGGCTCACTCGTGCGACACGAGATGCTCCATGCGCTGCTCGGCGTCGGCGGCCATCCCCGCGCCGCATTCCTCGAGGCATGCAACGGCGTGGTCGTATGTGACAGCGTGTGTGCGGCGGATGCTGGTGGACGCACCGATCCACCTCCCGATGCGCCAGAGCTCACGTCGCGCGACGTCGCGACTCGCCTCGAGGTCGTGCCTCGGCAACCCGCGGTCAGTCAGGACAGCGGCGCGGTCGCGGTGATCATCTCCATCACCAACCCGCTTGCGACACCAGCGTGGGTCCGCCTCGTGCCACCCGGGTCGCAAGACGCAATCGGATACACCTTTGGCCTCGCGCTCGACTATGACGACAGCCGTCTCGTCTTCCTCAGGGGCCAGATGGGGATGATCGGCACGCGCTTCCCACTCGCCGCGAATGAAACGCGCCGCTACGTGTGGGACGGTGATCTGGCGGCGGGAGACTACGGAGTACGCGGCTGGTTCAACGACGACAGCACCCCGAGATTCCTGCTGAAAGTCGCTCCCTAACAGAGCTACGCTCGCGCCGACTCCACCGGCCGCGTCAGCTCGAGCTTGAGCCGCATCCGCACATCGTCATCGATGTACAGCTGCCCGTGCTGCTGCCGCTTTGCCGCACCATGTCGATTCGCGGCCGGCTCGTTCGACGTATGGGTGAACCCACAGCCAACCCTCGAACACGGAACCTCGAATGCGCAAGCTCAAGATCATCGAACACATCTCGCTGGATGGCGTAATCCAGTCCTCCGGCGAAGATGGCTTCCCCTACGCCAATTGGACGGCGCCATATCGGACCCCCGAGGGCCGCGACGCCCTCCTCGCCGAGCACGGCGACCAGTTCGATCTGCTGCTCGGCCGTCGCACCTACGACATGTGGTCTTCCTTCTGGCCGACGGCGCCGAGCGGCGGTTTCGCCGATCGTCTCAATGCAGCGACGAAGTACGTTGTCACGCATCGTCCGGACACGCTCGAGTGGGGCCCGTTCGAGGGCATCGGACCGGACCTCATCGCCG
>JACXTT010009766.1_pt1 | contig 13059 bp, 14 predicted proteins | sample 9270951 | NCBI WGS metagenome assembly JACXTT01 (sample SAMN15532306, study PRJNA645909) | rock metagenome | isolation source: weathered quartz diorite | place: Puerto Rico | collected 2017-06-21
CATTTGTTTTATAAATATGCGGATGCATATCATCGAGCCGTATCCTGTTCACAGCAGCATAAGCGGTGCCTTTATCAAAATGACTGGCATCCATCAATGATATCTTGCTCCACGAATCAATGGTGGCAGGTGTTACGTTTTTCCAGGTCTTACCGCCATCGCGCGTCAGTTGTATCAATCCGTCGTCGGTACCACACCAGATGGTATTGCTGTCTTTGGGTGATGGCGCTACCGTATAGATCACACCCCTGCGTGGCATTTTTTTCAGATCATCTGTAGCAAAAATGCCTACGCTGGCGGGGATGTCCCAGGTAGCTCTTGTTAAATCCGGGCTGATGGCTGACCAGGAATGTCCGCCGTTATTGGTTTTGAACAACACATTGCCGGCGAAGAACAGGGTCTTCGGATCAACCGGTGAAAAAAGAACCGGTGCCGTACGCAAGAAACGGTATTTAGCGCTGCGCACTGCTTCGGGTGCGATGTTCTGCACCTGGCCTGTACGTTTATTGTACTTCGTGATCTTCCCGCCATAAATAATATCGGAATTCAACGGATCAGCAGCCACATAACCATATTCTTCCACACCTACCGGATGCCATTCGCGGAAAGTAACCTGTCCGTCGTTGCCACGTGAAGCGATACCCACAGAACCACTCTCCTGTTGTCCGCCATATACATTATAAGGAAAGGCATTATCTGTACTTACATGATAGAATTGCGCCGTAGGCTGGTTATACCAGGAAGAAAAAGTTTCACCACCATTAACAGTAATGATGGCGCCCTGGTCCGATGCAATAAGCATGATATTGGTCTGTTCAGGGTTGATCCATATGCGATGGTAATCATCGCCACCGGGTGCACCCCTGAAATCTTTCCAGGTATTACCTCCATCAACAGATTTCCATACCACAACATTGGCGGTATACACTATATCGGCATTTTTAGGATCCACTTTTACTTCTGCAAAATCACTGCCTCTTCCCCAATACCTTCCGTCGTTGCTGATGCTGGTCCAGCTTTCACCGGCATCATCACTCCGGTACATGCCTCCGTATTTACCCGCATCTACTGTTGCGTACATCCTATTGGGATTACTGGGTGCAATGCAAAAACCAATGCGACCCAATCCCTGTTCCACTGTAGGCAATCCTTTGGTGAGATGGGTCCAGCTATTACCACCGTCGGTAGATTTATACAGTCCGCTACCCGGACCATTCCAGGCCCCATTCTCCCAGGGGCCCTGCCGACCCGCCCACAGATCGGCATAGACGATATTAGGATGTTGCGGATCGATGGCTACCTGTATGGCGCCTGTATTCTCATCTTTATACAATACCTGTTGCCAGGTTTTACCCCCATCTGTAGTACGGTATACTCCGCGTTCTTTATTGGGTCCGTACGGATGTCCCAGCATCGCTACAAATACCCTATTGGGGTCATGCGGATCAATGGCAAGTCCACCCACCTGCTGCCCTTCACTCAATCCAAGATGTGCCCATGTTTTACCGGCATCTGTTGATTTATAAATGCCATTACCGACCGAAAGATCGGGTCTCTGCAATCCCTCACCACTTCCCACATAAATGATGTTAGGGTCGGAAGGAGCGACTGCTACATCACCAATAGATCCAGTTGATTGCTGATCGAAAAGCGGGGCCCATATACGGCCATAATCCGTGGTCTTCCATACACCGCCATTATTCACACCAATATAAAAAGTGCCGGGCTGTTGTGGTACACCTGCTGCACCTACGGTGCGTCCGCCGCGGTGCGGACCAATCATTCTCCATTTCAAAGCACTTAAATAACCTGCGGGAACAGGTTGCGCCAAAAGAAAGACGCCTGGCCATACAAGCGATGCCAGTATAACAAGTCTGATATATTTCATAGTATAGTTATAGTACTGTTGATCCTATTCATGAGGAGTGCTGCCAGGCTGCCAAGCCTTTTTGCAGATCGTCGGCATTCATTACCGGGCAATACTCCACTTTGGCTTTTAATTTGGTGAAGAAGGGTTCAGAAATAACGGGGATCTCTGAAGGATCTTTCAGATCAAATACCATGAAGCAGGAGCGGCTGCCATTGTTCGTGTGAAAATAACTTGCTTCCGGCTTCAGCTTTTCCATGGTCGTTTTCATGATCATGGGTAAACTGCCATCCAGGATGGCTTTGTTGGCGGCTTCCACGTCGTCCATTGTAACCCTTAACAAAGTACGCATGTGAGTATATTTTAGGTGATAAAATCAGGCCACAACTGTCTTCACCATCTTTGAAGCGATCCAGGCAAACAATCCCTGCACCAGTCCAGAAATAACACCAATAATCGGCCCCACAACCAGCATCATTATGCGGGGATCCTTACCTGGCATCTTTGTGTTCATATCCCTTAACATATCAGCATGGTTAGACATATAAGTATTATACAAAGCGTAGTGTATCGCAACAATCCACACGCAGTTAAAAATGCTTACCATAAAACCATGCAGAAAATATTTATCATTACATCGTTTGGCAATAAAGTAGGCACAGATGATGAAGATCACCAGCCAGAAAAAAGGTTCCACATTTGAAGGTATCCAGTAAACAGTGGCAATGGCCATAGCCAGTCCAAATAGAGAAAGCCTGAAGATGAGTTTCCAGTTCATAAAGAAGGGTTTGGTTGAGGTTTAAATGTATTTAGAAAAATACACTAAAAATTCAACTATACCTATTAAATGAACTTTATTTTCCTGTCAACACTCCACCTGCCCGGGCCATATACCAACAGGGTCAGGAGCATAATAATATAATAGAGGGGTATCTCAAAACCATTATCTGCCGCTTCAAAGCCATTGGTCCAATGTACGGTTTTGATGGCTACCAGCAGGGTAATCACCAAGGGTATTACAATCAGTCGCGTTCCCAATCCAAGTACCAATAAGATCACTCCCAGCACTTCTGTACCTGCCGCCAGATATGCGTTGAATGCAGGAGCCGGTATACCAATGCTGCCGAACCAGTCGGCCACACTGTTGATGTCTTTCCATTTCATTTTAGCCGGCCCGTAAAAACCATAAGCCAGTATCAGTCTCAATAAGAGCAATAATGGGGAAGATGCTTTTTCGAGATGAGTCGCCAGCAAATTATATTTTGTTGAGATAGACATAGTAGGATGTTTAAAAAATGATCAATTCTTGTGTTAAAGCGTTTTTGAAAAATTGATGAACCGCCTGTTTATCGCTGCCTGAAGAAACAATGCCATATGTTGTCTCCAGCGTTTCCAGCAGTTTGTCAATAGTAGCCGGCGCTTCCTCCAATAAAGAGAGCATGATGGCCAGTGCAGGCGAGAGATCGGTAAAGATCACCGTGCCGGCTGCATCCCGGTGCGCTGCGAGGAAATAATTTCCTTTATCAGTCATTGTAATATTACGTGCCGGTTTGAGGTGTACCGGGTATTGAAATGAAAACAACTGGTGCTCCGGGTTGATGACCAGCTTGCCGGTTTCCAGTGAATACGTTGCCGCTGGCTCCCCTCTCCGGTCTTCCATCATGAACAACTCCACTTCGGCCCATTCAAAACACAACAGTTCTTCGAGGAAAGGATATTTCTCAAGGAAGGGATGTTTGATCGTTACCAGGTATTGGTAAAATTCTTTGGGCATATACCATACCTGCGGCGACTGACAAGCGTGATGGGTGAAGAAATCATTGACCAGGTGTTTCCATTCCGTTGCACTGAGCAATGCATGGGTTAACGGGTAAGCATTTTGCAGCATATCATCTACTACGTTGTACACAAGTCTTCTATAATGACTGATGTGCTCGTTATGAATACCGGGAATGGGTTCCAGTTGCCCGCTGCGGCAGTAACCGGCCAGGGCCGACTGGTATCGGCGGGTGGTATCATGCAGTAACATAGGACGATTGTTTTAAAGCGGCTGCTTTGATGGCATTCAGCCTGTTGATTTCTTTTTGAAGTTCTTCCAGTTCAGGGATATTGAAATCCCTTTCCAGTAATACCGGCACATCCCTGCCGAGCCTGCTCATGGTGTAATCGAACAGATCATACACAGGATCGATGATGGCTTCTCCATGCGTGTCGATGATCAATGTATCGGACACCTGTTCATGTCCCGCCATATGTATATAACGCACTCGCTCCATCGGTAACTGATCGATAAATGCTTTGGCGTCATAACGATGGTTGAAACTGTTCACATACACATTGTTTACATCCAGCAACAGATCGCAGTCGGCTGTTTCCAGTATGGCATTGATAAAATCAATTTCGGTGAGTTCGGGTGCAACCGGACTGTAATAACTCACGATCTCAATAACCATCTTTCTTTCCAGCAGATCCTGCACCGTTTTGATGCGCTCCGACACATGCGCTACAGCATCAGCAGTAAACGGAATGGGCAATAGATCATACAGGTGCGCATTATCGCATTTGGCGTAGCTGAGGTGTTCTGAATAAACCTGCGCTCCGGTGGCTGCAAGGAACTGTTTCAGTTTTTTCAGGAATGCAAAATCAAGTTCATCCGGACTACCAATCGAAAGCGACAAACCATGTGTGAAGAGCGGGTATCGTTCCAGGGCCTCCTGGAATTTTTTGTTCCAGAAACCACCCACCCCTATCCAGTTTTCAGGTGCCACTTCAATAAAAGCAGGTTTCAATGTGCTGCTTTGCAGGAAAGTTTCGGCGAAATCCTTCCTGTATCCGATTCCTACCATAACAATCGTTTTAAAAGTGTGGAAGAATAAGGACAGGCTACCACCGTAACCCGTCCTTACCGGAAAGGATTACATGCCGGATTTTGTTTTTCCGCTCTTGTCCTTGGTCTTGTCGGTCTTCTTACCGTCTTTCTTGTGACCGCCACATTTTCCTTCACCGCACTTACCTTCCCCACATTTACCGTCCTTTCCTTTTTTGTGCATGGTTGAATCGGCTTTCCCTTTTTCACCACATTTTAATTCCAGGCTTCTGTTAACAGAAGTGTTACTAAGCAGGTTGCTCCTTACCGCTTCTCCCGAACCCATATTGTTGTAATGAAAGGTTCCGGCAGCATTGGCTGCAATACCTGATACGGCAATCATGGCTCCTGCGAGAATAGAGCCGGCTACGATGTTTCTTTTCTTTTCCATTGTTAGATGGTTTTAGTTTAAAAAATGATGGATTTGCAGGAATAGTCTGCACATTTTTTAAAACCTGACAACGGAGTAGAAATTTTTTTTCAGGGAAATTACAAACGCTCGATGATGCGTTCTTTCAGTTCATCATTTTGCAGTTGAGGTGCATTATCATTTTGGTGGTCATGAAGATGGTGGTGTAGGAACCGGTCGATCAGCCCGCTTTGTTTTTCATAAGTAGTACAGGCGTCGCAAAGGCTTTTATGCATGAACAACCTGACCTTTTCTATCCATGACAGGCCCATAACCGACCGCTTATCGATCAGTTCCGTTGCTTTCCTGCACGAGTATATGATGATGTGCACTATCTTTTTCATTCTCCTCTTTTAAACCAGTTAACCTCCAGGCATTTTCTCAATTGCAGCTTTGCACGATGCAGTATTTGCCAGAAGTTAGTCGGTGCAATGTCTAATTCCTGACAGATCAGATCGCCTTTTTTTTCTTCCAGGTATTTTAACTGCACAGCAGCCAGCCAGGTAGCCGGAAGCTTGTGCAGGCATTGTCGCAGTATGCTGGTGAAATCCAGATCATCCAGTAGATGCCCTGGTTGATCCTCCCATTGATGCGGACGCTCTCTTTTCACCCACAACCCCTCTTCATCAAAAAAACGTTCCAGCAATGCATTGCCAGCCCGGTCTTGTTCTACCGGCTCCGTAACAGCAGCCTGTCGGTACTGTTGCCTGTAATGATCGGCGATCTTGTGATTGAGGATACCAAATAGCCAGGTCCTGGCATCACTGGTTCCTTTAAAAGAAGACAGCGACTGGTAAGCAGCCAGGAATGTTTCCTGCACAAGGTCTTCGGCCGTCTCTTTATTATCGGTCTTGTAAAAAGCCCAGGAATACAGGTCATTGGTATACCTGTTTACCCATCCTTTAACCGTGTTTGCCGGATTGGCAGCGTCTGTCATATTTATTTCTTCGCTTTTACCGGGAATGGTGGCCGTCGAGGCGTTTCCTGCGGATGCTGCTGCAATTCTTTCATCGCCACTTCAATGGCTTTCTGCAGTTGCGGATCGTTGCCTTTGATTACTTCCGAAGGTGTTTGTTCCACTTCTATATCAGGCGCTACACCTACGTTCTCCACTATAAACCCGTCTTTGGTCCAGATACCAACATTGGGTGCCGTTACGTTACCTCCATCCATGAATTCGGGGAAACCGAGTATGCCTACCAATCCGCCCCAGGTGCGTTTACCCACCAGGGTACCTACCTTAAATTTGCGGAACATCCAGGGCAGCATATCACCGCCAGAACCGGCTGTTTCATCAATCAGCATCACTTTGGGGCCCTGAATAGAAGCACTGGGACTTTTCAGTTCCTGACCATAACGCATATGCCAGTATGCTTGCATAGGTCTTTGTAAAATATCAATGTAATAATCTGCCAGCTGTCCGCCGCCATTGAAACGTTCATCAACGATGATGGCTTTCTTATTGGCCTGCGGGAAGAAATAGCGTTTGAAATATTCAAAGCCCAATCCGGCGGTATTGGGCACGTATACATATGCCACCTGCCCCCTGGTCGCTTCTTCTACTTTCTTCAGGTTGCCTTCCACCCAATCCCTGTTGCGCAGATCGGCTTCGTTTTCCACGGGCACAACTTTTACCGTGCGGGAGCCGGTGTAATCGGGATTCGGTCCAATGGTCAGCGTGACGATCTTACCGGCGGTTGCTTCAAAAAACTGGTAGAGATTTTCCGTCGCCGTTACATCTTTTCCGTTCACTGCTAAAATATATTCTCCTGTTTTTGCATTCACACCCGGCTCGGTGAGCGGTGAACGGAGATTGGGGTTCCAGTTGAGTCCGCCGTATATTTTTTTGAGTTGATAGCGATTGTTCACAATAGTATAATCCGCACCCAGCAATCCGCCACTGACAGCAGCAGGGTTCATTCTCCTTTCGCCCAGTGCAGTCAATCGATGGTGGCCTACCGCCAGTTCACTGCACATCCATTGTATCAATGTGTTCAGGTCACTGCGACAGGAAAGGTCGGGCAGGAACTGCGCATATTTCTTTTTGGTGGCCGCCCAGTCAACACCATGCATACCCGGATCATAAAAATAATCGCGGTTGATGCGCCAGGCTTCATCAAATATCTGCGGCCATTCAGCTAAGGGATCAAACTTCACCTGCAGGTCGGCGGTATTGAGCAGGCCTTTTCCGGGTTCGGGTTTATCACCTGTGGGCGCAATACCCCAGACACCACTTTTGGTATACAGCATTTTCCTACCATCAGCAGCAATAATGTACCCGTCGAGGTCCATCACTTCGTTGTCTTTTCTCTTTTTGATATCGTACTTGTGCAGCATACCGGAGCCTCCGTCATAACTGTATACTACAAAGAGCAATTCTCCTTCCTTACCCATACCCAGTCCGTGATAATTGCCTGCTTTCAGAGGTATATCGATGGTACGCTCCTGGATCCCATCCAGATCAATGCGGAAAGATTCGGTTGTTTTTTTACCGGCTTTGGCTGTGTCCTGTCCCTTTGTTTCTTCATCACTCTCTTTGGCAAAAGGCGAAATCGTTTCTTTCCGTAAAGTCAGCAGGTAAATAGAATTGGTAGAACGGGTATCGTTGTTCGACTGATCGAACCAGTTCACAACCGGACCCGCATCGGTAGAAGCAAAGAAAAACAGGTATTTGCCTCCGCGGTCGAAGATGGGTTCCGATACATCGCTCAATCCATCTGTTACAGGGAAAGATTTGTTTTGATCGATGGAATAAAGGATCGCTTTTTTGAAGAAAGTACCGGTTACCTTGGTATAGACCAGCCATTTTGAATCGGGTGACCAATCACCGAACTGCTCACGGAAAGCACCAGGCGCATACAATTCGTCTGCATCGATCTTCTGTTCGCTGCCGGTGGCCACATCCAATAAATAAATATTCCTTCCATTGTCTACAAAACAGATTTTTTTACTGTCGGGCGACCAGTGGATATTGGCATAGAAACCGGTTCCATGCAATTTGAGTACCCGGGCATTTCCCGACCCATCCTGCGATTTGATGTGTAATGCATATTCGCCCGAAGCGTCGGAGAAATAAGCGATGGATTTCCCATCGGGCGACCAGGAGGGATACTTTTCATGTGCATTATCGGTCTGGGTAATATTTCGTGCATCTCCTTTTTCTGCCGGTACAGTCATGATCTCACCCCTGAAATCAAAAACAGCCCTGTTGCCCGAAGGAGAAATATCGGCGCTGCGTATATAGCGGCCTCCTTTCACAAAACGCTGGCGCAGTTCCAGCAGGTCGGTGGCTATACCTACAGTAATATCTTTAGATGTATTGGCACCAAGATCGAAATGGTGCAGGTAGCCGGCTTGTTCAAATATGATCTTTCCGTTTCCGGCAGATGCATGAATAATGGGAAAATCCTTGTACGAAGTCAGTTGTTTAACTTCTTTTGTAGCAATCGTATAAGAGAACAAATTGAATTCACCATTACGATCACTCAGGAAATAAATTTTATCCTCCACCCACATAGGCTCTGTATCGTTGCAGCCTTCTTCGGATTGCGGAATTTTCACAACCGATTTGTTGGCAAAAGAAAAAACAGATATGGTAGAAATGGTACCACCGCGGTAATGTTTCCACTGGCGGAAAACTTCGGCTATCGGCGTATACGCCATAAATTTCCCATCGGGTGAATATGCAGCATGAAAAGCATTGGGGATTTCAAGCTGCGCGGGGAAACCTCCCGTAACGGGCACTGTAAACAACTGCGAGTAACGAACGGTAAATACCGACCGTTTTGAAATAAACAATACATTTTTTCCGTCGGGCGTGAACCCTCTTACAATATCCGCTCCCGGATGCCAGGTAAGTCTTTTTGGAACACCGCCTTCCACCGGCACAACAAATACATCTGTATTACCATCGTATTGCGCGCTGAAAGCGATCAACTTGCCATCAGGAGAGAATACCGGATTCGACTCAATGCCTTCATCTACAGTAAGTCTCCTGGGTTGCGAGCCATCTAAATTGGCCACCCAAAGATCCTCTGCATAAATAAAAGCAATGTGATTAGCGCTGATCGCTGGCTGCGAGAGCATGCGCGTATTGTGCGTATCAATGGCAAATGAAGCAACAGGCAATAACAATAACAGGCATGCCCAAAACGGAAATGATTGTTTAGTCAATTTCATAAGTATTGATTAAGACAGGTAAATAACAGGTAGACGGGTCATAAATATAAAAAGACCCGGCGACATACTAAAACGGCTGTTGCACTATTTGGCTATCACAAACCTAATCCCCTGCTTATGCCTGAATATGACTTTGTTGCCGTATTGCACAGCGGGTATCCAGTTCGGACCATCTCGAATCACTCGTACCGCTTCTTCTGCTGTTCCATAACCAGGGTTATTCAACGCTTTAACGTCATTTACTTTTCCCTGTTTATCTATGATGAAAGTTACATACACGGTGTACATACCAGCTGGGGCGCCATTTTTTACTGGTAAATCGCGAGAGAGATTCCTTTCGAGGTACCTGGTCCATCCTGAAATTCCTCCCGGGAATTCAGCCCGGGTTTCAACAATCGAAAAATCAGCCCTCTTGCCATCTTGTGTGAATGCCTCATCATTGTAGGTATCCGTTGCCGCATTATACATTCGTCGAAAATAGATTTGTCCTCCCGGGTAATAATGATACTTGTATGCCAGTTTTCCCGGCTCGTAGAAATACGCAGAATCGGCTAATCGACCAGTTTCATAATAGTCAAGTGACAATCCTATTATTTTCGTGGGGCTGATACTACCGGCCGAAGTATACCTGCTTTTCAATGCATTGGACTTTTCCCAGTACAATACAGTCTCATATAGGGTATCCTTTTTATAGATCTCGTGGCGGTAAAAAGCATTCTCTTGCAACGAGGGGTGGCCATTACTGTCGATGTATTCAATCCGGGTTTGCGCAAAGGCGCTGAATGACAACAACAACAACGAAAGAGTTAATCTTGCTTTCATCGGTCAGGGATTAGATATAACTAAGATAAAGCGGCTATCTTATTTTTCAGTATTTTTTTCTCGGGGTCCGATTGGGTAAGCCGAAGCGCTTTCTCAAAAGATTGCTTTGCCTGGTCTTTGTGATTTAACTGTGCATACAGTTCTCCCAACAAGCTATGATAGAGATAGTACGATTGGATGGCTTTTTCAGGTACCAGGTCATTCAGTATATCCAATGCCTGTTGCGGACCATGCACTTGTAATACAGCAACGGCTTTATTCAATTTGGCTATGGGCGAATCCGCCACCTGGCATAGCCACTCATATAATTCCAGTATCCGCTGCCAGTTGGTTTGTTCAAAGCTTTTGGCGGTACAGTGCTCATAAGCGATGGCGGCTTCAATATGATATGAACTGATCGCTGAACCAAATGCGGCTTCATTCATATAAGCATTGCCCAATGCAATTAGCCTTACATCCCATTTCAACCTGTTTTGTTGTGGCAGCAGAATGATCTCTCCTTCAGCGGTGAGCCGGCTTTCACTTCTTGCCGAATGAAAACACATCAATGCCATCAGCGCAAAAGCTTCCGGTAAGCGGGTATACTGGTTTTCTGTGATAAGCCTTCCCAACATCATGGCCTCATCCATCAGGTCTTTCCGGATTAGTTGTTCTGCCTGTGTAGAATTATATCCTTCGTTGAACAATAAATAGATTGTATTCAAAACAGCATTCACCCTTTCTTTCAGGGCATCCGGTGATGGCAGTACCAATTCTATTTTATGCTCCCGGAAAAATTCTTTGGTGCGATACAATCTTTTCGAAACGGTATCTTCTGCCGTAAGAAATGCTTTGGAAATTTCGTTTGTGCTGAATCCACAAAGCGTTTTGAGGATAAGGGTGATCTGGTTTTCCTGCGTAATGCCGGGATGACAACAGGCAAACATCATTTTCAGCAGGTCATCTTTGATCAGGTCTTCTTTCCAAAGACTCTCCATAGCGGGCGCCATGGTATATTCAGAGTTTAGCAATTGTTTTTCCCCATCGCTGAAGTCGAACTGAACCGCGTATTTGTTCCGGCGGATGCTGTCAATGGCTTTATTCTTCGCCACGCGGAACAACCAGGCAGAGGGGCTATCCGGTATGCCTTTCAATTTCCATACATGGATGGCATCCATAAAAGTCTGCTGTACTACATCTTCTGCCAGTTCCAGGTGTTCGGTACCAAATACCCTGGTTAAAACAGAAACCATCTTTCCCGCTTCACGACGGAAAAGATGGTCTGTGAGTTTATTGATGTCGTAAGAGATGGCCAGTAATTTTGGCCAAATGTAGCTTACATTTTCATTTCCTGTATTTCCCTTACTTCCACGATACCGCTTTCAAAAGTCAGTATCGGACATCCATTCGCAATTTCTACTGCTTCTTCATAACTGTCGGCTTTGCAGATCAGGTAACCGCCTACCATTTCTTTTCCTTCCATGAAAGGACCGTCTGATAATACTTTCTGACTGCCTTTCACCACTTTACCATCACGCTTGAGGGGTTGTGCACCACCAAACTTACCCGCAGCCGATAAAGCGCCCATCCATTCCATCCATTTCTGCATATGGGCCTGCCATTTTTCGGCTGACTCATGTAATTCCATGCCTTCACCACCCCTGAATAATAAAAGATATTCTGCCATTGTCAATCAATTTTATCGTTAAAAAAATAATAGGGTTATTTGCCTGCATGAAGCGCCATGCGATTACCTTCCGTGTCTATGAAAAATGCCATGTACCCGATCTCTTCGGTAATCTGCGTTTTGGGCATCACTACTTTCCCGCCGGCTGCTTCAATCTTGTCTATCACTGTCTGGATAGCAGGATTGGCATTGAGGTATACAATCGTACCGTCGGCAGATGGTTTGTGCATGGGACTTTTTACGAGAGCACCTGAAACTTTTCCTGTTTGCGCAGCCGGATCATAAGGGAAGAAAGTCATTTCCATGCCCATCATTTCCTGGGTAAACATTTCGATACCGAAGATGGTCTCATAGAATTTTTTAGCCCTTGCTGTATCCAGTGCAGGGATCTCAAACCAATTGAGTGCATTGGTATTGGCTGATAATTTTTCCATTGTATTTGTTTTTTAGTTAGGAATGAAACGTTTAATTGTACTTCATGGCTTCCTTGGTGTAATATTTTTTCAGGAAAGCAATCTGACCAATGTCATAGCTTTCGTGCTGTGCCAGGAAAGCGATGGTGCCGCCCATGGTTGGGTCGCCAATCGGACTTTTAATGGGAGACTCGGCGGCCAGGTGCGTCTCCGATACCGACTGAATCGCTCCTTTCAACAAAGCGCTGGCTTTATGCCATGCTGCTTTGATGGTTTCCAATGAAGGATAGGTTGTTTCTTCACTGTATGGCTTAAAACCCTGAAACAGTTCATCAAAAGGGTTTTGCTCAGGTTTACCGAGAAATGCCAGTACATTAAAACGGGCCCATACGGTATGAGCTGCAATCCAGTTGATAGGATTATTGTGATCGCTGATCCTTTCTTTCGCCTGCGCTTCTGTAAGTCCTTCCAGCGCATTGATGAAAAGCCGCTCATTCATATTGAGGATGAGCACTGAATGTTGGATTGAATTGGTCATTTTTAATCGTTTTTTAGGTTTTCTGATGTAATGACGAACAGAAAGGTAGAATTTGGACAGGAGTCCTGAAATTAATTTTAAATTATTTCTGATGGTCAATCCGGGGGTATACCAGATAACAGTACATTGCACGTAAAATCATCACTATGAAGAAGTTGATTGTTATGTTCGTGATTGCCTGCAGTGTTGCTACAGTTGCCCAGGCCCAATTAGGTGGCGTACTCGATAAAGCTAAAAACGTTGCCGGGGCAGCAGGTTTTGACGTAAATAAATTAACCGGTGGTATGATGGATAAATTA
>JACXTT010009767.1_pt1 | contig 13058 bp, 13 predicted proteins | sample 9270951 | NCBI WGS metagenome assembly JACXTT01 (sample SAMN15532306, study PRJNA645909) | rock metagenome | isolation source: weathered quartz diorite | place: Puerto Rico | collected 2017-06-21
CTATGATCGAGCTCGATCGCGGCGCGACGCACGGCATAAGTGGCGCCGATTCGCGCGGCGAAATTCTGGAACGCCGTGCCGCCGGCGCGGCCGAGAAAGATGTCTCGAAGCGCTGAGAATTGCTCGTTGGAACTCCGCTCGTCGATATAAAAGGATGACGCGCCACGGCTTGTTCGGCTCGTCATCGCGATAAGATCCGGCCATGACCACGAATCGGTCGGAAAGGTCAATGTCGCCGAACGCCCCGTTCACGATTCGGCACGACAGGGCGAAATCGCAAACGCCGAAAGTAGAACCGGCCCCCAGCTTCATGCCGCCCTGCCTTCGGCACGGACAAATGACCGTGCAGTTACATGCCTCGAAATAGGTTCCTGATACTCGCCACGCGACGGTTGGTCGCGGCGTTTGCAACTTCTTGGGCCGAAGGTGGTCGGCAACGTCCTCTTCACGAGCGTTGACGAATGGTTTTACATAGCTGCTGATGAATTGCTTTCCTTGGAGGACCGCGTCCACCGAGGGCAGAAGCTCACTGGCTACATCGGACTTGTGCAAGTATCCCTGCGCTCCCAGCCGTAGCGCCTCTTGTACCACCTCAGCAGACGATTCTGGCTAACGAAGAGTATCTTTGAATCGGGCGAGAGGTTGCGAATTCGTCGACACGCTTCAAATCCGTTTAGCTTGGGCAGTCCGATGTCCAGCAGAATGAGATCTGGTTGGAGCTCTTCAGCTCGCCGAACAGCTTCCAATCCATCTGATGCTTGAACAACATCAAACTCAACCCTGTGCTGCAGCATCAGACACAGAAGGGCGCGGAACCGGTCAAAGTCATCGACCACTAGTATGTTAAAGAATTGCATGGCCCTGGGAGTATAAGTCCGGTGGTTCGAGAATTCTAGGGACACCCCGAATTCCGGCACTGAATTTGAGTGCCGCCTACGCGTAACAGCGGATACTACGGAACAACCGCTGCCCATCGGTGTCTAAACTCGAAAAATAGCAAGTTTGTCTCCCCGGGGAGCTAAAAAGGAGATCAAACATGCTTGAACATGCGCTTTTCGAGTCGCAAGCTCGAAAGAAAACTCGTAAGCCCGTAACCGTCACCGTGTCTGCGATTGCACATGCGGGGTTGATCATCATCCTCGTACTCATTCCGCTGATTCAGACGCAGGCGATCACGATCCCGCCAATCGATCAATCATTGCTCGCGCCCAGAGTTGACGCGCGAAAGGTTGTGGAAGTCTTTTCGACAAAGCCACGAATCCAGAAATCAACGCAAGCGGATCCAAACCTACTGACCGCCCCTCAATCCATTCCGAAAATAATCGACTACGTTGATGAACCGACAATTCCATCCGAGGGCTTGCTACCATCGGCAGCCAGAAACACGCTCGGTTCTCTGCTTCGCGACCTGATGAATCCGACGGCGGAAACCACGGCACCATCCGACCCGGGTCCACCGCCGCCGCCTCCTCCTCCAGCTCCGATCGTGAAACCTGAGCCCATTCGGCAAGGAGGAGTAGTCCAAGCGGCGAATCTCATTTACAAAGTGAACCCGGTGTATCCACTTCTCGCGCGTCAGACAAGGGTACAAGGTGTGGTCGTGATGGAGGCCGTCATTAGCCGCGAGGGTTTGATTGAGAGCTTGCGGGTGGTTACCGGGCATCCCTTGCTGAATCAAGCAGCTCTCGATGCGGTGAGGCAATGGAGATATCGTCCGACGATGCTGAATGGTGAGCCGGTAGAAGTCATCACTATGGTGACGGTAACATTTACTTTGCAGTGAGAGAGCATCGCGATAATCGAACCGACGAACCGACCAAGGACTCAACCCGAATGGAAGGATGGACTCACCATTTATGATTTAGAGCCAGCCGGCAACTTGGTCCGACATTTTTGCTTCCCGAGTGTGCGCACAGGTAGTTGTAAAAGAGTGCGTCGCCTGCCCGCGCGGATATTTCGACCGGATTGTTTAGTCGCAATGTCTGAATGTCTTCGTTCAGTGAAGACAACAATTCATATTTGTCCAGATCGCTTCTAGCCAAATCCGTCAGCTGGCGATGCGAGCCTGGCCAGACAACGGTTGCACCGGAATGCGGATGAACGTCATTCAAGTAAATCAGGCAACCAATCCGATACGGTGGCGGAAACGTGCGGTGCCGATCTTCTAGTCTTGCATGATCGATGTGCGGCGTGGGCCACTCCCATGATCCCACTTGGGGACAGACTGCAATTGTGTAAACCGACGCAGGCCGCTCCAATCGCGCGTCGATGCCTCCGAGCTTAGCGGCCGCCGCACAAACGGATTTTGTGACGCATTCGAGGAGTGGTGACGCCGAGAGTATTTTATGGAAAGCACCAGTTTGACCTGGAGGGATGTAAGTCGACAATAAGTCAAAGGCGTGCTGAACAACGGATTGTTTGATTAACCCCGGAATCAAAACGAATCCCTGCGCGTGGTAAGAACGGACCTGATCTACAGAAACGGATTTGCCGCCGAAAAGTCCCGAAAACATTCTGGCAAATCTAGGCGCAATTTAAGGGCCTCGCATAGTCAGCTAAGATGATTCCGGCTGGAACCCCATGTCTCGATCGGCCGCGGGCTCGACGAACAGGAGTTCGACACTGAAACACTGATCGTCATTTACGTATACAACGCCCCAGTTCGCAAGGTGAGCTGTAGGAAGATGGAATGGCGGTGAATTGCTGCGGTAACCGGAGAGAAACACCCGATCGCAAGTTTGATCGAAGTCGTTTCGATTTCGGAAGCCGAACGCGATGTTTAACATCCCCTGGTCGCTGATGCGGTAACCCTTCGGCCACGGCTTCGCCGCCGGATTTGTGTATTGCCGGAGTTCGAGCAGAATATCCCCGGCCCAGAGTAGCTGGGTCTTTGCCGTTGCTCCTTTCAAATTCCATAGTTCTTCGTGCTCGGGTCGGTGGAGCACAAAATCTGTACACGGTTCGAGCCGAAGTGTCTCGACAAAAAACCGCCGCGACCGGTCGATGTCCTGGACGGAGACGGTGATGCTGCGCGCCACGACCGATATTTCGGGCCGCGGACGCGGTCGCGCTGTCGATCCGCCACGCCGGGGATCTTCTTCCATGAGCTCGATGATGTTTCCCTCTGGGTCCTTGATGCAGACGCGTCTGGCTCCACGCATGCCGATCGGTTGCGTCAGTGTCTGAACGCCCGCTGAGCGAAGTGATATCAGTCTGGCATCGAAGTCCACCACATGAACTCCAATGATGGTGTATCCCGAATCATTAGGGGCCCAATCCTTTGGCCGCGGTTTCGACACAGGGCTTTTGAATTGGAACATCTCCAGCTGAAAGAATTCCTGCTGATCGATCATCCACTTTGTGACTTCATCGACGTTCGGGAGGCCTTGGATCCAAGATCCAATCGGATTTCCGAAACCAGTCGTTCCACCGCTCGGAACGAATCCCAGCATGTCTCGATACCAGTTGCGGCTCCGGTCGAGATTCAGAAAAGTGAATGCAAACTGGCAGAGCGCCGGCGGTTGAATGGCCGGACCTGCTGTCGGCATGGTGATTCCTGGACCGATCATGCAGAGCCGCGTGGAGCACCCTGCAACGCCCATTGCACCGGCGCTGGTCAGTAGAAACTGTCTTCGAGTAAGGCGCTCTCGCTTCTGCGGGAGACGAAAATTACGTCGCGCCATAAGTCTTCTCCAAGATCCAACGACGCATTAGCCGGCCGCTAGTATGGCCTGCGGCTACACCAGACCCTAGGGAAAACTCTTTTGCTTTTTAACGGGCTTGGATCGACAATCGTTTCCTTTTGAAAGGAGTGCTTCAAATGGGTTGGAGCGGCGTAACAGTCGAAAGAGGTTTCTTTCGAAACTCTAGACGATGCTGGTCCATGCTGGCTCTTTTCGTGATCGCGTGCATTGCCGGATATTCGATTCTGGATGCTCAGAGTAAGGAGCAACCGCGGCCTCGCGCAGCGAGCGCCTGGCCGTCTTATGGCAACGATCCGGGTGGAATGCGGTACGCTCCCTTGACGGAGATAAACCCGAGCAACGTCTCCAGGCTGAAATTAGCTTGGGAATATCACACGGGCGACAAGTCCAGTGGTAAGCACGGCGACTCTCCGTCGACCTCAGCTTTCGAAGCAACGCCAATCCTCGTCGGTGGACGTCTGGTATTCTGCACGCCCTTCAACCGCGTAATCGCCCTCGATCCGCTTCTGGGCCGTGAGTTATGGCCTCCATTCGATCCCAAGATCGATCTCAGGGTTAAATACGAAAATCAATTGGTTTGCCGCGGCGTATCGGCCTGGACGGACAAGTCTCCGCAGCCGGGCGAACAGTGCGTCACTCGTATTTTCACAGGGACGAACGATGGACGTCTGATCGCGATCGACGCAGAAAGCGGAAAAAAATGTGAAGCCTTTGGAAAGAACGGCGAAATCGATCTGCGGGCTGAGGCTGACGTCGGACGTTTGCGTTGGAAGGGCGAGTATCAAGTTACTTCACCGCCTGCAGTCGCGGGAGACCTTGTCGTTGTTGGTGCGGCTATTGCGGACAACCAGCGGACGGATGCGCCCAGCGGCGTAGTGCGAGCCTTCGATGCACGCTCCGGACAACTACGGTGGGCCCAGGACCTCGTTCCGGAAACCTATCGCGGTCCCAGAAGCGAACATGGATATGCGTTCGGCTCGCCTAATGTTTGGTCGATCATGTCCTTCGACGAAGCTCTCAATCTGATCTATCTTCCTACCGGAAACCCGGCACCCGACTTCTTCGGAGGCGCGGGACGTCCGCCCGACGACTATGGCAGTTCTGTTGTTGCGCTGCATGCCGACACGGGGAAAGTAGCCTGGCATTTCCAGACCGTGCATCACGATCTCTGGGATTACGACGTTCCGGCGCAACCAGTCCTATTCACCTACTATAAGGAGGATGGAACACCCGTCCCCGCGCTTGCTCAAGCGACGAAAACGGGCCATCTTTTTATTCTCGATCGCCGTACCGGGGAACCCATATTCGGAGTCACCGAGAGACCTGTTCCACAATCCGCCGTGGCAGGTGAACATACATCACCCACCCAACCTGTTCCCAATCGGCCGGAACCGCTGGCCTCCCAATTCTTGAGAGTGGAAGACGTCAAATTGTCCGGTTGTTTTAAACAAATGCAAGTGATACGCAGCGACGGGATTTTTACGCCACCTGGTCTTCACGGCACGGTGCTTCTACCGGGGAGCGGCGGTGGACTGAATTGGAGTGGTGTTGCGATCGATCCCGTTCGGCGGCTGTTGATCACAAACTCCACGAATGCGGCGTATCAAGTAAGGTTATTTTCAGCGGACCAGTATGCGAAGGAGAAGCAGGCTAATCCAAACGGTGAGGTGCGTCCGCAGGATGGCACACCTTATGGAATGAGCCGCTCTTTTTTCACAGAGAAATTGCTCTTCGGCTTGATTCAAATTCCGTGCAATGCATCTCCATGGGGTTATCTTAATGCTGTCGATCTTCGCACCGGGCAGCTTTCGTGGAGAACGGAATTGGGCAGTATCGGCGTCAGTCTCGGCTTCATCAATCCCATAAAGGGCGTACCCAGCCTCGGTGGAGCGATAGTAACCTCTACCGGACTAGCCTTCATTGGCGGTCCCATTCAAGACGATCACATCCGAGCATACAGTGTGGAAACGCACAAGCAACTCTGGGAATCCAAACTGCCGGCCGGAGGCCAAGCAACGCCTATGACCTACGAAGTGGAATTGCCGAACGGCCGTAAACGCCAGTTTGTCGTCATCGCTGCAGGTGGGAACGGTCGAGCGACATCCAGAATAGGAGACTCCCTGGTGGCATTCAGCCTTCCCGAATGAGGAGGGTATTCTAGCGATGCAGTTTAGACTTCACTCTCGCGGCGGCCTATCAAGAGCCGCGAGAGTGAATAGACATGACTCGATAAATAATGCGTTCCCTAATCCTCCGTTGTTACCAGTTCTGATTGCCGGGCATATCGAGGCGAATTCTCTTCCATCGCGTTTAGGAACGGAGCAACGGCGTCATTGGGTTCCACGCGCTGACGCAGCAGAATCTCGTCGCCACTGATGTATTTGCCGTAGACCCTTTCGTTGCTGATACTTGCTTTAATCGAGAAATTTTTTAACCGTCCTTAAGATAGAGTCGCGTAATCCATTCACAACCATGTGACCAGTTCGGCACGGCACACCGATCGTTCGAATTACTCGATTCACTAAACGCACCACGCCTTCCACTCTCGCGGGCACTTGAATTCACACCACTGTAGGGAATCGGAATCACGATTCTGCGGGTGGCGAAAGGCAAAGACTTCCCAGTAGATTTCCACACGTAAGGACCGGGCCTCGCACAGACGCCTCGTTGTCGCTTTTGGCATCGTTTTTTGCAACCATCAAATGGCTCTCAGTAATCCCGTGCCGGTGTCAACCCGGCCGACTACTTCAGCTCTGAGATTTTCTTGGAGAGGAGGACGTCGGAAGACGGTAAAGCGCGGATCCGATCGAGCGTTTCAATCGCTCGAAGCTTCAACCCTCCATTAACCTGCACAACGGCCTTTTCCAGCAGAGCGTATTGCGCCATAAGGGGCGAACGCTTCAACTGACTTTCATACATCCGTTCAAAGTAGTCGGCTCCATCCGCAATTTTGTTTTGCTCGCGGAACCATAGCTCTGCCCAATCGTACAGAACGAAGTTATCGGGATAGCTTGCGATCAATCCCTCCAGTATGGGGAAGCACGATGCGTATTCTTTGTTCGCAAGCAGCGCTGAGTAATAGACGATGCGGGCCTCAGTACGGGAATACCGGGCGTTTTCCATGGCTGTCTGGAGTTGATGCACACCGAGACTCTTGTCGCCGCTTGCCCCGAACAGCCAGGCAAATGGTTTTATGACAGACGGCAACGTTCCGGCAAAGTAATTGAACGCCCCCAGGCCAACCCAGATATCGTAGTAGTTGTTATCGAGTGCATATACCTGCTCCGCGTATTCGTGCGCCCGCAAGCCGGCTCGCAATGCCGCGAAATAGGACTGCTTTTGCGTCACCTGAAACCGGGCATAGCTGCCGTACGCCGATGCCAGATGCGCAAGAAGCTCCGGCTTGTAATACTTCGCCGCTTTGATTGCCAGTTCAGCTTTTTCCCGGGCAATTTCTTGGGCGTGGAAATAAGCGTTTTCGATGTTCTTGTTGCCGGGATCTTCTTGAGCCTCCCACCAATATGTCTCGGCTTCGATCAGGAAACCCGCTGGATGACCGGGATATCTCCGTTGCAACTCTTGAGCGCCAGAGCGCGCCTGGGATAGATGCAGCATGTACGTGGACTCCATTGCGGAGCGGATCACGCTGTCGGCGAAGTGATCCTCGTACAGAGCCGGTAGCGGCAGCGCGAGAGTCAATATAAGAAGACCGAGCATACAGCTGCTATACCTCGATCGACCGCCTCTTGACTTCATGGAACACAAGACGGTCGCTCGCCCAGAAGTTCGCGAAGGAACACGTCGCGACCGCCAGAAGATTCGCGACGTAGTAGCCGAGACGCAGTTTTGAAACGAGATACCACATCAGTACCACATTTCCGAGGATCGATACGAAGCCATTTGCAAGATGGAATCGAATGAGCCTGACGAGCACCTCTCGGGCTGCTGTTTTCGTCCGTTCGATCCAAGTCCAACGCGCATGCCAGACGAAGTTATGAAGGACCGCAACCTCCACGGCAATCGTTGTCGCCGTTAAATAGTCCAGACCCATTCCGGTCTTCAATACGGCGAGCGCGGATAGCTGCACCGCGATTCCAACCAGCCCCACGAGATTGAATTTTAACCAGGTCCGGAGGGGCCTCGTCATGGCAAACGCTCTTCGCGGTACAAACGAATCGTGTTTTGAATTGTGGAATAGATTGCGAACATAACCAAGATCGCGATTGCAACGACTCCACCGATGTCGCAGAGCAAGTATGTGTTGGCGCCAATCATGACAGTCGGCTTCTTCAAGAGCACGAGCGTGCCGACGCCAAGCACGATGCGAAGTTCGGTTGGCCCGACGGCACCAAACGACAACCGGAATACCCGAACCGTATACGTCGCGAGATACAGTTCTATAGAAAGGAGAAAGTAGGTAATGATGAGCACCAGCGCGAGGCGGTCCGTCATATAGCCGGACATTCCCAGGCCGCCGATCAGAAATAAAGCGCCGAAAGTATCAATAATGTGATCCACATAAAATCCGTAACGAGGTCTTTGGCGGTTTCGGACGCGCGCGAGCGTTCCATCCAGACTGTCTCCGAACCAGTTGATGCCCAGGAAAATGACGGCCCCGACGAGCGCCAGAGAATTGAAGCGGGCGCTGAAGTAACATATGCCAGCCAGGATCATCCCCAGGAATCCGAGCAACGTCAGATGATCGGAGTTCACCCACGCCGGCATCCGCCTCGCCAGCGCAAGTAATGTCCGTTTCTCAATGGACGTCAACAGACTCTCCTGGAGCCGCACTGCCGGTTGGAATGAGCTTCCGACAAGATCGATTTGATCCAACATGTATCCTCCTTTATTACTCAACGATGCTCGGAATGGTGCTAGACGCCAATGCACCGGAGGTGAAACGTATCTAAACCGGCATGACCAACGTCTGAATTTGCTGTAAATTGGCTGGTAGATGGCTGAATTAGAAAAAGATAGAAAAATTCGATTCGATAGTTTCGAATTCGACTTCGTTACTGGAGAATTGCTGGGAAACGGAGAGCTCATCCGGCTGCAGGGTCAACCTGCCCGGATATTAGGTCTGCTGGCGAGCCGTCCCGGCGACTTAATCACTCGAGCGGAAATTCAGAAGGAGCTGTGGCCGGACGGCAGATTTGTCGAATTCGAGCACGCCATCAACACCGCCGTCAAAAAGCTTCGTGAGGCGCTCGGCGATGATCCAAATAATCCCAGATTTGTGGATACGCTTCCAAAGCTGGGCTACCGGTTCATCGCTCGCCTCGAAAAGACCGCGCCAGCGCCGCCTCCGTCCGAGGTCCATCGTCAGGCCAACACTAATGATGATGAGTTCTCGATACCGTACCCCCGCCTTTCCCGGTTTTTGTTTCTTGCCATCCAGGCAGGTTATCTCGCTATCTATTGCAGCGCTTTATATTACATGCCAGTATTGGAAGATTCGCTGACAACCGCAGGTTTTGTGCCCGTCAGCTGGACATTCCCCGCCGTCCTGATTCTTGCGATGTGCGGCATCGCCGTCCGGCTGTACTTGCTGACGGCAGTGGGATGGCGTCATCCGAAAGCAGGCGCAAAGTTTCCAAGACTGTTTCCTTTCATGCTTCTACTCGACGCATTATGGGCAGCCTCTCCACTTCTGGTGATCGGGGTTTTGGGGCCTGGAGTGGCTTTAGCGGGTGTCGTCGGACTCGCATACCTGCCATTCGCGCAACGGACATTGATCCAGAGCGTGTACAAGAACGCGGCACTTTGAGATAGCAACATCGGGGTGAGAAAAAGTTGCTCCAGTTGATCTGTTAAAGTACGATTCGACCTTCAGCCGCTATTGACGATGATCGACGAGAACGCCGATTATGGACCGACCAGACGCAAGATACTGAAAAACGGGCGCTGCCGTGACCGCGAGGCTGCAGCGCCGGTCGTGTTTGCCCAGCAGACTGGAAAAGGAGGAGCTGCCATGTCCTTTTATGAGAAAGGTCCCGTTCGCATCCACTATGAAGAGTTTGGTTCCGGCTTTCCGCTGTTGCTTATTGCCGGCGGGGGACTGAGCTCGACGATTTCGGGCTTAGCCACCGGACCCTTTGATCCTATCAAGGAGTTCAAAGGAGAATTCCGTTGCGTTGCCTGCGACTTGCGCAACGCTCCAAACGGCCAGTCGACGGGCCCTCTCGAGGTAGACCGCCCGTGGGATTCCTACACCGATGACCAGATCGGCGTGATGGATCAACTCAAGATCAATAAGTTCATGGTGATGGGGTTCTGCATTGGCGGCCCCTTCGTTTGGAACCTCTTAAAGCGGGCACCGGATCGCGTTCTGGCGGGCGTATTGGCGCAACCGAGCGGTTGGCGGCCCGAGATGCCCACCTACAACTACGACAACAATATGATGAGCTGGGGTCCGGACCTGGTGAAACGTCGGCCCGAGATCACGATGGCAATGGTCGACAAATTTCTGACGAAGATGTACAAGAACGTCGACTTCGTGTTCACTGTCTCGCGCGATTTCGTGCGCAATTGCCAGACTCCCGTGCTGATCCTGCCGGACGATATTCCAGCGCATCCGTACAAGGTCGCCATGGAAGCCGCAATGCTCGCGCCGAAGGCCGAAGTCAGCATGTACCCATGGAAAGAACCCAAGGAGCGGATTCCCTTTGCAGTGCGCCAGATTCGTTCGTTCATGCGAGCGCATCGGCCTGATTCTACGTAGACCGGTGTCAACTGAACTCATCCAGGGGGACAAATGGATCCGACCAGACGCAAGATACTGAAAACGGGTGCCGTTGCGGTGGCGGCGGGCGCAACAGGTGCGTTCGCGCAACAACCTAAAGGTAGTGGGGAAGGTGCTTTTTACGAGAAGGGTAAAGTCCGTATTCACTACCAGGAGGCCGGGTCCGCCTTTCCGTTGTTGCTCATTGCCGGCGGGGGATTGAACTCCGCGGCCGCCGCCCTGCGCACCGGGCCCTTTGACGCGATTGAGGAGTTCAAGGTTGAGTACCGCTGCATCGCGGCGGACCTGCGCAATGCGAACACCGGCCAGTCCAGTGGCCCGCTCGAGATCGACCGGCCGTGGGATACACATACGGATGATCAGCTCGGCGTCATGGATCACCTGCGCATCAACAAATTCGTTGTAATGGGATTCTGCATCGGCGGCCCCTTTATCTGGAACCTCCTGAAACGGGCACCCGATCGTGTTGTGGCGGCCGTACTGGCGCAGCCCGTTGGGTTTCGGCCGGAGATGCCCACACTTCTCTATGACAACAGCCTGACCGGCTGGGGTGCGGAATTGGTCAAACGCCGGCCTGACATCACAAACGACATGGTCGAGAAATATCTGACTAAGATGTATCGCGCCCACCCCGACTTCGTCTTTACCGTGACCCGCGATTTCGTGCGCAACTGTCAGACACCTGTGCTCGTCCTGCCGGACGATATCCCGGCTCATCCGTACAAGGTGGCCATGGAAACCGCGATGCTCGCGCCAAAAGCCGAAGTGAGCATGTTCCCTTGGAAAGAGCCTAAGGAGCGCATTCCCCTCGCGGTGCGCCAGATCCGCTCTTTCCTGCGTGCGCATCGACGCGGAACAGTGGCCGGTTAATTCGGTGCCTGGCACCACGCTTCAATCCGGAGGTGTGAATGAAGTTTGCGTTACAAGTCAACGGAAAATCACACTCGGTCGATGTGAGTCCAGAGACGCCGCTTCTGTACGTGCTTCGAAACGATCTCAAGCTCGACGGACCGAAGTTTGGCTGTGGTCTCGGCCAATGCGGAGCTTGCACCGTGATCATGCAAGGTCGTGCGATTCGTTCGTGCTCGATTCGCGTTGACAAGATCGAAGGAAAACCGATCACAACCTTGGAAGGACTCGGCACTCCCGCTCGGCCTCATCCCGTCCAAGCGGCATTTATCCAATCTCAAGCGGCACAGTGCGGATATTGCATCAATGGAATGATTATGACCCTTGCCGCCTTCCTTGATCGAAATCCGAATCCAACGGAGCCCGCAATCCGCCAGGCGCTTGCCGGGAATTTGTGCCGCTGCGGAACGCATCTGGAAATCCTCCGCGCTGCACGAATGGCTGCCCAGAAAGGAAGGCCGGCGTGAACAGAAGAGAATTCGTCAAGCAAAGCGCTGGAGCCTTCGTTGTTGGACTTGCACTGCACGATTCCGTGTGCGAGTTGTTTGCATTTCAGGAAAACATTCTCAGTGGAACGTTGCCCGCCGGCCGTAACGTTAACCCAGTGGAACTCGATGCGTGGCTGGCGATCTCTCGAGAGGGCAAAGTTACCGTCTATACCGGACGCGTGGATCTGGGAACCGGTGTGCAGACGTCGTTCGCTCAAATGATAGCTGATGAATTGGACGTTCCGTTTGAATCCGTCGCCATGGTCATGGGCGATACCGCTCTGACAACCGATGGCGGAAAGAGCACAGCCAGCAGCAACACGGCTCGAGGAGGCCAGCCTCTTCTTCGCGCGGCTGCCGAGGCGAGACAGTTGTTAATGAAACAGGCGTCGGCCCGGCTGAATGCGCCCATGGCGAGCCTCATTGTGCAAGACGGAATCATCAGCGTTCAACAAGACTCATCGAAGCGGGTATCGTACGGCGATCTTGTCGGAGGCAAACTCTTCAACACGCAATTGAAGGCCGTGGATCCAGGTGATAATCGCGGGATTACGCTGGAGGGCACGGGTCCACTCAAGAAAACGAATTTTCGAGTCATCGGCAAGTCCATCCCGCGCGTCGACGTCCCCGCCAAAGTTACTGCAACCTGGCCATACGTGCATAACGTTCGTCTCCCCGGAATGGTTCACGGACGAGTGATTTTTCCTGGAGCGGTCGGGGCCGCTTTGATGAGCGTTGATGAGAGTTCGATCCGGGGTATTCCCGGGATCATCAAGGTTGTCCGCAAAGGAAATTTCCTCGGTGTCGTCGCAGAACGTGAAGAACAGGCAATACAGGCCGCAAGGTCACTGCGCGTTACATGGTCCGGTGGCGTCTCTCTGCCTACTGACAAATATGAGTGGCTGCGAAACGCGAAACAGGTCAAAACCGAATTGAACGAGCACGGAAAGCCGGACGACGGGTTGAGGCGCGCAGCGAAGGTTGTGAAGGCGACGTACAAAACTCCAATCCAGAGTCATGGGATGATCGGACCGTCATGTGCAGTGGCCGATGTTCGTGACGGCCAGGCGACGTTTTGGTCGGGCTCTCAATGGATACAAGGAAACCGGCGCGACCTCGCGCAGATGTTGGGTTTGCCTTTGGAAAAAGTGCGAGGTGTGTGGGTCGAAGCTTCCGGTTCCTATGGAAGGCTTGGATGTGATGATGCCGTGCCGC
>JACXTT010009768.1_pt1 | contig 13056 bp, 13 predicted proteins | sample 9270951 | NCBI WGS metagenome assembly JACXTT01 (sample SAMN15532306, study PRJNA645909) | rock metagenome | isolation source: weathered quartz diorite | place: Puerto Rico | collected 2017-06-21
ATACAGGAACCGATTTTTGGTTGACTCTAAAAATGAAAAGAGTAAAAACAAACTCGTTCTTTGACAGCTTCCGAAGTTTTCCCGGTTGGTGCGGCGTCCGGGGCTCAAGCGAAGTCACCTTCTGCGTTGCAAAATGACGGAGGGAGGGCGAGCAAGGGTCTATAGCAAAGCGCTGGTTGAGGCGAACAGGAAGAAATGTCGGAGGCAAGATAGAGTCCCGAGGCGTCAGGCAGGTTTGTCCGGTTGGCGGTGAGCCCGGAGCCCGAGCATGATCGCGCGGAGCGGCCCGCAAGGGAAGCTGCGAGAGCAGGTCGGCAAGGGTCTAATGCGAGCTACTGGCCGAGATGAACGGGTTTGACATCACCTCGGGATTCTTGTTTTTTGGTGAATTTGGGTTTGAGCGGTCGAACGAGCGAGCTCACGCTCCGCGACTCTATACCCTCCCAGTTTCTCTTTCTTCCATTTCCGAAATCCTATGGGCCTTGCTGGACCTGGAGTTTTTCCGGGGTGGCGAGGCGGACGTGGTGGATGGTATTGGTGTCGGCTACTTCGGCAACCGCATCCACGCTCAGCTCGTAAGTTCCCCGGGACAGGTCTTCCGCGAAGGGGATCTCGAACTCGTCGGTGTCTTTCTTCAAGGTGAAATGCTGGTAGCCGACGGCGGTGGCGCGTCCATTGGGATCGACGGCTAAGGCAATAAAAGTGAAATCGAAATCCTGTTCGGTCTGGTTGGAAATCTTGATCGCGCCTTCGATTCGGCGGCCCGTGATCTTCGGTTTCCTGCTCCACTCGACTAGCAGCGGGGCGACAACATCGAACGTAAATCCCTTCTTGCGCTCCTGAACTGGCTTGCCGCCATCGCTGAGGGTCACGACGAAGCGAAAGCTGTCAACTTCGGTGGGAGCGCCGCTCAGAGTGCCGTCCGGAGCAAGATCGATGCCGGGAGGCAGTGCGCCGGCGGTCACCTCCCAGCGGAGAGGAAGGATTCCTCCTTGCGCCTCCAGCCGGAAGCGATACGGCTGGCGCAAAAATCCCTTAGGGATGGCAGAGGTCTGAAACACAATGGGCTCGCCGGTGGCGCCGCCTTGCTGAGCAAGGGACACAAAGGAGCTCAGTAAAAGCAAGGCCAGCGCGGCCCATCTGGTGACTTCCAGATTCATTGGAGGCTTTGATGGCATGACTTGGGTTTGTGTTAACTCTAGCATTCGATCGGGGATTGCGGGTGGTACGAAAGACAGGCCTAAAGAACGCATGAGGAGGGACGGGGATGCCGACATTGGTTTACATCGAGCCCAAAGCGATGGAGACCGTTTCAGCCGTCCCGGCGGGACTGAACAAATCAATTGACCACCGCGGGCCGATGCAGATCTCACGAGGAGGCGTTGTAGACCGGTTGCCCGAGCAGGACACGGGTGCCTGCCTGGGAATCTACCTGCGTAACCGGGTACTCGACGGGCGCCGCATTGCCACGGTAAGCTAATTTGTTTGGGTTCGGGGGTGGATTCAATGCGGGACGCGGTGGCCAAGCTTTGGCCTGAAATCGAGTGGATCGAAGACACCAAGTTGCGCGGCCAGGTGGCCGAAACCTGGGTGAAGGCATTGGAGCGCAGTCCGCTGAAGCCGGACGATCTGAACCGCATTCCCTTTACCTTGTTAGTCCCCAATTGTCCGATCACGTTTATGGAGCACAAGCGCTGCGTAGTGCATATTGCGCGGAAGAGTGCCGAGGCCATGCAGGAGTTCATGGGACGGGCTCTGCCGATCGACAAGGACGCGGTGATTGCGGGAGCGATTCTGGCCGACGTAGGAAAGCTGCTTGAATACGAATTGGGAGCGGACGGCAAGAGCCGGCAGAGTGAGCGCGGAGAAGCGTTGCGGCATCCGTTTACCGGGGTGGCGCTGGCGCTGGAGTGCGGCGTGCCGGACGCAGTATGCCACGTCATCGCCACCCATGCCGCGGAGGGCGATCTGGTAAAGCGCAGTACCGAGGCCTACATTGTGCATCACGCCGACTTTATGGCGTTCTTGCCGTTCAAGAATCCGAAAAATATCGTCATCGGTCCGAGTGCGGTGAAATAGGAGAGTCTGTGTCCGCTACGCCTGTCTCAAGCAAAACAGCTGCCGGCCAGCAAACCGTTACCGCGCGGATGTCGCGCTGGGCTGCCGGGTTGAGGTATCAACAGCTCTCATCCGAAGCGGTGTACCAGGCGAAACGCTTTCTGCTCGATTCCATCGGCTGCGCGCTAGGCGGCTACCAGCAGCACGATGTGAAGATCGCGCTCGACGTCCTGGACGAGATTGCCGGGAACGGACCGGCGACGGTGATCGGCACGGGGAAACGCCTGGATGCTGTTTCCGCCGCGCTGGCCAACGGGTTGATGATCCGGTGCATGGATTACAACGACATTTACTGGAAGCAGGACCCGTCGCATCCCTCGGATATTTTTCCGGCGGCGCTCGCCTGCTGTGAGCGGGCGAAGAGTGATGGGCGGGAATTGATTGTCGGGCTGGTCCTGGGACACGAGTTCGAAATGCGGCTGTGCGAAGCGGCCTTTCCCGGCATTCGGGAACGCGGCTGGCATCACGCCACGCTGACCGCGTTCGTTTCGCCGATCGTTGCCGGCCGAGCATTGCGCCTCGGGTGGGAGCAGATTCAGCATGCGGTGGGGATCTCGGCCAGCCGGCATGCGACGCTCGGAGCCGTCACCGCGGGCAAGCTGACCATGATGAAAAATACGGTCGATCCCATGGCGACACAGAGCGGCGTGCTGGCGGCGCTGATGGCGGAGAAAGGCTATACCGGGCCGGAACATGTGCTGGATGGCAAGGAAGGACTGACGCACTGCTTTGGTCCTTCGTGGAAATTGAATGTGCTGACCGACGGGTTAGGAGAATCGTGGCGGATCACGCAGTGCGGAATGAAAGCATTTCCCACCGAGGCGCTTACCCACACTCCGATTTCTGCGGTGCTCGATATTGTGAGGTCGAACGATCTGAAACCGGAGCAGGTGGAGAAAGTACAGATCAGGTCGCTGGCGCGGGCGGCGGATATTCTTTCCGATCCGAGCAAGTACGATCCGCAGTCGAAAGAAACCGCGGATCACTCGCTGCCCTACGTGATCGCGGCGGCGCTGGCGGAGCGGCAAGTCACGCCGCTGCAGTTTGAGATGAAGAAGATCATGCATCCGACCATCCGGGCACAGTTGAAGAAGGTGGAAGTCGTGGCCGATCCGGAGATTGAGAAGGTTTTCCCGGCACTACAGCGGGTGATCGTGAACCTTACGACGGTGGACGGACGGGCGTTTACCAAGCAGCTGGATTATCCGAAGGGCGATCCTCGGAATCCGCTGTCGGACGCCGAGGTGGAAGAGAAGTTCGCGGCGCTGGCAGAAGGAGTGCTGTCGGACGGGGCGCAGAAGAAATTGAAAAATGCGATCTGGAATTTGGAGAAGCTGGGATCGGTGAGCAAACTGATGGGGTTGATGAAGGCGGATGTGCGGAGCAAGAGCGCGAAGGCCAGGAAGGCGCGCTGAGAGCTGGGTTCGTCGGACCCGAGATCCTTCGCCGAAGCCCAGGATAAGATCGCCAAGACAAAGACGGGTGAGTTATGGGTCAGACCATCGTTGAGAAGATTGCGCAGGCGCATCTTGCCGAGGGGCCGAAGCGGCCGCTGCGGACCGGAGATTTTGTGGCCATCCGGCCGCACCGGGTGATGACGCATGACAACACTTCGGCGGTAATGAAGAAGTTTCAGTCCATTGGGGCGAAGAAGATTCACAACCCGAAGCAACTGGTGTTTGCGCTCGATCACGACATCCAGAACAAGGAAGATTCCAATCTGACCAAGTACCGGGCGATTGAAGGGTTCGCCAAGTATCACGGCGTGGATTTTTATCCGGCGGGTTCGGGCATTGGACACCAGATCATGGTGGAACGCGGATATGTTGTGCCGGGATCTTTTGTTGTCGCGTCGGACTCGCATTCCAATATGTACGGCGCGTTGGGCGCGGTGGGGACGCCCATCGTGCGCACCGACGCGGCGGCCGCCTGGGCGACAGGCGATTTCTGGTGGCAGATTCCGCGATCTGTCCAAGTGGTGTTGGAAGGGACGCTTCCAGCGGGAGTAACGGGGAAAGACGTCATCATCACACTGTGCGGACTCTACAACCACGACGAGGTGCTCAACGCGGCGGTGGAATTCAGCGGGCCCGGCGTGGCCAGCCTCTCCATGGATGCGCGGTTTTCGATTTCGAATATGTCCACCGAGTGGGGCCCGCTGGTGGGCTGGTTCCCGGTGGATGCGGTGACGCTGAAGTATTTGGCGGGCGTGCAGGAGCGGCTGGCGATGCAGGGCACGACGCGTTTCACCGAGCGGGAGATACTGGCTTGGGCGGCCAAGCCTCCGGAGCCGGACGCGGACGCGGTGTATGCGGCACGCATCGTGCTCGATCTCGCGCAATTGACGCCGCACGTCTCCGGTCCGGACACGGTGCAGGTAATGTCTTCGCTAGCGGAAATGGAGAAGCGGAAGGTCGTGATTCAGAAGGCATATTTGCTTTCCTGCGTAAATTCGCGCATCGAGGATTTGGCAGCTGCGGCTGGGGTGCTGCAAGGCAAGAAAGTGGCTGAGAACGTACAGTTGTACCTGGGAGCGGCCAGCCAGTGGGTACAGGAAGAGGCCGAGAGGCGCGGCATCTGGAAGACGCTCCTCGATGCGGGTGCGCATCCTTTGCCGGCGGGATGTGGGCCTTGCATCGGCCTGGGAGTGGGATTGCTGGAGCCAGGCGAAGTGGGGATTTCCGCAACCAATCGCAATTTCAAGGGTCGCATGGGATCGCGCGATGCGAAGTGTTATCTGGCAAGCCCAGAGGTGGTGGCGGCGTCGGCACTGGCGGGATACATCCGCGGGCCTTATAAAATGGCGCACCGCCCGCCGGTGCGAACCTATCAGGAATTTCCGGTGAGTGCGGCGGCCGAGCAAGTCGATATTTTGCCGGGATTTCCGAAACGCGTGCGGGGGCGCCTGGTGTTCCTGCCGGCGGACAACGTCAACACCGATGCAATTTATGGAAAGGACTACACTTACCGCGACGACGTCAGCCTGGAAACCATGGCCAAGGTGGCCATGGAGAATTACGACCCCCAGTTTTCCACGCGGGCGCGTGCCGGTGACGTGATCGTCAGCGGCTTCAACTTCGGGACCGGGTCAAGCCGGGAGCAGGCAGTCACTTGCCTGAAAGCAAAGGGGATTCCACTGGTGATTGCGGCGAGTTTCTCGCAGACCTATTTGCGCAACGCTTATAACAACGGTTTTCTGTGCATCGAGGTGCCGGAACTGGTGAAGGAACTGCGCGAGCAGTTTGCCAAGGAAATCGAGGCCCGGGAGAGGACGATTGTTCCCGGCGGCGAGATCGATATCGACTTTACTTCCGGGGTGATCGGATGGGGTGGCGAGATGTTCACCTTTCCGCCGCTCGGAAGCGTACCGCAGTCGCTGGTGGTCGCACAGGGTGTGGAGAATCTGGTGGCGAAGCGGTTGGGGTTGGGGTAGGGTTTGCCCGCTCCACATCCGGGTGGGCGCAAATGCAGAGGTCCCTCGCCTCTCGCGCGGGATGACAACGAGTCGATTAGGTTAAGGGCTCACACAGGAGAATCGCTGGGATGGCGAAGCATACCGTAGTGACGATGCCGGGGGACGGGATCGGAAACCAGGTTTTGCCCGAGGCTTTGCGGGTTTTGAAGGCGGTTGGCTTTGACGCGGAATACGTGCACGCCGACATCGGCTGGGAGATCTGGTGCAAGGAAGGCAACGCTCTCCCCGACCGCACTCTTGAACTGCTCACCAAACATAAGCTGGGGTTGTTTGGAGCTATCACTTCCAAGCCCAACAAGGAGGCCCAGGCGGAGCTTAGGCCTGAGTTGCGAGGCAAGGGGCTGGTTTATTACAGCCCGATTGTGACCATGCGGCAGAAGTTCAACCTGGATATCTGCATGCGCCCGTGTATCGGCTTCACCGGCAATCCCCTAAATTTCATTCGCAAGAAAGTCGAGGGCGGATTTGACGAGCCGAAGATCGACACGACCGTGTTCCGCCAGGGAACCGAAGGCATGTATGTGGGAGTGGAGTGGACCAATCCGCCGGAGCATGTGCGCGCAACCTTGAATACGCATCCCCGTTTCAAGGCGTTCAACAGCGTGCCGGGTCCGGATCTGGCGGTAAGCGTACGGATCATCACGCGGCAGGCGGCGCGGCGCATTGTCACGGCGGCTTTTGAGTACGCCAAGAAGCGGGGGTTCAAGGGTGTCACTATCTGTGAAAAGCCCAACGTGGTACGCGAAACCTCCGGCATGATGGAAGAAACGGCCAAGGAAGTGGCGAAGAACTATCCCGGGATTGCGCTCTGGTCGACGAACATCGACGCGCAGTTGATGTGGCTCAACAAGAATCCCGAAGAATACAACGTGATTGTAGCTTCCAATCTGTTCGGCGATATTCTGTCGGACGCCTTCGCCGGACTGGTGGGCGGGCTGGGGTTTGCGGCTTCGGGAAATATTGGAGACAACGTGGCCGTGTTTGAGCCCACCCACGGGTCAGCCCCAAAGTATGCCGAGCTCGATCCTCCCATCGTGAATCCGATTGCGATGATTCTCTCGGCAGCGATGATGCTGGATCACATCGGCGAGGGAGCGAAGGCAGAGCGTATTCGTAGGGCGATCGCAACTGTGGTGCAGGAAGGCAAAGTGCGGACCTACGACATGATGCGGATTTCAGGGGGAGCGAAGGCGATTGCGCAAGGGGCAGCGAGCACAGGGACGATGGGAGATGCAATTCTGGCCAAGCTGAAGTAGGACGACCAAGGACGCGTCTCTTGGCTTCGATGGTGTCGCATTCAGATGTTTCGCCCGCCAAAGCGGCACGCCAAGCATAGGAGTGCGGTAGAGCTGTAAGGACGGTTTATGACAGGCCCGGTGGAAGAAAAATCGTCGGGAGAGGCTGGGCACTCTGGCAAAGATGTGCGCTCGGACCTGCATGTCGCGGTTGAGGCGCGGGATGGCGGTGGGCTCGACATCACGATGGAATCGCGGGTCGCGCCTTACTACGGCGCATCCATCCTGGCGCAGGCGCGGCAAGTGCTGGAAGCGCTTGGCATCAAGCACGCGCGTGTGGTCATCCATGACGAAGGCGCCCTGCCGTTTGTAATTTCCGCGCGCATTGAAGTTGCGGCCAAACGGGCAGGGCTTGGCCTGGGGCGCAAGGCTTCGCCCGAGACGCTTACGCTGCCCGAACCGTCCCCTCGAGACCGATTGCGGCGCTCGCGCCTGTACCTTCCGGGCTCGGAGCCCAAGTATTTCATCAACGCGGCGTTGCATGGGGCGGATGCCATCATTCTCGACTTGGAGGATTCGGTCCACCCGGCGGAAAAAGACGCGGCGCGGATTCTGGTGCGCAACACGCTGCGGGCGGTGGATTTCGGCAAGTGCGAGCGTATGGTGCGCATCAACCAGTTGCCGATGGGGCTGGAGGATCTGGCGGAGATCATTCCAGAGTCGCCAGACCTGGTGCTGATCCCCAAGGTGGAGCGGCCGGAACAGGTGGCAGAGACAGACCGCATGATTGGCGAACTGAGAAGGCGCTACGGGATCACGCGCCCGGTGTGGGTGATGCCGATCCTGGAGTCCGCGCTGGGAATTGAGAACGCATTCGCCATCGCGACCGCAGGGAAGCATGTGGTGGCTCTGACCATCGGCGTAGAAGACTACACGGCCGATCTTGGGGTCGCCAAGATGGCCGATGGACGGGAGACCCTGTACGCGCGCACGCGTTTGATCAATGCAGCAAAGGCGGCGGGAATACAAGCCATCGATTCGGTTTTTGGCGACGTGGGCGACATGGACGGCTTGCGAAGCTGGGCGGAAAAATCGCGTGCCCTGGGATTCGAGGGCATGGGATGCGTTCATCCCGCGCAAATTCCGGTGATTCATGAGGCTTTCGCACCCTCGGCGGCCGAATTGGAGAAGGCCGCGAAGATTGTGGCGGCATTCGACGAGGCACAGAAGCGAGGGCTGGGCGTTGTAAGCCTGGGATCGAAGATGATCGACCCACCGGTGGTAGCGAGAGCGCAGAAGCTGGTGGAACGGGCGAGAAAGATGGGAAGGCGTAGCTTCTCTCCTGCGGCTGGTTCCGCGACAGAGATTCCGCAACCGAGATGAAAGAGAGATAGGCGGCGGCCGGGTAATCCATCCCGATGGAAATTGCCAGGGGATGCAATGGTTCGCCTCATCCCCCTGGCAACGTCAAAGGCTGGAGGCGACAGCGTCCGCCTCACACCGACCGGGACTTACCATTCGGTGTAGAGGCTGTCGGAGACAATCTTTCTGATTTTGTCGAGGCCCTTGATCCACGTCTGGTAGTCGCTGCTGGCATTTGTCTTGGCGACAGCGTCGGCAAAAGCGGCCATGTTCGGATACTCGATGGTCGCGACCACGGTCCCAGCTTCGGGTCCAGCAAATCTTGCCTGCCATACCCGAGTCTGACCTTGAATGCCAAGGCTCTTCATAATCTGTTTGCCCTTTTCCAATTCCTGCGAGTAGGCTGCCGGGTCTTCGGTCTTGACGATAACCACACGCAGAACGGTTGCCTTTTGCGCGAACGCGACGCCGGACAACGCGGCGAGAATCAACAGAACTACAACTGCCATTGCAGCGTTTCTTCTCATCAAAGTTCCTCTTCCATCCAGAATTGAATTTGGCGACACCTCGGTCGGGCCCGGCACATCGTATGTCGCACCTCCCGGCATGTCAAACCAGGCCAGCCAGATCGGCACGCCGCCTGAAGTTGAGCGCGTTGCCTCCCGATAGGTAGACTTCATTTATGAATGTTCGTCCCGACCAAATTCCTTACCGCGAGTTCTATCGAATCCTGCTCGGCGCCGTGGTACCCCGCCCGATTGCATGGGTTTCCACGCTGAGCAATGGACATCCGAACCTGGCCCCGTTTTCTTTCTTCAATGCCGTGTCGGCGAAGCCCCCTCTGCTTGGCTTTTGTCCGTCGCTGCGGCAGGTTGACGGTCGACCCGCGCCCAAGGACACGCTGCACAACATTCGTGAGACCGGCGAGTTCGTAGTGAACATGGTGCCCTTTGCGATGGCCGAGGCCATGAACCTGACCAGTGGAGAGTACGAGAGCACGATCAATGAATTCGAAGTGGCAAAACTGAACATCCGACCGTCGCAGGTGGTCAGGCCTCCGCAGGTGCAGGAGTCTCCCGTCAGCTTTGAGTGCAAGCTCGAACGGATCATTGATTTTGGGAAGGAGCCCCCGAGCGGAAGCCTGGTGATTGGCGAGATTGTTTGTGTTCACCTCGCGGAAGACGTATTGAAGGAAGGAAATCTGGACCCTGAGGCGCTGGACTTGATCGGACGCATGGGCGGGGCACAGTATTCGCGCACGACGGAGCGATTTGAGATGAAGCGCCCGGAAGTCGCGCGCCAGTAGGGGGTCGCCCGGCGCCTATGCCGAGCCTGGTTTCGTGTGGGGCGGACACCCTTGTCGGCCGCGTTTGCCGTTTCGACCCTTACTTGCAACTTGCAAATGCAACTTGCCCGGGTCAGGATTACCCGCCCCACACACTTCAGTCGGCCAGGTCATGTCGTTACATCAGTCTCTAGGACGCCAGGGCGTAGCGGTGGTCCGCTTGCCCCAGGAGAGCCATCATTTCGTCGAGCCCGACGATTTCGAAGGCCGACAACGAGTTTGTGTGTTCCAGCTTCTCGCGCACGAAGCGGGAAGGATTAAACAGTTTGAAGCGGATGTCATGGTCGTAAGCCCAGCGCTGCAGAAATACGAGCATGCCGATGACACCACCACCGAGCGCGTTCACTTCTGTGAGGTCCAGTACCAGCACACGGGCATCGCCCTGGGACATGACTGCATTGCGCAGCTTGAAAGCCGCATCGTCCTGGACAAATCGACCCTCGCACTCAACCACAGCCATGTCGCCTACGTTGTCAATATGCACGTTTGACATGATCTCTCTCTCCTGACGAGGTTACGCACTCGGTAAGAGCACGAGGCGTGCCATCAAACGCCAATCCTTTAGTTTGTGCGGGATATACGAACCGGAGAAGCGCAAGGTGGGAAATTCCGGCGAGACGGCGAGAATATCTGCGCTACAGAGAAGTCTGTAGGCGGCACCCGGCAGAAGACAGTCGCACTCTGTGAGTTCTAGCGGATGGAGTCGCGCAACTGAATGAGGGCGTTATCCGCCGCATCCAGCCGGATGAGGCCGGCGCGCGGGTTGTCAAGATCCAATACCGTGTAAATGGTCAGAGCGATGACTCCAGCATAGAGCATCATGTGGAGCCAGCTGCGTCCTGGGCGCTTTGCCATGTCGTAGCCGGCGAGCAGACCGCTGAGCAGGGCGACAGAAATCGAGAGGCCGAAGATCAGGGATGGGAGATGAGTGTGCAGGGCAATGGTGCGTGACGTGGTCACGTCGATCATGTCATTCAAAGACGGCAGCAGGAGTCTGGCTACGTGCTGGGTGGGATCGTTGCGCTCCGCGGCGACAGTCTTTGTCCACATGTCTTGTTGCAGTTGAGCCGCGTGCGCAAGCTCCTGGTCCGCACTGCTCAGGTTGGGAAGCCTTTCGTAAACGCGAAGGCGGGCGTCCAGATATTCGCGGAACAGACGTCGCATCTCGGCCTGCTGGTTGGCGGGCAGCAGATCCAGCCGGAGGTACGCGGTGCCAACGGCATTGGCTTCACGGACGATCAACTCCCGCCGCTGATCAAGATGCGAGATGCCGTTGGCAAAGGTAAAGCCCAGCAGCAACCCAAGCAGCGCGAACACAGCGGCCTCGATGGGGCCTGTGCCTTCATGGGACGATGCGGTTCTGCGCGCAGCGTAACGGCCGATGCGATAGCCCGCTTCGAGACATAGCAGCATGCCCACGAACAGAGCGATCGACACGCCGACGGCAAGCCCCACCGGGTTCATCAGTACTCTTCCGCTTCAGGCGGTCAACAGTGTACCGGAAAAGCGAAAGGTTGCACGGCCCTCAGGCCGCGGCGAGGTAGATGTAGCGCAGGATGAACAGGACGGTAAGAATCCAAATCAGCGGGTTGATCTCGCGCACTCTTCCCACGGCAATCTTTACCACCGTGTATGAGATCAGTCCAAGGCTGAGGCCGGTGGCGATGCTGAAAGTGAGGGGGGTGGCCAGCATGGTGATAAAGGCGGGCACGGCTTCGCTGAAATCGGTCCAATCGATGTGGGCGATCGACTGGGTCATCAAGGCTCCGACCAGAATGAGAGCCGGGGCGGTAGCGTACCCGGGAATCGCGGTGGCCAAGGGGGAGCAGAACATGGCGAGGAAGAAGAGGCCCGCCACGAACATGTTGCTCAGTCCGGTACGAGCTCCGGCCGCGATGCCGGCGACGCTTTCGATGTAGCTGGTAACCGTAGACGTGCCAGCCAGCGAACCGAAGATGGTTCCGGTAGCGTCGGCGAGCAGGGCGCGGCCGACGCGCGGGATTTTTCCGTCCTTGATGAAGCCACCCTGCTCACACACGCCCACCAGGGTACCTACATTGTCGAAGAGATCGACAAAGAGGAAGGCAAACAGGATTTCCAGAAATCCGAGATGGATCGCCCCGCGAAAATCAAGTTGTAGGAAAGTGGACGATGGGTGGGGCATGGCGAGGATGGCCGAGGGCCAACTCGAGATCCCGCGCAGCATGCCCAGCAGCGCGGTGCCAACAATACCGAATAAGATTGCCCCGTTGACCTTGCGACCCATCAAGACCAGGGTCAGGACCAGTCCGAGGCAGGCAGTCTGCACTTCGCGGTCGGCAAAGCTGCCCAGGCCGACGAAGGTGGCGGGATTGGCGATCACCAGTTTGGCATTGCGCAGTCCGACGAAGGCGATAAAGAAGCCGATTCCGGTGGCGGTGGAATGCTTCAGGCAGTCGGGCATGCCGTTGACAATCTGTTCGCGGACGCGCGTGACGGTGAGCACTAGAAAAAGGACACCGGAGAAAAAAACTACGCCCAGCGCGGTGCGCCATGGAATGTGCATGCTCAGGCACACCGAATAGGTAAAGTAAGCATTGAGCGACATTCCGGGGGCCAGTGCGATCGGATAGTTGGCATAGAGCCCCATCACCAGGGTCGCCACCGCAGCGGACAAGCAGGTTGCGAAGACCACACCCTCGACCGGCATCCCGGCCTGGGCGAGGATTTGCGGGTTCACAACGACGATGTAGGCCATCGTCAGAAACGTGGTGAGGCCGCCGAGAAATTCCTGCTTTACGGTGGTCTGATTTTCAGCGAGCTTGAAATATCGGTCGAGCAATCGTTGTCCTCGAGGCAATCCGGGCGTGATTGCGGCTTCAATACGGAATCTTGTTGGACTTTTGCTGCCAGGCCTGGAACGCAGTCCGGGCCTCTTCGCGCATGAGCTGAGTCATGGGAATGCCGCGTTGCGAGTGGGGTTGGGCGATTTCATGATAGATAAACGAGTCGTCGAACCCAGCCTGAGATGCATCGGCGGCAAAACTGGCGAAATAGACGCGGGAAAGACGCGCCCAGTAGATCGCGCCCAGGCACATGGGGCAAGGCTCGCACGATGTATAGAGCTCGCAGGTCTTCAACTCGAAGCAGCCAAGTTTCTGACAGGCCTGGCGGATGGCGAGCACCTCGGCGTGGGCGGTTGGGTCGTTGGTTGCGGTCACTTGATTCGCGGCCTCGGCGATAATGTTGCCGTCCGATACCACGACAGCGCCGAAAGGACCCCCTTGTCCGGAGCGAGCATTCTCGACCGCGAGTTGAATGGCACGCGCCATGAAGGTTCTGGTCGTCATTGTCATGCCGGCTGCGTTATCGAAAGAGGTATGCCCTGTTCTTTTGTGCCTCCGCGGGTACTCCGTACCGTCCCGTTAAGCGAAGCAAGTATAAGCGGGGGCTGCAGGGGCCGCGAAAGTTTTCTCAGGTGGAAATGGTGACGAGGGCAAGTTGAAAAACTGAAGCGGGCGCGATAGGCTCGGCTCTCGATC
>JACXTT010009769.1_pt1 | contig 13056 bp, 13 predicted proteins | sample 9270951 | NCBI WGS metagenome assembly JACXTT01 (sample SAMN15532306, study PRJNA645909) | rock metagenome | isolation source: weathered quartz diorite | place: Puerto Rico | collected 2017-06-21
GAGCTACTCGCGCAGCTACTCCGCGCCGAGCTACTCGCGCAGCTACTCCGCGCCGAGCTACTCGCGCAGCTACTCGGCTCCGAGCTACTCCGCGCCGCGCTCGTTCGGCGGCGGCGGGTCGTTCGGCGGCGGGTCGTTCGGCGGCGGCGGCCGCTCGTTCGGCGGCGGCGGGCATTCCTTCGGCGGGGCCGGCCGGCCGTTCAGCGGCGGCGGCCGGCATCGTTAGACGGGAGGGAGCATGATCCACAAGAGCTTGGGGTTCGGGACGTTGGCGCTTCTGGCGGCGGCGACCGCCTCGTGTCTCGCCGACGCGCGCTCGACCGCGACCGCGCAAGAGAAGCCCTTCTACACCACGGTCGACGCCGGCCAGACCCTCACCACCGATCTCGGCGAAGGCGCCGGGGTGTTCGTCGAGTACCAGCGCGGCGGCAACTGGCGCGTGTGGACGAGCTGCGACAAGAACGTCACCGGCCGGAGCTGTCACTACGAGGTGACGGTCTCGCCGCGCGCCCCGGTCGAGTGGGTGAACGGCGTCGATCTGGAATCGAACGACTACTACGAGCGCAACGGCGACGGCACCATCACCTTCGTCGCCGAGACCGGCGCCGACAGCGACGCGATCGAGTTCGCCACCAAACCGGGCGCCCTCGTCGACATCGAGCTGACCCTCGACGGCAACGTCGACCCGAGCTACTTCGTCTGGTTCGGCAACGACGACGTCCGCCGCGGCGCTCCCTCGAGCCCCGTCGTCTTCCAACCCGACGCACCCTGAAGCCTCCCCCTCCCCAGCCCTCCCCGGCTGCGCGCGAGAGGGAGCTGACCCCGCCGGCGCGACCCCGCGCGCGATGAGCAGCAAAGCGGAGCGCCGCCGAGCAGCCCGCGCAAGGAATGGCGAGGAGAAGGCGCCGCCGAGCAGGCCTTCGGGGAAGAGTTAGCGCAAGGAATGGCGAGGAGAAGGCGCCGCCGAGCAGGCTGGCAGAACTCACTGGACTCCCGTGTCCGCGCGTTTCCGCGGGAATGACGGTTTGTCGAATCGTTGGGCAGAGCGCCGTCAGTGCAGGAACACCAGCCTCACGCGGTTGTTGAGCTGATCGGCGATGTAGAGCGCGTCGGGGCCGAGGTGCAGGTAGTTCGGCCCGTGGAGCTGAGCCGCCGTCGCGGGGCCGCCGTCGCCGCCGCTGCCCGCGGTGACGCCGCCGATGGTGCAGCCCGCGAAGGTGGTGATGACTCCGCCGGGATCGACCTTGCGCACCCGATCGTTGCCGTTGTCGGCGATGTACATCGTGCCGTCGGCCGCGACCGCCACGCCGTGCGGCGTGAACAGCGTCGCTTTGGTGGCGGGACCGCCGTCGCCGTCGAACCCCTCCTTGCCGTTGCCGGCCACCGTCGCGATGACGCCCTTGTCGTCGACGCGGCGGATCACGTCGTTGCTCGAGTCGGCGATGTAGACGCGCCCTTTGCCGTCGACCGCGAGCCCGAGCGGGATGGCGAGCGCCGCCTGGGTGGCCGGTCCGCCGTCGCCCTTGTAATCGCGCACGCCGGTGGTGCCCGCGAAGTTGTCGACCTTGCCCTGGCGGATGACGCGCACCCGCTGCTGCTTGTCGTCGCTCACGTAGATCGCGCCGTCGGGCGCCACGGCGATGGCGACGAGCTCGTTGAACGTCGCCTTCAGCGCGTCGCCGCCGTCGCCGGCGTCGCCCAGGTCGCCGGTGCCCGCCACCACCTCGATGACCCCCGCCGCGCTCACGCGCAGGACGCGCGGGTCGTGGTACGACACGAACACCGCGGTGCCGTCCGGCGCGAACGCGAAGTCGACCGGGTTCTCCAGTCCGGAGCTGGTCGCCGGAGCCCCGGCGGTGGCGACCGAGTGGACCCCGTTGCCGGCGGTGGTGTGAACGACCGTGTCCTTGTCGAGCCGGCGCAGGCGGTGGTTGTTGAAGTCCATCACCGACACGCGCCCATCCGCCGCCACGCGCGCCGCCGACGGCAGGTAGAACGCCGTCTCGGTCGCCGGCCGCCCGTCGCCGTCGAACCCCGCGAGCCCCGTCCCCGCCACGTTGCAAATCGTCCCGGCCCCGGCGCAAGGCTTGGGCGGCACCGACGTCTCCGATCGGCAAGCCGCGAGGCCGAGCGCGACCGCGAGCCAGCTCGCTCGGTTCAGTTTGCTTTCTCGGCGGAGCACGTCCAGTCGTATCCGTCAGGGGGTCCGTCGTTGCAGTTGTTGCGGTGGCAGCCGATGCAGCGATCGAGCTTGCCGTCCTGCGACACGACGCCGTCCGCGCCGGCCTTTTGCCAGTGCCAGTCGCCGGCGTTCGGGTTGTAGCCGGTCTCGCGCCGCATCGCGGTGAAGCCGGCGGGCTTCGTGCACTTGTCGTCCTGGTACTCGGGCTTGAGGATCACCGAGCCCGCCGGGAAGGGCTTGTCGTGCTTCTGGTACGAGCTCGTCGCGGTCGCGTTCGTCCACACCGTCACGTAGTTGAGGTCGTGATCGATGCTGTGCCGGCAGGTTCGCACCTGGGTGTAGCTCTTCGCCCAATCCGCGCCGAACACCGGATCGGCCGGAGGCGGCGCCGGCAGCTCCTGATGCGCCGAGCAGGCCGCGGCGAGCGCGAAGACGGGGAGGTACTTCATCGAGCTCTCCCGATTCTAAGAGGCTCCCGCACCACGCGCTACTCGCCTCGGGTTGCTTGGCGTCAATGGCGGACCTTCCGAATGCGGTTGTTCTGAGTGTCGGTGATGTACAGATCGCCGTTCGGCGCCACCTCCACGCCGTAGGGTCTCTTCAGCAATGCTTCGGTCGGATCGCCGCCATCCCCGGCGAAGCCGGACTTGCCGCACTGGCCGACGACGGTGGTGATGAGGCCGCCAGCCACTCGCCGGATGCAGTCGTTGAACGTGTCGGCGACGTACATCGCGCCGTCCGGTCCGAAGGCGATGTCCGTCGGCCGGTTCAACTGCGCGTCGGTAGCTTTGCCGCCGTCGCCGGCGGCCCCCGCGGTGCCGTTGCCGGCCACGGTCGTGACGATCCTGGTGGCCATGTCGATCTTCCGCACGCGGTGGTTGCCGTAATCGGCGAAGTAGAGGTCGCCGTGGCCGTCGAACGCCAGACGGCCGCCGGGAGCAGCCCCATCCGACGCCGGTTGCGCCATGCGCAGATCGGCGGCGGGGCCTCCGTCGTCGCTGAAAGCCCCCGCGCAGCCGACGCCCGGAGCCTTGCACATTTCGGCGTTCATCGCCTTGTTGCACACGAGCTTGTTGCCGGTCTCGCACTTTTCCGGAAGTTCGCCGGCGGCGCATGAGTTCACGATGCAGGTTCCGGCGAACTTGCGGATGATGCCGCTCGGATCGACCGCGCGAATCACCTGGTTGGCCTGATCCATCACGTAGAGCGTGCCGTCGGCAGCGACCGCGAGCGCGTTCGGAAGGTCGAACGACGCCAGCTTGGCAGGGCCACCATCGCCGTCGTACCAGCGCTTCCCGTCGCCGCACGTGTCGCTGATGTTGCCGTCGAGATCGACGGTCTTGATCTTCGAGTTGTGCCATGCCGCGATGAGCATGCGACTTTCGGGATCGAAGACGATGTTGGTCGGATGGTTGAAATGCGTCTTCGTCGCCGGGCCCGCAGGGCCCTCGCCCCAATCGTCGGTACCGGCGAAGGTCTCGATGGTGTGCGTCGCTTTGTCGATGCGCCGGATGCGGTGGCTGTTCCAATCCACCACGTAGCCATTGCCGTCCGGGCCGATGGCATAATCCATCGGGTGGTCGAGGGCGGCTTCGGTCGCGGGCCCGCCGTCGCCCGTGAGGCCGCTGAACGCGGTCCCAGCGATGGTGCAGATCACTCCGCGCGGACAAGGGTCCGGCGGGGGGCGCTGGTCGACGACCGATGCGCTGCAGCCTGCGAGCAGGCTACTTGAGAACCACGCGCAGGCGGCTGTTGAGCGTATCCGCGATGTAAAGGTCGCCATTGGCCGCCACCTCGACGCCGTAGGGGCGCGCGAGCAGCGCTTCGGTCGGTTTGCCGCTGTCGCCCGCGAACCCGGATTTGCCGCATTGGCCGGCCGCGGTCGTGATGATCCCGTCCTTCACCGCGCGGATGCAATGGTTCGCCATGTCGGCGATGTACATCGTGCCGTCGGGCGCGAAGGCGATGTCGACCGGCTTGTTGAGCTGCGCGTCGGTCGCCTTGCCGCCGTCGCCGGCGATGCCGGGGGTGCCGTTGCCGGCGACCGTGGTGACGGTCTTCGTCGCCATGTCGATCTTGCGGATGCGGTGGTTGCCATAGTCCGCGAAGTAGAGGTCGCCCTTGGCGTCGAGCGCGATGCGCCCGCCCGGATCGGCCGACTGCGTGACGGGCTGCGACATGCGCAGATCCGCCGCGGGCCCGCCGTCGCCGGCGAAGGCCGCTTTGCAGCCGATGCCCGCCGTGGTGCACGACGCGGCGTTCATCGCCTTGTTGCACACCATCTTGTTGGTGGTGTCGCACTTCTCCGGCACTTCGCCGGCCATGCAGTCGTTGACGATGCAGGTGCCGGCGAACTTGTTGACCACGCCGGCCGCGTCGACCCGGCGGATGATCTGGTTCGCCTGATCCATGATGTAGATGGATCCGTCGGAGGCGATGGCGACCGCGCCGGGCAGATCAAACGACGCGGTCTTGGCGGGGCCGCCTTCGCCCTTGTAGGCGCGCGAGCCGTCGCCGCAGGTGTCGCTGATGTTGCCGTTGAGATCGACCGTCTTGATCTTCGAGTTGTGCCACGCGGCGATCAGCATTTTGCCGTCTTTGTCGAAGGCGACGTTGGTCGGGTGGTTGAAGTGCGACTTGGTCGCCGGCCCCTCCGGGCCGTCGCCGAGGTCGTCGATGCCGGCCACCGTGGTGATGACGTGCGTCTGCTGATCGATCTTGCGGATGCGGTGGTTGTTCCAGTCCACCACGTAGAGGTTCTTGTCCGGGCCGATCGACACGTCCATCAGGTGGTCGAGGTAGGCCTTGTTGGCGGGGCCGCCGTCGCCGGCGAGCCCGGACACGCCCTTGGTGCCGGCGATCGAGCAGATGGTGCCGGGCGCGGGCGTGCACGGCGGCTCCTCCGGCGTGGTGTCGGGCGTGCCGGAGCACGCGGCGAGCAACGAGGTCGCGGTGATGGCGAAGAGAGGATGTTTCATGGCGGACCTCACTGCTGGGGGATCTTGATGATGCGGCTGTTGAAGGTGTCGGCGATGTAGAGCGCGCCTTTGGCGTCGAAGGCGATGCCGAACGGCCGGTTCAGCTGGATGTCGCGCGCCGATTTACCGTTGGGATTGTCCGTGCCCGCGGTCCCGCTGCCGGCGACCGTCTCGACCCTTCCGCTGCCGGACAGATCGATCGCGCGGATGCGGTTGTTGTCGGTGTCGGCCACGTAGAGCCGGCCGTCCGGGCCGAAGGCCATGCCCTTGATGTTGGCGAACTCGGCGTGGTCGGCGCTGTCGCCGTTGCCCTTGTAGCCCTTCATGCCGTCGCCCGCGACGGTGGTGATGATGCCGTCCTTGTCGATCTTGCGGATGCGGTTGTTGAGCGCGTCGGCGATGTACACCGCGCCGTCCGATTGGCGGATGGCGATCGCGCCGGACGGCTCCGGGTTGCCGCCGGCCTCGAGCGTGAACTCGCAGTTCTTCGCCGGCCCGCCGTCGCCGGCGTAGCCCTTGGTGCCGTTGCCGGCGAACGTCTCGATCGTCGAGGCGTCGGCGCTGATCCGCCGCACGCGGAAGTTGCGCTGATCCAGGACGTAGAGGCTGCCCTTGGGGTCGAGGGCGATGGCCTTCGGCTGGTTGAAGCGGATGTCGGCCGGCTTGCCGCCGTCGCCCGCGAAGCCCGCGCCGCGGCCGAAGAGGATCTGCACGTAGCCGCTCGCCGGATCGATCTGGATGATCTTGAAGTTGTGCCACGCGGCGACGAGCAGCTTGCCGTCCTTGGTGAACAGCATGTCGGTCGAGTGGTTCAGCTGCACGTCCGTGCCGGGCGCTCCGGGCGCCTTCAAGGTGGCCGGGTTGTCGATCGGGTCGCCCGGGAAGCCGGCGACGCCGACGACCGTCTTGACCGTGTCGTCGGGGAGCACCTTGCGGATGATGTGGTTGTTCCAGTCGATGACCCACGGCGTGCCGTCCGGCGCGAACGAGAGCGCGATCGGCTGATAGAAGAAGGTCTTCCGCCGATCGAGGCCGTCACCGTTGTGGGCCGTGACGCCGCTCGCGCCGGCCCAGACGCATGCCTTGCCCGCTTGCTCCTGGCATGCCTTCTCCTCGGGCTCGGAGCTCGAGCTGCAGCCCGCCAGGACGAACGCGGCCGCGAGCGCCGCGAGGGTTGGAAGGGAAATGTGGCTCATTCGTCTACTCCCGTCGTGATCTTTCGAGTGTATGGCTTACTTCACCGTTTGGAAAGTCGCGCCTGGCACGTCCGCCGTGCCGCGGTAGAGCAGGACGCCGCTGATGAGCGGCACGTCGGAGACCTGGCCGCCCGCGCACCACAGGCCGCCGGCCGGATCGATCCACACGCCGTGAAAGTCCTGCATGACCTCTTTTCCGGTCTCGTCCTTCACCCACGAGCCGTTGTCGCGGCGCAGCACTTCGCCGTAGCGGCCGGCCGCAAAGACGGCGTCGCCGCGCGCCGACACGCCGTTCATCTGCTGCGACTTGCCCTTCATCGCCAGCTGCCAGCCGGCGCCGGAGTTCTCGATGATCGCCCCGTCGCCGCCGACGGCGTAGGCGCGGGCCGCCGTTCCCGCCACGGTGAAGAGCGGCTGGGTCGTCGGCGATGCCACCTTGGTGATGGTCTTGCCGTCGCCGTGCAGGATCAGCCCTTGCGAGCCGACGAACCACAGATCGGCGGGCGTGTTCCCCCACACCTTGAAGACGATTCCGGCGGCGGCCTCCGGCGGCGCCGCCGGATCGACGGTCCACGCCTTGCCGTCGTAGCGCCAGATGAAGCCGTTGCTCGCGGTGGTGCCCGCGCCGCCGACCGCCCACAGGTTGTCGGGCTTGTCGCCCCAGATGCCGAAGACGGTGCCGGTCTTGGCGGGCGTGACCATCTCCTCGAACTTGCCGGCCTGGTAGCGGAGCACGGTGCCGTTCTCGCCGCCCATGTAGATCGGGCCGCCGGCGAAGCCCTGCACCCACCACAGCGCGCCTTTGTGTCCCGTGATGTAACGGGTCCAGGCCTTGCCGTCGTAGTGCAGCACCATCGGCCCGTTGCCGAGCTCGTTCGGCGGGCACTGCGGAGTCGCCGCGGCCGCGCAGTCGCCGCCGACGATCCACACGTCGCTCGCGGACGATCCCCACACCGAGACGAGCGCGCCGGGGAGGTTTGAAAAAAGTTGCGACCAGGTCGCAGCGGCGGGGGTTGGCTCCTGCGTCTTGGAGGAGCAGGCGGCGAGCGCGCACACCAATGGAATGGCGCGGAAAACGCGGAGGATGGACGGACCCATGCGAGAGGCGCCATGGTGGCACACCTTGGCGCGCGCAGGGCAGAAGCAATGGGCGGGCCAGTGCGGCCGCCGCTCAGGCGAAAAACTTGCGGAGCGGCTCCCAGTAGTTGGCGTGCCAGCCCTTGTCGAGGTGCTCTCGCTGCTCGTCGGGGTAGCCGCCGTGCTCGAGCACCACACGGGTGCCGGCGCCTTCGGGGCGGAGCTCGAAGCGGACGATCGAGTAGAGGCCGGGGCTCCAGGCCTTCACGCGCCAGGCCTGCACCAGGCGCTCGCCGGGGACGCACTCGACCACGCGGCCGTGGATCATGCCGCCGAAGCAGGAGAACTCGCCGCCGTCGCGCGCGTCGATCGACGCCGGGGCGCCGCCGCTCATGGCGCTGAACTCGGCGGCGTCGGTGAGCGCGCGGTAGAGGCGGGCGGGCGGCGCGGGGAGGACGATCTCGTGGTGGATGGTCATGGCGTGTGTGCTCCTGGATTATTTAACCAAATGGTTTAATATCGATCCGTGGCGAAGATGTCAACCCGGGCGCGGAGCAAAGACGAGCGGCTCGATCGCGTGTTCCACGCGCTGTCGCATCGGGCGCGGCGGGCGCTGCTCGCGCGGCTCGAGCGCGCCCCGGCGATGGTCACCGAGCTCGCCGAGCCGTTCGACATCTCGCTGCCGGCGGTGTCGAAGCACCTCAAGGTGCTCGAGCGGGCGGGGCTCGTCGCGCGCACCGTCGACGGGCGGGTGCACAGCTGCGCGCTCGACACCGCCCCGCTGGCGGAGGCGCACCGCTGGCTCGGGCATTACCGCACCTTCTGGGAGAGCGCGCTCGAGGCGCTGGCCGAGCTCGTCGAGGGCGAGCGATGAACGCGACCTTGAGCCTGGTCGTGCGGCGCACCATCGCCGCGAGCCGCGAGCGGCTGTTCGAGGCGTGGACCACGCCGGCGCAGCTCCGGAGCTGGTGGGGCCCGCGCGGCGTGCGCTGCACCGAGGCCGAGGTCGACGCGCGCGCCGGCGGCCGCTACCGCCTGGCGAACGCCCTCCCCGGCGGCGAGGTCGTGGTGATCGAGGGCGAGTTCCTCGAGGTCGAGCCGCCGAGCAAGCTCGTCTACACCTGGCGCATCGATCCGCGCGCCGCGCCCGAGCGCGTGACGGTGCGCTTCGAGGGGCGAGGCGCCGCCACCGAGGTGATCGTCGTGCACGAGCGCATCGCCGACGAGGCCGCGGCGCGCTCGCATGAAGAGGGTTGGATCGGCTGCCTCGAGCGGCTCGAGGAGCTCACGGCGTGAATTTCCCCCTCCCCAGCCCCCGTACGCGGGGGAGGGAGTTTAGCTATTTTTGTGGCTTCCCGGTTGGGGTCCACATTTCGGCCGCGCCGAGGCCGAGGGTTTGCAGGGCGGGCTCGAGGATCTTGCGCGGGCCGACGACGACGATGCTGGCCTTCGACGGATCGAGGTACTTCTGCGCCAGCTGGAGCAAGGCCGGGCGGGTGCTGGCCTGGCGCAGCTTGCTGGCGGTGGAGTCGAAGTCCGGCGGCAGCTCGAGCTCGGCGAGCGTCCCGAGGCGCGACACCAGGTTGCCGATCGTCTCGTTCGTCTGGATCAGATCGGTCAGGTCGCGCGCGCGGCCGCGCACGAACTCCTCGTCGGTGAGGCCGCCCTCGCGCATCTTGGCGATCTCCCCCAGCATCTCGCGCAGGGCCGGGCCGGTGGCGTCGACGAACACCGCGGCGTGCGCCACGAACGGCCCGTGACCGCGGGTGTCGGCGAACGACGAGCCCGCGCCGTACGTCCAGTGGTGATCCTCGCGCAGGTTCTGGTTCAGCCGCGAGGTGAACGAGCCGCCGAGCGCGGTGTTGACCAGATCGAGCAGCGGCGCGTCGGGATCGCTCGCGCGCACGCCGGGCGCGATCACGTCGATCACCGCCTGGGGCGCGTCGGGTCGGTCGACCATCACGAGCTTCGGGCGCGTCTCGAGCGGCTCGCTCGGGATGGCGCGCGCCGGCGGCGCGCCCGCGGGGGCCTTCCAGCCGGCGAGGTGCTTGGCGAGCAGCGCGTCGAGCTCGGCGCGGGTGATGTCGCCGGCCACCACCAGCGTGGCGCGGTCGGGCCGCCAATACTTGGCGTAGAAGTCCTTCACCTCGGCGAGGGTGATCGACTGCGCGGCGTCGAGCTGGCCCGAGGTCGGGTGGCCGTAGGGCGCGTCGCCGCCGTAGAGCAGCGCCGCGCGCACCACCCGCGCCACGCTCTGAGGATCGTCGTCGCGCCGCCGCAGCTGGTTCTGCCACAGCTCGCTCACGCGCTTGAACTCCTTGTCGTCGAAGCGCGGGCGCGCGATGACGTCGGCGAGGATCTCGAAGCCGGTCGGCAGGTGCTTCTTCAGCACCGTGAGATCCACGCTCGAGCCGTCGAGCCCGGCGTCGGTGGAGAAACGCGCGCCGAGGTCCTCGATCGCCGTGGAGATCTCGATCGCCCCGCGTTTTCCCGCGCCCTCGTCGAGCATGTCGGCGGTGACGTAGGCGAGCCCGGGCTTGCCGGCGGGATCGTCGGCCGAGCCGGTCGGCACGCTCAGGCTGATCGACACCACCGGCAGCGCCGGCCGCGGCACCAGCCACACGGTCAGGCCCTCCGCGGTGCGGAACACCTCGGGGGCGACCGCTTTGAACGGCACGGGCTTGTCGAGCGAGGGGCGCTCGCCCAGCGGATCGGCGACGGGGTTCACCTTCTGCACCTCCGGTCTCTTCGGCTGCTCGGCGGGCTTGCCGTGGCATGCGGCGAGCACGAGCGCGAGCCAGACGGGCGCGCGGCTCACTTCGTTCCGCCTTTCACGGGCGTCTTCGGCTGCGGCTTCGCCGGCTCTTCTTTCGGCTTGGCGCGCGGCACGATGCGCAGGATGACGCGGCCCTGCGGATCGAGCGTGCTCTCGGCCCACTTCATCAGCTCGGCGGCGGTCGCGCGCTGGTAGCGCTCGAGGTCCGCGGCGATGAAGCCCGGATCGCCCTTCTCGGCGAAGTAGCCGTTGAGCAGGCTCGCGCGCGTCGCCAGCGAGCCGAGCCGCTGCACGAAGCCGGCCTCGTACGAGTTCTGCGCGCGCTTGAGCTCCTCGGCGCTCACCGGCGCGTGGCGCAGCTTCTCCACCTCGGCGTCGATGGCGTTCTCGAGATCGTCGAGCGACACGTCGGGCCGGGCGATCGCCTCGATCGCGAAGTACGAGCCGATCGACATCGACGACTGCGCCGCGCTCACGCTCTGCGCCAGCTTCTTGTCGTACACCAGCGGGCGGTAGAGCCGGCTCGCCTTGCCCGAGCTCATGATCTGCGCCACGAGGTCGAGCTCGGCGTCGCCCGGCTCGAGGTGCGCGGGGCTCGGCCAAGCGATGATCACCTTCGCCAGCGTGACGTTGTCCTCCACCGTCTGGCGCTTCACGCTGGTCAGCTTGGCGTAGGGCACGCTCGGGCGCGGCGTCGGCTCGGGCCCGCGGCGCATGCCGCCGAAGTACTTGTCGACGAGCGGCTTCACCTTCGCCGGATCGAAGTCGCCCGCCACCACCAGCGACATGTTCTGCGGGATGTAGTGCGCGGCGAAGAAGTCGCGCACGTCCGACACCGACGCGGCGGTGAGATCCTCGTGCGAGCCGATCACCGGGTGGTGGTAGGGGTGCGTCTCGGGGAAGAGCATCTCGGGCAGCACCAGCTCGGCGATGCCGTAGGGCTCGTTCTCGGTGTTCTGGCGGCGCTCGTTCTTGACCACGTCGCGCTGGGCGTCGAGCTTGTCCTGGGTGATCTGCTGGCCGAGCACGCTCACCCGATCGGCCTCCATCCACATGAGCAGCGGCAGGATGTGGCTCGGCCCCACGTCGAAGTAGTCGGTGCGGTCCTGCGAGGTCCAGGCGTTGTTCCAGCCGCCCTCGGTCTCCATCCAGGCGTCGAACATCTTCTCCGGCACGCGCTCGGTGCCCATGAACATGAGGTGCTCGAACAGGTGGGCGAAGCCGGTGCGCTTCTCGACCTCGTCGCGCGATCCGACCTGCACGTTGATGTTGGTGACGACGAGCGGCTGGGTGTGGTCCTCGTGGAAGATGACCGTCATGCCGTTGTCGAGCCTGGTCTGGCTGAAGGGGATGTGAATCACGGCGTTGGCCTCGGGCCCCTTGCGCGGCTCGTCGGCGGCCGCGCGCGAGAGGGGGGCGAGCGAGAGGAGCGATGCCACGGCGATCGCGAGTGCGCGCTTCATCGACGCATCTTTGTCCCGCCTCGGCGGCGCTCGCAAGCGCGAAGCCAGGATCGGCCCCGCCGTTTCGCTGCCGACACGTGGTAATGTGGAGCCATGCGGGGGTACGCGATCCTTTTGGGCGCCTTCATCGTGGTCGCGACGCTGGCGCATTGCGGCGGGTCGGTGGAGGTCATCACGGTGTCGGGCAGCGGCGGGACGAGCACCGGCGCGGACACCGTCCTCACCGGGCTGCCCGTGGCTTGCGGCAACGGGCACATCGATCCGGGCGAGGACTGCGACGACGGCCAAGCCAACGGCAAGCCGGGCGATCCTTGTGGTGTGATGTGCAAGAAGACGGTGCCGGTGAAATGCGGCAACGGCAAGATCGATCCGTTCGAGGAGTGCGATCTCGGCAACAAGAACGGCAACGATCCCAACGCCAGCTGCACGCTCTCCTGCAAAAAGCCGAAGTGCGGCGACGGCATCATCCAGGGCGCCGAGTGCTGCGACGACGGCCCGAACAACGGCGTCAACTGCAAGCCGGATTGCACCTGTCCGAGTCAAACGACCACGACCGGCGCGGGAGGCGCGGACATGTGCGGCAAGATCTTCGCGAAGGTCGTGTCGAGCCAGGCCAACCCCAACATGGCAGGCAACGGCCTTCCCGCGGTGTGGTCGTACAAGGGCATCCTCGGCATCCAGGGGGGCAAGGCGCTGTGCCAGGACGTCGGCGCCGATCACGTGTGCAACTACGCCGAGATCGCCAAGGCGGACGCGAAAGGCGAGCTCTCCGGCCTGCCGAAGAACCTCAGCTACTGGCTCCACCGCACCACGAATGTCCCCGACCCGACGCTGATGGCCAAGCCGTGCGCGAGCGCCGCCGACTGCGCTGGCGCGGACGTCTGTGACCCCACCACCAAGCTGTGCTCGTACAAGGCCGGGTCGGGCTCGCGCTGCAACGACTGGACGTACCCGGGCGGCAAGCTCGCCGAGGCGGAATGGTTCCAGACGTTCGATCCCAACGCGATGTTCGTGTCGGGCGGGGTCCACGTCGGCAGCTTGCTCTTCCACTTCGACGCCGACGCGACCTTCGACGGCACGTTCAACCACTACTGCGGCGACTCGTCCAAGGTCGGTTGCGGCGGCCCGTGCGACATCGACCTGCGCGCGATCCTCTGCTGCTTTCCCACGCTCTGTTAGCGTTTTCCGTTGCGCGGACCGCGGGCTCGGGAAGAGCATGGAGAGATGCGACAGGTGCGACTGATGTGGGCGATGGCGGGGATCGCGGCGGCGGCGCTGGTGGTCGAGGCGTGCAGCGGCAAGTCTTCGGTCGGCAGCGGCGCGAGCGGCGCGCAGGTGACCGGCGGTTCACAGGTCACGAGCGGCGCGGGCGGCAACCCGTGCG
>JACXTT010009770.1_pt1 | contig 13055 bp, 8 predicted proteins | sample 9270951 | NCBI WGS metagenome assembly JACXTT01 (sample SAMN15532306, study PRJNA645909) | rock metagenome | isolation source: weathered quartz diorite | place: Puerto Rico | collected 2017-06-21
CGTCGCGCAGTTCTTGGCTACGTTCAAGGATTTCCCGCCGAGCCAAAAGGTCGGCAGCTTCAGCCTCGACAAAGTGTTGGAGACGCTCCAGAACGCGCAGACCAGCGGCAAATGACCGACGGCGGAGGATAGCCGGATCGCCATGATCGCTCCCGGCACCTCGCTCCTGAACTACCGCCTCGTCGAAAAGATCGGCGAGGGCGGGATGGGTGCGGTGTGGAGGGCGACCGACGCTACGCTTGGCCGGGACGTTGCGATCAAGGTGCTCCCTGAAGCGTTGGCATCGGAGCCGGAGCGATTGGCGCGATTCGAGCGCGAGGCGAGAGTGCTCGCGGCGCTCAACCATTCGAACATCGCGTCGATCTACGGCTTCCACGAGACTAACGGCATCCGGTTCCTCGCGATGGAGCTGGTTCCCGGGGAAGATCTCGCGCAGCGGCTGCAACAGGGAAGCGTTCCCTTTTCCGAGGCGATGCAGATCGCGGGGCAGATCGCGGCGGCGCTCGAGGTGGCGCACGATCAGGGGATCGTCCACCGCGATCTCAAGCCGGCGAACGTCAGGCTGACGCCTGACGGCGAGGTCAAGGTCCTCGACTTCGGGCTCGCCAAGGCGTTGGACACCACGACGACTTCGAGCCCGGGAGGCGATGCGGCGATGTCGCCGACGATCACGTCGCTGGGAACCGTCGCCGGCGTCATCCTCGGCACCGCGGCCTACATGAGCCCCGAGCAGGCACGGGGCAAGCCGGTGGATCGGCGGGCCGATGTGTGGGCCTTCGGCTGCATCGTCTTCGAGATGCTCTCGGGGCGTCGTCCGTTCGAAGGCGAGACGGTCTCCGACACGCTCGCGGCGGTTCTGGCCAAGGACCCCGACTGGGGCAAGCTCCCGGCGACGCTGCCCCCGCGCGTGCGCGAGCTGTTGAAGCGCTGCCTGGAGAAGGACGTCAAGAAGCGACTCCGCGACATGCACGATCTGCGCATCGAGCTGGCCGACAGCCGTGAATGGCTCGGAACGACGGAACGGCTCGCGGCAACCCCCGCCGCAGCTCCTCGTCGACCCGTCGTGCTCGCGGCGGGAGCGCTCGTCATTGCCTCTCTCGCCGTGGCAGCGTGGGTGCTCACTCGCTCGGGGACGGCCGCAGCGCCGGCGCGACTGACGCGGGTGGCGCTCCGTCGTCCGAGCGGCGAGACGAACGTCGGGCCGGGCACGTTCGCGCTCGCCCCGGATGGAAGTGCCGTGGTGTTCGTCGTCCACGGAGATGGGGACGCGACGCACCTCTGGATTCGCGACCTGAGCAATCCCGCCGGACGCGAGATTCCGGGAACGGACAAGGCCACCCTCCCGTTCTGGTCGCCGGATTCGAAGCACATCGCCTTCTTCTCAGACGGGAAGCTCAGACGGACCCCGCGCGCCGGCGGCGCCGTGCAAACCGTCTGCGACGCGCCCAGCGGACGCGGCGGCGCCTGGGGCTCGACCGGGACGATCGTCTTCGCGCCGACGTCCGGCGGCCCGCTTTCGAAGGTCGCTGCAAGCGGCGGCACCACGGAGCCCGCCACCACCCTCGACGCCTCTCGGGGCCAAACGGGGCACCGTTTTCCGTGCTTTCTTCCCGACGGCCGCCACTTCACGTTCGCGACGCTGCCGCCGCTCGCGGCGAGCCTTTACCAGGTCGACTTTGCGGCCCTCGATGATCCGATCGCACGCCCGCTCCTGGTCAGCGCCGCGGCGCCACGGTACGCCGACCCGGGGTACATGATCTTCGGGCGCGATCAGGCCTTCATCGCTCAACGCATCGACGTTTCCCGCATGAAGATGCTCGGCGAGCCGGTCCCGCTGGCCGAACGAGCTGAGGTCGAGGGAGTCATCGCCGGCGAATCGAGCGTCGATTGCGCGCGTGACGGCACGATCGTGTACGACGAGGCCGACCGCCGGCCCGTGGATGTCGCCTGGTTCGGGAAAGACGGCCGCCTGATCAAGACCGTGCTCCGTCATCCGACCCTTGTCTACGCCTTCGCGGTCTCACGCAAAGGCGACCGCGTGGCGATGCTCGATTACGGCGATCAGGGGTTGACCCTCGTTGTCGCCGATCTCACGACCGGGGCGAGCTCCCGCCTGGCCCGCGGGGATCGACAACCGATCGGTGTGGCGTGGACTCCGGACGACTCCGCCGTTGTCGCGAGCCTGCTCGACTCCGGGAAGCGCGCCATCGTCGCCTTCGATCCACGAAACGGATCGGAGCGCAGCGTGCTTGCGGCTGGCACCCTATTTATGCGACCCACCTCGGTCGCTCCCGATGGCGCCGTCCTGTTGGAAGAGCTGATCTCCGGCCGCCTGTACGACATCGAGATCTTGCCGCGGGGCGCGAGCGAGACACGGCCGTACCTCGCGACTCCCGCCAATGAAGGCGGAGCGAGCGTCTCCCCGGACGGCCGGTTCGTGGCCTACGTGAGCGACACCTCGGGCCGGCGCGAAATCTACGTGGACGGCTTTCCCGAGCATCGCGAGCTACGCCGGGTGAGCACGGACGGAGCCGACGGATTGGTCTGGTGGCGCGACGACGGTCGCGAGCTGTACTTCTCGACGTCGAACGGTCGATCGCTTCTCGGCTGCGACGTCGCAACGTCCCCCGACCTGAAGATCGGCGCGCCGCACGTCGTGTTCGAAGGGCCGCCGCACTCGGCGTCCGCTCCGGCGCCGCACGGAGACCGCTTTCTCGTCGTGACGCCGATCGGCGAGCGACCGTCCGCGTTGACGCTCGTACAGAACTGGGCGGCGCAGCTCGAGACTCACGAGTAGCCAGCACCACCTCAACAGTGGGAACGGCGCCGTGGATTGTCGGACTGAGTGAAACCTCGGAGTTCCGCCGCTTCTTCCGGCGTCGGCGTCGAACGGGCCAAAAAAGCCAGACTTTTCCGAAAAACGGCTTCGTACACCGCCCCAGGATCGACGATCTCCCGGCTCGCCAGGCACTCCTATGTCGTGAAAATACGAAAGTAAAGCGAATTGCTTTCAACTTCACGAAACTGAGACTGCCGAGGAGACGAACCGCCCTTTTCAGCAGTGCGGTGGACTCCGCCGCCTAGGTCCCTAGCTATACACGTCGAGCCCGTGAATCGAGTCCCTCTCGATCGTTCCCTGCGTCGACGGGAGCGGTGTCGCGTCGGTGCCGCCGACGGTGACGCTTCCCGCGGCGACCGCATCTCGAATCGTCCCGGACGACGTGGACACGAACCTGAAGATCCCGTAGTGGTCGTTCTGGTGGTCGACCACGCGCTCTTTCTGGCCCACGCCGGTCCACACGAGGTCGAGCGCGATCGACACCGGCTGGTCGGAATCGTCGATCCCGTCGAAGGCGGCGAGAAGGCTCGCCGTCTTGAAGTTGGTGCTGACGTGGAGTTCGCCGGCCTCCGCGGTCCCGGTCACCGAAAGCACCTGTGTGGCGAGGCAGCGGTCGTAAACGGCGACCATGACGGCGACGACGCTGGTCTGTGTACTCGTGACGCTTCTGAAGTGGCTTCCGCCTCGTCCGCAAAGATCCGCCGCGGTGATGTCGCCCTGGCTACCTTCGACATGGACGGTCGTCTCGATGCCTAGAGCGCACGTGCTGGTGTCCACGCTCGAGAAGTCGGCCGATACGCCCTCGCCCTCGGAACGGACATGAATCCTCTCGAGCTCGCAAAACTGCGCTGCGGCCCGACTCGCGGTGGCGAGACATGCAATCACGATTGCCATGCAGGTCTTGCTTCTCATGGTTCCTCCCCTCGTTCGAATCACTGCCAAACTCCTACGTTTGGTTTCGGCGAGAGTCAAGCGAAAGCGGGCGCGGCAACATCCTCTCGTCGTCGAAGCTGCCGTCCTGAATCCAATCGCGCCGCGTTGGTGGGGTGCTCGTGACAAAAAAGCCGTCGTGGTTTCCGCCTCCGAATTGGACGATCTGTTCATCGGTTGGTTGAACGGCTGAGCAAGGTGAGCGCGCTGCCCGCTGAGCGTAGCGGGGGGCCGATCGCTCGCTCTTCAGGGCAGGGGCCTTGGTCTGATCCTTTTGTGCGACAGAACGATCAGCTCGCGCTCCACTTCGTCGAGCAGAACTTTCAGGCGATGCTGATGGAATCCGAGGGACTTTCGAATGGGATCGCTCAAAATCGTGCAGGCCATAGCGCCAACGGTCAAACTGGCAGCGAGGACGACGAGGATCGTCCACGTCGTGCTTTCATGCAACGCCGGAGGGAACACGTTGTAGAAAGCGGACCCCGCCTTCTTCCCCAGGAAGAACCGTGATGCGGCCTGATCGTGCGCACTCTTCCGCGCGACACCGTGCGCGATGTTGGTCAAGCTCAAGGACATGCTTCCCATGATGACCCAGCTCGTCACGAGTGTGAGAAGCGTGCCGAAGAGATCGGAGACGATGGCCCGTCCGGAGGAGAACTGACGCAAGAGATCCACCAGCGTTCGAGCCGGCGCGAGGTCGACTCGCTCGGACTTCGGCGTCTCGATCTCCTTCCTTAGCGACGGGAGTGCTTCGAGCTCTTTCAGGAAGCCCTGGGGAAGGGGCGCGCGCGATTCCTCTCGCTCCCACTCGAGAAGGTCGTTGCAGATACGCCGCTCGATCTGTTTCTGGTAGCCCGTCTTGATCCCGGGGGGAACGCGATCGGCCCATCGCGCCAGCCGTGGATACCCCACCCTCTCCGCGGTGTCCGCCGCCTTGTGAATGGCCAGATGGGGCAGTGCCCATGCGGTGTTGATGGGCGCGCAGGCGAGGTCCAGCCAGAGAGTGGGCCGCTGCAATCTCCAAGTCTGCTCGAGAGAGAAATTGGCGTTGACGAAAGAAGGGATTCGGCTCCGGCAGCGCTCGATGTAAGTCTCGATGCCTCGATCGATGTGGGATGCGGCCTGGCTCAATTCGTGCTCGGCAGGCTCCGGCTTTGCTTCTTCCCGTTCCTCGACTTGGCGACTCATGTTGGATGGAACATAGGGCGCGGCCGAAGGAGTCGGCAACGGCGCCGCAGATCTCGTTGACGGCCCCTCTCCAACCGTCGTAACCTCGCCCTCCGCGATCGTCCAACGACCGTATTCAGGGGAAATCCATGACAATGACGTGCTCGAGGGCCGCAAGGCGTCTGGCCATGCTCCTCATCGCGCTGGCCCCGGCGTGGCCACTCGCCGCCGAGGAGAAGGTCGACCTCGCGACGATCTACCGCATAAAGGATGAAGCCTTTCGGCACTCGAAGGTCATGGACCACCTCTTCTACCTCACCGATGTGAACGGCCCGCGACTGACCAACTCGCCGGGGCAGCGCGCCGCCGCCGAATGGGCAGTCAAGAGCCTCGAGTCGTGGGGGATCGAGGGCGCGCATCTCGAGAAGTGGGGAATATTCGGGCGAGGCTGGTCGGTGTCGCGGTTCACCATGAGCCTCAGAGAGCCCGTCTACGCCCCCCTCCCCGGTGTCCCGCTCGCCTGGTCCTCGGGGACGAAAGGCATGGTGAGCGGCGATGTCGTCCTCGCTCCGCTCTTCACGGCGCAGGAGCTCGAGCGAAGCGAGAATCGGGACCCGGCCAAGCTCGCCGCCCGCATCGAGAAGTACCGCGCCGAGTACAAGGGGAAGCTCAAGGGGAAGTTCGTCCTTCTCACGGAGGCGCGTGAGATCGCGCCCCCTACCGACGCGCCAGCCCGGCGTTTCGACGAGAAGGATCTCGCGAAGATCCAAGAAGCGCCGGTGCCGCACGTCGCGCCGACCATCGATTGGCCGATCGTGAGCCTCCCCGAAGATCCGAAAAAGCGGGAGCAGCTGTTGGCCGCGGCGCCGTTGGAGGTCACCGCCGACCTGCGGCTACGCGTCCGCCGAACTCGCAATCGTCTGAATGCCTTCTTCAAGGAGGAAGGGGTGCTCGCTGTCGTGTCCGGAGACAGCCGCGGTTCGGGGGGCGTCGTCTTCGCGGAAGCGGGGGGCTCTTACGAGATCGGAGCGCCGGTCCCACCGCCCATGATCTCGTTGGCGCCGGAGCCCTACGACCGGTTGTGCCGCCTCGCCGAGAAAAAGATCCCGCTGAAGATCGAGCTGGAGATGGAGGCGAAATTCGACGATACCTCGCCCGAAGGATTGGACGTCATCGCGGAGATCCCCGGCGGCGCGAAGCGAGATGAGGTGGTGATGCTCGGCGCTCATCTCGATTCATGGCACTCGGGAACGGGTGCCACCGACAACGCCGCCGGCTCGGCTGTCGTCCTCGAGGCGACGCGGATCCTGAAGACGCTCGGACTTCCCATGGACCGGACGGTGCGCCTCGCCCTCTGGACCGGCGAGGAGCAAGGGCTCCTCGGCTCGCGCGGCTACGTGAAGAACCACTTCGCCGACCCCGTGACGATGCAGACTCTGCCCGAGCACGCGAAGCTGTCGGGATACTTCAACCTCGACAACGGCACGGGGAAGATCCGAGGGGTCTACCTTCAGGGAAACGACATGATGCGTCCCGTCTTCAAGGCGTGGCTCGCCCCCTTCGAGGACCTGGGGGCGACGACGATTTCGATCCAGGACACGGGTGGGACCGACCATCTCCCCTTCGATGCCGTCGGCCTGCCTGGGTTCCAGTTCATCCAGGATCCGCTCGACTACGGAACGCGCACACACCACTCCAACATCGACGCTTACGATCACGTGCAGGAGGGTGACCTGATGCAGGCGGCGGCGATCCTGGCAGCGGTCGTCTACGACGCGGCGACGCGTCCCGAGATGCTTCCGCGCAAGCCGCTGCCGAAGCCCTTGCCTCCAAAGGGGGCGGAGCCGAAGTAACGACCCTATACTCCGCCCATGTCGGCCGGCGATCCTGTCTTCTGGCACCGACTCCAGTTCGCCTTCACCATCGTCTACCACTACCTCTTTCCCCAGCTCACGATGGGATTGGCGCTCCTCATCGTCGTGATGAAGGGGCTCGGGCTTCGGACCGGCGACACGCGGTGGGACGACGCCGCGCGGCTGTGGATCCGGGTTTTCGGCCTCAACTTCGCCGTCGGCGTGGTCACTGGCATTCCGATGGAGTTTCAGTTCGGGACCAATTGGGCGCGCTTCGCCAAGATCGCCGGTCCGGTCATCGGGCACACCCTTGCGATGGAGGGGCTGTTCGCCTTCTTCCTCGAGTCGAGCTTTCTGAGCCTGCTCGTCTGGGGGGAGAAAAAGTTGGGGCGCGAGGGTCACTTTCTCGCGGCGATCGCGCTCTTTGTGGGGAGCTGGCTTTCCGGGTGGTTCATCGTCTGCACGAACGCCTTCATGCAGCATCCGTCCGGACACGCGGTCGGCCCCGACGGCGTGTTGCGGCTCACGGGGTTCTGGGCATTCGTTCTCAACCCATGGGCGATCGCCGAGTACGTGCACACGATGATCGCCGCGGTCGTCACGGCGTCGTTCGTCGTCGCCGCGGTGGGGGCCTTTTACGCGCTGCGCGGCGAGCACGAGGACGCCGCCCGGCGCTTCCTTCGGATCGGGACGACCGCCGGGCTCATCTCGAGCTTCCTCGTCGCGTTTCCCACCGGAGACCGTCAAGCCAAGCTCGTCGCGCGCCATCAGCCCGTGGCCCTCGCCGCTATGGAGGGACGCTTCGAGAGCGGCACCAAGGCTGGGATCACCCTGATCGGCCAGCCCAACGTCGCCGAGCGGCGCCTCGACAACCCGATCGAGGTTCCCGGCATGCTGAGCTTTCTCGCCTACGGCACGTTCCACAGCGGGGTCGCCGGACTGGACGCCTTCCCCGGAAGCGAATGGCCGGACAACATCGAGCTGCTCTATTACGCCTTCCACGTCATGGCCGGGCTCGGGACGCTCTTCATCGCGCTGATGGCGGTCGCCGCCCTCCTCTCCTGGCGCGGCGCGCTCCACCGCACGCGCCCCGTGCTTTGGGTCCTCATGCTCGCGTTCCCGTTTCCCTACATCGCCAACACCGCGGGATGGATGACGGCCGAGCTGGGGCGCCAGCCTTGGATCATCTACGGGATTCTGCGCACCCGGGATGCCGCCAGCCCCGCCGTCCACGCAGGAACCGCCCTCTTCACCCTGATCGGCTTCACCGGGATCTACTTCGTCCTGGGGCTGCTCTTTGTCTTCCTCGTGCTGCGAGAGCTCGACCACGGACCGGGGGAGCTCCATGGTTGAGCTCTGGTTCGGCATCGTGGCGGCGATGCTCGCCACTTACGTCGTGCTGGACGGCTTCGATCTAGGGGCGGGCGCGCTTCACTTGGTGCTCGCGCGCGACGACAACGAGAGGCGCGAGGTCCTCGCCGCGATCGGCCCGTTCTGGGACGGGAACGAGGTTTGGCTTCTCGCGTCGGGCGGGGCGCTTTTCGTCGCCTTCCCCCGAGTGCTCGCCTCGGGGCTGTCGGGGTTCTACCTCGCGATCTTCCTCGTTCTCTGGATGCTGCTCGCGCGCGGAATCTCGATCGAGTTCCGCAGCCACGTGCGCTCGCCTCTCTGGAGGGCGTTCTGGGACGCCGCGTTTTGCGGCTCGAGCGCGCTGCTCTGCATCTTGCTCGGCGCGGCGCTCGGAAACATCTTACGCGGCCTGCCGCTCGATGCCGACGGCTGGTTCTCCCTGCCGCTCTTCACCGACTTCACCGCGCGGACGCCCGTCGGTATCCTCGACTGGTACACCGTGCTCGTCGCCGTTTTCACGTTCTCGGCGCTCGCCGCGCACGGGGCCGCTTTTCTCGCCTGGAAGACCGGAGGCCACGTCCGCGACCGCGCGCGTCCACTCGCGCGCAAGCTCTTTCTCGCGGTCGCTTTGGGTTGGCCCGTCGTCACGATCGCCACCGGGAGCGTCAATCCGGGGTTCTTCTCGGGGTTCGCGGGACGTCCGCTGGCCTGGCTCTCCGGTCTCCTCGCACTCGGGGGCCTCGTCGTGTCGAGCCTTGCGGTCCGGCGCGGGCGCGACCTGACCGCGTTCCTCGGCTCGTGCGCGTTCCTCGCCGGCGTGCTCGCGGCGACCGCGGCGGGTATGTTCCCGGTGCTCCTCCGCGATCCCAGAGGCGCCGCCTCGATCACCGCGTACGTCGCCGCCAACGATGCCGCCAGCCTCCACGCGGCGCTCGGATGGTTCCTCGTCGGGATGCCTCTGGCGATCGCCTACACGGTGATCGTCTTTCGAATGCACCGCGGAAGGGCCGTCGCCGCTGCCGAGGGGGAGGGGTACTGAGCGCGGATACGACCGCTCGCGCAGGTAACGGACTAAACTCAATAGGGGAGGGAGGGCTCATGGCACAAGGCAGAAGATGGCTTCTCGTACTGGCCGGCGCGGTGCTCGCGGGCTTGTTCGCTTCCCATGCGAGGTCCGAGACTCCTCCGCCACCCAAGGTGAAGATCCCGGAGCCGGGCGTGCCTCAGATCATGACCATGGAGGGGCGCTACGTCCGGGCCGCCTACAACAACGAGGGATACGTCATCCTCGGCTACCGGGTGGCGAACAACTCGGTCGGCGGGCCGTGGCTGCTGCTCGAGATAGGCGCGACCGTTCGAAGCGGCGTGCCCAACTACACGCTGACTCGCGACGCGATCTCCCTCGAGACCCCCGACGGTAAAACGATTCCGTTACCTTCCAACAAGGATTTTCAGGCCGCGGGTCTGATGGGCCTACAAAAGCAGGCCGAGATGGTCCGCGACTCGATCAACTACTTCCCGCCGGGTGCGACCCGTGCGTGTCGGATCGGGTTCTTCGCCGACATGCAGGACCGCGCGATGGCCTACGATCAGGTCGAGATCAGCTCCGACCGCGGGTGCCTCGGCCGGCTCTACTTCCCGGTGGAAGGGGGAATCCAGTACGGGCAGCACTGGCTGAACGTCAAGTTCGAGAAATCGCTCGTTCGTGTGCCATTCCGGATCCTGACCAAGGACGAAGCGAAGTTCCTGGACAAGAACTACAAGGACATCGAGCAGCAGGTGAAGGACGCGTTCGCGCCGAAGAAGCCCTGAGCGGCAAGCTTCCTTGAGCCGTGGCGGCGCTGACGTGGCGATGCGCATCGGAATCGTCGGCGCCGGCATCGCGGGATTGAGCGTCGCGCACGCGATCCGCGCGCGCGATCCGCGCGCCGAGATCGTCGTATGGGAGTCGAGCGATCGCTGCGGCGGACGCATCGGCACGACGCACGACGCCGGCTACACGATCGAGTGGGCCGCCAACGCGCTGCTGTCGAGCGCGACCCACGCGCGGGCGCTCGCGGGGCGCCTCGGACTGGACGCGGACGTCATCCCCGCCGACGCGCGCGCCGCCCGACGCTACATCTATCGCCACGGCACGCTGCACGCCTTTCCGATCGGCCCGGCATCGCTGTTTCGATGCGCGGCTCTGTCGCCACTCGCGCGTGCGCGCGTCGCGCTCGAGCCCGTCTTGGCGCGTCGCGTCGCCCACGAAGAAACGATTCACGAGTATGCAGCGCGCCACATCGGGGACGAGGCTGCGCACGTTCTCTTGGGCGCAGCGGCGCGCGGCATCTTCGCGGGAGACAGCACCCGCCTCTCGCTGGACGCCGCGTTTCCTCTCATGCGGGAGCTCGAGCGCGTGTATCGCTCGCTCATCGTAGCGCAAGCACGGCTCGCCCGGCAGGCGCGCGAGCGCGGGCCCTTGTGGAGCCTGCGCGGCGGCATCGGCTCGCTCGTCGATGCGCTGGGACAATCGCTCTCCGACGCCATCGAGCTCGGCCGAGCGGTCTCGCGCATCTCACGCACCGAGCGCGGCGCGCGTCTGACGTTCGCCGACGCGCGGACGGAGGACGTCGACGCGCTCGTCCTCGCCGTTCCGGCGCGAAACGCGGCGCGGTTGCTTCGCGAGCACGACGCGCGCGCCGCCGCGACGCTCGAGGGGATCGTCTGCGCGGGCGTCGCCGTGGTGGCGATTGCCGCGCGCGCGGACGCATTCGCTCGGCCGATGGACGGATACGGCTTCCTGACGGCGCCGGGAGAGCCGCTCCCCGTCCTCGGTGTGCTCGCGGACTCGGTGGTTTTTCCGGCGCGGGCGCCGGAGGGGCACACGCTGCTCCGCGTGATGATCGGCGGTACGCCCGATCCCGCGCACGCCGGCGAAAGCGACGACGCCCTCCGCCAGCGCGCGGTCGGGGTCGTGCGCGACGTGGTCGGCCTCCGGGGCGATCCCGAACATGTGTGGCTCTTTCGTCATGTCGACGCGATTCCGCAGTACACGCTCGGGCACGCCTCGCGCATCGCCGACGTGCGTGCACGAGTCGGGAGCGCCCTGCCGCGCGTTCATCTCGCCGGTAATGCGTTCGACGGGGTGTCGGTCGGCTCGATCGTGGAGACGGCCGAGCGGGTCGCGGAGGCGGTGCGGTCGCACGCCCGGTAGCACAGAGGCCCTTCCGAGCGTCCGATTACGTCCTTGACACGTGCTCCGAAGCGGCGTACAGGACCCACAATCCTGCGAGGTCTGAAATGACTCGACTCGCGTGGACCGCCGTCGTCCTGATGGGCATGGCGCCTGGGGCATATGCCGCCTCGTCGATCTCGATCGACGAGCGGATCCGTGCAGAGGGCGCCGTTGAGCGCGTGCGCTTCGAGCATCGGATCGGTGAGACACGGCCGTTCGACGTGGCGGTGCCCCGCGCAACCCTCGAGCGGCGCGTCCGCGACGCGCTCGCCCAAACGGTCGCGCTCGATCGACTGGGGCATGCGCCGATCACCGCCCTGGAGCTCGACGACGAGCTCGCTCGTATCGTGCGGGACACGCACGACCCGGCGAGGCTCGAGGAGATGTTCGCCGCACTCGGCCGCGATCCGGTCCTGGTCAAGGAGGTCTTGGTGCGTCCGATCGTGGCCTCCCGGCGGCTTCGCGGCCTGTACGCGGCAAGCCCCTCGCTCCGAGCAGCCGCGCGCGCCGATCTCGGCCTCGGCGCCGAGCCAGCCTTCGACGCGTGGTGGGAGCACGCCGCCGGCGAATTCGCCGGTGTAGCCCCTGGGACGGTGGCCGGCGACGCCCCCATCCCGACCGCGAGTCGGGAGGGCGCCGCCGCCCCGACGAGCTCTCCCTTCGGCGCGTGCACGCCGAACGACGCGTGGAGCAACGCATCGCTCGACGACTACTATGAAGGAAGCGGCAAGTGCCTCTGGACGGGAACCGAGGTCCTGGTGTGGGGCGGCGATGCCGGCACCCGCTACAACCCGTCGTCCGACTCCTGGCGCTCGATCTCGGCCGGGAACGGAATCCCGATTCGTTCGGATTTCGTCTCGGTCTGGACCGGAAGCGAGATGATCGTCTGGGGCGGGACGAGCGGCCAGCCGGTCAACAGTTACAACGACGGCGCCCGCTACGACCCGGCGACCGATTCGTGGTCTCCGATCCCGTCTGCTCCGTTCGCAGCGGCGCGCTCCGCCGCCGTATGGACCGGAACCGAGATGATCGTCTACGGCGGAGCCAGCAGCGGACCCAGCGACAGCGTTCTCCTCAACACCGGCGCGCGGTACAACCCGGTCTCGAACACGTGGACCTCGCTTCCCCCAGCGCTGCAGCCGCGGTCGCGCCACGCCGCGGTCTGGACGGGATCCCGGATGATCGTCTGGGGCGGTTACGGCGATCCCATCAACGGTTTTTTCAAGACGGGAGGCCAGTACGATCCCTCGACGAACTCCTGGACCGGCCTCTCGACGACCGGGGCGCCGACGGGAAGCTACTCGGATACGGCGGTGTGGACCGGAACGGAGATGATCGTCTGGTCGGTCAACGACGTGTCGAACACGCCGGTGGCGCGCCAGGGCCGGTACAATCCGATCTCAGACACGTGGGCGCCTGTGACGAGCACCGCCGCTCCGCCGCACAGGAACTACGAGGTGGTCGTCTGGTCCGGCGACCGGCTGCTCGTCTGGGGCGGTTGCACCTCCGGCGGCTGCTCCAACGACGGCGGACGCTACGATCCGGCCTCGAACTCATGGACTCCCATCACAGGGGTGGGGGCTCCCGGTGTCGGCGGCTATTTCGGGGCCTGGACGGGCAACCGCATGTTCGCGTACGCGGGGACGCAGCTCGGAGGAGGGCTGTACGATCCCGTGGGGGACACCTGGAGCTCGATCTC
>JACXTT010009771.1_pt1 | contig 13054 bp, 21 predicted proteins | sample 9270951 | NCBI WGS metagenome assembly JACXTT01 (sample SAMN15532306, study PRJNA645909) | rock metagenome | isolation source: weathered quartz diorite | place: Puerto Rico | collected 2017-06-21
GAGCCGCATCAGCCCAGAAACGACTGCTCTCTAAGTGATCCAGTGCCCAATAACCTCTCGCAGTCGAGGCGACTACAGACGGAGGATGTCCGACTGAGATCCCATCGCAATATCATCGTGAGTTAGAACAGTGGATGAGGGGGCCGGGCGGCATGGGTGTCCTTCTCCATGAGGAACTCCCACTGGTGTCCTCGTGTGCGCCACCCACCCTGTTCGTAGACGAGGTAGTGCACGTCATCAACCCAGGTGTCGATATTGACGCGCTCTCCCGTTTGGTTTGAAACTCCCCAGATGCTACCGGTGCAGGTCACCTCAGCGGTCCGTGGATCCGCCTCTGCGTGAACCACAATGTGTGAAAACACATGGCTGATAGAGAGATCACGATAGTCGCGAAAGATATTGCTTCAGATCGGACGTAAGGTGACCGGATTGAAGTTGGTGTGCTTATAATTGTGCGCGTAGAAACTCATCGTGCCGTCGAGATTCCCCTGCTCAATGGCGTCTTCGGCTTGCCTGAAGGTCGAGACGATCTCCTCCACCGTCTTCTGATCGGCCTCGATGCGAACATTATGGGCGAGATAGACGCCGTGAAGGTCCGGAACCGTGTAGCACCCTTGGAGTCCGATTCCCAAGCTGAAGACTACGACCTGTATCCATCGATGCATGTCGTACCTCATGACAAGTGGACGAAGAGATCAGAACCGACTCACCAATACGGGTAATAAGGATACAGCACGACGTATCAGGATGGCATAAAAAGGTGGGAGGACATTCGCGCTCAGGAGCTCGGGTTTTTACACCATCTTTACACTCGGCCCGGTACAGTCAGGCACCAGTCAGGCGGACTTGCACCTACGGCACTGGATACCGCATTCCACCGATCGAGTGCCGATGAGACTCCCTGACACGCGGAGGCCAACCCGAATGTGGTCCTTGCTGCTGGTGCTCGTGACGCTCTGGGCCATGGCGTTCGTGATCTGGCTCTTATGGACCTGGCGCTCTCCACGTGACAAGATCCGTCGTCCCCCCAAACGTCCCACCGACAAGCCCTGACCAGTGGATTTCACTGACTCTCATCTCACATTCGCACGGCAAGAGCCTTTGTATCTCAGTCAGGAACGGGATGGTTCTCTGACCGAGTAGTACTGCCATACCAAGGTGCCTGGTCATGAGAAACTCTACACGCTCTGAGCGAAGACCAAATGAGTCGGTACTCCGAGGAAGCGGCTGGTACCGGGGAATTGTCCAGAGGGACTTGGGCTCCCATGTGAGGCCCGGCTATATATCTCTATGGAGATGCTCAGACCATGGCATCAACGAATGGAGGTAAAGTGGGCCATCCTCATCATATGTGTCTGTGTATTGGTGCAGATGCTCAGTACTCCCGTGACTGCTCTGAGTTTGGCAGACGCCTTCGACATGCTTATAGAATCGGACTTCGAAGATCCTTCGATGTTGCCGCTAATGCCTGATCTTCGTCCATTCAGTGCGTTGCGGCTTCAAGTCGACCGGCATGCCATACCACACCTTCCCATGCTTCTGACCTCGGTCTTCCATCCTCCGCTGAACTGATCTCGTTCAGCTCCCGGCATGTGCATTGGCCACCCGGCCTATGGATCCGTCATCACCGGATCGACATCCATGCGATGCGAGACGGAAGGCGGGCGATCGTGCACTGAATAAGTCAGAACAGCACTCAGATGCGAGAACAAGCAATCAGTGATGTCCATTCAGGCACTGAAGGTACCGCAGGTGTACACATTCACCATGGAGTAACGACCGTGACGGAAGCATGCCATACGGGACGGTGGATCACATTGAGAGTCAACAAGCAGGTCGATGGCACATGGACCTGCAAATACATCATTCACGAACTTGGCCCGACAGGAACCTCCACGACAACAGGGCATGTTGCACTGAATTACAAGACCCGGGATGAGGCGAAGGCTGCGGCATTAGAAGCCGCACACAAGGAAATTGATTCACGAGGACCGATCGGTGGACCGATCAAATGAACGGGGATGTCCATCCCAAGAATATGTACGGAGAGCTAAATGAGCCACAAACCGCACATGGATCCGAAGAAGCTTCACATCATCCTCGCCAGTCTGGAAAGCGGTTCTATAAGATAACCAGCTTCGATGGAGAGTTCTCTACGTCATTTGTCTTTGGCAATGGCCAGCGGAAGTGGCAACTAAGATTCAATCGGATGTTCTTGGGCGAGATTCACCCTGATGCACAGCTCCAGCTGTTTCTGGACAGCACGGTGTTTCCAGCCATCCAGGACAATCCAGATCGGCGAATTGAGGTCGGCTCGGATGGCGGAGTCACCATCACTGAGCAATCGCGCTAATGTCTCTGGGCCAGAATGCCATACCGTCTCGCTAGATCTGTCCAGCCGGTCAGTCGGTACACATTTGTCGAGTCGGGCGTCTAAGACAGGTGACCATGTTTGGTCTACTCCTGTCCGCCCAAACTGCGCTATAAGTGCAGTTTCTGTGGCTTGATAAGGATCTCCGTATATCGCCTTTCTTTTTTGAATATTAGCGGCAGGCTGATCAGACGATACTTCCCAAAAGCAACATGAATCCATTTTGATTCTAAGTGAATCTAACCGGTTCATCTCTTTGGAATTATGATCATGGGATACTTCGGAATTCTCATAATTTAAAATGGCACTCACCCTGGCTTGGTCCTTGCTGATAGTTTGGACACCGGCCTTTGGAAATTGTCTTCATTGGGCCAAAAGCAGATCGAGTGGGAGGTAGGTGGACCTAAGAGGCAGTATGCTGTTCTTGTCCTTAAACCCTGTATTAGCTGGGCTAATCTCCCTGAATGTTGTCTCAGCGATGGAAACTAAGGAGGTCGTCAATGGGTAAATCTGTCCAGGTAATTTTAATATTCCTGTGTGCAGGAACACTATTCGGGTGTTTTCATCCCTTAGAATACCCCGTAATTTCGAATCCTTTTAAGAACGATGACACTTACAATACCCTTGCAATTACGTCAGAACGACGGATAGCCTATTCCAAGCCTGAGGCATCGAAGATGCGATTCTGCCTTGAGGCTCCCCCAGATACATCTGAAAATATTGCAGGCACCATCTCTGCCACACAAAGCCTGAAAGCTACTGCGAGCCCAATTGTTGGCGGGGGAAGTGTTGGTGGGAACTTTGATAACCAATTCGCCAATCAATTTGCCACAGCCCTTGCATTTGTAAATAAGCCATCTCAGGGCATTATGTATTATCGAACGCTTGCTGGTGTGATGTGTAATCTCTATGTTAATGATGTCATTGATAAACATACATACTCAAAAATAATGACATCTGCGGCGGATTTTGCAGCACAGGCAACGCTCATGGAACTTACATTGACAGAAGGAAGAATTGGCCCCCAGGCTATATCTGGTAACGGAATTCCCTCACTTGGTGGCGGGGGTACAGCTCCAGGAAGTCCAGCTCCAGCACCAGCTCCATCGTCTTCATCTCCAGGGGCTGCAGCTCCATCGTCTCCAACCCCATCGTCTCCAACTCCGGGACCTGCAGCTGCCCCATCGGGGCATCAACCTCTGTCCTCTACGGACAGAAAAACTCTCTTGGACAAGTTATTGGGTCAAAAGTCAATTGAGCAGAATTTGCAGAAACTGATTCAATAAATAAACAGAGGTGAACGCTCTGGCATTGAAGGAAGGAGGGATTGCCCAGGTATTCAAAGACTTGTGCAATCCCCTTTCACTGATTCCTAAGCCGTCGGTTGTATGGAGAATCATTATTGCGTTGGGGAACCTTGATAGGCGAAGCCATAAAATAATGTTTAAGGTGGCCCACCGCCACCACCTAGTTTCTCCTTCTAATCAATCGGCTTATCAGTTCGCGGCTCTACCTCGTAGGTTAGCGTTTTCGGGGCCGGATACGTAACCCGCTGAAACCGGCTCGTCTTGCTTCTCGACTGGCTGCTTATCAGACTCCTCATCCAGCACTTTCATCTTCGAGATGTTCCAGCAGTCGAATGCTATTCCAGGTTTACGGCAGAGAGCATCTGCCGAGGGACAGGTATCGATCACACTCTCAGGAATGTGGTTAGACAAGATGCGAGGGAGACTTTCGAGGATGCGGAAAGGATCACCTGATAGCCGAGAGCGGGACGCTGGCAAACTGGATGTCGAACCGACATCAATGGTTACAGTGTTTGTCACTACGGTCACTATTGGAGAAGGGATGAAGTACTAGGCCTCCTGAACCTCCTTGCATCTCAAATACACACAATCTTACAATATGTCCTCATTTCGCCAGGGTATCGCCCTATGCCGTGTCACTTCTGTCCCCTCTGCCGTTTTCTATCCTTCTGGATCACACTTGCTTGAAGGAACCCACGATGGCCCTTTATTTCATCTCCTATGATCTCACTCACCCAGGACAAAACAACGAAAAGCTAATTGCTGCGTTCCAAGAGCAGGGAGCTAAGAGAATCCTGTATTCCGTATGGGGACTTAACACTACATTGCCGATGGATGAAGTGCGAGATTGGGTCCTGTCACTTCTAGATTCGGATGATCGTCTGCTGGTGTGTGGCTTTCATGAGTGGGCCGCTTCGAACGCCATGGTGGACATCACTCAGCTCTAGAAGCCGAGCATCGTGCTCGAGGGGGATGCATTCTTAGGTACCCATAGCCGCACCCGGGCCAGAGATATTTCGTGCAGTGGCATAATTCTCGGAAGCTTGCGGTGGACCCTTTCAGTGATTTGGCACGGACCTCCAAGGAGGTACGGTATGCGATCAAGAATCATGGCACGCTGTCCATTGTGTGGGTTATACGGTCCGCATCGACGCAAGCGGTCGTTCACGCGTTACATGTTCGAAATCCTCGCGGCCATGTGTTCACAGCAACGACGATCCAAGGCGGCACGAGTAAAATGTAACGCGTGCTCGCATATTTTTAAGCGCTGAGGGGGCTCGAATCGAATGAGAAGACAGTTTGTTTGGGTCAAGCCTTGAGATCATGGCCTCACAAAAGAGAAGGCGAAGAGCCAATGAGACAAACCGTGGCCTATCAGAGATACGCCATTCAATTGCATCTCCACGGAGGATCCTTCAAGCTTCGCTGCCTAAAACTTAGGCAATGTGGCAAACAGTAGCGGCCTTCGCAGTGATTCGTATTCTGAACTCGACTTGTTCACACGGTTATCCCCAGAACTTGGGGAATAAGGGCTGGCCAAGCCCCTATCCTTCCTGCCCATCTAGCGGTTCCAGTCCTTGATCATGTATCTTAGGCAACCTCGATTCGTCACCTATGGCCTCACAAACCGTTCTGCTTGCTGAGACCGATCATCGCACCCTCGATAATCTGCCTCGCATCCTCTTTAACCACCTTCCCGACATTGCCATCGATACGTGTACCTCTCTAGAGCAACTTCCTCGGAACGTAGAGAGCTATTCTTATGATACCGTGGTTCTAAGCCCAAAGCTCCTCCACGCCTATCGTGCCCTCACAACGAAACGGATGGACCACTTACTCGCACCCCTCATCGTGAGCGTCGGCCAGCGGGATCTGACCATCGCGCATGCGGTGCTCGAAGGGGATGCGTTTGATCTCATTATCAAACCCATTGTCCCGTACGACGCCGCTCACACGGTCCGCCTCGCCCTGTGGCAAAGCAAGTTACTGCGATTGCTCTCATCAAAAGAGCAAGCCTTGTCACAGTTCCGGCAACACATGAACACATTCCCCCTTGATGCGAAGGCTGAGGAGGAATTCTCGCGCGTGCTTGATACCACCTGCCAGGCCTTAGAGACGAGTCTTCAGCTGATGGAACAGATCAAACAGGAAAATGCCTTGTTCGATATGGCGGCCATCGTGGAACGACGTGCGAAGCAACGGGCCTTGGATCGACTGCTCGATCTGTGTCAGGAAGGGCCGACACAGTAAGGCTGCACCGGAACACCGGCCGGTGATGCCTCTGTCCTCCTATCCCTTTGAGTTCGATTCGCCAGACCCCCACCGAGTCTTCATCAAGGGCTGGATTTTCTCTATGTGAAACGGATAAACTTTTCCCAGCACCCTACTCCAAGTCTGGTGGCCCCATGACGCACAGGCGATCCCGCCAACAAGCGCAACTCCAAGGCCAGACGGGGGGATTCCCTCCGACTTCCAATGGCGCTCCGCTGGAACGCTCGCTCCAAGTGTTGATCCGTACTGTCTCACAGTACACGCAAGGCAAGGCGCGGGCCGCGTTTTATGCGGTTGACCCCGATCACAACTGCTTGCGCCCGATCAATGTGGTCGATGGCATGCCCGAGGCTTATCAACGCGCCGTCGATGGGTTTTCAATCGGTCCGCAGTCACTGGCGTGCGGCCTAGCGGTCTATACCGGCCTCCCGGTGCTTACCCCCGATGTACGACGAGAGCCCCGGTGGCAGCCATGGCGTCCGCTCGCGCAGCAGTTCAACTATTGCGGCTGCTGGTCCTTCCCCATCCGGAGTCTGACAGGCCACGTCCTAGGCACCTTTGCGATGTATTACCGGAATCCCCGGCGGGCGACCCCCCAGGAGCTCCTGCTGGCCGAAGTCGTGACGCAGGCCGCCGCGATCATTATGGTCCAGCACAGAGAGCTGCAGCAGCATCGGGATGCCCTGCGGGAAAGTGTGGCACGTTGGCGGGTGATCACAGGGGACTTGGAGGTGCTCGTGAGCGATCAGACTCGTGAGCTAGAAGAATCCCATCGTCGTGTGCGGACACTCACAGCGGAATTGCATTCCGTTGAGCGCAACTGGCAACGACTCGCCCGCGCACGCCAGAAGCCATGGCACGCCAATGGCCTTGAAGAGATTGTCGGAGATCTGAAAGACGCCGAGAACGGTCACGTGATCGACAATGCAATGCAAGCGCTGCGATCAAGCGCCCGCTTGCTCAAGCAGATCGAGACGCTGGAGTACGTTGGTCGGTATCAGCGAACACGCTTATAGTCCCCCCCCCGCGAGGGTGCAGTCCAACAAACTCTGGATCGTCCGCAGATCCTCTTGTAACGCGGCCAGCTCAATCACCAAAAAGTCGTGTGTGTCGCTATTGCGTGTCGATTGCCTCAGCAATCGCTTAAACAATTCGACCCGCTGCTTGAGTAGACGCACCGCGGACGCCAGGCCGGTTTCGAAAGTCGTTCCACGGCGGGCCAGCAGGTCCAAGGCGAGCCCGATGTCGGCAAGACGCAGACAGAAGGTCACGGGCAGATCGCGCATGGCGTTCTGCGGCATATCGGAAAACTCGGCTTCGAGTGGATCTTGCACGATGGTGAGCCCTCCGGCCTCGTGTACCGCCTTGAGCCCAGCTGTGCCGTCTTGCAGAAGCCCTGAGAGGATGACGCCGATGACCCGGTCGTGATACGCCTTCGCCGCTGACGCAAATAGCCGATTAATCGTAATCACTGGATAGGCTGGTATCAGCGGCTCAAGCCGCAGTGTCCGTTCGTCGAGGACGACTGAGTGCCCAGGAGGCGTCACATAGATCGTTCCCGGCTTTAACCGTTCTCCGCTTTCTTGGACCGCTCGTATGGGAAGCGCGGTGTATTGACTGAGAATCTTCTCGAATCGAAAGTCCGATACCGTGTGTATGGTCGAATGGACAAGGACTATGACGGCTGCCGGGAGAGTGGGCGAAAGTCCCTTGAGCGTTTCCTGGAGAGCATGATGCCCGCCTGCGGATGCGCCGATCACAATCAGGGTCTCTAGAGGCCGCTCCGTCTGTGTGACAAAACGTTCAGGCTTCTGGCCCTGCCGCCTGAGGCGTCCACTGGTCAACACCGACGTGGCTGGCAGATGTCGTGGGTTCACGCGGACACCTCTTGGTGGGAATGTATCTCTAAATCAGGATAAGCTTCTTTCCTGAGGAATGATAGGGGCAACCCGCGAGAGGCTTTGGCGCAGAGATGATGATCGCCAGATGTGGCTCAACTGTGGCGCCAGGACCCTCATGTTTCCGTGGCTCATCGATAATCTGTCCTCCCTAAGAGTTGCCCCAGTATGATACTCATCCGTGGTGCTCTACGCTTAAGAAATCGACGGGTGCGTTAATGTTGGGCGTGTCTATGACAGTGGTACGTCAATCAGATTCCGTTAGCAGAACAACGCCATCACCCCAGGGCGTTCAGGTCCTGGTGGTCGATGACCATCCTCTGCTTCGGCAAGGCTTACGGAGCCTGATCAGTTCCTACGGGGGCTTCGAGGTCGTCGGTGAAGCGGAAGACGGTAAGCAAGCCTGCGACCTGGCCCATCAGCTCCGGCCCGATGTCATTCTCATGGATGTCAACATGCCAAGGATGAACGGCATCGAGGCCACACGGAGAATCAAGGCCGCGCTTCCCCACATAATCATTATCGGGCTCTCGGTCGTTCCAAGCAGCACAATCGCTCAGGACATGAAAGCGGCTGGCGCCTCGGCGTACCTGACAAAGGACACTGGACCGGACGACTTATACAAGGCCATCCATTCGGCGCTCACCACATAGGGTTGGACTCCAGCCTATCTTAGAGCTCCTCACTCCTCCAACATCTCCCTCGCGCTCGGTTATAGGGTATAGTACCTGCTATCTATTTTGGATTGTATTGGTCTCGTACATTTCACTAGCATAAGTCTTCTCAAATCGGGACCGCTTTAGAGGACCAGCGGTCATCATGGAAACTAGCTCTATCCTGCTCGCTGAAACGAATCCTGTAGTGTTGCAGGACCTTCCCGGCCTCATCACTCATGCGCTGCCTGGGGTTGAACTTACGGTCTGTACCTCCGCCCCCCAGGCCGAACAACTGGTATCCCGCCCCAATCGTTCCTACTCGGCCTTTGTGGTCGCCTCTCGTCTGCTCCGGGACAACCCCTCTCTGCTTCGCCACAAGCAGACTCGTTTTCCCCTCGTACCGCTCATTGTCACCATAGGCCAGGCGGATCTTGTCCCGGCTGAAGAAAAGCTATTACTCTCGCAAGTCTTCGATGTCATTATAGAGCCGGTAGACCCCGAAGAAGCCGTCAGCACTCTACGAATCGCATTCTGGCAACAACGGTTTCTCCAGCTCCTGACGCAACGAGATCGGGTATGGGCTCAATTCAAATGCCATATCGAGAGGTATCCGGAGGAACGAGAAATCCATGGCATGATAAAACGCGTGCTTGCGAGGCTGGAAGAAACTCTGGCGCTGGTAGAAGAAAGCGTAAAATTAATCGATCCAGGTATTGATGGGGTGTTACTGGACCTCGCCACATCGGTTGAAGAGCGGACAAAGAAGCGGGCATTGACCCGGCTCGATAGACTGATCCGGAAGCCGCCCTACAGAAGCCACCGTTTCTCCTAAAGTTCCCCTCCTCATAGCGCCAGATAGACTCACCCCCAGTCACCGACCCCGCCTTTATCCGGGTGGCGTAAACCCAATGTGGGACCCAAGCGTAGGCCGATGACAGGGTCTACCGGACGAATGAGGGACTGGAGGAGCGATACGTATGACTATAGTGTTAACAAGATTGGGGTGGCGCTTATCGCTACGGAATGAGGTGTCACTTCCTGAGCTGTAGTGGAGAAATGAGGCATGTCATGTCAAACCTCATTCCAACATCAACTAAAGAGAGAGGAGGCAAGAGCGATCTTTGAAAATAAGGGGAACCCTACTTACTCGATCAATGGATTTGTTCAAGTGGAATCCCTTCCTCGATAAGCATCACCGGAATGTTATCTCGAATAGGGTACAGAATTCTCTGATCCTCCCGAATAAGACCGCCGTCGATCTGTCCAGTCACAGGCGTATTCCCCTTATTCTTTAATTCTCCACGTCCCACGGCTGCATTGACCTTCTGAACAACGGAAGCCTCAGCAAGACTCACCGGCTGTTTTGTTTCAGGGCAGCAGAGAATGGCAATGAGATCCGCATCCATATTCATAGCAGTCAACTTGCCTTTAGCCTTGGACCATGATTGTGGTTGAAGTACTCTTGTGGTCCTACCTACCACTCTGCCGCCGTAAGGACGGAGATGTCCTCGGCTCCGGACTGCTCCAACAGATTCGCAATGGTATTGATCTGGCCCTCGTCAGCTTGGACCTCAAGCACCGGCCCGCCACGCCGAATGCCTTCCGGGCACAGCGACCCACTCGATGGCTGAAACCCGGCCTGGTTATAGACGTGCATATCGATCGCGGGAATCTTCTTGAGGATGGCGATTTTGGACTTTACGTGCTCGGCACGTGCGAGCGTGCCGAAAAACCCTTTCACGGTATTGGCCCTCATGTCATCTCCCAGTTTATGGACTGGTAGTGTCTCATGTTATACAGGACAGTCGAATGTTCGTGAGACAACAGCGAGTGAATCATGAACATTGTTGACGTAATGTACCTCTCCCCGAGCAACGGCCCAACTGGGCAATGGCCTAGTTTGCGAAGGGACACTCCATATGTACGCCAAGATATGGCCGAGAAAGGGCGAGGCGCTGCGAGAGAGTGATTTGCAACAAGGGGACAGACCAGTACACGGCAGATATTTCAGAGGTATCATGAACCCATGAGACAAGAGGTCAAAGAGTTTGTAAAAATATCGGAACGGCTGATGATCCTCGCACTTCAGACCAATGAGTTATCGGAAGAAGAGTGTCAAATTCTCGATTACCACGTCACGGAACTGAAGCGCACTGTCCATCCTATTTGCATTCGTAAAGCGAGTGCGATCTCGTTGCCCTCATCAAGCACCTAACCCTCTCTTACCCGATCGTTTCTTATCAAGGTCCCGACGAAATTATGCTAGGGTCATTACCAGTTATATTACGTAGCTATATTAAACTAAGGTTACTTTATGCACTCGCGCTGGAAAAAAAACGAAGTCGAGAGGCTCAACACGCGCACATATGAGAGCGAGCAGGCGCTCCATGAATATAGTGATAGCTCAGGGTTGACCCCGATAGAAACTGAGTTGATGCAGGAGTTTTTCAGCCCCGGAGGACCTGTTCTTGACCTCGGGTGCGGGACAGGACGGACGACGGATGCACTTGCCGACCTTGGCTACCCAGTGGTGGGGGTCGACTTATCGAAGATGTTGCTCCAGCGCGCAACGGCACGCTCGCCGGAGATCCCCTTTATTCAGAGCGACGCTCGTCGATTGCCGATTCAACCCGACCAATTCACCCAAGCATTATTTTCGTTTAATGGGTTTGACCATGTGTACCCGCAGGGTCATTTTGTAGATGCCCTATCGGGGATAAAGAAGGTCTTAAAGCCTGGGGGGTTATTCATCTATTCGGGTCATAACATTTTCGGCCGATTTGGCAGAGATCTCCGAAGACCGTTGAAACAGATCGTCTCCAATGCCGCGCGTGTTCATTCAGCGTTTCTGGCCTTACAACGCCATGGCTCGCACCTTAGTCAGTGGTACTGGAGATATCATGAGCCCTTCGGCGATCTCGTGATCTTTTCGGCTCCACCCTGGGTCCATAGGCGCCTCCACACGATGGCCGGATTCGAAACTCTGGCCGTACGAGGGCCGAAGAATGAAACCTCAACCATGCAACTCACGTGGACGGAGCACCATATTCATTATGTCGTTCGAAAGCCGCATTGATCGCAGAGGCACATTGCGAATGGTTTTTTCAGGGATACGCCAGGGGATGTGATTCTTGAAGGGTTGGAAAACGAGGCGAGGCAGGCCAAGAAAGGGTTTCCCATCCATGTCACCCTGCTAAGGAGCTTTGAGAAGGAATGTCACCTACCTGTCGAGGAAAAAACGGCTTGAATAATCAGATTCAACTAGACCGGCCTATTGGAACAAACTGGGTATGTTCGGTTTGCTATCCGGGTCTCGGTGGTCTTGGTCGCTCATCATAGCTAGCATATCTTGCAGTGCTATGAGGTAGCCATAATGCCAGTACAACCGTTCCCTTAAATTGGCGTCACAATGTTGTTGCTCACGCGCGGCAGATGACCCCTGGGTGAGCATTCTCTCCGCTAGCACATCAACCAGCTGTTTGATGTTAGGACTCACCTCTTTATCATGCTGTCCCATACAGATACGATATTCTCAAATCGCCTCATTTGAGCTAGGAATATCCCTTATTCGCGGGATTCAGACTGTGCCTTCGAGAAGTGTGTATTGCCCCCCCCGCAAGTTTACCCTTACAATTCTACAATCCGACTCACATTTTTCCGTCGGGTCCTGGGAGGTCCACTGCCGACACCGTGTGAGAACAGGCGTAGTCCCATGGCAACCGTTCTCCTCGCTGAAAACGATCCCTACACGTTAGACGTCCTCCCGCGCATTTTGTCTGACCGTTTTCCCGACCTGGCCATTGAGACCTGCACCTCGGCAGAAGAGTTACGTCGGAAGAGTGAACTGGCTTCGTACAGTACCATTGCCATGAGCCCCGTGCTCCTTCAAGCCTATCGGTTGCTGAAATTTAAACGGCCTCAGCAATTCGCCTCGCCCCTGCTCATCACCGCTGGGAAGCAAGACCGCTCGTCGGCGTTTCGAATATTGGAACGGGAGGCGTTCGATCTCATTGTCAAACCCATTATCCCTGAGCAAGCCGCACAAACGATTCGATTGGCGTTATGGCAGAACAAACTCCTTCACTTACTAGCCTCCAAAGAGCGGGCCTGGTCCAAGTTCCAGCAACACATGGAGGCGTTTCCCCATGATCTGAGAGTGGAAATGGATTTCAGAAAGAAGTTGGAGATGTTCGACCGGACGTTACAGACGGTCAGTACGAGCATCCGACTGATGTTGAGTGTTGAGGAGGAAGGGTCATTCTTCGACTTGGCGGCCTCTGTGGAAAGACACGCCAAAGAACAGGCGTTGGAGCGGCTCTTCATTCTATGTCAGGAAGGTCCGACACAGGAAGCCCAACACGCTGCTGGCGGGAATTAGATGGAAGCGTGGTAAGGGGTGAAAAGTGTGATAGGCGTGTGGCCGAAATCGGACGCATAAGTGCGTAACAATGTGCATTAGTCACCTTGGCCGTTTTCATTATTTCCATTTCCGCGGTTTCCTCCATTGCCACTGTTATCGCCGTTTCCCTTGTTGCCTCCATTATTCTTCTC
>JACXTT010009772.1_pt1 | contig 13054 bp, 13 predicted proteins | sample 9270951 | NCBI WGS metagenome assembly JACXTT01 (sample SAMN15532306, study PRJNA645909) | rock metagenome | isolation source: weathered quartz diorite | place: Puerto Rico | collected 2017-06-21
CCTTCGCCCGGTCCGAGATTAAATTCCAGCCAGACCTCGATCACCGGTGGACCGGCAAAAGCACGCCAGTCAGCCGGCGGAAAGAGACCGAGACAGTCAGGATCCTCTCGGGCGTCTTGGAAGGTCGGACCCTGGGAACGCCGATCAGCCTCGAGATGGCAAATCTCGACATGCGCCCCGGCGACTACCGCGAGGTGATGGAGAAATACCGCCCGAGCCACGCCGACTACACCTACGACGCGAAGTACGGCGTTCGCGACTGGCGCGGCGGCGGGCGCACGAGCGCGCGCGAGACGGCCGGACGCGTGGCCGCCGGCGCCGTGGCGCGCAAGCTCCTGGCCGCGCGCTGGAACGTGACGGTCGTGGCGTGGGTTTCTAAGGTGTCAACCCTGAGCGTGGAGTGCGATGTCGAGAAGGTCGCGCGTGAGCAGGTCGACGCCACACCGATCCGCTGTCCCGACCTCGCCACCGCCGAGCGCATGATCGCGGCCGTCGAGGCCGCACGGCGGGACGGTGACTCGCTCGGGGGCGTCGTGACCTGTGCCGTGCGTGGTTGTCCCAGTGGCTGGGGCGAGCCCGTGTTCGATCGGCTCGAGGCCGACCTGGCCAAGGCGGTGTTGAGCCTGCCGGCGAGCAAGGGCTTCGAGATCGGCTCGGGATTCGCGGGGACGGACCTGCGCGGCTCGCAGCACAACGACGAGTTCTACATGGAAGGCGACCAGGTGCGGACGCGCACCAATCGCTCGGGCGGCGTGCAGGGCGGCATCACCAACGGCGAGACGATCTACTTCCGCGTCGCCTTCAAGCCGACCGCGACCATCATGAAGGAGCAGCAGACGGTGAGCGTGGCGCGCGAGGACACGACCATCAAGGGACGTGGCCGCCACGACCCCTGCGTACTCCCGCGCGCGGTTCCGATGGTGGAAGCGATGACCACCTTGGTCCTCGCCGACCACGCGCTCATGCAGCAGGCGATCAGCGGCGCTTGATGGTCGCCGCGCAGCGCACTGCCCGTTTGGCGCGCATACGTGCCCTTGACGTTGCGTCTATCTCTGGATAAGGATTCAGAACTCGTCACTAACAAGGGGACAAGCCATGGCAAAACCCGCACAGTCCAAGACCGGCCGTCGCGACTTCCTGAAGCTGACGGCCGGCGCCGCAGGTATCGTCGGAGCTCCCTGGATCGCGCGAAAGGTCGAGGCCAAGCCCTCGACGATCGTGTTCGCGCGCGAGAGCTCCTACGTGAAGAACTTCGACGAGCATTTCCAGAAAGTGCTGATCCCGGCCTACCAGAAGGCCACCGGGATCAAGATCGACTACCAGATCCAGGCGGCCGGCGGCAGCGCGGTGCCCCAGCTGGTCTCGATGGTCGAGAACAAGTCCGGCGCCGACCTGGCCTGGGTGCAGCAGGAGTGGCTCTACCGCGATGCGCTGGTGGACGTGTCCGACATCGCCGAGGCGGTCGGGAAGGAGCAGGGCGGCTGGTACGATGAGATCAAGCTCTTGTCCGTGGACAACGGCAAGTGGAAGTCGATACCGCAGGCGAACATCGGTCAGCTGATGGTCTACCGCAAGGACTGGTTCGACGAGGCCGGGATCAAGCAATTCCCTGACACCTGGGACGAGTTCCTGGAAGCCGGCATCAAGCTCAAGGCCAAGGGGCATCCGTTCGGGATGTCCATGGGCCACGGCTTCGCCGACAACTACTCCTGGCTCTACCCGCTGCTCTGGTCTCACGGCGTGACCGTCATGGACAAGGCCGGCAAGAAGGTCGCGCTCGACAGCAGCGAGACCGTGAAGGTCGTGGAGTACGTGAAGCGGCTCTACAAGGAAGCCTGCATCGAGGACTGCATCGGCTGGCTCGACCCGCACAACAACAAGGCCTTCCTGACGAGCCAGATCTCATGCACCAACAACGCCTACAGCATCATGGTGTCGGCCAAGCGCGATCTGCCGGACATGGGCAAGGTGATCGACCACGCGCTGAATCCCAAGGGGCCGGCCGGCCGCTTCCACTCGCTCGTGCCGGTCACGCACGGCGTGTTCGCGTACGGTCCCGATCCGCAAGCCGCCAAGGACTTCCTGCGCTGGATCATGGATCCCAAACAGTACCGGCCGTGGATCTCTTCGGGCGACATGTACTTCGCGCCGTACCTGCACGCGTTCGACAAGTTCCCCGACTGGGACATCGAGCCCCGGGTGAAGCCGTTCCAGAAGGTGCTGGAGACCGGCAAGCTCACGTCGTGGCCGGCGCCCGCCAACCGCGCCCACGGCGCCGTGATCAATCGCTGGATCGTGATCGACATGTTCACCAAGGCGTGCACGGGCACACCGACCAAGACCGCCATCGCGGAGGCGGTCACCCAGCTCAAGCAGATCTATGGGTAGGATCGTCGAAGCATCGCGGGCTCCCGCTCTCGAGGCGCGCGCCTACCGGTCCCGTCGGTCCGGTTGGCTCCGCGAATTCGTGGAGCGGGAGTCCGTGTTCAGCTGGCTCATCCTCACGCCGCCGATCCTCTTCCTGCTGCTGTTCCTGGGCTACCCGTTCTTCTACGGCGTGTACCTGAGCTTCTTCCGGCGCGAGGTGACGGGGCCGGCTCTCTTCGTCGGCCTGGGCAACTTCGTCACACTCGCCAACGATCCGATCTTCTGGCAATCGGTCGGCAACACCGTCAAGTTCACCGCCGCCGCGACCGTCCTGAAAGCCCTCGGCGGGCTCGGGATGGCGCTGGTGATGAATCAGAATTTCAAGTTCAAGGCGATCACGCGGGCGCTGCTGTTGCTGCCGTTCATCGTGCCGACGGTGCTCAGCACCGTCGCGTGGCAGTGGATCTACGACCCTGGTCTCGGTCTCTTCAATCGCTTGCTCGTGACGAGCGGGCTCACGAAGACGGGCTTCTCGTGGCTCGGCAATCCGACCATGGCCATGGTCTCCGTCATCATCGTCAACACGTGGCGCGGGTTGCCGTTCTTCGGCATCTCGATCCTGGCGGGCCTGCAAACGATTCCTGTCGAGCAGCACGAGTCGGCCACGATCGACGGCGCGGGGACGTGGGATCGCTTCCGCCACGTCACGTTGCCGTCGCTCCTGCCGGTGATCTTCATCGTCACGACGTTCTCGGTCATCCTGACGTTCTTCGACTTCCAGCTGGTCTACGTGCTGACCGGCGGCGGCCCGGCCAACTCGACGCACCTGATGGCCACCTACGCCTACAGCTTGAGCATGGGCGCGGGCCAGATGGGGCTCGGCTCCGCGGTCGCGCTGAGCATGGTGCCGGTGCTCGGTCTCTTGCTGGTACTCCTCACGTGGTACGTGCGGAAGGAAGATTGAGATGGTCGGCGAGCTGACGTGGCGCAAGCGGCTCCTGGGGCTCTGGGTTCCGCTGTCGCTGTTCTTCGTCGTGGCGCTGTTCCCGTTCACCTGGATGGCCGCCACGTCGCTCAAGACGAACGCCGAGCTCTACAACCCGAAGGCCAACCCGCTCTCGATCCAGCATCCGTCCCTGGTCCACTACATCAGCCTCTTGCAGGAGACGAACTTCCTGACGTGGGTCGGCAACACGATGCTGGTTGCCGCCGTCGCGACCGGGATCTCGCTGCTGCTCGGGACGATGCTGGCCTATCCGCTGGCGCGCATGCGGTTCCGCGGCGCGCCGCTGCTGGCCATCACCGTCGCGATCACGTATCTGGTCCCGCAGTCGCTGCTGTTCGTGCCGATGGCAGATCTGATCGGGCGGATGAGGCTCAACAATACCCTGAGCGCCGTGATACTGACGTATCCCACCCTGCTCGTGCCGTTCATCGCGTGGCTCCTGATGGGCTACTTCAAGACGGTCCCCAAGGAGCTCGAGGAGCAGGCGCTGATCGACGGCGCCAGCCGCTGGCGCGCGATGACCCGCGTGATCCTTCCGCTGTGCATGCCCGGGTTCATCTCCGCCGGGATCTTCGCGTTTACCTTGGCCCAGAACGAGTTCCTCTACGCGCTCCTGTTCCTGAGCCGCTCCGACGTGCGCACCGTGCCGATCGGCGTGGTCGGCGAACTGATCCGCGGCGACGCCTTTTACTGGGGCCAGCTGATGGCGGGCGCGCTCCTGGGCTCGGTGCCCGTCGCGCTGATCTACTCGTTCTTCGTGAAGTACTACGTTGCGGGTCTCACCGCGGGCGCCGTCAAGGGCTGACGTGGTCAGCTCGTAGGCGTCGGGCCGACGAGCGCGAACTGTACGATGGCCTTGGCGACGAGCTCGCCGTTCTGCGCCACCTCGCCCTCCGCGACCGCGAGCCGTTTTCCCTGACGCAGCACCCGGCCCTTGCCGACCAGGGGGGCGAGCCGCGCCCGTGACAGCAGGTGCACGGTGACCGTCGCCGGCACGACCGAAGCCCCCACGGCGCGCGCGGCCGCGATCTCGGCGAGTGCGGTGAGGACCGCGAAATGGACCACATCCGGGACGACCTGATGCTCGGGACGGGGATCGAGGATCAGGGTGCCGGGTTCTTCCCCGGGACGGAGGCCGAGCGCCGTGTTGAAGTCGGTTGCCATGCGTCTAGCCCGGAAAGAATCGCGCAGCGGTGAAGTTCAAGATGCGATCCTGGCCCGCCTCCGGGAACTTCTGCTTCATGGCGCCAACGAGCTCGCGCGCGTTGTGGGACGCCGCCAGGGCCACCTCGAACTCAGCGAGATACGCCTTGTTGAACGCGAGCACGTCGGGACTGTCCGGAAGGGCCGGGTCGTTCTTGTGGCCGGCCACGACGATGCGAGGTTTGCGCGCCTCGACGAGGCGAAGGGTCTCGAGCCACGCCTTCCGGGACTGGGCATCGGTCGCCCGGAGCGAGAGGTGCACCTGATTGAACGCGATGTCGCCGACGATCGCCGCGGCCAGGGACGGAACCCAGACGATGTTGTTGTGCGGGCCCGGACCGACGTCACCCTGCAGGCCGGCGAGGACGTCCACGGGTTGACCGTCGATCGTGAAATGGGGGCCCGGCCACGGCTGTGGAATCTGGATTTCCGCGGGAATGGCATCCGCGCCGAATCGCGCGCGGATCTGGGCAAGAGTGCCGGCCAGGTCGCGCTTGATGATCTCGACATCGGCAGCGCTCGCGAACACGGGCGTGCCGGGAAAGTGCTTGAGCAACACCGAGGTGCCATAGAAGTGGTCGAAGTGTGGGTGCGTGACGACGATGGCGGTGAGGCGCTTGCCCTTCGCCGCGATGCGCTCCGCCAGCTTTTCCGCGTCGCCGATCCGGAACTGGGTATCCACGAGGATGGCCTCGCGCTCGCCGTAGATGAGGGTTGACGTCACGCCGAGGCCCTCGGTGTCGGCGGTGTAGACATCGAGCGCGAGCGCGGCGGAGTCCGCGCGGGGCCACCGGAGGCACACGCCACGGCAAGCAGGGCTACGGCGATGCCGCCGAGAATCCGAAGAGCCAGCGCCGGGCAACTGTTCGTCATGCACGCACCTTCTGGATGATGGTGTCGATCGAGCCGGCGGATTGGAGCCGGCGCGTGTCGAAGGCATAATCGGCCGCACGAGCTACCCGGACAATGGCTGAGAGGCGCGTTTTTATGTCTGATCGTACAGACGAGAGCGCATGACCGACACTCTGAGCGAAGTCCTGGCCGTCACGCGTCTGAAGGGCACCGTCTACTTCTCCGCCGAGTTGCGCGCGCCGTGGGGCGTCGCGCTGCCGCAGCGACCGCGCGCGCCCTTCTACGTGGTGACCCGGGGTCGATGCGAGATCACGCTCGACGGGGCGGGGTCCGCGGCCGTCTGCCTCGGATCCGGCGACCTCGTCGTCTTGCCCGGTGGCTCGGCACACGCGCTGGTCTCGGACCCTCGTGCCGCCGTGATCCCTCTCGAGCAATTCGTCGCGCGCCATCCGATGGACGAGGGCGGGCAGCTGAAGGCGCTGAAGGGAAAAGGGCCAACAACTTCGCTGATCGGTGGCTTCTTCGAGCTCGAGCGTGCCCCTGAGCCGCTCGTCACGGTGTTGCCGCCGATGATCCACCTGTGCGGCGACGCTCCGGAGGTGTCGGGGTGGCTCGATCCGATCCTTCGCTCGATCGCCGACGAGGCCGCGCAGACGTTTCCGGGGCGCACGGTCGTGCTGAACCGGCTGGCCGATGTGCTCTTCGTGAGGGTGGTCCGCGCCTACTTGCTGAAGATGTCCGCGCAGGCCGAAGCCGGACCGCCGAGCTGGTTGCGCGGCCTGACCGATCCGCGCATCGCGCGGGCGCTCGCCCAGATTCATCGCGCTCCGGAGCAGGCCTGGACGCTCGCCCAGCTCGCCTCCCGCGCGGCGATGTCGCGCACGGCGTTCGCGCAGCGTTTCCGCGGCCTCGTCGGCCAGGCGCCCGTGACCTATCTGGCGCGCTGGCGGAGGCATAAAGCGGCCTACCTGCTCGAGATGCGAACCCTATCGATCGCGCAGGTCGCCGAGCGCGTGGGCTACGCGTCCGAGCTGGCCTTCGCCAAGGCGTTTCGCCGCCTCATCGGTATGCCGCCCGGGGCATACGCCCGACGCCATCGGCGAGGCTGACGGAGGGCTCAACGCCGTAGCGCGAGCGGATCCTCTGGATGCAAGGCAGGCGTCCACGGAAGCCCGATGCGCGAGAGATCGGCCGCCAGCACGTCTTCGCCGGCCGGCCGCACGCCACGCTCGATCCACGCGACGAGATCGTCGAACGCCTGCTCGCGCATCACCCCGTCGAATCCACAATGACTCGGCGCGCGCATCACGCGCTGCACCAGGAGGTGGTCGGTCCCCGCGGCGATCGCGCGGCGCCGGTACGATTGCTCGAGGCTCAGCGGTACCCACGCGTCGCCGGTCTCGTGCAAGGTGATCAGCGGCGCCTTCAGGCGCCCGGTGCGCTCCGCGTACACCGGGTTGGCGCTCGGTGAGCGCGCGTCCTTCGCCGGCTGGATACGGCGGACGCGCGCGTTGAGCTCGTCCGCGGTGAGACCGAGCCCCGGATCGATCCGATACCGGATGTGGGCGGTGCTGGCCGCACGCATCCCGGGACTCGGATCGTTCTCGACGTCGCGGGGGCGATGCATCATGTTCAGGAGGTAGCGTCGCTTGAGGCCCTGCAGCCGCATCGGCAGATCGTTGCCGGCCTGATCGGCGCCCATCAAGTACTTCACGACGCTGTCGAACTGTCGCCCGCGTGTGGTGTAGGCGCCGGGCAGGCCGAGCGCCGGCACGACGCGCTCGTTGAGGGTCCGCGCGAACGTTTCCTTGTCGGGCGCATCGAGCATCGGCACGCCCGAGATCAGCTCGGCCGCGGCCGTGTAGGCCATCAGGTAGTCGGCGATGCTGATCCCGTCGACGAGACCGCATTCGGCCAGCCCACCCTGATAGAGCTCGGGATGCAGCTCGAGGGACGCCACAACGATGTGCCCGCCCATCGACTGCCCGTAGATGATCGCCCAGCGCGGCGTGCCGATCTCCTTCAAGAACAGCCCGCGCAGCGCGATCAGGTCTTCGACGAAGAGGTGGGGCTGATACTCACGCGCGCGGTAGCCGGATGCCGCCCACGCGTGGCCGCTGCCGATGATGTGGCCCGCGATCGGCGGCGCGGCTACCGCGCCCGGCCCCGGGCCGCGCTGGATGCCGTGCGCGAACACGACGAGACCACCGTGCCAGCTCGCGGGCACCTCGATCAGATAGCTGGCACCGCCGAGCACGCCGCTTCGGCTGATCGCCGCCCGATCGGGCTCGGCGCGCAACGCGTCGGACCACGGTGCGTGCGTCACGGCGTACGCCAGACCAAGTGCGAGCAGCGCGACCAGGGCGCGTCGCGGTGGCACGCCGAAGCTCTTCAGGCTCAGCATCGCGGTGTCCTCCTACTATCTACCGCGTGGCCAGCGCGCGGTTCTCCAGTCGGCTCAACAGCCGCACCACCGGCCACAGCAGCACGAAGTAGATGACCGCCGCGACCACGATCGGCGTCGGATTGTACGTCAGGCTCTGCGCCTGGCGTGCCTGGTAGAGAAGCTCGGGCACCGCCACCACGCTGCCGAGCGCGGTGAGCTTCACGACCTCGAGCGTGTTCGAGAGCAGGTCCGGCAGCACGTTGCGCACCGCCTGCGGCAGCACGACGTAGGTCATGGCCTGGAGCCGCGAGAGGCCGGTCGATCGCGCGGCTTCGATCTGGCCGGCCGGCACCGAATCGATGCCGGCCCTCAGGATCTCGCCGTAGTAAGCGCCGGTGTTCAGGAAGAAGGCGATCGCGACACAGACGAAGCCGCCGAGCTCCAGCCCGGCGAACGGCAGTCCCGCGAACAGCAAGATCAGCAGCACCAGGGGCGGGAAGGCGCGGAAGAAATCGACCCAGGCCATCAGCGGCCAGCGCACCGCCGGGTGCTTCACGCTCGCCAGTAGCGCCAGCAGCAGCCCGCCGAAGAGACCGAGCGGTACCACCAGCAAGGACAGCAGCACGGTATTCAGCAAGCCCGCCCGCACGATCGGCCAGGACGCGGCGATGATCTCCGGGTTGAAGAAATTCTGGATCATCGCTTCCACGCGAACTTCGTCTCGACCCAGCGTGCCGCCACCACGACCGGGAAGAACAGCAGGATGTAGGCGGCGGCCCCCATCATGAGCGGCGAGGGATTGTAGGAGTTCGACATCGCCGAGCTCGCCTGGCCGAGGATCTCGGTGACGGCCACCACGGTGCCGAGCGCGGTGCCCTTGGTGATGGCGATCGTGCGGTTGGTGAGCGGCGGGATCGTCAACCGGAAGGCTTGCGGCAGCACGACGCTCAGCATGGTCTGGCCGAACGACAGCCCCGTGGAGCGCGCCGCCTCCCACTGGCCCCGGGCCACCGACGTGATGCCGGCCCAGAAGATCTCCTCGGAGAAGGCCATCAGCACCAGCGCGAGCGAGAGCCAGGTCGAGACGAACCCCGACGGCGAGACGTTGACGCTCGGCAGGCCGAAGTAGATCAGCACGATCACGACCAGCGGCGGCAGCGAGCGGAAGAGGTCGACGACGCCGATGATCAGCCAGTTGAGCGGCCGGATCCCGAGGCTTCTGAGTAGCGCCAGGGCGAGCCCCGCCACGATGCCGGTGACGACGACCAGGAGCGCGAGCTCGATCGTAACCACGACGCCCGACAGGATATCCGGGAGGTACTTCACCATGACCGTGCCGTTGAAGAACGTGTCGGTGAAGCGCGCCCAGCCCGACATGCGATCGGCTACGCGGCGTCGCTCAATGCCGCTGGATCTGACCGATGAAGCTGCGCGTGCGCTCGTGGGCCGGATGCTCGAAGATCGTGCGCGGCGGACCTTCTTCGACGATCACGCCCGCGTCCATGAACACGACGCGATCGGCCGCGTTGCGGGCGAAGCCCATCTCGTGGCTGACCACGATCATGGTCATGCCACTCTCGCGCAGCGAGCGCATCACCTCGAGCACCGAGCCGACCAGCTCTGGATCGAGCGCGCTGGTCGGCTCGTCGAACAGCATCACGCGCGGCTCGAGCGCGATCGAGCGCGCGATCGCCACCCGCTGCTGCTGGCCGCCCGAGAGCTGACCGGGGGTGTGCTCGGCGCGGTCGGCGAGGCCGACTCGCTCGAGCGCGGCCCGGCCCAGCGCCTCGGCCTGCGCCCGTGACTGGCCGGCCACCTTGCGCAGCGCGAGCGTCACGTTGCCGAGCGCCGTCATGTGCGGATAGAGGTTGAACGACTGGAACACCATGCCGATACGCTGGCGCGCGTGATTGATGTCCGTCCGCGGATCGAGCATGTCGATGCCGTCGACGACCACGCTGCCGGACGACGGCTCCTCGAGCCGGTTCAGACAACGCAGCAGGGTCGACTTGCCCGAGCCCGACGGCCCGATCACGAACACGAGCTCGCGCTCGGCCACGCGCAGATCGACGCCCTTCAGCACGTGCAGGGCGCCGAAATGCTTGTGGAGCCCGCGCGCGTCGACGATCGGGCCCTTCATCCGGCTCGGATCAGCGACAGTGCAGCTCGTGCGACGTCGGGTCGTAGCCGGGCATGCCCGGCGGGCCGTAGCCCGGCGTGATCACGACCTCGAGATCGTCGGGTGCCGGCTTTCGGCCGAACCACTTCTCGGAGAGCTTGGCGATGGTCCCGTCCTTCTTCATGCAGTCGAGCGCGTCCTGCAGCTCGGCGCGAAGCTTCGGATTGTTCTTCGGCACCGGAGCCGCCCAGTGGGCGCGCGTATCCTTGAGCTCGAGATCGGCCACGAACTGCGGATTCTTGGACGCCGCGTACCGGATCGTCGTGTTGCCGCCGAGCGTCGCGTAGGCGCGACCGGAGAGCACCGCCTGCGCAGCATCCGGCTGCGTATCGTAGACCTGCACCGTGAAGCCGAGCTCGGCGCCCTTGGCCTTCGAGAGCGTCTCGTACGGCGTGCCCTTGTTGACCGAGACCGACTTGCCCTTGAGATCGGACCAGTCCTTGATGGGCTCCGAGCCCTTCTTGATCCCGAACTGGTAGGCCGTCCAGAGATAGCCCGCCGTGAACAGCATGTTCTCCGCTCGTTCCTTGGTCACCGTCGTGGGCGCCGCGATGAAGTCGTAGCGACCCGACTGCATGCCGGGGATCAGGGTCGAGAAGCTCACCGCGTCGATGGTGATCTCGCGCTTCATGCGGCGCGCGACCTCGGTGAAGAGATCGATCTGAAAGCCCTCGACGCCGCCGCCGAGCTTGGGCATGGCGTGGGGCGCGAAGGTGCCGTCGACACCGGTCCTGAGCGGGGGCAGCTTTTCTTGCGCGAGCGCCGGACCTGCGCAGAGCAGTGCGGCGGCCGCCAAGGCGGCGAAGCGACGTCGGATCATGATGAGCCTCCCAGAGGGCTGATGGTGTGCGTGCGTGTCTCGGCCCCCGTGGCCGGGGGCGGGCGTGGCTGAGGGCGTGCCGAATCTGTGCGTCAAGCTCGCGCCGATCCTGTCAGACCGCGCCGAACAAGTCAAACCGTCGCCGCGCTCGCATCGCACTCAATTCGGTTTGCCGGTATCTCACGGGAAGGGGGCTAACCTCTTCTAGAGGGGTAAACCGCACAAGGGGATGAAAGACGAAATGCGCACGCCGCTGTTCCTGACCGCGCGGAGCATCGTACCGGCCCTGATTCTCTGCGCCGGCTGTGCCTCCATCGAGAACTTCAGCGCCAACCCGCGCACGGCGTGCGCGGGGGACGCCGTGACGGTCACGTGGGCCGCGGTCGGCGACGTGACGATCGGCTCCGAGCCGCCGGTGGCCGACATCGGGCCGAAGGCGTCCAGTGGATCGCAGCGGTTCGTCATCGATCGGGACACACGCTTCACGCTGAAGACGAGCCGCATGTTCTCCTGCAAGCGGACCGAGGCCGACGTCGTCGTGGCGCCGCCGGCCCGGGAGTTCGGCGGCATCGCGGCCTGCTCGGCCGCCGATCGCGCGATGGCATTGACGGTACCGCTCGGTGAGCGCCAGGTGTCGTCGGCGCTGAAGGTCTCCTCCGTCACGAACGCCAACCCGCGCGCGATCGTGCTCGCCAAGGGCGGCCGGCAGGCGACGATCCCGGCGGGCGGCCGCTCGGCGGAATTCGATCGCGAGCCGGTCGCCGGCACCTGGACCCTGCGCACCGAGCTGGCGCCCAGCGAAAGCTGCGAGGACGCGCTCAAGTCGGTGGCGAATCGGCTCACGTTCCGCGTGGGCTTCGGGTGCGGCGAGTAGGGCATGGCGGCGCTCGATCAGATCAAGACCATCGTCGTCGTGATCATGGAGAATCGGTCGTTCGATCACGTGCTCGGCTACCTCTCGCTGCCGGAGTACGGCGGCCGCCGCGACGTCGAGGGCCTCGTCAACCTCGACACCGATCCACGGTTCGCGAACGAGTACGATCAGCAGATCTACCGGCCGTTTCCCATGGGCGACGGACGGCTCCTGCACGACTTGCCCCACGGCCGCCGGCAGGTCGCGACCCAGCTCGCGATGAGCGGCACCACACCGACGATGAGCGGCTTCGTGAAGGCCTACGTCGAGGAGAATCACAGCATCGTCGAGCAGCCGCCTCCGCTCGGCTACCTCGGCCCGGACTCGGTCTTCATGTCGGACTTCCTGGCGCGGAACTATCTCGTATGCGACCACTGGTTCGCGCCGCTGCCGACCGACACGCATCCCAATCGCGTGATGGCGTTCACCGGCTCGGCGACGGTCGACGACACCCAGTCGCGGATCATCCCCCATCGCAACCTGGTCTTCGACTGGCTGACCCAGCACGGCGTGCGCTGGCGCGCGTACCACTGCGGGTTTTCGTTCTTCCCGCTGTTCGGCGAGTTCGCGCACATCCTCGGCGGCCGGTTCCACAGCATGCGCCAGCTCGTCAGCGACATCGCGACCGACCAGGACGACGAAGTACCGCAGGTGGTCTTTGTCGAGCCGGAGTACGGCGACTCGCCCGTGCACTTCGGGTTCTCGCCGAACGACAACCATCCGCCCGACCCGATCGGACCCGGCGAGCACTTCCTGCGCGACATCTATACCGCGCTCAGCGCGAGCCCGCGCTGGGGCCAAACGATGCTGATCGTCATCCACGACGAGCACGGCGGGTTCTTCGACCACGTCGCGCCGCTGCCGGTGAAGATGCCGGTCCCGCCCGGCGCCCTCTACCGCCAGCCGTTCGAGACCACCGGCGTGCGCGTGCCGGCGCTGATCGCCTCGCCGTTCGTGCGCGCCGGGACGTGCTATCGCGGCAACCTCGACCACACCTCGCTGCTGCAGCTCTTCGCCGAGAAGTTCGCCGGCGACCGCCGCGCCTACTCCGACGACGTGAACCGGCGCCTGGACCAGGGGATCGGGAGCGTGTCCAGCGTGCTGGCGGCCCAGGCGAGGACCGACGTTCCGCCGGCGCCGACGAAGGCAGTCCCGGTCGCGCAGGTGCTCCAGGCGACGAAGCCGCTGATCAACGAAAACCAGAAGGCGCTGCTGCTGGCCGGGCAGAAGCTGCTCGCGCACGATCGCGCGAAGGCCATTCGCCAGTTCCCGGAGCTGGTGCACCTGCAGAGCTGAGAGGGCAAGCATGAAGAACGAACGTCGCGTCG
>JACXTT010009773.1_pt1 | contig 13053 bp, 12 predicted proteins | sample 9270951 | NCBI WGS metagenome assembly JACXTT01 (sample SAMN15532306, study PRJNA645909) | rock metagenome | isolation source: weathered quartz diorite | place: Puerto Rico | collected 2017-06-21
CCTTATGTGCAGGAAAAGCCCTTTGACTGGATACGCGGCTACCAGGTAGGTGGCAAATCCCTATTATGGGCGCGACAGACACAACGGTGGAGTAAGTTCGATTTTGAAGGGCCGGCAAGGGATGGTTTTGCGGTGGACTGGCCGATACGCTATGATGATATTGCGCCTTGGTATAGCCATGTAGAACGCTTTGCAGGCATAGCCGGAAACCGGGATGGTTTGGAAACGTTGCCCGACGGCGAGTTTTTACCTGCATGGGAAATGAATGCAGTTGAAAAGGATATGAGTAAGCGCATCAATGCGCATTATAAAGACAGGCATGTAGTTATCGGTCGCTGCGCGCATTTGACCAAGCCTAATGAGATTCATAAACAACAGGGCCGGGGACAATGCCAGGCGCGCAGCTTGTGCGAAAGAGGCTGTCCTTTTGGTGGATATTTCAGCTCCAATTCAACAACCATTCCGTGGGCTGAAAGAACTGGCAACCTGACATTAAGACCGGATTCCGTGGTACATTCCATTATTTATGATGAAAAGAAAGGTAAAGCCACCGGTGTACGAGTGATCGACGCACATACCAAAGAAGCGACAGAATATTATGCGAAGATCATTTTTGTGAATGCCGCCACAATGAATACCAATTTGGTTTTATTGAATTCGACCTCGTCGCGCTTTCCGAATGGTTTAGGTAACGATAATGGCCTATTGGGTAAGTTTGTTGCTTTCCATAACTATAGAGGGACATTAAGCGCCTCGATGGACGGTTATCTCGACTCTTATTATTACGGCCGCAGACCGACGGCCATTATGATGCCAAACTTCAGGAATGTATATAAGCAGGAGATGGACTTTTTACGTGGCTATATGACTTTCTATTCGGTGATGCGTGCCGGATGGGGGCATTCGACCGATGGTCCGCAGATTGGTGGCGGCTATAAGGAAGCGATATCAGAACCCGGCCCATGGGCGATTTATGTGCAAATGCAGGGCGAAACCATTCCAAAGGAAACCAATCATGTAAGCCTAAGCAAGGATGAAAAAGATGCATGGGGCGTACCGCTGCTCAAAACATCGGTCGCTTATGACGACAACGATATTAAAAGCATGAAGGATTTCACTGCGCAGGCAGAAGAAATGCTTACCATAGCAGGCTGCAAAGACATCAGAACTCATGATACCAACCAAGCTCCTGGCCTCGATATCCACGAAATGGGTGGGGTACGCATGGGCAGAGATCCTAAAACATCACTGCTAAATGCATGGAACCAGATGCACGCCTGTCCGAATGTATTTGTAACAGACGGCGCCTGCATGGTATCCACCAGTACACAAAACCCTTCATTGACATTTATGGCAATAACCGCCCGCGCAGCCAATCATGCTGTGGAGGAATTGAAAAAAGGAAATTTGGGGTGAGTTAATCAGTTATCAGTTAACCGGTGATCAGTGATTCGTTAACCGGGTAATATTTCTGATCACTGATTAACTGATCACTTCTTTGGAGGTAGATCAAACGCCTGAGCATCATGCTCGAAATGGCCTTTGTGTGAGCCGTCGCAGAATGGTTTGTTAGCTGAAAGTCCGCAGCGGCAGATGGAAACGATGGTGCGGCCTTGTAAACCGTATTGATTACCTTGCATATCTACAATTTCAAAATCGCCGTCAATTTTTACTGATCCGTTGCTGTTTATTGTAAGTTTAGTTGCCATGCTGCGAAGATAGAAAAAGCTCTGGACAGGGAGTCCAAAGCTTTTCCACAAATAGTTTTAAGTTTTAGCTAAAGTCCGCTGTCATCCAAAGCAAAGGTCGATTTGCGGTCTTTCCATTTTCCTTTTGTAAAATCGGGGAATTCCTGTGGCTGGTTGCCTGTCGCTATTGATTTTTCAGAAAGCGGTGTGATCACGCTCATGGTCACTGAATCGTACACATCAATAGGAGTAGGGGCTTTTCTTTTTACAGCTTCTACAAAAGCGTTGAATACGAAATAGTCCATGCCGCCATGTCCTGCACCCGATGCTTTGTCTGCATATTTTGCCCAAAGCGGGTGATCGTATTGCTCAAACCATTTCTTCGACGGATCCCATTCGTCTTCTTTCTGGCTCTTGTAATTTATATAAACCGATTCGTTCAAATCCATCCAGATACCTTCCGTACCCTGAACCCTAAACCCTAATGAATAAGGACGAGGTAAGTGGCAGTCATGGGTCAGTAATATGGTTTCGCCATTAGCACAATTGATCATTGTGGTTGTCACGTCTCCGTTTTTAAAATTAATCTTCGCATTTGGATTGCCCGGTGATTTTTCTTCGATATAAGTGTTTAAACCCTTCGATTTTGAAGAGAAAGAAACCAGGTTTGTGAAGCGGTTGCCATAGTTGATGTTGGCGTAATGCATCAGCGGTCCGGCGCCATGAGTTGGGTAGATATCGGCATTGCGGTCAATGTTAAACTGCGTACGCCATTGCGCTTCACTCAGTGCGTTTTTCCCGAATTCAACACCATGTCCATAAAAGTGCTTGCCATCATTAAATAACACTTCACGCAGGTTATGCTGATAGCCCCCCTGCAGGTGGATGATCTCGCCAAATAATCCTTTGCGAACCATATTTAAGGCAGCCAAAACATCGCGGCGGTAGCAAACGTTTTCCAATGTCATATAAGGCATACCTGTGTGTTCCGAGGCTTTTACGATGTCCCAGTGGTCTTCAACCGATAAGCCCGCTATTACTTCACAACCCACGTATTTCCCGGCCTTCATCGCGTCGATAGCTTGCGTGTGGTGGAACTGCCACGGCGTAGCGATGATTACAGCATCAACGTCTTTACGGTCCAGCAATTTTTTATATGCATCCAGTCCGCCGGTATACTCGGCAGGTAATTTTTTACCTGCTTTTTTAAATTGCTCGCGGCAGTATTGTAAAGAACTTTCCTGCGTGTCGCAAATGGCCACAATTTCTACATCATCTCTTAATAGGCCCTCTTGTATATGGTTTCGGCCGCGAAGGCCTACACCGATGTAGCCTAATCGTACTTTGGTAGTGTCAGCAAAAAGTGAACCTGTTGGAAGGATGGTTAATCCGGCTGTTGCCAGCGCGCTTTGTTTAATAAAGTCTCTGCGATCCATAATTTATAGCTTGGTTTATTAATTATTTGGTAGTTATTCTAATGTGTTTTCTCCTGATATAGAAGCTGCTTCAGTTTGATGCAAATCGAATATCAGTACTTCATTTTTTCCCTTCTTCAGCCATGGGGCCGGGCAATACAGTCGTTTCTGCGGACCGATGTCCCAATAACGGCCAAGGTTGTGACCATTTACCCATATTGCGCCCTTTTTATATTTGCTTAGGTCGATATAGGTATCGGCTACCTTATCGAGTGTAAAACTGCCTTTGAAAAATGCACCGTTTTTATCGGGATTAATAGCAGCAGGTTTTAATGTTGAAATGAATTGATTATCAAAAGGCAGTTTGTAAATGTCCCAGTCCATCAGTGTCATGCCGTTTAAGGTTACCCTGTCGGTAATACCTTTACGGTCGATCATATACTGGGCGAAGTTGATATGGCCCATTGCTTCCACAAATATTTCCAGAACCGGATCTTTTACATCTGACTTAGGCAGATTGATGCTCCATTTGCCACTGTCGCGCTGTACTTTGCCAACATATTTGCCGTTTAAAAATACTGTGGCGTAGTCGTGCGGCTCAGTAATGGTCAGCCTGCCGCTTTTATGACCGATCAATTTGGTTTTGTATAAAATATATCCCGACGACTGATCCAAGCCTTCCATTGGTTTAGGTTGAGCGGATTTTATCGGCGTAGGTAAATTAGCCCAAACACTGGAGTATGCCTCCATTTTTATCTCAGGGATAGTTATCGTTTCTACCGGTTTTGGTACTTCCGGAATTTTGTATTTTACGTATTGGGAGATCAGTTTGCGCAAAGCAAAGTACTTCGCCGTTGGTTGGCCCTGCTCATTTATGGGCGCATCGTAATCATAGCTGGTTACATCTGGTTGGAATTGTGTTGATGTGAATGCATTGGCCCCGGCAGTAAAGCCAAAGTTGGTGCCGCCATGTACCACGTACAGATTGAATGAGCGTTTGGTATCCAGTAAAAACTTTATTTCCTTTAGCAGACCGGCGGTATCCGGTTTTGCCCATTTTTCGCCCCAATGGGTTAGCCATCCGGGGTAAGTTTCACTGCTGAAAGCAGGTACATTCGGGTTGCGCTGTTTAGCCTCGTCAAAATCGGCTTCACTGCTGCCACTATCCAAACCGATCGCGGCACCATACACGTTACCAGCTTCCAGCATAAAGGCCGTTGCGCCGTCGGCGGTATAGAAAGGCACATTGATGCCGTTCTTAAGCCATATATTGCGCACGGTTTCCATGTAAGTTTTATCGTTGCCATAACTTCCGTACTCGTTTTCAACCTGTACCATTAATATAGGTCCGCCATTAGTACATAAAAGCGGTTTTACGATGGTTGCCAGGCGTGTCATATACCTTTCGGTAGCCGCCATATAGCGCGGATCCATACAGCGGATTTTTATATCCGGAATTTTCAATAGATAAGACGGTATTCCGCCAAAATCCCATTCGGCACACACATATGGTCCCGGGCGAAGTATCACCCACATGCCTTCCTGCTGGCAAATTTTGATAAACTCGCCTATGTCGTGGTTGTCGGTTGTGAAATCAAATACGCCGGGTTTGCTTTCGTGATAATTCCAGAACACATAAGCTGCAATGGTATTGCAACCCATGGCCTTTGCCATTTGAATGCGATTGCGCCAGTAAGCTCTGGGAATGCGGGCAGGGTGCATCTCGCCGCTGATGATCTGGAATGGTTTTCCATTCAACAGGAAGTCACTCTTGCTTAATGAAAATGTGTTTTTAGAAGTCTGAGCCGACGCGGAAACGTTTGCAAACAGTAAAGAAATAATAAATACGAAGGGAAGGAATAAGTCTTTTGTTTTTTTCATGGATTGTTTAAAAAGGTTAACAACTGGCGTGGCTTTAAATGTCAAATGTACAGATTCAGTTAAAGGCGAAAATATTGAAAATATATTTATGTGTGCGCACACATTTTATAAATTTTCAATTTATTTTTGTCGCAGCTCTAATTATGATCGAAAATAGCCTATACATATCACAACTCCCGGGTGTTGATCAAACTACCCCGGTCGCGAGCATTGTTTCCTTGTTGGAAAAGGAGAGAAGTCATAAAATAAATATTCAGCCCTGGCCCGAATATCCTGAATACTATGATCTACCAAAAGTTTCATTCAAGATAGCGCATGGCAACGATTGTATCTGTATTAAATACGATGTGGAGGAGCATGAGGTACTTGCCCGCTTCCGCAATACCAACGATCCGGTTTATAAAGATAGCTGTGTCGAGTTTTTTATCGCTTTTGGCGATGATCGGTCATATTATAACCTTGAGTTTAACCGGTTGGGTACCTGCTTAGGCGGGTTTGGCCTACCGGGTGAAACAAGAGCGTCGTTACCGGCAGACTTGCTGGAAACAATAAAATACGAGCGTAGCATCCTGCAAAGGGAGGGTGATCCTAACTCAACCATTAATTGGACATTGACGCTGGTGATCCCTATACAAGTGTTCTGCCTTAACCAATCAAACATATTAAAAGGAAGAGACTGCAGGGTGAATTTTTATAAATGCGGGGACGATCTTACCCAGCCGCATTTCCTGGCATGGAAAAATATAGTAGCACCTAAACCGAATTTTCACCTGCCTGAGTTTTTTGGCGATGCCGAGTTTGCCTGAGATTTGGGGACGTTAACCGTGATGAATGTAAAAAATATGGCCGTTTAAATCCCGTATGGTGAACTGCCGGATATTCCATGGCTTATCCTCTATATCTTCGATTATATCGACTCCCCTTTGTTTAAACTCCGCGTAGGTCAAATCTACATCTTCAGCATAGATCCAGTGGATATTTGGTTCGAACGGTTTATTTGTTCTGGCAAAAAAGATCGTCGTATTTTCCCGGTTTACTGCCCCTATGTACTTGCCATCAGGTGTATCAGGATATATCCACGATATCTCAAAGCCTAATATATCCCTGTAATAAATTTGTGCTTTTTCAACATCCTCAACCGGAAGCTGAGGTACAGGGTACCCTATTTTTGTTTCTTCCATATCCGGGCTAAAATTATCATATCAAATTTATAACATACTTGTATGATAAGCTACTAATATGGGAGAGACGCGATGCATCGTGTCTCTCCCATATTGGCTAAGTCACAATCTCTTCCTCAAATTTTCCTTCACCCCATTTTCCCATTCGTCTTTCAGGATGCTCAATACAATTGAATCGCGGCGAGTGCCATCCTCCAACCACATATGACTGCGTATAATGCCTTCAGGCTTGCAACCAATGCTTTTCATAGCGGCAATGCTACGTTCATTACGTGCATCGGCCCTGAACTCAACACGGTACATGTTCAGGCCTTCAAATGCAAATTGAAGCAATAAGAATTTGCAGTGTTTATTTAATCCCGTTCCCCTGAACTTTTCGCCATACCAGGTGTAACCCAATTGAAGCATATTGTTTTGCGGTTGGATATCATAAAAACGGGTACTGCCTGCGCATTCACCATTCGTTTTGTCGAAAATAATAAAAGGATATTCCTTGCCTGTTGCTTTATTGGCCAATGCGGTATTTACATAGGCCTGCATGCCTTTCTCACTGCGCGCGCTTGTTTGCGAAAAGCGCCAGGTATCGGGCTCATTTATAGCAAAGGGGATTAGATACTCCAGATCGGATTCTACTAGTGGCCTTAACAGAACTTTTTCGTCTTCTAAAACATAATTGTCCAGATGGTTGAATGGGCTTTTCATGATGCGATAATACTCAATTTCGTTTCAAAATCAATTGAGTAATAATGGTCAGTCCCAATCTTTACAAAAGCTGAACAATTACGCTTTTAATTAACAGCGCTATTGAACGAAGGAGGCGTTTTGCTTTTTCCCCTCAGTCTGATGAGCTGATAGATCACTCCAATGGCATAAATGGTCAGTAAGCCGGTAAGTGCATTTTTCAATAATGGATCATCGGGGCCATAAGCTATCGGGTGACTAACCGGCAGTCGGGTTAATGATTCAACAATTAGTGGTATGCATGATAAAAACAAGGTTGTTGACATGATAAAAACCTGAACGTATTCGCCCAGCTTGCCAAGAAAGCGCATCCGGCGGGCGTATATGCCTATAGGTAATAATACCAGTATAATAATAGCGAGATAATGACCTGCCGAAGGATGACCGAAACGCATGATTGGCAAACCGGTAACACAGGTCACAATTGTTAACCAGACATATAGTTTTCCAGGGCCGGTGGCCGGATCGATCTTTCCTGAACGAAATAAAGCATATAACGCAGTCAAAATAGCGAGGATACTGATGGCCGTATGAATAATGCCAAGGATTGAGAGGTGATTTGGTGTGATCATGAGCGTGCGTTTTTTAAGGTGTCTAAATATAACAATATCAAACGATTATAACTGAAGTCTTATTTTAATTGTTTATATACCCCTTTTAAGCCTATTTTTGGACGAGCCGAGTATATTACCTCTTATGAAAGATTTTTTAGATCAAAATTTCCTTCTTCAAAATAAAACAGCCGAGCGATTGTATCATGAGTTCGCGAAAGGCATGCCGATCATCGATTACCATTGCCACCTTGATCCGGAACAAATGGCGTGGAATGTTAATTTCAAGAACCTAACGGAAATCTGGCTCAAGGGCGATCATTATAAATGGCGTGCCATGCGCGCCAATGGGGTAAATGAAGCGTTCATAACCGGTGAAAAAAGCGACTGGGAGAAATTTGAGCAATGGGCTGCAACCGTGCCCTATACCCTGCGCAATCCACTTTATCACTGGACGCACCTGGAGCTCCAACGCTATTTTAATGTGCGCGAATTGCTGTCCCTAAAAACAGCCAGGACGATCTATGATAATTGCACTGAAAAACTGAATACGCCTGAATGCAGTGTGCAGAATCTGATTTCAAAGATGAATGTGGAGGTGATCTGTACTACGGATGATCCGCTTGATACTTTAGAACATCATCAGCGGATAAACAAGGGTAGCTGGAATGTAAAGGTATTCCCTGCGTTTCGCCCGGATAAGGCGATGAATGCGGACGATCCGAAAGCACTGAACGAATATATTAATAAGTTGGAAGCAACAGTCAATGTGTCTATCGATAGCTATGATGCTTACCTTTCTGCTTTGAAAAGGCGCCATGATTATTTTGCTGAAAATGGCTGTACGGTATCCGATCATGGTTTGGAGCAACTTTATGCTGAGGAATTTACCAGCCAGGAAGTGTCCGTTATATTCGATAAAATACGTTTAGGAAAAGAACTGGAGCATGCTGAAGTGTTAAAATTCAAATCAGCAATGTTGTATGAGTTTGCTTTGTGGGATCATGAGAAAGGGTGGGTGCAGCAGTACCATATTGGCGCATTGAGGAATAATAATTCGCGTGCTTACCGGGAGATCGGTCCTGATACAGGATATGATTCCATGGGGGACTTTAGTCAGGCAAAAGTATTGTCCAAATTCCTGAACAGGCTGGATAGCACTAATCAGTTGGCTAAAACCATTATTTACAATCTTAACCCTGCGGATAACGAGCTGATCGCTACCATGGTGGGTAATTTTAATGACGGTTCTGTGGCGGGTAAAATTCAATTCGGCTCTGCCTGGTGGTTTTTGGATCAGAAGGATGGCATGATACGGCAGTTAAATGCTCTTTCAAGTATGGGACTTGTGAGCCGTTTGGTGGGTATGCTGACTGATAGCCGCAGCTTCCTGTCATTCCCGCGGCACGAATACTTCAGGCGATTGCTTTGTAATCTGTTTGGCACCGATATTGAGAACGGCGAACTGCCTAATGATATTGAATGGACCGGGCAGATCATTAAAGACATCTGCTATTATAATGCTAAGAATTATTTCAACTTTTAGTCTAAGCCCAATTGTCATTTTCTGATATTTTTTTATGGCTATTCCTTATATTTTATCTTAATCACCAGCTTCTTTAAACTATCTGCTCCCTCTACCTTAATATCCGGCCGGTGGGCATCCTGCGGGAAGAATAAGAAAAACTCTTTTGGTGTAGCAGTAAGGTATTTTCCTTCGATGTTATAGTTGGCTGCATCCCGGCTTTCGCTGTATGGTTCAGTAACCGTGGCTTTTGCTACAGGGGCCATACCTAATTTTATTTTTCCGGATATAACATATTGAAGATCTATATATTTCCTGTGAGATTCCCATTTTACATCCTCCAATTTTTTTGGTGGACCGGACGAGATCATGGCATAAGCATTGTCACCATCAATTGGATATTTCCCCGGGGCCATTGTTGCCAGTTTGCTGTCGCCTAAAAATGCAAAAACTTTACTCCACAGTGCTTTATCGCTCTCGTATTGCTTCATGAATTCTACAGCATTAATCGAAGGATCCGGCTTTATTTTTAAGTCTTTAGCCCATTCGTGGCTTTTAACCCACTTGACGGCTACTTTAACTTTTGCAGCAGAATCGGTTTGAGCATTGGTTGCTATTGCAGCAAAAAACAGGAACAGTAGGGCGCCGATTTTTAAGGTTTTCATAGATCAATAAATTAGTAAAGCCAATATACATGTAAAAAAATTATGTCGTTAAGATGACATTGTTTTTTGCTGATTTGTTTGAATTTTGTAATTTTGTTTGTATGGTAATAGAAACGATAGAGGATTTCTACAAGAACAAATTCGATTGGATGCCGGATAAAGTACAGCAAAATATCGGGCACTTCAACGTGTTTAAAATGGATAATTATACGGTGCCCACGGGTAAGCAGATGACTTATAGTCGCCGTAATTATTATAAGATCAGCTTGACACGTGGTGAAGGGATATTGCATTATGCCGACCGGAGTATTCAATTGATCGGCACATCGTTAATGTTCTTTAATCCCCAGGTTCCATATACTTTTGAGTCCCTGGTTGATCATCGTTCCGGCTTCTTTTGTATTTTTACTGATGAGTTCTTTACCGGTCGCTTTCGCGGCGGAATTAGTGATTTGCCCGTATTTGCGATGGGAGGTAAGCCTATTTATGCATTGAATGAAGAGCACGAGGATTATGTGGCGACATTATTTATGAAGATGCTCGACGAGCTTAATTCAGATTTTGACTTCAAATATGAGCTGATCAAGAATTATATCACTGAATTGGCCTATTACGCGCTGAAAACGAAGCCATCCGAAAACTTATACAAGCACATCGATGCCAAGTCAAGAATAACTTCGGTGTTTACCGAATTGCTTGAACGTCAGTTTCCTATCGAGGCGCCGACGCAGCGTTTTTCCATGCGGTCGGCTAATGATTTTGCGCAACGGCTTTCTGTTCATGTGAACCATTTGAACCGGGCTATACGCGAAACAACCGGTAAAACCACAACGGATCACATAGCTGAACGCCTGTTGCGTGAAGCTAAATCGTTGCTAAAACACACCGACTGGAATGTGTCCGAGATTGGTTATTGCCTGGGTTTTGAGGAACCTACTCATTTCAATAATTTCTTCAAAAAGCAAACCCAACTAACTCCGACTTCTTTTAGAAATGTTTGAATTTTGTAACCATTGGTTTGAATAATGTAATGCTTTGCCCCGGCTGCTGATTTAACTTTGTTCTTATGACGACAAGAACAGAAACAGGCAGTAAGAAAAAAGTATGGTTCATCACAGGAGCATCAAAGGGTTTCGGGCTAAGCATTGTAAAACAGTTGCTTTGTGCCGGTCATTTTGTTGCCGCAACTTCACGCGATAAGGAAGCATTAGCCAAAGCCGTTAACCGTGATGAAAACAATTTTTTGCCATTGCAGGTCGATCTGGCTAACGAAAGCAGCGTATCGCTGGCGCTTCAACATACCTATGAAGAATTTGGCCGGATCGACGTAGTGATCAACAATGCAGGCTATGGTATTGGCGGTGCTATTGAAGAACTCACCGACGAAGAAACCCGCCAGGCATTTGATATCAATGTGTTTGCTACCCTGAATGTTATCAGAAGTGTGATGCCTTATCTGCGTGGGCAACGCTCGGGTCACATCATCAATATATCTTCCTCTGGTGGTTTTGCTCCTGGTAGCGGCTGGTCAATATATTGCGCGGCTAAATCCGCTGTAATTACGCTGAGTGAGGTGTTGGCAGAAGACGTTAAACATTTGGGTATTAAGGTCACCTGCGTTTCTCCAGGCTCATTCCGCACCAATTTTCTGAATGGCGAATCAATTGCAGTTGCACAAAACACAATTGATGACTACAGGGATATCACTGAAGCTCGCAGATCATATATGAAAAGAGACGGCCAGCAGCCCGGCGATCCAGAAAAAGCTGCAGCAGCTATTATAAAAGTGGCAGGACAAGAGGATGCACCTGTACACTTGTTATTGGGAGGAGACGCTTACAATCGTGTATTAACGAGATTAGATACGCTGCATAGCGGAATCCGTGAAATGGGTGAGGTGACTTGCTCAACCGACTTGTAATTGTTATTCTGCGCTTGTTTTAATCACATATATTTAACAAAAAAGCTCCGGGAAGACCGGAGCTTTTTAATTTATAGCAATCGATTTGGTCTATTTTAATGATGTTCCGTAAAATTTGAGCCCGAGGATACCCACCATAATCAGCGTAATGAAAAATAGCTCGACTAATGAAAAACGCTGCTGAAAGAAAGCGATCTCAGCAATTTTGATCATGATCAGTGTGGCGGCCGTCCATACGGCATAAGCGGTAGCCGTAGGCAGTTGTTTGATGGCCAATGAAAAGAAATAAATGTTACACACGCCGAAAATAATATATCCTAAAATCGGCAAAATGACAGACAACCCACCGTCAATTTTGTAAAAAGTAGCAAACTGCAGATTTTTGATCTCACTGAATTTCATGAATTTGACCGAGAAGGTCCAAGCAGCCTCAAAAGCAGCAGCGATAACGATATATAACCAGGCCAATGTGTTGAATTATTTGTCGTAAGATATGTAATTTTCCTGAACCGGGCTTAATTCAAGCGGCTCAGGCGGTAGATTATGGGACGGTTTATATTCTATCTGCTCTGTTACAGGGTTAAACTTCTGGAATATCTTCCATTTGCTACTCAGCCAGTTCACCATCCGCGGTCGTAGGTTATAATACCAATTAAACCAACGGTAACGCAGTAATTTTTGCTCATCAAATCGCTTTACCGAAAAGGCATGCTGCAGGAAGTAGTCTTTTGGATACTCATAATATAAGCCCCAGTTCTCGCGGTTATTGCCCGGTTTGTGGCCAGGATCGTATGCTGTTCCGAATAAATGATCCCATAAAGAAAACTTGGTTGAGAAGTTAGCATGAAACACCTCGCGGTAGTTCGCATGATGCCATAAATGCAATTCTGGCGAATTGAGAAAATACTTCAGTTTGCCGAACTTCACATTAACATTGGCGTGTATGAACATACCAAACATGGCGTCCAGCAAAGCTTTAATCGGAATCACCATTGGGTTGGCACCCAGGATAACGATAGGGGCGAACTCGATGGTTTGATTGATGATGATCTCCACGATATGAGAACGCGATCCTGCCAGGAAATCAACCTCCTTGCCCGAATGATGCGCTTCATGGGTTCGCCATAAAAGCTTATTAGCATGCTGTAACCTGTGAAAAAGGTAGATATACAGATCGTGTGTTACCAGGAAAAACAATACTTGCTCAGTTACCGACCAGCTTTTGATAAACTGAAAGCCCGACCAATCAAAATGATGCTGTAAAGGAGCAATGATATAATCGAATATCAGGATCTTTAGAAAATAGCTCTGAATGATCGTATACCAAACCAGGTCAACCCAAAAGCCTTCCCTAAAGAAGGGCAATCCCTTTCTGTAAGGAGAAATCCGCTCCCAGGCGATGATGAATATCACCCAGCAAATCAGTATAGTGGTTGTTATGACTAATAATTTCGATTGATCCATTCGTTAATTATTGTCCTTGTT
>JACXTT010009774.1_pt1 | contig 13051 bp, 8 predicted proteins | sample 9270951 | NCBI WGS metagenome assembly JACXTT01 (sample SAMN15532306, study PRJNA645909) | rock metagenome | isolation source: weathered quartz diorite | place: Puerto Rico | collected 2017-06-21
AACAACGAGACTATTGTTGTCGAAATAGCCCACGCCAGAGCAATCATTCGTCGTTACGCAGGTTATTGAGGTAAGAAGGTCCTGACGATCGTTCACCCCCGTCGGTCCTGGCACGACGATCCATCCCGAAGGCGTCTCGTGCTCAATTAATGTCTTAACCAGATTGCTGCCATCATAATAGAAGCCGGCTGCCCAACAGTCGGAAACGCCGCCACAGGTTACGCTATGAAACGCGTTCTCTCCCGTACTCGCGTTCGGGCTGGCCACAATCGTCCACTGACCGAGTGCACTCTGCGCTGTGGCTTGCTCCGGTGGACGTGCCGGGCCGGCAAAAGTTGAGAGCGCCAAAACGCCGCCACTGGTCCAAAGCGCAGCCAACGAGAGCCACTTAAAAAGATATTGTTTCGACATAGGTGTTTTTCGCATGATCACCTTTCGTCTTCTTCCTTCTACTTCGGCTCTCGCTGCCAAATTGGCCGTATCCGCAGAGCGATTTCGCAAGAAACTACGTCGACCTTCCCGAATCACGCGCACCGCAATTTGCAGCCACGTCGTCCGACAATCGCACAATGAGCCGCCTCGCTGTGTCGAGTCGCTCCTAGCGCGTGCACCCCGAGCACGGCGACACAGCGCCGTCCCTACAAGTCAGCTGAGCTATGGCAACAAAGTCAGCGTCTGATGCCGAGCGATGGAAACATCTGCCGCATCGATACGACCGCTGGTGTTCAGGTCGTTGCGGAAGTTTGAGCTGGTGACGGCACGCCGGTAAGGTTCTCAGTGCATTGATTTGCGCTTGGCCCGCTGCTTACCGATCCACCCGTCGTGCCGGCGGTACCGCAATTCGTCACGTTATTCGTAAAGGGCAGTCAAACCGGGGTCGCGTCTTCACTTTGTACGTTGCGCAGACGAAGTGTCATCTGTCTGAGAGGTCAAGATGGGATTGTCTTGTAGGTTCATGTCCATTTGTGTCCACTCGTGGTTAATTAATCGGCGGCTTCTATGGAAGGGAGGTTCCGGTGTGTTGCCGCGTCAGAAAAACGTCTCCTGAATCGATCAGGCCGCTGGCATTAACATCTTCCCGGAAATTCGACTGTGTAGCCGTCTGACCAGTCTGTTGCCTGACCAGAAAAACGTCGCCTGAATCAACCAGCCGACTCGCGTTGACATCGCCCAAAAGTACGCCCATCGGAACGGACACGTCGGTGGTGGCGAATCCAGGGGCGCTCACTCCGTGGACGGTGATCAGGATGGCCTGGCCGTTCGCGACACCGGTGCAATTCACGAGGACCGAATTGCCGCTGGTCGAAGCCGGAGCGGGCGTTCCGCCACAATCGGCTGAGGCAAACGTGACCGGCGCGTCGAACGTGAATACGATGGTGTGATCGCCGTTGGCGCCACCGCTTCGGCATTCAATTCCGAGGAACTCGGGGATAAGCGAGAACAGATCGATATCGAATGTTCCGACGTTGCTGTCATTTCCACCTTGGTGGCGCGAACCTCGTATTTGACCCCGGCCAGCGTGAACTGGAAACCGTAGAGAATACCGGGCGCGGTTCCGATCATCGGTAGCGACGTTAGCTTGAGCCTAACGAAGAGGTCGTCACGCTCTGGCCGGTAGGCGATCGATGCGCCGGTCAGCTCCGCGCCGAGCGTTGCTGCTCCGGCGGCGCCATCGCCCGGCGGATCGTCCGCCGATGCAACGATATCGCCCGAAAACGTGGCCCAGCCCGTTGCCGTCGCAGAACCGTTGCCGCAGGTAGCAGTTACATTGCCAATTCCAACCGTCGCCCCACGGTCGCGAACGTAGATATCGGTCGCAAAATTCGTATCGCCCGAGATGAGATTGTCGGCCAGGCTCTCGAATGCAACGAATCGGCCATCGGACGTGAGGGTGGAAAACTTGGAGTCGTGATTGCCTGGTTTGCCGGGAGTAAATTCGGAGCACGCAGCCTGGCCCACCTTGCACCGGGAGACGAGCTCGGTCGTGCCGGTCAGGCGATCGTGGACGAATGCGTCGATCACGATCGGAGCGACATTCTCGACCAGATTTGTCGCCGAGCTGCTGAACGAGATGTAACGGCCATCAGGGCTAATGGACGGGAGGGACGAAGGGCCGTTTCCTTCGCCACCAAGCGATGTCACCGAGACCCGCTCGGTCGTTCCGATTAGCCGGTCACGGACGAAAACATCATAGCCATTTAATGACGAGGTGGCGCCGTTGGTATCATTAGGAACCAGATTGGTTGCCACACTGTCAAACGCAACGAACCGGCCATCAGCGCTCAGCGCCGGAACTTCGGACAGATCATTGCCTTCCGTGCCGTCGGAGGCGACCGAGACGCGCTCAGTCACGCCCGTCGATCAGTCATGGACGAACACATCTGCGACCCCGTTGACGTCGTTAGAAACCAGATTGGTAGCGACGCTGCGGAAGGCGACGAATCGGCCGTCGGCGCTGATGCTCGGAGCCACCTCAGTGACGCCGGAGTCGTCGTTCCCTTCGGTCCCGTCCGATGCAACCGAAACCCGCTCCGTCGTACCGTTCACTCGATCGCGGACGAACACGTCCCATTTCCCGTTACTGTCGCCGGGAATGAGATTGGTCGCGCTGCTGACAAATGCGACAAACCGTCCGTCGGCGCTGATCGTGGTCGCAAACGACGCATCGTCTCCCTGCCCGCCACTGGATGAGACCGAGACGCGCTCGGTTGTTCCGGTCGCACGGTCATGAACGTAAATATCGGTCGCGTCGTTGGTGTCGCCGGGAACGAGATTGGTCGCCCAGCTCTGGAACGCGACGAACCGTCCGTCAGCGCTGATGGCTGGATCGAACGAGTAGTTGTCCGCTTCTTCTCCGGCGGAGGACATCGATACGCGTTCCGTCGTTCCCGTTACGCGGTCATGGACTAGGATCTCCGAACCCCACGTGGTATTCTCATGCGACACCAGATTGGGCATGCTGTTCTGAAAGGCGACGAAGCGGCCGTCGGCACTGATGGAGGCGCGCACCGCGTGCAGGAAACCAAACTGATCGCTCTGCCCCTGCGTCCCATCGGACGCGACCGACACGCGTTCGGTTTGGCCCGGTCGTAGGTACGGTCCGTCTCCGATGGCGGCAAAACCAAGCATGCCGATGAAAGCACCGGCCAGGCAGAGAGCGGAGGCGACCAAAATGGATGGATTGAAGCAGACGGGCGACAAAGCTCTGAGCCGAGAACCGGGAGCTGGGAGCGAAGAATTGGAGTGCTGGAGTGTTGGAGTTCTGGACTTTTGCATCATGTGTTTCTCCGATCTCTGACCTTCGCCACAGCGAATCTGCGATCTGATCTCTGATCTCTGGCAATCATGGCAGCGAAGTAAGCGTCTGCTGGCGAGCAATCGAGACGTCGGCTGCGTCGATGCGGCCGCTGGCGTTGATGTCTTCGCGGAAATTTGAGGAGATAATCGGCTGAAGAGTCTGTTGCCTAACCAGTGAGACGTCGGCCGCATCGACCCGCCGACTGGCGTTGACATCGCCCAAGAGCACGCCCATCTGTGCGGACACAACACTACTAAAGTCACCTGCTGCATCAGTTACTTCAGATAGACCGACTATGATGACTTGTGCATTAGCCACCCCAGTCAAATTAACGATATAGTTATGCGCCTCGTTGCTGTCGATGCTACTGGCGGTCACGGAGCCAGTACCGCTCGAAACGCTGGCACTACCGATGTTTGTGAGAGGATTGGTAAAGGTGAATACCACCGTGTAATCCCCACTCGCCCCGCTGCTGCGACACTCGATGCCGGAACTGCCGGTTAGCGGAAGATTGACATCGAACGTGCCGGCGCTGCCGTGAACCATTCGGGAGGCAACGGCGCTCAGTTGAACTGGCGGAACGTAATGCAACGCGAGCGCCTGGTGAAGATTGTCGGCATTCATGTAGTAGTAGCCGACGGCAAAGCATCGCGTCGGCGATGGACAGGCAATACTCCAGAGGTGATTATATTTCCGATCACTCGTGTTCGGGGAGGGCATGATTGACCATGCGCCGCCGTCCCAGTGTTGCATTAACGTTTGCTCGGCGATGCCGTTATAGGCAACCCCGGTGGCCCAGCAATCGTTCGCATTCGCGCAGGCCACACCGAAAAGAAAATTGTTGCGCTTCGGATCGGTATTCGGCGAGGGGACAGCATTCCATGTCGTTCCGCCCCAATGCACGATAAGAGTGGCTTCGCCAAAACCGGGCCCGGGATCATGACTGCCATCCGCCCAGCAATCGTTAGGCGCATTACAGGCCACGCTCGACAGGCCGCTCGGGAGCGGCGCAGCGTTTGTGAGATCGACGAGTGCCCACGTGTTTCCGTCCCAGTGCGCCACGAGCGATTTGGTCTTGCTCGTGGCAAGGTCAATGGCGGAGCCGACCGTCCAGCAGTCGCTCGACGAGGTGCATTTAATCGAGGTGAGATAATCGGGTTCACCGGTCGTCGGCGTGGTGACAATGGCCCAGAGTGTGCCGTTCCAGTGTTCGGCCAGGATTTGGTCAACCCCGCTGACCGGATCGAAGGCGCTGCCGGCGGCCCAGCAATCCGAGGCCGATACGCAAGTCACGTCCCGCAGAACATTATTCTCCACCGGGACCGTGTTCGCTGAAGTGACAATTGACCACGCGCTCCCGTCCCAGTGTTCGATCAGCGTTTGATCGACAATGACAAGCGACCCACCGCCGGCGCTGATAATATTCTTGTACTTGCCAACCGCCCAGCAATCCGCCGATGAAACGCACGTCACATTTACGAGAAGGTTAGTCTGCGTGGCATCCGTGTTGGCGGAAGGAACAATGACCCAGGAAGTTCCGTCCCAATGCTCGATTAGTGTCTGATAAGCCTTAGCGTCGGTATAGTAGTCGCCCACCGCCCAACAGTCGGATTCCGATACGCACGCGATGCCGTTGAACTCATTGTGGTGAAGGGTGTCGACATTTGGCGAGGTAACGATCTGCCACTCACCGGTCGCAGCGAGCCCTGGCATTGTGCAAAGGAGGCCGGCTACGCAAAAGGCAAAGGCGAATACGACCCGTAGAGTGGAGATGCTGCATGGGTATATGGTATTTTTCATCGTCTGGAATGACTGATCTGGCCATTGCCACTGCGCTTGCGAATCCCAGCCCCAGCTTTAACACCGGGGGATCTGCCTTTCTGATGAATGACCAGGGGTTGCGACTGCGCCCAAAACGTGTCGAACAATATGCCCAGGCTGTTGGCCAGCTCAGGATGCCGGATAAAGACTGTTCTCATTTGATCGCCAGGCATGGTCAGGGCCACGAAGACACTGCGCCGGTCAAAGAGGGCAAGCTTGTGCGGTAATTTTCCATCGTAAATGCGTACCCGCTCTCCGCGCGCAATCCATCTGGCGAGATAAGGGCCGACCGCCGGGTCATTGAGGACGGCTTTCTCACACACGCCGCGACAGAGCACGCCGCGCCGCAGCACTCGCTCGAGCACCGGGTCCGGTCCTGGACGCGAAAAGATGGGCGCCTTGGCGAAAACCTCGACCGACTGCTTGGCTTCGAGTCGCAAACGGTCGTAACGTTCAGCGACCGCGCGCGGGTTGCGGATGATCTGGATCAGATCTTCTGGGACAGCTTCGGCCGGCTCGACCAACGCAGAGAGGCGTTGGCCCAACTTGTTCGCAACAGCCTCACGTTGAGCAAGTGACTCTCGTTCCTGGACAACCAGAGAGGGCAGCGCTTGCTCGGGCGGAACGACGGAAAAGCGGCTGCCATGGCCGGCGCCGCCTTCGACAAGTCCTTTATCAAGAAGAGAATTGAGCGTCAGGTAAACGCTGCTCCGGGGGAAGCCGGTCACACTGGCGATCGCGCTCCCACCGAGAGCGCCATTGCGGACCAGGGCGAGGTAAACCTGCGCTTCGGCCGGAAGGAGACCGAGCTCCTGCAACTCTATCTGAATGTCTTCTGCCATGCGTTGTCCAATTTCTGGACAACAATTGAATCGAATTCAACACCAACATTGGATGTATGCACCATCGATTTTTTCGCAGCAGGCAGGCAAACGATGCCCCACCCAGTTCAAAGGAGCCAATGCCACAACGGTGGAGATGTCCACGCAGGTAAAAGCAAAGCAAGCTCAGGTTGTGTCTCTACGGGAGCGAGGTCACCGTTTGCTGGAGACGAATGGAAACAATAGATTCGAAGCCTTCAGCACAGCCGACGCAGTTGGTGTAGTGGCGGCTGTCGCCTGGCAAGCCAGAGCCGGTTGCTCAGCCGCAAACAAACGGCCTCGGATCCAAGTCTGCGCGTGAGGACACGCGCCCCTACAGCGCTCCAACACTCCACTATTCCATTGCTCCCGAATCCTGAGAGCTAAGGCAGCGAAGTGAGCGTTTGCTGGCGAGCAATGGAGACATCGGCGGCGTCGATACGACCAGTGGCATTAACGTCCGCACGGAAATTGGAAGGGCTAACAGGCTGAAGTGTCTGCTGCCTGACCAGAGACACATCTGCCGCATCAACGCGCTTACTTGCATTTACATCGCCCAACAGTACTCCCATGGATGCTGAAACCGCACTGCTAAAGTTTCCAAGCGAATCGGTAACGCTATTCAGACTCACCGTAATAACCTGAACGTTGGTTACTCCAGTGAGATTGACGATGTAATTATGGGTATCGGCACTGTCGATGTTGCCAGTAGCCACCGTGCCAGTGCCACTCGTCACCGTTGCGCCACCTACGTTCGTTAGGGGGTTCAAAAAGGTGAAAACAATCGTGTAATTGCCGTTTGTTCCACCGCTGCGACATTCGATGCCGAGAAAATCTGGGGGCGGCGGATCGTGCCCAAGTAGCAGAATGTCGAATGTCCCGGCGTCACCATGTTGCATTCGGGAGACGATCTGGAACACCGGCACCGGTGATTCGATGTAATGCTCGACCAGAGTGATTGCATTCGGAGTGTCCGACACACCGGCGGCCCAACATTCGGTAGCTGAGGGACAAGTCACCGCATTGAGCATATTGAATTTAAATTCGTTCCGATTCGGTGAGGAAACAATCGACCAAGCGGTGCCGTCCCAGTGTGTAACCAGCGTATCATCCACCGGATTGTTCACGTCGCCGGCATTGAAATAGCCGACCGCCCAACAATTGCTGGCGCTTTTGCAGGTAACGGCTCGGAGAACGTTATCCTGATTCGGATTAGGATTAGGCGATTGGATTACCTGCCAAGATAACCCGTCCCAGTGTTCGACCAGAGTCTGCCACATCACGTTGAGTGCAAAGAATCCGACCGCGGTGCAATCTGCCGACGATACGCAGCTCACGCTCAACAAGGTATCGTAGTTAGGCGTTGGGTTCGGCGAAATGACGACCATCCACGCGTTACCATCCCAATGTTCCGTTAACGTTGCTTGAGGCGCAGCCCCGCCAACGGGCGTGCCAGCGTCATGATTACCGACTGCCCAGCAATCTGAGGCCGATAAACATGTCACTCCATTCAACACGTTGCTCTCTGTCGCGCTCGTGTTTGCCGAGGTCGCATCCAGCCAGACGCTGCCATTCCAGTGTTGGATAAACGTTTGGTTTACGTTAGCGCCCAGCTGATAGCCGACCGCCCAGCAGTCCGATGCGGAAATGCACGTGACGCTGTTGAGCAGGCCGTCGTGCGCGATCGCACTTGCCAGCGGTGAACTGTAAATCGTCCACACGGTCCCATTCCACTGCTGGATCATCGGCTGGCCGACGCCAAAATTCATTACCCCACTACTTCCGACTGCCCAACACTGCGACGCCGACGTGCAGGTGACCCCGTAAAGAAAATTATTGTCCGAGGTGCTCGTATTCGGCGACGAAACCAGTTTCCAGGAACTGCCGTCCCAATGTTCGATCAAAGTTTGCCAAATGCTCCCGGTCCGTTGGCGTCCGACACCCCAACAATCAGTCGCGGACACGCACGTCAGGCCGACGATGTCGTTGACCGCGCTGCCGTTTGGAGAATCAACAATCGCCCAGGTGCCTCCGACCGGCGTTGAAGGCGCCGGCGGCGCGGCCAAACTTGAAAGCGCCAACAACCCGCCGAGAAGACAAAGTCCAATTCCTGCCAAAACCTGTGGGCAGACAACATACTGTTTCGCTCTGGAAGCTCTTGGCATCACGCGAGTCAGATCACTATCTGATTCGGTTTCCAATTGAAAAATGGCCGTATCGGAAGCTGCTGATGTCGGTATTTGGCGGGCGCCGTCCTACAACAGCTACGGCAGCAACGTCAGAGTTTGTTGACGAGCGATGGAAACATCGGCCGCGTCGATCCGGCCACTCGCGTTAATATCCGCCCGGAAGTTGGCGGAAGTGACAGGCTGAAGGGTCTGTTGACGAACCAAAGACACATCAGCAGCATCCACCCGGCGGCTTGCATTCACATCTCCGATGAGGACACCCATCGATCCGGCAACGGCCGGACTAGAATTGCCTAGCGCGTCAGTCACGTTACTCAAGCTAACGGTAACGACCTGGACGTTCGTTACCCCAGTTAGGTTCACGATATAGTTATGCGAATCGTTACCGTCGACGTTGCTGTTTACAACTGAGCCGGCACCGCTCGTTATGCTTGCGCCAGCTACGCTCGCCAGCGGATTTGTAAAGGTAAATACGAGTGTGTAATCACCATTTACTCCACCGCTCCGGCACTCGATTCCGTTGCCATTCGTCAAATCGACATCGAACGCGCCGGCGCTGCCGTGGACCATTCGCGAAACAACTCGCGTTAACTGTAACGGCCCTTGCACTTGGACCGGGACCGAGGCCGCTCCGCATTGGGTCCCCAGACAAGCCTGCGCCCATAGATTGTACGTTCCGGTAGCTAATGATGAGACATTAACGCTTCCCGAGAACGAGCCGTTGGTCAGTGTCGCCGGCGTCGAAAGATTCACCTGACTCACATCTGTCCCGACTGGTGCTATGGCAAGATTGACCGTGCGCGTTGGAATGTTGGTGTCGGGCAGACTTATTTGATCCACGACTTGGGCTGGACCGGAGGCTATTGTGCCTACGGCAGCGAACGCTCGCAGCCCCGTCACAGAAGCTCCCTCGTTTACTCCTAAAGCGGACAGCGGCACGGACACTCGAACTTCGTCGCCCATGGTTTCGAAGCCTCCGGTCAGCGTGGCCACTTGAGTGCACGGAGTCGCGCTGCACTGGTAAAGCGCAAACATTGGCGCTGTGCCAATAGCGCGGACTTCATAGGGAACACCGGCAATGGTAAAATCCATCCCATAAACATTGGTCGGCGCTCCCGGCTTAACGCCCGGAGACGGAGTCGGCGGGAATTGCAACGACACCATCAGGTCGCTCAGCTCCGGCCGGTCAACCACGCTGGCACCGGTCAACTGCAATCCCGGCGCCGTCATGGAACCTGGAGTGTGTTGCGCGCTCGCGATCACTAGACCGGCAAAATCTGCAGACCCGGTTGCCGGAATTTGGAAGTTCGATTGTGCACCGGCTGCGAGATTCAAAATGCCGATATCAGGACCACGATCGCGGAGAAACGCACCGCCTGAACCATTCGGAACGAGATTTGACGACTCGCTCTGGAAGGCCACATAGCGACCATTGCCCGCGAGCTGAATGATATCTGCTCCGCTATCTCCCACCGTGCCGTCACTCGCTATGTCTATCATCTCGGTAATGCCAAGAACGGTATCGTGAACGAAAACATTTGTGATTGCGCTGGTAGCGTTGGGCACAAGGTTCGTCGAAAAACTATAGAAAGCCACGTAACGCCCATCGTTACTGACCCAAAGCGCCCCATCGTTGCCGGTTCCAACCCCCGAGTTTTGATCGTCTTCCACTCCCGCGCTCGATACCGAAACGCGCTCCGTCCGTCCGGTTTGTCGATCGTGCAGATACACGTCTCCAGTCTTGCCGCTCGCCTTGTTATCCGAAGGGACGAGATTGGTAGCTCCGCTCGCGAACGCAACGTACCGGCCATCGTCACTAATCGAGCAAAAAAACGATGCACTGTTACCTTGGGCTCCATTGCCGGCATTCGAAACCAGCTCGGTTGTGCCAGTTTGTCGATCCCGCACAAAAACGTCTTCTGCGTTGTTGCTGTCATTGGCCACCAAGTCGGATGACAAACTATAAAACGCGACATAGCGGCCATCTGGAGTAATGGATGGACTCCAGGACTCGAGCAACCCAGCGACGCCGCTTGTATTGACGGAGATTAACTCGGTCCTCTGAGTTTGCCGGTCTCTGACATAAACTTGAGTAAACAGACTAAAGTCGTTTGGAGTAAGGGCGGCCCTGGCGTAAAAGGCAACAAAACGGCCATCGGGAGTAATCGAAGGACCGCCGGCGTAAGCGCCGGGGAACTGCGTTCCATCATCCTTCAGCGACACCCGCTCGGTCATGCCTAACTGGCGATCTCGCACGAATACATCCCACCGGCCATTCGTGTCGCCCGGAACCAGGTTCGTGGCGCTGCTATGGAATGCAACGAAGCGGCCATCTGGCGTGACAACCGGAGCAGTCGGCCAGGGTGGCCAGGATCCGCTAATGGCATCGCCGTCGCCCAGCGAGCCATCGGTCGCGACAGAAATGAGCTCAACTGCCCCGGTCTGCCGATCACGAAGATACACCTGTTCATGACCGTTGCTTCCCAGCGGCGTCAAGTTGTCGGCAGCGCTAAGAAAAACAACGTAACGTCCATCCTCGGTGACGGCGGGACGTTGCCCACCCCCTGATTCCAGTTCAGAAATCTCCGGACGAGAGTATGGTCCCAAAGTCGGTGCGACAGCAAAACTCGGAATCAGCAAATACGAGCTGAGACAGCAAATACAAAGCGCGACTAACCGTTCAAAATGAAAATATCCCAATCGAGAAGTGCAGTTCTTTCGCATAAAATCGACGATGTCCGCGTGTTAGATTCCTATTCGAAATCACGAGCCGATTCGGACGTATCGACCAGCAACGTCTCGCGATTTCTGCTTTGGCGAGCGCAATTAAGGCAGCGACGTGAGCGTTTGCTGGCGCGCAATCGAAACGTCTGCCGCGTCGATGCGTCCGCTGATGTTAATGTCGTTACGGAAGTTTAAGCTGGTGACGGTCTGAAGCGTCTGCTGTCTTACCGAGGACACATCTGCGGCGTCTACGCGACGGCTCGCGTTCACGTCGCCGAGCAGGACCCCCATCGGAACGGTTATATCTCCAGACACATTCCCGACGGTGACATTGGTGAGGACGACGTTAATGACTTTGGCATTTGAGACGCCGGTGCAATGCACGGTTATATCGTTACCAGACGTGGTGGCAGTTGCATTCATACCGTCGCACGTTGCAGCACTGACCGTGGCGGGAGCCGCAAAGGTTACAACGACGTCATGATTGCCACTTGGTGAGCCACCCGTGCGGGATTCGATGCCAGGTGGACCACTTAGTGGCAGAAGAATATCAAACGTGCCGGCGCTTCCATGGGTCTTGCGAGAAACAGCGCTCGCGAACCTATCGATGATAGTTCCGGAACACGTGTCGTTAGTCGCAAGCGGCGTATCGCGGCTCGCAGTCGTGACCTCAACGCTAGGCGCTGTATAACTGATGGTGGGAATATTATTTCCGTTGATAACGATCTGCATGAAATCGAGCCGATCGTTGCCAACAACATCGACAAGTTCCTGGTCCCACGTTGGATTGGCTGTATCTACGTTAGAGCCGCGCAAGTACCAGATGTTTGTATTGCCACCAGTAACTCCACCGGCCGCCTCGGCCAGTCCGATATGAATCGTACCACAGTTAACGACAAAGAATTGATCCGCGCCCGAATCTGAGAGAAGCGCGTTGCCCCACCGCGGAAGAGTGTGAACAAAATCGAAGCTCTCGCCTTGATTAAAGCTCACATAGAGCTTGTCGCCGTGTAAGACATAGAGTGTACCTTTGTTGTCAAAGCCGGAATGCGACGTGACATAACTGGATCCGGGTCCGTCCGCTATCGGATGTTTAATGCCTGTCCAGGTAGCGCCGAAGTTATCCGTCTTGCAGACGTAAAGACTTCCGTTAGCAGGCTCAGTCCAATAGAACTTTCGATCAGTTCCCCAGCAGCCATAGTGACCCGCCTTATGATTAATAAAATCGGCGTTCGGATTACGTGTATCACCGGGCGAAGTCGGATCGTGCGCCATTTGCTCACAAACAACGTGCATCGACCCGCTGCCATCGATCCCTGGTAACGGCGTTTGAATCGGCCAGGTTAAACCGCCGTCGAAACTGAAGACCGCTACGGACCCAATCCGATACCATCCGGCCAACACATAGGGAGAGAGCTGAGCAGGTAGGAGCGTATATGGCCCTAAATACGACCAGGCCTGATCGTTGGCTGGGAAAGCGACGGCAATGGGAACAACCGTCCATGTTTCTCCGCGATCCGTGCTATGGGCCGAGACACCTTGAGCAACGAGAGTTCCAAAGAAATCGATGTCGTTCCCGAAAGCTTGCAAATCGCCTTCGATTCCGAATGGGACGGACGCGTTCGCAGGCGGATATTTCTGCGCCCAAGTTACTCCGTTGTCGTCACTTCGCCAAATTTGGTTTCCTGTTACCAATATGGGTAGAAGCAAATAAGCTGATGGGCCCTGCGCGGCCAGATTGCCTTCACAGCATTGTCCGAAATGCTTGATGATCCAGTGCGGCGACACTGTTGCTGCCGAAGGCTGTGAGCTGCCTCCGGTCGCCCCCGCCGCCGGGACAGCCGTGTTACTGCGAGGCAGCAGCCGACTTTGCTCTGGTCGATTCGATGGGTGAACGTTCGCACCCTGGTGGTCTCGCAGCGACATTCCGACGAGAGCTGTCGCTGCGGCAAAGAGTATGCCGACAAAAAAGGTTCTCATGGTTTAAACTTATGAATCGTGCGGAAGGGCCGAACCGGCCGTATGGCCGATTTAATTTGGCGTTGGGCGTTGAGCGTCAGGCGCTTGCGTCGCCGTAGCGCTGCGAAGGCGCGTTGAGCGCCTGCGCGTGACAGAGGCGGGAAGTCGGCCATAGGCTGTGTGCAGTCAGACATCAGATC
>JACXTT010009775.1_pt1 | contig 13051 bp, 12 predicted proteins | sample 9270951 | NCBI WGS metagenome assembly JACXTT01 (sample SAMN15532306, study PRJNA645909) | rock metagenome | isolation source: weathered quartz diorite | place: Puerto Rico | collected 2017-06-21
CTGGCGGGGGCCTCGGGGCGGGCACCCGGGTGGTTTTGGGCGGGTTTGGGCCCCCGGACTGGGCCAAAGGCATCGCCGACGCGAAGCCCAGGGTGATCGTTCCCGCGTAATGCGGCCTGGAGCCGGGGCGCGTCATCGCTTACAAGCCAATGCTCGATGAAGCGATCCGCCTCTCCCCTGCCAAGCCGGAGCGCTGCGTCATTCTGCAGCGGCCGCAGCTTGCCGCCGAGCTGGAGGCGCCGCGCGACATCGATTGGAACGAACTGATGCGCGAGGCTTCGCCGGCCGACTGCGTTCCGGTCGCCGCCACCGATCCGCTGTACATTCTCTACACCTCCGGCACCACGGGCCATCCCAAGGGCGTGATGCGCGACAACGGCGGTCATCTCGTGGCGCTGAAATGGAGCATGAAGAACATCTACGGAGTGGAGCCGGGCGAGGTGTACTGGACCGCGTCCGACATCGGTTGGGTGGTCGGCCACTCGTATATCGTCTACGCGCCGCTCTTTCACGGCTGCACAACGATCCTTTACGAAGGAAAACCGGTCGGCACGCCCGATCCTGGCGCATTCTGGCGCGTCGTCTCCGAACATGGAGTCTCCGTGCTCTTCACCGCGCCGACTGCGTTCCGCGCCATCAAGCGCGACGACCCGAACGGCGAATACATGCGCCAGTACGATCTCAGCCGTTTCCGCTATCTGTTTCTCGCCGGTGAACGGTGCGATCCGAGCACCCTGCAGTGGGCGGAGTCGAAGCTCGGCGTTCCGGTGATCGATCATTGGTGGCAAACCGAGACGGGGTGGCCCATCGGGGCGAACTGCGTCGGCCTCGGCATGGATGAGGTCAAGCCCGGCTCCTGCACCAAGCCCGTGCCCGGCTACGACATCCGCATCCTCGACGAGCGCGGCGACGAGGTGCCTCGCGGCACCATCGGCAACGTGGTCATCAAGCTTCCCCTGCCTCCAGGCTGTCTGCCGACGCTGTGGCAGAACGACGACGACTACTTCAAGTGGTATTTGAGCGCGTATCCAGGCCACTACAAGACCGCCGACGCCGGATACATCGACGACGACGGCTATCTCTGGATCATGAGCCGCACGGACGACATCATCAACGTGGCCGGGCATCGCCTCTCCACCGGCGCCATGGAGGAGGTTCTCGCTTCGCACCCCGACGTCGCCGAATGCGCGGTGGTCGGCGTGGCGGACGAGATCAAGGGGGAAGTGCCGGTCGGCCTGGTGGTACTGAAGTCGGGCGTGACGCGCGACCAGCACGCCATCGTCGAGGAGATCATCCGCCTGGTCCGCGAGAGAATCGGTCCCGTCGCGTCATTCAAGCAGAGCGTCATCGTCAAGCGGCTGCCGAAGACACGCTCCGGGAAGATCGTTCGCGGCACGATCAAGCGAATCGCGGAGGGGACGCCGTACACCGTCCCCGCCACCATCGACGATCCGGTGACGCTCGACGAGATCACCGTCAGCCTCGGCTCCCTCGGCTATCCTCACGCTACGTCCGCCGTTCCCACTGCATCGAAAGGAGACCTTTCATGAGCAGCGCCACAGAGCTCACCGAAGCCCAAATTGCCGTTCACTGGAAGGAAGAGGAGTACTTCTACCCCTCCAAAGAATTCATCGCACAGGCCAATCTCACCGACCCCGATGTCGAGAGGAAGTTCTCGCTCGACAACTTCCCGCAATGCTTCGATGCATACGCGGAGCTGCTCACCTGGTACAAGAAGTGGGACAAGACACTCGACTCCTCCAACCCTCCGTTCTGGAAGTGGTTTGTCGGCGGCCAGCTCAACGCCAGCTATAACTGCATCGATCGGCACCTCGCCACGCACAAGGGAAAGGCGGCGTTCATCTTCGTCCCCGAGCCCGAGAACGAGCCGCTCCTGATCATCACCTACCAGGAGCTTTATGCCCGGGTGAACGAGGTCGCTGCGCTGTTGCGCGACTTCTGCGGTCTCAAGACCGGCGACCGCGTCACCATCCACATGCCGCTGGTGGTCGAGCTACCGATCACCATGCTCGCCTGCGCACGCCTCGGCGTCACGCATTCCGTCGTCTTCGGCGGATTCAGCGGCGTCGCCTGCGGGCAGCGCATCGCCGACTCCGGCAGCCATGTCCTGGTGTCGATGGACAGCTACTATCGCAACGGCCAGATCATCGACCACAAAGAGAAGGTCGATGTGGCCGTGGACAGCGCGGGACAGGAAGGTCAAAAAGTCGAAAAGGTCCTGGTGTGGCGCCGCTATCCAGGCCAATACCACTCGCAGACACCGATGGTCGAGGGCCGCGACTTCTTCATGGATGACGTCCTGAAGCAGTACGCGAACCGGACGGTGGAACCGGTCGCGGTCGAGGCCACACACCCCCTCTTCCTCATGTATACCAGCGGCACGACGGCAAAGCCCAAAGGCTGCCAGCACAGCACCGGCGGCTACCTCGCCTACGTCGCCGGCACTTCGAAGTACATCCTCGACATCCACCAGAACGACATCTACTGGTGCATGGCCGACATCGGCTGGATCACGGGACACAGCTACATCGTCTACGGCCCGCTGGCGCTCGGCACAACGAACGTCCTCTACGAGGGCGTGCCGACCTTCCCCGACGCGGGACGGCCGTGGCGCATCGCCCAGCGGCTTGGGGTGAACGTCTTCCACACCGCGCCCACCGCCATCCGCATGCTTCGCAAGGTCGGCCCCGACGAGCCGCGCAAGTACAACCATCATTTCAAGCTGATGGTGACAGTCGGGGAGCCGATCGAGCCCGAGGTGTGGCGCTGGTACTACGACGTCGTCGGCAAAAAGGAGGCGGTCATCGTCGACACCTGGTGGCAGACCGAGACGGGGGGATTCCTCTGCAGCACGATTCCCGCGCTGAAGCCGATGAAACCCGGAAGCGCCGGTCCCGGCATGCCGGGCATCCATCCCGTCATCTACGACGAAGAGCGAAACGAGCTTCCGCCCGGACGGGCCGGAAACATCTGCATCCGTAATCCGTGGCCGGGCATCTTCCAGACCATCTGGCGCGATCCCGATCGTTTCGTGAAGACCTACTACGCCAAGTACTGCAAGGACCCCAAGAGCAAGGATTGGCATGATTGGCCGTACTTCGCGGGCGACGGCGCGGTCTGCGCCAAGGACGGCTACTTCCGCATCCTCGGCAGGGTCGACGACGTGATCAACGTCGCCGGCCACCGGCTGGGAACGAAGGAGTTGGAGTCGGCGTGCCTGATGGTGCCTGAAATCGCCGAGGCGGCGGTCGTACCGGTGGCCGACGACGCGCGCGGCCGCGTCCCCGAGGTCTACATCGCGCTCAAGCCGGGCATCGCGCCGAGCGAGACGATCGAGAAGGCGGTGGTGTACGAGCTGGAGAAGCTGATCGGGAAGATCGCGCGCCCCAAGAGCGTGCGCATCGTCCCCGACATGCCGAAAACCCGCTCGGGCAAGATCATGCGCCGCGTTCTGGCCGCCATCTCCAACAAGCTGCCGGTGGGCGACGTGACCACGCTGGCCAACCCCGAAGTCGTCGAGCAGATTCGCGTCATGGTCCAGGGCGCGGGGCCGGTGGAGACGACGACCGAAGTCGCCGCCGACATCGCCAAGTTCGGCGACGAGTCGTAATCGGGAGCGCAACCGCGTTAGAATCCCCTCCCCGACCGAGGGGCGCCCTGCCCCGCTTGCCGAGCCAATCTGGTCGCCAGGAGCGTGAATGGATTTCCGTCTGACCGACGAGCAGCAGCAGATCCGGGACATGGTGCGCGAATTCGCCGAGAGCGAGATCAAGCCGCACGTCTCGAAGTGGGACGAAGCACAGCACTTCCCCGTGGACACCTTCAAACACGCCGGTGAGCTGGGTCTCCTCGGCGCGATTTTCCCCGAACAGTACGGCGGCGCCGGACTGTCGTACATCGACTACGTCAACATCATCGAAGAGCTGGCGGCAGTGGAAAGCGGTTTCGCCCTCAGCGTGGCCGCGCACAACTCCTTGTGCACCGGCCATATCTACCTGGCCGGCAACGAAGAACAGAGAACAAGGTGGATGCCGAAGCTCACCTCCGGCGAGTGGATCGGCGCCTGGGGACTGACCGAGCCCGGCTCCGGCAGCGACGCCTCGGGCATGCGGACCACAGCGGTCAAAGACGCCGACGGCTGGCTGCTCAACGGCACCAAGAACTTCATCACCAACGCCACCTACGCCGACATCGCCGTCGTCCTCGCCGTCACCGACCGCGACGACCCGAAGCGCGGCACCACCGCTTTCGCCGTGGAGATGGACCGCAAGGGCATCCGGCCGGGGAAGAAGGAGAACAAGCTCGGCATGCGGATCTCCGACACTGCGGAGCTGGTGCTGGAAGAGTGCCGCGTGCCGGACGCGAACGTCCTCGGCGAGATCGGCTGTGGCTTCATCGATGCCATGAAAGTGCTCGACGGCGGCCGCATCTCCATCGCCGCCCTCTCCCTCGGCGTGGCCCGCGGAGCCTACGAAGCCGCACGCGAGTACGCCAAGCAGCGCATCGCCTTCGGCAAGCCGATCGCCGAGTTCCAGGCCATTCAGTTCATGCTGGCCGATATGGCCACGGAGATCGACGCGGCGCGGATGCTCGCCTGGCGCGCGGCAACGATCAAGGACGCCGGCGAGCGAGTCACTCCGTTCTCGGCCATGGCCAAGCTGTACGCGTCGGAGGTGGCGGTGCGCTGCACCGAAAAAGGAGTGCAGATCTTCGGCGGCTACGGCTTCGTCAAGGAGTTCCCCGCCGAGAAGTACTACCGCGACGTCAAGCTCTGCACCATCGGCGAAGGAACCAGCGAGATCCAGCGGATGGTGATCGCCAGAAATTTGCTCTCGGAAGGATGAAGACAGAAGGATGAAGGATGAATAGATTCGCGATGCTCCATTCATCCCTCATCCTTCAGCCTTCATCCTTTCTCCGGACATGAGCGAAACGATGCACCTCGGCCGAGGCGTGATGCAGGGCCAATACCGAGCCCTCGCTCAAGCCGTTTCCCTTGTCGAGCGCGAGGACCCGCAGGCCGAGCGGCTCCTCGCGGACATCTACCCGGCGACCGGGCGGGCGCGCATCGTCGGCATCACCGGCTCGCCCGGCGCCGGCAAGTCGACGCTGGTGGCCGCGCTGGCAAAGCACTATCGACGGAGCGAGAAGCGCGTCGGCATCATCGCCGTCGATCCCACCTCCCCTTTCTCCGGCGGCGCCATACTCGGCGACCGCATCCGCATGGCGGAGCTCTACACCGACCGCGGCGTCTTCATCCGCTCCATGGCCACCCGCGGATTCATGGGAGGGTTGGCCAAGGCCACCAATGACGTAGTCGACGTGCTCGACGCCTCCGGCTTCGACGTGGTCATCGTGGAGACCGTCGGCGTAGGGCAGGACGAGATCGACGTCATCCGCACCGTGCAGACCAACATCGTCATCCTGGTCCCCGGCATGGGCGACGACATCCAGGCCATCAAGGCGGGGATCATGGAGATCGGCGACATCTTCGTGGTCAACAAAGCCGACCGCCCCGGCGCCGACCGCACCGTCACCGAGATCACCATGATGATGTCGCTGGTCGAGGAGCACGGAGAGTGGGCGCCGCCGATCGTCAAGACGGTGGCCTCGCAGAGTCAGGGCATCGTCGAGCTGGATGAGGCCATCGTCGCGCATCACCGCTACCTCCAGTCGTCCGGCGAGCTGGAGCGGCGCAATCGCGAGCGGGTGCGCATCCGCATCGAGACGCTGCTCAAAGAGAAGTTCATGGCGCGGGTGATGGTGGCCACGCCGAACTTCGACGCCATCCTCGACGACGTCGTCCGCAAGCACAACAATCCGCACCACGCGGCGGAGGACGTGCTGCGCCGCGTGACGATACAATCCCCTCCCCGATGAAAAAAACGAAAGAAGAGCAGATGCCCCTCGCCGGGACCGAAGAGGGGGAGATTCTCGGCCGGCTGCACGAGCGGGTGGAGAAAGCGATCGCCACCATCCAGGAGCTGCGCCGCGAGCGCGACGCGCTGCGCGCCAAGCTCGAGCAGGCGGAGGGGCGGCTGCGCGAGCAGAGCGACGCCTCCGAGCGGTTGGCCTCGCTGGAGGATGACTGCGAGCGCTTCCAGAAGGAGCGCAGCGAGATCCGTAACCGGATCGAATCGATGCTGGCGAATCTGGAGTCGCTGGATTGACCCTCACCTGGCCCTTCGCTGCGCTCAAGGCTACCCTCTCCCGCGTCGCGGGAGAGGGTCCACATGGGCCTTCCCCGCGCGAGCGGGAGAAGGTGCCCCTGAGCGCAGCGAAGGGCGGATGAGGGTCAGCCGCGCTTCAGTACCGCGCGCGAGAACTTGATGAAGTAGTCCACGCCCGAAACCAGGGCGAAGAGCATCACCACCCACAGCGCCAGCTCGCTGGTGAACTTGAACTCGCCCAATTCATAGCTGACGATCAGCAGCGAGATGGCCACCACCTGCGCCACGGTCTTGGTCTTTCCCAGCGGCGAGGCGGCGATGGTCACCCCCTGCTGCGCGGCGATCGAGCGCAGCCCGGAGACAGCGAACTCGCGGCCGATGATGATCACCACCATCCAGGCCCGCGCCACGCCGAGCTCCACCAGGGAGATGAAGGCCGCCGACATCAGCAGCTTGTCGGCGATGGGGTCGAGCAGCGCGCCCAGCCGCGTCATCTTCTTCATGCGCCGCGCGAAGTAGCCGTCGAAGAAATCCGTGACCGCGGCCACCAGAAAAATCGTGAGGCCGAGGAAGTTCGAGTACTTTGTCAGGAGGACGACTACCAGGAAGGGGACCAGGAAGATGCGGAAGAGCGTCAGCGAGTTCGGCAGGTTCCAGATCTCCGCCGCCACGTCCTCCTGCGGCGGCGGGAGCGGGACGACGGTCGGCTTTCGCGGCTCCTGGACGGGCGGTGCGGCTTCAGTGGACTGCACAGACATGCGCGGCTCGGGCGGTGTTCGCCCATTCAGAATAATCGGTTTGCAAGACGCGTGGAAGGTACGCTCATGGAATATCGATCTCGGGCGTTGACATTCCTACGCCTGCTGCCGAGAATCTCGGTCCCACCGTTCGCGTGCGAAAGTGGCGGAACTGGTAGACGCGCTAGTTTCAGGAGCTAGTGGTTAACAGCCGTGGGGGTTCGAGTCCCCCCTTTCGCACCAATCGTCGTAACCCACCAGCAGGCGAAAACGACACCGAACATCCCGACCAGCCTGTAGAAGATCTCCGCGTAGAGCCAGAAGGTCGAGCCGCCAGTGCCGTAGTGCGCCGTGCTCCACTCCCCCATCCGCACTGCGTAGGTCGATTCTACGGACAGTAGAACGGCGACGATGTGCAGAACGATCAGAATGGCCATGGAGAACAGCAGCGCCACGACGTTGCGATCGCGCAACGGCCTGCGGTTGGAGGCGAAGAGCGCGACGAGCAGGATGACGTTGTAGGTGAGCTGGTCGGCGGGGATGTCGGCTGCCGGGACGCCGCCGGTCACTTTGATGATGCGCTCGCTGGCCGCAAGCCGCGCCTGCCGAAATCGCGGGTCGATCTTCAGCAGCGGCGCCGCCGCGGCGGCGAGAAGGTGATCGTAGAGCGGCGTGAGGTTGTACCAGGCCACGGCCGCCACGATCAGCGCGGCGCCGAACCTAAGAACGCGCGGCCACATGCCGTGACGCGAAGCGTCCGCTCCACAAGGCGAAAATCGACGCCGCCACCGCGAACATGATGGTCTGCCACACCGCGAGGTGGAAGGTCTCGAAGAGCTGCCGCCACCGCTCGCCGATGATGTAGAGCGAGACGATGCGCACGAGGTTGAAGGCCATCAGCGCGGCGGAGCCGGCGAGAAGGCCGAGGAGGCGCGCGCGCCAGGGGGCATCGAAGGCGGCGATCGCCGCGGCCAGCAGCAGCATCGCTTCCACGCCGTTGCATCCCCCCTTGATGTCCACGGCGAAGGCGCTCCCCTGAATGACCGTGCCAAGCGCACGCACTCGCTCGCCGAACAGATTGAGCAGCGCCGCCGAAACGTGCGCCAGCCCTCGCGTGAACGGCGCGACGACGTGCCGGTCCACCGGCGCGAGCCAGATCAGCACGAAGAGCACGATCAGAAGGATGGCGAAGCGGAGGAGGAACAAGAGCTGGCGTCGGTCGAGGCGCACGGGCGGATGGTACACTGCCCGCAATGCGTCTGGTCCCGCTCGTCACCGCTACAGCCCTGCTCCTCGCCCCTGCAATCGACGCGCGCATGATCAAGCCTGTGGCCTCGCCGCCCGTGCCGAAGAGCGGTGTGCGGGCCGAGCTCCTCCACGATCTCGACGACGTGGAGAAGAAGATCATGCAGCTCGCCACAGCCGTGCCGGCGTCGAAGTACTCCTGGCGGCCGGCGCGCGGGGTCCGCTCGGTGAGCGAGGTCTACATGCACATCGCCGGCGGAAACTACGTGGCCGCTGCGGCCATCGCGTCGAAGACACCGACGGGCGACGCGAACCTGGAGCAGATCGTGGAGAAGGAGAGGGTGCTCGACGAGCTGCGCAAGTCGTTCGACCAGCTTCGCGCCGCGATCGTCGGCGCCAGCGACGCCGACCTGGACAAGCCCGTGCGCATGTACGGCAACGGTGTCACTACCGAGCGCGCCGCCTTCATGACCGCGCTCAACCACCTGCACGAGCACCTCGGCCAGTCGATCGCCTACGCCCGCATCAACGGCGTAGTGCCGCCGTGGAGCGGGATGTGAGTTACGAGTTGCGCGTTGCCAGTTGCGAGCGCGCCACTCGCAACGCGCAACCTGCAACCGCCTACCGCGTGTCTCTGACCGGCTCCCCCTTCACCAGCGCCACGGGCACCACCCCCGCCCACACGTCCAGCGCGTAATCGGCCTCCTCGTCCACCGGCGGGCCGGTGCGGATCTTCGCGGAGGCCTCGGCGAGCGGCAGGGCGATGACCAGAGTCTGCTTCAGCTCCGCCCCGTTCGGAGGCCGCGCGATCGCTGTGCGGCCGGGGACGACGTGCTCGACGAGCGCATTGAGCGCGCGGAGCTTCTCGTCGCGATCGGTCACCTCGCGCCCCTTTCCGAGCACCACCGCCGAGCGATAGTTCATGGAGTGGTGAAAGGCGGAGCGCGCCAGGACCAGGCCGTCGAGGATGGTGACGGTGACGCAGGCGTCGACGCCGCCGCGCAGCGAGCGCAGCATGCGGCTGGCCGCCGAGCCGTGGAAGTAGAGCGTGTCGCCGATGCGGGTGTGGATGGTGGGGATGACCAACGGCCGGCCGTCGACCACGAATCCCACGTGGCAGATCAGCGCCTGGTCGAGGATGGCGTAGATGGTGGCGCGGTCGTAGCTGCCGCGGGCGGCCAGGCGGCGCACCGTGGTGGCTGGCGATTGCAGCGAGTCACTTTGTTCTAGTACAATATTGTCCATATGCTAGTACAAAATACCATCAGTGGCCGGTCCGCTGTCAAGATCGCCGGCAGCATCGAGGCGGCGTTAGCCTCCGGACGCGCCGCCGGCGGCGACCTCCTCCCTCCCGTCCGCCGCCTCGCCTCCCACCTCGGCGTCAGCGCCGCCACCGTCGCCGCCGCCTATCGCCTGCTGCAGGAGCGCGGCGTGGTCACGGCGCAGCGGCGCCGCGGCACGCGCATCCGCCATGCGGCACCCGTCGTCGCGCCGGCCGAGGAGCCGTTGCCGGCCGGCGTGCGCGACCTGGCCACCGGGAACCCCGATCCCGCCCTCCTCCCGCGCTTGCGTGGGGGGCATCGCCTCTACAACGAAGAGCTCAACGACATTGAGCTGCTGACCATGGCGCGCAAGGAGTTCGCCGCCGACCGCGTCCCGGCGGAGAATATCGCGGTAGTCAGCGGCGCGCTCGACGGCATCGAGCGCGCGCTGCGCGAGCAGCTCCGGCCCGGCGACCGCGTGCTGGTCGAAGACCCCTGCTTCACCGGCGTGCTCGATCTCCTCTACGCGCTCTCGCTCCTCCCCGTCCCGGTGCCGCTCGACGACGAGGGCCTCCTGCCCGACGCGCTCCAGCGCGCGCTGCGCGGCGAGGCCAAGGCGCTCATCGTCACGCCGCGCGCGCAGAACCCCACCGGTGCCGCGTTTTCCGCGCGCCGTGCGGCGAAGCTGCGCGCGCTGCTCAGAGGGCGCGACGACCTGCTCCTCATCGAGGACGACCATGCCGGCCGCGTGGCCGGCGCGCCGTACGTGACGCTCGCCCCTTCGACTTCGCTCAGGGCAGGGGACGACGCGATGGCGCGGTGGGTGGTGGTGCGCTCGATGTCCAAGTCGCTCGGCCCCGATCTCCGCCTGGCGGTGATGGCCGGCGACGCGCAGACGATCGCCCGCGTCGCCGGCCGCCAGACCCTCGGCGTCCGCTGGGTGAGCCACATCCTGCAGAAGCTGGTGGTCTCGCTCTGGCGCGACCGCCGCGTCCGCGCGCAACTGGCGCGCGCGGAGCGCGCGTATGCCGAACGGCGCGCGGAGCTTGTCGGCGCGCTGCGCGCGCGCGGTATCGAGGCACACGGCGCCTCGGGGCTCAACGTCTGGATTCCCCTGGCCGAGGAGAGCGCGGTAGTGCAGGCGCTCTTCCAACGCGGCTGGGCGGTCAACGCAGGGGAGCGCTATCGCATCGCCTCGCCGCCCGCCATCCGCGTGACCATCGCCTCGCTGCCGCCGCGCGACGCCGCGCGCTTCGCGGACGACCTGGCGGAGATCATCGGCCGCCGCGGATCCCGTGCGTAGGACGGCCCTCACCCGCCGCTTCGCGGCACCTTCTCCCGCTCCGCGGGAGAGCGGATAAAAAAAGCCCCGCCGCGGCACGCGCAAGCCGCGACGGGGCGGGGCCCTCCTTGTGTGACCCTCTCTTATTGCACGTTCAGCGCAGTGTCATCGATGACGAATGACGTCTGCAGGGAAACATCCTCCGATCCGAGGAAGTAGACGCGGATGGTCTGGCCGCGATACGCGGAGAGGTCGAACGACTTCTGCGCGTAGCCGGTGTTCTTGTTGAGGTTCGAGTACGTCGCCAGCGTAGCCAGGACCGAGTTCGACGTGTTGCGCACCTGCACCTTCAGCGTGTCGTACGCGATAGTGGTCGTCGTTTCCGCCGTATCGATGTGCAGCCAGAAGGTCAGCGTGGCCGTGGTGGCCGTCGACGGAATGGTCACGTCCTGATAGATCGAGTCGGTGTGCGTTGTGCCGTAGCCGTCCAGCCATGCCTTCCACGATCCGCTGTGCGCCGGCTCAGCGCTCGAGCTGTCGATCACGCCCGCGGTGGCCACCCATGGCGCCGCGCTGCCGGTCTCGAAGCCCGGATTGACCAGGAGCTGCTGCGATCCGCCGCCGCATCCGGTGACGGTGAAGGAGCCGGAGCTGTTCGCCGTGCCGCCGGCCGTGGTGACGGAGATGGTGCCGCTCGACGAGCAGTTCGGCACCGTGGCGTTGATCTGCGTGGAGGTGACGACGCTGAACGACGCCGACTGGCCGTTGAACGTCACGCTGGTCGCGCCTGTGAAGTTCGTTCCGGTGATGGTCACGCTCGATCCGACCGCGCCGCTGGTCGGCGAGAAGCCGGAGATCGTCGGAGGAGGTGTTCCGCCGCCGCCGATGAAGCCGGTATAGAGCAGCAGGTTCGGCGAGCCGCTGCCCGGGCTGATCACCACGCCGCTGGTGGCGTTGCTGGTCAGCGCGCCGACCACTGCCGCCGGCGTGGCGGTCGGATTGGCCGACAGATAAAGCGCCGACGCGCCGGCCACGTGCGGCGTAGCCATCGACGTGCCGCTGATGGTGTTCGTCGCCGTGGTCGAGGAGAACCATGACGAGGTGATGTTCACGCCGGGAGCGAAGATGTCGACGCAGGTGCCGAAGTTCGCCCACGAGGCCTTGGTATCGGTGTTGTCGGTGGCGCTGACGGTGATCGCCGCCGGCGCGCGCGCCGGAGAGGTGGTGCAAGCGTCCTGCGGGTTGCCGAACTGGTCGCCGTTGCCGGCCGCTACGCAGAAGACCACGCCGGCGTTGACCGCGGCGGTGACCGCGTCGTCGAGCGCCTGCGAAGCGCCGCCGCCGAGGGACATGTTGGCCACGGCCGGCTTGATGGCGTTCGAGGCCACCCAGTTCACGCCGGCGATGACGCCGGAGTTGGTGCCGGAGCCGCTGCAGTCGAGCACGCGGACCGCGACGAGCGACACGCCCTTAGCCACGCCGTACGTGGAGCCGCCGACCGTGCCGGAGACGTGCGTGCCGTGACCGTTGCAGTCGATGCCGTTGCGGCCGTCACCGATCTCATCGACGCCGACCGACGCGCGGCCGCCGAACTGCGTGTGCGTGGTCAGGATTCCCGTGTCGACGATGTAGGCGTGCACGTTCGAGGCGGTGTTGTTGTAGGTGTAGTTGCCGTCGAGCGGCAAGTTGCGCTGATCGATGCGATCGAGCCCCCACGTGGCGCCCGTCTGCGTGGTGTCGATGGAGACCACGCTGTCTTCCTCGACGTATTTCACGCGCGGGTCGGAGGCGATCTTCAGCGCGGCTTGCTCGGAGAGTTTGTCAGCCGAGAAACCCTTGATCGCTTTCTTGTAGACGTGATCCTTGCGTCCGCCGTGTTGATTCACGATGTCGTCGGCGACGGCGTCGACGTCAAAGTTGCCGTCGTTGTTCGCGCCGTTGGCTTCGTTGCCGTTCCCCGCCGCGGGCAGCCGGTTTTCCAAAACGACGATGTAACGGCCGGAGATCTTGTTTTTGGCCTTGACCAACTTCGGTTGCTTCGGACCGCCAGCGAACGCCGCCGGGATCGCCAAGACACAGACCAGGGCTATGAGGGCTCGCTTCATTCAGACTCCTTCTTTCCTTTAGTTTGTGACCGCTGCGTAACAGCAGGAGTCCGGCCAACTCGCTGAAACGCGTAAGCCACTGATTTAGAAGGAGTTCAATTTTGGTGGGTAATTAAGGGGGTCAGAAGATAGGCCGAAGAGGCCGGTAAGGCGGGTCAAAAGCGTTTCGGGTGGATCAAAAAGCGTTGCGAACTCCAAGTTGCAAACTGCTTCTCGCAACGCGCAACTC
>JACXTT010009776.1_pt1 | contig 13050 bp, 10 predicted proteins | sample 9270951 | NCBI WGS metagenome assembly JACXTT01 (sample SAMN15532306, study PRJNA645909) | rock metagenome | isolation source: weathered quartz diorite | place: Puerto Rico | collected 2017-06-21
GACGCCGACGATCGGCAGCGAGCCGTCGTGCTTGCGCGTTTCGTAGTAGAGCGACTCCTCCTGGATCTTGCCGCGCTGGTACATGGTCTCCATGGCGCCCAGCACGCCGCCGCGATCGGTGAGGCGGCGGAATTCGGCGAGCACGGCCTCTTCCACCAGCTCCGTGAGCTGCTCGATGATGAAGGCGCCTTGCAACGGGTTCTCGTTCTTGGCCAGGCCCAGCTCGCGGTTGATGATGAGCTGGATGGCGATGGCCCGGCGCACGCTCTCTTCGGTGGGCGTCGTGATGGCCTCGTCGTAGGCGTTGGTGTGGAGGCTGTTGCAGTTGTCGTAGATGGCGTAGAGCGCCTGCAGCGTCGTGCGGATGTCGTTGAAGTCGATCTCCTGGGCGTGCAGGGAGCGGCCCGAGGTCTGGATGTGGTACTTCAGCTTTTGGCTGCGATCGTTGGCGCCGTACTTCTCCTTCATGGCGACAGCCCAGATGCGGCGGGCCACGCGACCGATGACGCTGTACTCGGGATCGATGCCGTTGCTGAAGAAGAAGCTCAGATTCGGCGCGAAATCGTCGATGTGCATCCCTCGGCTGAGGTAGTACTCCACGAAGGTGAATCCATTGGCCAGTGTGAAGGCCAGCTGGGTGATGGGGTTCGCACCGGCTTCAGCGATGTGGTAGCCGCTGATGGAGACGGAGTAGAAGTTGCGCACCTTGCGATCGATGAAGGATTGCTGGATATCGCCCATGACCTTCAGCGAGAACTCGGCGGAGAAGATGCACGTGTTCTGCGCTTGGTCCTCTTTCAGGATGTCCGCCTGCACGGTGCCGCGTACGGTGGAGAGGGCCTCGGCCTTCAGCTTCTCGTAGACGTCCTTGGGCAGCACTTCGTCGGCGGTGACACCGAGGAGCGCGAGGCCAAGACCGGTGTTGCCTTCGGGCAAGCCACCGGCGTACGTGGGCCGGCGCATGCCTTTGGCGGCGAAGAGGGCGTCGATCTTCTTTTGCGCCTCTTCGAGTTGGCCGTGTTCCTTTAACCAAAGCTCCGCGCGTTGGTCGATGGCGGCGTTGAGGAAGAAGGCGAGGATCGTCGGTGCAGGGCCGTTGATCGTCATGGACACCGAGGTGCTCGGCGCCAGCAGATCGAAGCCAGAGTAGAGCTTCTTGGCGTCGTCCACGGTGCAGATGCTCACGCCGGAGTTGCCGATCTTGCCGTAGATGTCGGGGCGCACGTGGGGGTCTTCGCCATAGAGCGTCACGCTATCGAACGCCGTGCTGAGGCGCGAGGCGGGCTGACCCTTGCTCACGTAGTGGAAGCGCTTGTTGGTGCGCTCCGGTGTCCCCTCGCCCGCGAACATGCGGGTGGGATCCTCACCCACGCGCTTGTACTCGAAGACGCCGGCGGTGAAGGGGAAGCGGCCCGGCACGTTTTCCAGCAGCTGCCACTGCAGGATCTCGCCCCAGCTGCGGTAGGCGGGCAGCGAGACTTTGGGGACATTGGTGCCCGAGAGGGAGACTGTGTAATTCGCCGTCCGGATTTCTTTGCCGCGGACGACGTAGACGTTCTCGGGCTCCTCGTAAGAGGTCTTCACCTCGCCCCATTCGGCGATGAGCTTGCGGCCCTCGTGATGGAGCTCGTTGAGGTGCTCCTGGTAGCGCTGACGGAGGATGAGGACTGCGGCATCCCCGCCTTCAGCGAGATGAATCTGATCGTAGAAGGCTCCAGGCGCAGGCACCTTATCGCCCAGGGTTTTGAGGCTCGTCCACAGGGCGTAGCAGGTCTCGGCGCAATCCGCCTGGCGGCGCGCCCAGGCCTTGTAGCCCTGTACCGCATCCGCGATTTCAGCGAGGTAGCGCACGGCGGAGGGGGGGATGATGGCGCTCTTGCGCGGCTCGGTGTATTCAGCCTGGAGCTTCGGTGCCCAATCCACCTTCGTCTTTGCTGCGAGAGCCTTCACGAGGTTCACGTAGAGCCAATTCGTCGCGGGGTCGTTGAATTGCGAGGCGCAGGTGGCGTAGACGGGCATGTCCTCTGGTGCTTTGTCGAAGGCCTTACGACCGCGCTGCACCTGCTTGCGCACATCGCGGAGGGCGTCTTCGGCGCCGCGCTTATCCGCCTTGTTGAGCACCACGAGGTCGGCGAAGTCGAGCATGTCGATCTTCTCCAGCTGGCTCTGGGCGCCGAATTCCGGCGTCATGACGTACATGGAGAGATCGACGAGATCGGCGATTTCGCTATCGCTCTGGCCGATGCCGGCGGTCTCCACGATCACGAGGTCGAAGCCCTCGGCTTTGGCGGCGGCGATGGCGGATGTGAGCGCTTGGCTCGTCGCGCGGTGGGCGGCCGTGCGGGTGGCCAGGCTGCGCATGAAGGCGCGGGGCCCCAGCTCGGGAGGGTAGAGCGCGTTCATGCGGATGCGGTCGCCGAGCAGCGCACCCCCGGTCTTGCGCTTGGTGGGATCAACGCTCAGCACGGCCACGCGCTTAGCGGGGAAATCGATGAGGAAGCGGCGCAGCAACTCGTCGGTGAGGGAGGATTTTCCGGCGCCGCCGGTACCCGTGATGCCGAGCACCGGAATGGTGCGGCCGGATTCGGGGGACGTCGGTTGCTCACCCAGCTCAATCTGCGTGATGGTGCGAGCCAGGGCGTGGGCGGCGGGCTGCTGACGGGGATCGAAATCGCAGCGGGCCACCATATCGTTGATCATGCCCTGCAGGCCCATGGTGCGGCCGTCCTCCGGGCTGTAGATGCGGGTGACGCCGTAGGCTTCCAATGCGCGGGTCTCGTCGGGCACGATGGAGCCGCGGCCGCCGCCGAAGACCTTCACATGGCCGGCGCCGCGCTCCTTGGGCAGATCCACCATGTACTTGAAGTACTCCACGTGGCCGCCCTGGTAGGAGCTGAGGGCGATGCCTTGGGCGTCTTCCTGGATCGCCGTCTCCACGAGATCCTGCACCGAGCGGTTGTGGCCGAGGTGGATCACCTCGCAGCCAGTGGCCTGCAGGATGCGGCGCATGATGTTGATGGAGGCGTCGTGGCCGTCGAAGAGGCTCGCCGCTGTGACGAAGCGGACCTTGTGCTGGGGTTGATAGACCCCCTCCTCGTTCAGGCGGGCATCGCGGTGTTCGGCGGGCGCGGTGGGATTGAGGACGGCCATGGCTTCACTCCAACGCTCCAGTTTACGTGCGGTAGGAACCCGGTTCTTTCCTTATTTTCCAAAGCGGTCTGTGGGAAAACGCTGCTCTAGGCGCCGCTGGCGGTCCCGGAGGCTCCAGAGGAAGGCTTCCCACTGGGGCTCCCCCTTGAGGCAGGCCAAAAAGGGGCTTCGGCTGTACCAATCGGCGCATACGAAGCCCTGACTAAAGGCCCGGCGGGCCAGGTCCAAAGCTTCGGGGGGATGGTCGAGAAACCCGTAGGCTTCGGCCAACTTGAAGGTGAACTCCCCATCGGGCACGGTGAGGGAGATCCGGCTTTCATCTAGAACTCGGAGTTTTTGAAGGGCTTTCTCTTTCTGACCCTGGAGGGCCAGAAGGTAGATCTCGGAAAGGCGCTTGAAGGTCTGGATGCCGCCGATGTCCCGGGTGGCCTGTAGGAAATGGGCCTGGGCGGAGGTGCGGTCCTTTCGCAAGAGGGCGGCGTAGCCCCGATAGAAATCCTGCACGGGCTCATGGGGTCCGCCCTGCAGGCTCTCTTCGAAAGCCGCCCAATCGCCGGCGTAGAGGTAGGTGTTTTCGGCGAGGAAGTAATCGATGCCGACCCGGCCGCCCAATTGGTCGCGGGTATGGATGGCCCGCTTGGCGCCCTCCAGCAGGCCCAGCGTGCGGGCGGCATAGGCGAGGGAATCATAGAGCCCAGCCACGCGGGGCCGACGGTCAATGGTTTGCAAAAGCAGGTCGATGGCCGAGCGCTGGTCACCGAGGTCCGTATGGAAATTGGCGTACAGCATGACCAGGCGAACGCAATTCGACGTGGTCTTCAGGGCGAGCTGGAAATCCTCTTCGCAGGCACCGGTGCCATGGGTGGGCGATTCGGCCGAATCGTCCAGCAGCAGACGGTAGCGGAGATGGGCGGCCGCCACCTGGGTGAGCCCCCGGGAGTCGGCTTGGCGCAGCGCATCGGCGGCTTGAAGGAGTGCTGGAAGCTCCGCATTAGGCGCGGAGTAGGGTGCCTCAAGCACACGGCAGAGGGGCCAAAAGCTATCGGCGCGGGTGGGATCGAGGGCGTCTTTCCGGGACCACCAATGACCAAGGACCTCGTCCAGTACCTGGTGCACCGCGTCCATGGGCGCTGCGGCAGAAACACGAATGGTGCGCGGGTTGCGGCCTTGGCCGGTGAGCTGGGCCTCCAGCGTCAATCCGGAACCCTGTCGCTTACCCGAAAGGTGCAGCCGCAGCAGATCTGGAGCCGCGGGAGGGCGGTCCGCGTCACCCCGCGTGACCGTAATGCCGCCGATGGATTCCAAATGGTCGCTGAGGATGATCCGCAGCCCTCCCATTTCTTCCGGAGAAAGCCCCGGCCAGGGATTGGGATCCATCACCAACGCCACGCGCCGTGGCGTTGAAGGGGCGCGCAGCCACCATATCGCGCCTGCGGCCCCAAGGACGATCAGCAGCGCGAGAAGGACGGGGCGTCGCATGCGCTAGTCGAAGCTCTCGGCCGGAAAGCGCCGATAGAGCCGCTCTTCCCGCTGACGCAGCACTTGAATGAGGGCCTGCCATCGCGGCATGGTCTGAAGCTCGCGAAGCAGGGGGCTTTGTTGGTACCAGCGGGTGCACGCGAAGCCCTGGCCGAGGGCGCGGTTGGCGGCATCCACGGAGGCCCGCTGATCTCCGAGCAGGGCCCAAGCCTCCGCCAGATTGAAGGTGAACTCGCCATCGGGCACGGCGAGGCCGGTGCTCTCGTCATCCAATCCCTGCAGATCTTTTCGGGCCAATTCCTTTTGGCCTTCGAGGATGAGCCGGAACACGCGGCCCAACCGGAGGAATTTGGGGTAGCCCTCCGCGCGGTGTTCGAGATCTGCAAAGAGGGCGTGGGCATCCACCTTTCGGCCCTGAAGGAGCCGGAGATAGGCCATGTGGAAGCGTTGGACGGCGTTGTAGGGCTCGTCCTCGCGCGTCCAGAGGCTGCGCTCAAAGGCGCTCCACTGGCCCAGGTACAGGAGGCCCAATTGCATCCGCTGGGGGCGGGAGGGATCCACGGCGATGGCGTCCATCTGAACGGAGGCGCGATCCACGACTTCCATGAGTCCCGCGAAGCGCGAGGCGTAGAGCACGGCGCTGCAGGTGGAGCCGGCGAGGGGATAGGCACGGTGCACTGCCAGCGCGAGGTCGAGGGCCTCCTTGGCATGTCCGATGTCGCTGTGAAGCCTTACCAAACCTAGGGCTGCGCGAGGATGGTAGAACCAGCGGCTGAGGGCCTCTTCGAAACCACGCTTGGCGAAATGGATGCTCTCCACGGTGGGGCGCGGGGATTCTAGAGCCTGGAGGTAGTAAGTTTCTCCCCGCAGGATGGAGGCACTGGCGCAGCCTGGGGCGCGGCTTTCCACGCGATCGAGCAGGGCCAACACTGCTTCGTGATCTCCGCCCTGAGTGGCCGTGGCCATGCCTTCCAGCAGGGCCCAAAAGGCCTGCGGGTCCCGAGGGATGAGCCGCCCTTCGGGGTCCTTATCGGCGCGCTGGGTACCGATTTGCTGCAGCATCCAATCCAAGGCCTCAGCGGGCTCCTGCGCGGGGCAGGTCAGCACTTCTGGCGCACTTTGCTGGTTGGTTGATGCGACGTTCAATTGCAGGCCCAGACGGTTGCCATCGCGGTGGGCTCGCACCAGGAGAATCTCGCCGGGCCGAAGAGGGGTGCCGGGCAGGGGGGGATCGGGGGCCAGGTTGACGGACCGGTGGCCCCGGATCTCGAAGAGATCCTTCACGAGGGTGGCCAGGGCGCGGCCTTCGGGTGAGGAGAGATCTCCAGGTGCCCCAGAGACTTGGACCACCAGCAGCATGCGAGCCGGGGCGCGTTTGCTCCACATGCGCATGGGAAGGCCGACCGCCAGAAGGAGGGCGGCAAGAAGGGCAAAGGCCACGTAAAGACGGTGGGCGAGGGAGCGAGGGGCGGCAGAGGTCATGGGGGCTTGAAAATCATGGCAGGATGAGGCTCCCATGCGTGCCCTGTCCCTGCTTCCCCTGTTGATGACCTCCCTTTGGGCTCAGACTCCCCTCCAAGAGGATGCGGTCATCGCGGCGGCCCGTAAGGCTGGTGGAGGAGCTCGCCCCGTGGCTTCCCGTGGGCCCCTGCTGCCGACGGAACTCAATCTCGTTCGGCATTTTCGGGGGGCGAAGGATTCGGTGGTGCACATCGCGACGGCGGTGCTCGGTGTGGACCAGCGCACCCAGAAGACCCTCCGCGTTGCGGGGGGGCTGGGTACGGGTTTCGTGTGGGACGAGCATGGGCACGTGGTCACTAACAATCACGTCATCACCGCAGGGCGGCCGGAGGATAAGGCTGCGGCGGTGGATGAAGTCCAGGTCAAGTTGGCCAATGGCCGTTCCTACAAGGCGCGGATCATCGGCCGCAGCTTGGCCTATGACATCGCGGTGCTGCAGGTTTTCGCGCCCCTCAATGAGCTCAAGCCCCTGGTGCTCGGTCGAAGCGCGGATCTCCAAGTGGGTCAGAGTACGATGGCCATCGGCAATCCCTTCGGCCTCGACCACAGCCTCACGACGGGCGTTGTGAGCGCGCTGGACCGTACCATCGCCACGGATCTCGGGACGCCGCTCTCCGGCATGATCCAGACCGACGCAGCCATCAACCCGGGCAACAGCGGCGGGCCGCTATTGGATAGCGCTGGGCGAGTGATTGGCATGAACACGGCCGTCAGCACCTCCGTGCGCACAGGAGTCACCAAGGAGTGGGATGCGCTTCGGGAGACCGCGGTGGCGGTATCCGATGCCGGCATCGGCTTTGCGATCCCCGTAGATACGTTGAATAAGGTCGTGCCGCGGCTCATCGCGCGGGGCGGCTTTGAACCGCCGCACATGGGCTTCCTTAGCGCCAATCCAGCTTTCGCGGCGTCCGTGGGTGTGGAAAAAGGGGTGCTCGTGATGGCGGTACAGCCCGATTCACCTGCAGAGCTTGGCGGTCTTCTGGGCGCAGAATTAAACGAGAATCGACAGATCGCCCACCTGGGTGACGTGATCATCCGTTGCAATGGGAAGACCGTAAAAAACGAGGCCGAGCTCTACGATCTGCTCACATTAGAGCCCATCGGAGAGACGATCGTATTCGTCGTCCAGCGGGGTGGAAAGGAGATCACGGTGAAGCTCGACCTCAAGGCCAAGCCGCGCATCTGATCAGGGAAGGCGCAGCAGTACCGGAAGCTCCACGGCCTCTTCCACACCCTTGATCTTGATACTCAGCTTTCCATCGGCGGCTTTGTCGACGCGGCGGTAGAAGGTGAGGCGGTGGGTGGTGGTTTCGCCTTGGGTCTGTCCCGTCAATTTAAGAACGGCTTGATCGAACTGCACCTCCTGGATGGTGAAGGGTTTGGCGGAAGTGAGTTCGATGGATTGGAAGCGCTCTTTCACCTGATCAAAAACGAGGCGGCTGGGGTTCACTTCCACCGGCCGCTTGAGACGCCACTCCACGTAGAGGGTGAAGGTCGGCTGCATCGGGGCATTGGTCTTGACCTTGAGCACTTCGAGGCCGGCGGATTGCCCGTGTTGAAGCTTGGAGGGCCGCAGGGTCACCCGCAGGTCTGTCTTGGATCCCTGGGGTTCGAGCTCCACATCCAGGTAGGGGCTGGGTTTGCTATCGAGGGTGACTTCCAAGGGATCGCCGGTTTCCCGCTTGAAGGCGAAGACAGCCTCCGGGCTTTCATGGGGCGCCACGCTGCCGAGGGATTTGCGCTCGGCATCCACGGCCACTTCGGGCCGCACGGTCATATCGGCGCGGAAGACGAAGTTGTAGGGTTCCTCGGCGGAGGTCGGCTCCAGACGGATGGCGCGGCGCTGGTAGCCCACGAAACCGGTGGGATCCACGCGCATAGTGAGGATGCGGGATTCGCCGGGAGCCAAGGGAGTCTTCAGCGGAGCGTCGTCCATGACGGTGCCCGGGCTGTTGTTGCTGATGCGAAACCCCATGGGGACGGGTGCCGTGTTGGTGAGCGCGTAGGTCACGGTGCGCACTTCGCGGGGGCCGATTTCGCCGAAGTGCTGGATCTGATCCGGCGCCACCTTGAAGCGGGCTGGGCGGGGCGCGGGCTTAGGAGCCTTCGTGGCATCCGCAGGCGGCTGCGGCGGGACCTGAGGCGCGGCGGGTGTCTGCTGAAGGAGCAGGGTCAGAAGCAGCATGGGTCATCCGGGGAGATGCCCCATTGTGCCGTGACTAAAGTGTTAAGAGATGTGAATCCTGGTTAGAAGGTGAGGCCCACACCGAAGGTCCACATGCGCTCGAATTCCTGGCCGCTGCCCTGGGCGTTCAGATAGCTCTGCAGATCGCTGGTGCTGCTCAGCTTCACCGGCTTGTCCTTGGTGATGGGCTGCTGGTAGGCCGCGGCGAGGTAGGGATGAATGAGGGGCAAGGGCAGACGCCAGCGGGCGCCGACCCGCAGCCAGGGACGGGCGAGGTCCTTGCTTTGCTCAGCGCCGGGCACCGTGGCCTTATAGTGCTGCAGACGTTCGATCACGCCAATCTCGCCACCAAGTCCCACGAAGGGCACCCACAGTTGGAGGTTGATGCCCGCACCGATGCCCTGCTGGGAAAGGGTCGTGGACCGAGACGCGCCAGGGGTGCTGGAGTTCAGCGTGCCGTCCGCCGTCCAACGGCCGTACTCCACGCCCCATTCCAGCCGCGCGATGGGACCGAAGGTGAAGATACGGCGGCTTACCGTCGCGATGTAGCCCTGACCCGTGCTGAAGCCGCCGGAGACCAATTCGCCCGTGCCGGTGAGAAAGGTTTGGGGGAGGCTCTGGCCTTGGGGCCGAGGAATCTCCAGGCGCACATCCCACTGGGCCGCGAGAGGCAGCGTGGCGGCAAACAACAGAGACATGGCCTTCATGGGACCTCCACTTCCACCCTACCGGAGACCGGCGGAAGGGAGGATGCGTTGAAGGCTTAGTCCTTCCATTTGATGGAACAGCCTCGGCTCGGTTTCTGGTCCGCGTCGGGCGCCTTGCCGATGAGCACGGCCTCAATGGCGAGCTTCAAATCTTCCTTGGTGACCTGGGCCCCCTTGCCTCCGGTGGCCGCGTCATCGAGGCGCCCGCGGTAGACGAGTTTTCCCTTCGCATCGAAGAGAAAGAGATCCGGCGTGCAGAGCGCTCCGAAGGTGTGGCCGAGGGTTTGAGCCTCGTCCCGCAGGTAGGGGAAGACGTAGCCTTTCTCCGCTGCATGGGCTTTCATGCCGGACAGATCTTCACCCTGGTGCTTTTCGCTTTCATTGCTGTTGACACCAATGAAGGAGACCTTGCCGGCATAGGCTTTGGCCACAGCGTTGATGCGGTCTTCGGTCGCCCGCACAACAGGGCATTGGGTGCTGAGCCACACCACCACCACGGGCCCTTTGAAAGTCTTAGAGTCGTGGGTCTTCCCATCGGTGCCCGGTAGCGCGAAGGGAGGCATGGCGTCGCCGAGTTTCAGGCCAGTCTGTTGAGCAGCAAGAGAGAGCGCAGAGGTGAGGAGTAGGGCGGGCAGGCGCATGGATCCTCCATGAGGCGTTTCCACCCTGCACCTAAAGCCGGGCTGCGTCTACTTCCACTTGATGGAACACCCCATGGAGGGCTTTTGGGTGAGATCCATGGTGCGATCGTCGAGCAGCGCATCCATGGCCATGCGCAGATCCTGACGGGTGACGGCCCCGGCGTCCTTCCAGTTGTCATCGAGGCGGCCCCGGTAGGCCAGGTGGCGGTGGGCGTCGTAAAGGAAAAAGTCCGGCGTGCAGACCGCTCCAAAGGCCTTGGCCACCTCCTGACTTTCATCGAAGAGGTAGGGAAAGACGTAGCCCTTATGCTTGGCGCGGGCTTGCATGGCTTCGAAGGAATCTTCGGGGTAGGCCGCCACATCGTTGGCGCTGATGCCCACTACCGCGCAGCGACCGGCGTAGTCTTTCGCGAGCTGGTTAATGCGATCGTCGACGGCCTGCACGTAGGGACAGTGATTGCACATCACGACGACGAGGAGGAGCGGTGCCTTGAAGTCGTCGCGGCTCCACGCCCGTCCGTCCACACCGGGAAGGCGGAAGTCCGGACAGGAGGATCCGAGGGGGGTCATGGTGGATTCGATAAGGGCCATGGGGACTCGCGACGCACGGGGCGTTCTTGACACCAGCCTCAGGCCCCCGGAGCATTCAGGCAACCCATGGCATCACTATGAGGAGGTTTCCTATGGCCGAACAACTCACCTCGAAAACCCTGAAGCTGTCCAAGGAGACCCTCACGCGCCTTGATGGGGAGCAGCTCGTCACGATCCAGGGCGGCCTGACCGAGCTGACGGATTTCACCTGTGACGATTACAAGCCCACGCCCAAGTGCTACACGACCACCCGGGGCTAAAACTCCTCGGCAGTGAAAAACAGGGGAGTGTCGGCCTTTTGACTTGACCGCGTTGCGGGATGCCCTAGGCTTTTCCCAACGAGGTCCATGCCACAACTCCCCCGTCTCCACTGGTCCACCCTGGGTGAACAATCCCAGGGCCTTGAGCATCGGTGGGCTCATATCTGGGATGTCACCGTGGATCGCAATGCCGCGCCGGCACTGCCTCCACGCGAGACAGACCTGTGGGTGATCACGCTGCAGGGCGCTTGGCCGCCGCCTGAATTGCTTCGCATGATGAGCGAAGTTGGCGCGTTGCCCATCCTCCTCGGATTGATGGAAGGGCAGGAAGCCCCGGATCTGAAAGCCCTGTGCGAATGGGGATCTCTCGGATCGCTGCGATGGGGCCAGCTGGGCCCTGAGCCGCCGCTGCCCGGCCTTCGCCCCCGCTCGGGCGTCACCACGCAGCTGAGTGCCAGCCAGGCGCTGAGCTACGGCATGGTGAGCGTCTCGCCGCGCATGCAGGAAGTGCTCTCCAAGGCCAAGGCGGCGGCGGCCACTCGCGCCACCGTGCTGCTCCTCGGCGAAAGCGGCACGGGTAAGGAAGTGGTGGCGAGGGCCATCCACGCCATGAGCCCCGATCGCGATCAGGCCTTCGTGCCCGTGCATTGCGGCGCCATCCCTGAAAACCTCATCGAATCCGAACTCTTCGGCTACACGAAGGGCGCCTTCACCGATGCCCGCAAAGATACGCCGGGCAAGTTCCGCGAGGCCCACGGCGGCACCATCTTCCTCGATGAAGTGGGCACGATGCCCCTCAGTGCGCAGGTGCGTTTGCTGCGCGTCCTGCAGGAGCGCGAAGTGCAGCCCCTCGGCGGCGGCACGCCGGTGAAGGTGGATGTGCGCGTCATCGCCGCCACCAACCAGGATCTGTGGAAGGCTGTGCAGGATGGCAAGTTCCGCGAGGATCTCTTCTACCGTCTCGAAGTGGTGCCGCTCAAGCTGCCGCCCCTCCGGGAGCGCCGCGAAGAGGTGCCCTTCCTCGCCCAGCACTTCCTCAACCGCAAGGCGCGGGAGCACGGCCTCTATCCCAAGGCGATCCATCCCTCGGTGGATGCACTGCTCATGGCCCTGCCCTGGCCCGGCAACGTGCGCCAGCTGGAGAATGCCGTCGAGCGGGCCATCATCCTCACGGCCACACGACCCGTACTCACCCGCGATGATTTCGCCTTCCTCACAGAGCGGGTCGCTGATGCGCAGAGCATGATGCAGTCGCTGCCCCCGGCGCCCAACGTGATTCCGTTGGCGACCTCGGCCCCGGATGCGCCCTCCAGCTACCCCGTGGATTTGCCTCCCGATGGCCTCGATCTCAATCAAGTGGTGGGCGATCTGGAAAAGAAACTCATGCTGCAAAGCCTCGCCATCACCCGAGGCAACAAGAAGCGCGCGGCGGAGCTCCTCGGTCTCAAGCGCACCACCTTCCTGGAGAAGATGAAGCGCTTGGACCTGGATACGGATGAGGCCGCGGGCGACGAGGGCTAAGCCTCGGACATCATCGGAAGGCTCTGCTCCATTTCGGTTTCCACGGGCGCCTTCCAACGCATCATCCAAAGGCAGCAGCCGATGAGCACGAGGGTGGCCGGTAGTCCTGCCTCCAGGCCAAAGGCACCGCCGGTGAGCCATTCGGGGCGGGTGTGGAAGACGGGGTGCAGGAGGCCAGGGTGGTTGGTGGTGCCGCTCACGCCGAAGCCGAGCAGGTTGCCTTGGGCCCAATTCCACCCGAAGTGAATGCCCATGGGCAGCGCGAGGCGGCCCGTCTTCAGAAAGGCGAAGCCGAACATCAGTGCGGCGAGGGCGATATTGAGGGTGGCCCACACCTTCGTCGCACCGCTCATACCTGGGTTGCCCCAGTGGGCGGCGGCGAAGAGGAGCGCCATGAGAACTTGAGCTGGCCAAATGCCCATGCCCTTCACGAGGCGCTGAAAGACATAGCCGCGGAAGAGGAGCTCTTCGGCCAAGGCCACGCCGACATAGAGCCAGGCGCTGGCAAGGAGGCCGCGAAGCGTCGCTGAGGCGTCTCGCTCCCAGTGGAAGCCGCCCAGGGCGAGCAGCATCAGGGCCGTGATGAGGATGAGCCCCATCCCGAGACCCGCGCCCCGCAGGGCATCGCGCCACCAGCGGCCATCCAGCTGAAGACCGAGGCCTGCGAGGCGACCCTTCTCGAGGCGCATGCAGATCCACGCGGCGGAAAGGAGGATAAGGCCCAGGACGAAGGGCTGGGGGATGGCGTCTTGGTGGGCCTTCAGAAAGGGGACGATCGGGCGCACCACCACCCATAAGATCCGGAGCAGCGCATAGGTGATACCGACAAAGCCAAGGGCCTTCCATCCGTTTCGGACCTCGCCCTGATCTGAGACAAACATCTGCTTGAGCATTCGCCCTCCCCTCACTGCATCCTGTTGTGGATGCCCCGGTTACTGAGATGGACCGGTTTGGTTTATCTCGGCGGGGGCGCCCGCCTGATAGCCTGGAGCCAT